>ERZ761602.1508-NODE-1508-length-41726-cov-16.912121_pt1 | contig 41726 bp, 34 predicted proteins | sample MGYA00512165_ERZ761602 | MGnify/ENA primary metagenome ERZ761602 (study PRJEB28899, sample SAMN02445085) | bioreactor sludge metagenome | biome: EBPR sludge; isolation source: Thorneside wastewater treatment plant | place: Australia: Brisbane, Thorneside...
GGTGGTTAAAGGGAGAAAATAGCGTTGTCATGGTGAATTATGAATCTTTGCACCAAATTTGTGACGAAATTTATTTATAATCAAATAAAATCACTATTATCAAATTAAGAATAATACTTTTTCCCTCATGTCGCACTATATATTTTGGATGGAAAGTAACTAACGAGGAAAGATGGCTAAAAACAAAAAACCAATATGTTTTATTGCAATGGCGTTTGGTAATGATGATACAGATAAGTTTTATGAGAAATTAATACTACCTGTTTTGAAAAAGAATAACATCACACCAGTTATTATTAATCGGCATCATAGTAATGATGACTTGAATTTTCTAATCATTCAAAAATTAAGAGAGGCTGACTTTTGCATAGTAGATTTAACCTACACTAGACCTTCAGTTTATTACGAAGCAGGTTTCGCATCAGCACGAGATATTGAAGTTATATACACTGTTCGGAAAGATCATCTCAATAAAAACCAACCAGATGACAAGAGAGTTCATTTTGATGTACAAATGAAACCTATTATAGATTGGAAATCCCCTGAGGATTTAAGTTTTTCGCGTCGCCTAGAGACAAGGATAATTAAAACTTTCTTATCCAAATGGTTAAGAATGCAAAAAACAATCACTACGAACAAAAAGGAAGAGGAAAAATTTTCCTCGCTGTCAACACTTAGTCGTTTAATCAGGACCCGAAGACTTTTTATCGAAGCGATTAACAAGCAAGGATATAATAAAAAAAATTGGATAAAGAATAATTTTTACAGTAACGGTTATGATGATGAAGTAGTTATTGGCGCTCAAGCTGAATTTGAAAATTGCGCTTTTATATACAAAATAAAAGGCGAAAATTTATATGTGACAACTTTGCAGGCGTATAAATCCCCTACAAAAAAAGAATTAATTGAAATTCATCGTATGTATGGTAGTACGTATTTTTTATCAAATACCGTAAGGAAACTTTTTGCAGATAAAAAAGTAAAGAAACTTTGTATAAGTATTTTTGTTCTGAGCTTAGATACAATCTCTTCCAAGCGTATAGAAACTGCTTTACCTAATGCTATTCCCGTTGTACACTCAAAACATTATAAAATCGGAAATATTTCCAAACCAGGAATTGCCGACTTGTATTTTCTTTCAGGAATAAAGTCGGAAAATCAACTCAAAAAAGACCTTCAAAAATTGGTACTACCCTAGTGTAATTATCATTTACATCTTTTCGAATCTTAAGATGTTTTATGTACCAATTACCATTCACCATTAACTATTCCCCATTCCCTTCTCACTTCATCATCCTCGCCGCTTTTCGTCCAATCTCCACAGCAAAATTTGTACCGCGATCCCATGGGTAGACCTGACTCATCGAAGCGAAATACAAACCGTCAATTGGCGTTTGAATCGCAGGAATATTTTTAGAATGATTCACCAACGGCACAGGTTGAGCATAATTAGTTTTATTCACCCAAATCTTTTTGACCCAATCGCGTGAAAATTCTGGATTAAATTTTTGAAACGCAGGAATAAATTTTTCTAACAACTCATTATCACTCATCGAAAAATATTCGTGACCCAATTCCAAATAATCACCCGCATACACAATATGGTCACCGCCAAAATTTTCTTTCGATACAAAATTAGTATGTTCCACCAACGCCAAAAACGGATAGCCCTCATCCTTCGGCACGTTGAACCAATAAAATCCATCTTTCGATAACGAATGTTTCAAAGACAACGTCATCACCACTGCCCCCATTGATTTCAATTCCAACAAACCTTTCAAATAATTTTCAGGAAGTTCAGGACATAACTTCGCCATCAAATTTGGAGACGTGGTCACTAAGACTTTATCAAACGATTCGACTCCCTTTTCGCTTCGCACTTCAATTTGTGCTTGATTCTGTTTAATCGACTCTATCTTTACTCCCAACCGAATCTCGACTCCCAATTCCCGTAATTTCTCCCCAAATAAATCTGCAAATTTTTGAAAGCCACCTTCGAATGTGCCAAGTCTAGTAGTGCGTGCTTTAATGCGTGCCCACATCCACGCCATGTTGACATCTTTATAAAATGGTCCAAACTTTCCAATCAGCAATGGCTTCCACATCTGCTCATAGACTTGTTTGCCTGCATATTTCAACATCCATTCATGTGCAGTCACTTTTTCCAATGCTTTCCAATTGTTGGTCAGGCGTAAAAAGAGTCCCACAAACCCAAAGCGGATTTTGTTTAACCCAAATCCAAGTCCAGGAAAACGAAGCGCGTTGATAATCGAGTCAAATGGATACCATTTCTTTTTGTGATACATCACAGTCAATGGGCGTGGAAACATGACTTTATCTTCTAAACCCAATTCACGAATCAATCCCAACATTTCATCATCCGATTGAAACCAGTGATGATAAAACTTTTCGACAGACCAATTCCAATGCGGTTCTTTGAATCCGCTGGCTAATCCGCCTACATAATTTGCAGATTCAAAAATGGTGACGTCGTGGCCTGCTTTTTTCAAATCCCATGCGGCAGCCATGCCGCCATAACCCGCTCCGATAATTGCTATTTTCATTTAACATCCTTGTGTAGGGGCTGGGCTTGTCCCTGCCCAAAGGGCGACCACAAGGGTCGCCCCTACGAAATTTATTTTTTTTGTCTTTCAATTCTTTCTGCCAACACTTTCAACTTACCCCATTCACCTTGTACGGCGTAAATCATTGCCAAGGCTTCCAACCAACGCACGTCACACTTTGGGTTTTGTGCCAACTTCTCAAACAACTGTGTAGATTGTGAATCCGTTCTGCCTTCTTTTAGATATTCATTCGCCAACTCTTCCAGCGAAACAGTTTTCTCAAGGTGCACTTGATTCGACTGCGCGATTTTTTGTCGCTTCATTTTCACGTTTTCAACCACTTTTTTGATAGACGCTTCTACTTCCTCAATCGTAAATGGTTTTGCCAAAAAATCATTTGCGCCAATCGCTTCTGCTTTTTGCACTGTCACTGGGTCTTTCTCACCCGAAATAAATATACAACCTGTGCCCGGAAACATTTGCACAATATGTTTGAAGGCAGTCAAGCCATCCATTTCCGGCATGTTGATATCAAGAATCACAATATCCGGGCGTTGTTCCTCGGTCATTTCCACGGCTTGTTTTCCATTCGATGCAATCGCCACCACTTCGACATACTCAATTTCAGAAAGCATCAAGCGCGTATTCCGCCGTGTCTCTTGCACATCATCGGCGATGAGAATCCGCAATTTATTTTTTCTGGGGATATTACTAATCATTTTTTGACCTTACGCTTCTTAGTATAACCCAAGCCTGTTTGCTACATTTATTCTTTAGTTTCCTCTCTTAAATCGTCACTCCACTTGATGCCTTCTCTTGCTAAATAATAAGCACCGAGAAGTGTAATCGGAAGCCAAAGCGCGACGTGTAATGTCAATGTGTAACCTGCCGCAGTGGCTTGACTGACTCCGTAAGCGGTCAAGACGGCAATGCCCGGCGCATCAAATGTGCCGATGTAACCCGGCGCGGATGGAATCGTCGTTGCAAGATTCACAATGCCGTTCATCAGCATTAAAGCGAAGAATGAGACTTGAAAATCAAAAGCATGCATCACGAACCAGTATTTGCCAGTCTCTAACAGCCAGATAAATATTGAGGTGATAAAAACCATTAACACGTTAAGCGGAGAACGAAGCGAGGCAAGTCCATCCAAAAATTTATTCATAATACTAATGATTCTTTGATGAAACTTTTGTGGCGTAAATTTTTCGATACACCATAAACCAAGTTTTGCAGTCACTTGCGGAAACATAGCCGCGAGCAGAAAAATAATCAATGCGCCAATAAAAACTCCAGTGCCGATAATTGCCACTTGTTGAATATTGCCCACAAAACCAGAGGCGGATGTTAATTTTGCTAATTCAGATAAATTGACAAACACAAACGCCAACATCACCACACCGTCAAAAATTCTTTCGACAATAATTGTCGCCAACGAAGCAGAGACTGGCACGCCTTCTTTGCGTTTGAGAATCACAGCGCGTAATACTTCACCTGCGCGGGCGGGATAAATGTTATTGCCCATATAACCAATCGTTGTGATGGGAAACATCGTTTTGGTTGGAATCTCTTTGATTGGTTTTAATAAGTAATGCCAACGCCACGCGCGAATCCATACGCCGATAAAATACACGCCGATTGCAGGAAGGAGCCAAATAAACTTTGCACCTTTTACAGTTGACCAAAACTCATCTAGTTTGAGTCCGCGTAGGGCGAGCCAGATAAATAAAATGCTGATGAAAACACCGAGCCAAAATTGCCATTTTTTAATTTGCATAGGGCGTGATTTTACTATGGGTTTATAAGTTGGAAGGTTTGCAGGCTTGCCCTGAGCTTGTCGAAGGGTTTGAAGGTTTTGGATGAAAGGAGAAAGAGGAAAGATGGTTGAAAATCCATCGGCTATAATCCATCAAGTTCATGTCATTCTGAGTCACGCTCTTGTTCTTTGCGGCGACGTGTGCCACGAAGTGGTAAGAATCTTTACGATAATCTTAGAGACCCTTCGTTTCACTCAGGGTGACATCTTAAGGAAACTATGAAAAAATATTTACCAACGATTCGTGATTATGCATTGATATTGATTTCCAGTCTCATTCAAGCCGTAAGCTTGAGATTATTTTTTATCCCAGCCGATTTAGCCTCTGGTGGTGTGAGTGGTATTTCTCAACTCATTAATCACTTCACAAACTGGCCCATCGGTTTGATGGTCTTGATTGGCAATGTCCCATTATTTTTATTGGGTTGGCGTTTTCTTGGTGGATATAAATTTGCTTTAAGAACCGCAGTTGCAATCGTCACCTATTCTTTATTAACTGATTTGCTTTTGAAGATTCCTATTTTTATCGAATACTCACAAATTTTGATTGACGATTTAAGCGGCGATATTTTTCTCAATTCATTATATGGAGCGATTGTCAGCGGTGTTGGTTATGGACTTGTCTATCGTGCACGTGGCACAAGTGGCGGATCTGATATTTTGGCACGCATCTTAAGCAATTGGCGCGGAATCCCCACCACACAAAGTTATCTCATTGTTGATACCGCCGTGATTCTTTCGGCTGGATTTGTATTTGGTTGGAAAGAAGCACTGTATGCCATGATTGCTTTATACGTCAGCGGTTTAGTTGCTGAAACAGTTCTTGAAGGTGGCGGAACAGTTCGCACAGCCATGATTGTCACAGACAAGCCTGATGAAGTCTCAACGCGTGTGATTGATGAACTTCAACGCGGTATTACATATTTAGAAGGCAGAGGCGGATATACAGGCAACTCGCGTCCCGTTTTATATTGTGTTGTGAATCGTTCCGAAGTTTCTTTTCTTAAAACAATTGTCAATGAAACTGACCCCGAAGCATTTATGGTTATCGGAGTTGCACATGAAGCATTGGGTGAGGGGTTCAAACCACTTAAAGGTCGCTAACGAATCTTTCTTCTTTCCTCTTTCTTTGTGATGAAAGAAGAAAGAAAGAGGAAAGAAATTATTTCTTTTTAAGATACCCCAACACACGTAGTGCATGCGGATTATCACGCCAATCTTTTTCAACTTTCACACGCAATTCCAAAAACACTTTTCGTCCGCCCATTTCTTCAATTTCTTTTCGCGCGGCAGAACCAATGGCTTTCATCATCTTGCCGCCTTCGCCAATCACGATTCCTTTTTGGGATTCACGTTCCACCAAAATTGTCGCGGAAATGTATGCCATGCCATTTTCACGTTCTTTGAATTCATCCAAGCGCACTGCCAAACTATGTGGCACTTCATCACGCAACTTTAACAAACACGCCTCGCGGATTAAATCTGCGGCGATTTCTTTTTCATACAAATCTGTGATTTGATCTTCGGGATATTCCGCTTCACGCTTCGGGAGAAGTTGAATCAGCGTCTCGATCATTTCTCCTAGCCCCAGCCTTTTTGATGCAGAGACTTTCAAGACAGTAGTAGCCTTGCTCAATAAGCTTTTATATTCATCTTCACGCGCAGACTCTTCATCAGCTTTGAGTATGTCGACTTTGTTCAACACAAGCAGAACCTGAGTCCGACGCGAAAGTTTGTTTAATAAATCAGCAATAGACCTATCTTCATCAGCTGGTGAAGTAGATGAATCCACAAGCCACAGAATCAAATCCACACCATCTAAGGCTTCTTGCGCTTCTTGATTTAAAAATTCACCAAGTTTATGTTTTGATTTATGCAAGCCAGGCGTATCTACAAAAACAATTTGAGCATTCGGAAGTGTGAGAATGCCCAATTGTTTTTTTCTCGTAGTTTGCGGGCGTGGCGAAACAGCCGCAATTTTTTGACCCAACAATGCGTTGATTAATGTTGATTTACCAACATTGGGTTTTCCGATAACAGTTACAAAACCTGATTTATGTTCACTCATGTAGTTTTCTTTTTATAGTTGACCACGACCAAACTTAAGATGATGAGTATTGTACCTGCAATTAATTGCCATGAGAGTTGTTCGTCGAGAAAAATCACGCCGAGCAATACGCCGCCAACTGGAAATAAGTACGTGACGAGTGATGCGCGTGTTGGACCAATTTCATGAATGAGATAGTACATCATAATCATGGCTAAGCCTGAACCTAAAATACCAAGCCATAATGCGGCAATCCATGTGATGGGTAATTGTGGAATTTCAAATGGTCTTTCAAAAATTGGACCGACTAGCCACATCAAAATTGCGGAAGTCGTTAAGAGTCCAACTCCGCGCATGACGTTGTTGATATGGGTTGTATATTTTCTGATTCCGACTGCACTTAATCCATAAAAGAGAGATGCGAGAATCACAGCAACTTGTCCAATAATAGAAGCATGTTCACTGGCGATTAAATCTTTGCTTAACAAAATTACCACACCTGCAAAGCCGATTAATAAGCCAAGTGTTTTTTGAAATGTGATCTTGTCGTCACTTATCCAAAAGTGGGCAATGATGAGTGTAAATAGTGGAACCGTTGCATTAAGAATAGAGGCAACTGCTGAATCAATGGTTTGCTCGCCCCATGAGATTAAGAAAACAGGAATCGCTAAACTTAATGGTCCAAAAATCGCGAAGATACCCCAATCTTTCCAATCACGCGAAAATGGAATGCCTTGAAAGTAAGCGATTGCCCCTGCAGTTAATGCGCCGAATAACATGCGAAATGCAACTAAGGACATCGGTCCAACTTCTTGCACGCCAATTTTTATCCAGAGAAACGATGAACTCCAGATTAATCCTAAAAGAATAAAGACAACCCAATGTTTTGTTTTCAATTTTTCTCCTAGTTTGTAACCGAACTTTTTTGCTCAACAGCTTTTGGGTGCCAATTGGCAATGACCAGACTCAAAATAATTAACACAGCACCTGTCACGATCTGCCACGTCAGTGGTTCGTTTAAGAAGATGACTCCCAACGTTACGCCACCTAATGGAAATAAATATGTGACCATAGTGGTGCGGGTCGGTCCAATTTCGTGAATGAGATAAAACAACATCACAAATGCCAAACCTGAACCAAGAATCCCTAACCATGCTAAAGCAATCCATGTGATGGGAAGTGTAGGAATTTTGATTGGACCTTCAAATACAAAGGCGGCAATCCACATCACCACTGTAGCAGAGACGAGTGAACCAACACTTCTTAAGAGAGCAGGCGTATCTTCTGTGGTTTTGCGAGCAATGATTGAACTTGCCGCATAAAATACACACGCTAAAATCACAGCCAATTGACCAAGTAATGTATTTGTGCCTGCACCAATATCTTTTAACATCAAAACGACAACACCAATGAAACCAACTAGCAAACCTAAAACTTTCGGTGTGGTGATTTTGTCATCATCTAGCAGAAAGTGAGATGCAAGGATGGTGAACAGAGGCACAGTTGCATCCAGAATTGAAGCGACGCCTGATTCAATATAAATCTGTCCCCAAGAAATCAAGAAAAATGGTATCGCGATATTGGTTAATCCCAAAACAAATAAGGGCAACCATTCTTTGAAAGTGCGTGGTAGTTGTACTTTTTGAATAATAACAACGGCACCTACAAATAATAATCCAAATAATACGCGAAAGGCAACCAGTGTGATGGGGTTTAATTCACGAATCACAATTTCGACCCACATGAAGGATGAACTCCAAATTAAGCCGAGTGTAAGAAAGACAATCCAATGTTTAGTTTTCAATTTTGCTCCTTATTAGTTATGTCATTGCGAGCCGTTGGTCGAGTAGCAAAGCATATCGAGACCACAGGCGAAGCAATCTTATAATTTTTAGTGATTATATGTTTGCGAATATATTTTCACGACCCGATTCTTGCTGTTTTATATAAGAAAAAATGTTCTATTTACGCCAGTATAACACTCACTCCGCTATTTAGATATGTAATCTAGTATTTTTTATACCCACCCTCAAGTAGGTTGTGATTTCACAAAATACCGATTAACATCGAAAAAATCTTAATCACAGGTGACGCATGGAAAACACAAATCAAAATTGGGCAAGGCGTTTTTATACATTATGGACGGGTCAAGCACTTTCATTGCTCGGCAGTCAATTGGTGCAGTTTGCTATTATTTGGTACCTCACACAAGAAACAAACTCAGCCACCACATTAGCAATCGCTTCTATGATGGGTCTATTACCAACGGTTCTACTTTCACCTTTCATTGGAACATGGGTAGATAGAGGCAATCGTAGATTACTTCTCATCGCCGCAGATGCGACCGTTGCAATTGCTACGTTTATCCTCGCCATTCTTTTTGTTTCTGACTTGATTCAAGTTTGGCATATTTATGCCGCTTTGTTTATTCGTGCAGTCGCAGGTGGCTTTCATCAATCTGCATTTGGAGCATCGGTTGTTCTGCTTGTTCCAAAAGACCAACTCGCGCGCGTGCAAGGATTCAATCAAGCCTTACATGGCGGTTTGAATATTATCTCCGCTCCATTGGGCGCCTATTTGCTTGAAGTGTTATCCATGCAAGGCATTCTTTACGTTGATGTTTCCACTGCGATTCTTGCCATCGTGATTTTATTATTTTTTCAAATCCCACAACCTGAAAAAAGTTCAAACGAGCCTTCAACATTTTGGCAAGATTTCGCTGCAGGTTTTCGTTACATCATGGCTTGGCGCGGGCTTGTGATGTTATTAGGTTTAGTGATGGTGATTAACTTTTTTTATACTGCCACCGAACCTTTGACTCCTTTACTGATAAAGAATCATTTTGACGGGGACGCTTCACAACTTGGATTGTGGCTTGCTCTGTTTGCCCTCGGCAATATTCTTGGCGGAGTCATCCTCGGTGTGTGGGGCGGATTCAAGAAAAAAGTGGTCACAGCTCAAACAGGTTTGGCATTGATGGGTCTCACAACAGTTATTGTCGGTTTGGTTAAACCTGATATGTTTATCATTGCTCTCATTGCAAATACAAGCATGGGGCTTTTACTTCCTATCATCAACGGTTCATATGGAGCAACGTTACAGGCCGTGATTAAACCTGAAATGCAAGGACGTGTCTTTGCATTTATTATGAGTGCTGCTATGTTAGTTTCACCGATTGCGTTAATTGTGGCTGGTCCGTTTGCAGATAGTTTCGGAATTCAACCGTGGTTCATCATCGCTGGTCTTTCATGTATTGCTATGGGCATTCTTGGATTTTTTATTCCCGATGTGATGAATATTGAAAATAGAGCAAAAGAAGAAAGTGATAATGTCGCAGTCCAACCCTCTTGATTTTGACTCATTGTGGGATTATTCAAATCCACAAGAAACCGAAATTAAATTTCGAGAAGTTCTAAAGCAGATTCCTGAAACCGAATCTGCCCATTTAGAATTGCTGACTCAAATTGCACGTACACAAGGCTTGCAAAGAAAATTTGATGAAGCGCATCAAACTTTAGATGAAGTAGAAAAAAGATTAAAAGAAGAATCTAAAGTTAAAGTTCGTTACCTGCTAGAACGTGGACGTGTATTTAATTCATCAAAACATCCTGATAAAGCCAAACCGTTATTTGAACAAGCCTTTGAATTGGCGAAAAAATTAAAAGAAGATAATTATGCAGTGGATGCAATTCACATGCTTGCCATCGTATCTGACCCTGCTGATTCTCTTAACTTAAATCTACAAGCCATTGCTTATGCCGAATCATCACCTGATGAAAAAGCCCGCGACTGGCTTGGTTCTTTATACAACAATACAGGTTGGTCATATCACGATACAGGCGATTATGAATCAGCGTTGAAAATATTTGAAAAAGCAGAAGCATTTCGCAGGCTTGCACTGAGCCGTGTCGAAGTGTCAAAGAATGATGCGAGTAGATTGCGGATCGCCATTTGGACTGTGGCACGATGTCTACGTTCATTAAATCGAGTTGATGAAGCATTATCAAAACAAATGCAGTTGTTGAAAGAATTTGAATCTGTTGGTGAGACCGATGGCTATGTGTTTGAAGAAATTGGCGAGTGTTTGCTTTTGCTAAATCGAAACGAAGAGGCGAAACCTTATTTTGCAAAGGCGTATGCAGAATTATCTAAAGATGGATTTTTAGTGGATAACGAACCTGAACGATTGAAACGCTTGAAAGAACTTGGGAATTAAATATTTATTGATGCCCAACGGTGCGATGTGGCACATACGGCTCTTCTAAATATGTAACTTCTTCTTGCGTTAACTTAATGGATAAAGCACCAATCGCTTCTTCTAAATGTGAAATTTTTGTTGCCCCAACGATGGGAGCAGTGACTGGTTCTTTTTGTAACAACCAAGCAAGGGCGATATGTGTACGTGAGGCTTTATGTTTTTTCGCAAGTTCTGCAACTCTTTCAACAACTTGTTTATCCATGTCAGCAGATGCATCATATTTGCTTTTTTGAATTTGGTCAGTTTCAGAACGAAGCGTAGTTTCAGAAGACCAGTCACGTGTTAATCTACCAGACGCAAGCGGGCTATATGGAATCAATCCAATTTTTTGGTCGCGGCAAAGTGGCAACATTTCTCGTTCTTCTTCTCGATAAATCAAATTCAAATGATTTTGCATGGAGACGAAACGAGTCCAGTTATGTTTTTCAGCAACATGTAATGCTTTTTGAAATTGCCATGCCCACATAGCAGAAGCACCAATATAACGAACTTTGCCCGCACGAACTATATCGTTCAAGGTTTCCATTGTTTCTTCAATCGGAGTTTCATAATCCCAACGATGGATTTGATATAAGTCTACATAATCGGTTTCAAGTCTTTTTAGGCTGTTATCAATCTCATTCATAATTGCTTTGCGTGATAAACCTGAGCCATTGGGCGCGTCAGACATTTTGCCATATACTTTTGTAGCGATGACAACTTCATCGCGTTTAGCAAAATCTTTTAATGCCCGTCCTAAAATTTCTTCACTGACTCCAATAGAATAGACATTGGCTGTGTCAAAAAAATTGATTCCTAACTCAAGAGCTTTCTTAATAACAGGGCGACTGTCTTCTTCATTCAATACCCATTTGTGAGTCCAGCGAGTCGCGTCGCCGAATCCCATACAACCAAGACAGATACGAGAAACTTTCATGCCTGTTGAACCTAAACGGGTGTATTCCATTGTTTTCTCCTACCTTGAACAATTTAAGAAATATTCTTTACTAAATAATATTCCCCGCGTTCAAAGCCTCTATCTATATAATATCCACGTGTGCCAACAGCGGAAATGACCGCCATCTTTTCAAATCCATTTTGTTTGGCAATTTTTTCTGCTTCTTCCAATAAACGTGTTCCCAAACCAACATGTTGCGCCGCGCCACTTTTTTCTGCACCCACTGCTAGTGATTGACCATACACATGCACTTCACGAATCAATGCCGCGCCTTGTAAATCTGCTAAACCAGTTTCAGGTGATTCTTTGCTTGGCAATGACAAACGAATAAAACCTGCGAGCCCATCTTCTTTTGTATCGAAAGAAATAAAATGTTCTTCGGCTTGTCCTGCTGAATAAACTTGGTCGTGTAAAGTCAAAGAAGATAATTCAACAGTTTTGCCTTTTACTTCACGGCAACGAATGCATTGACATTTCGTCCCACGCTTTTTCATTTCTGCTTGCACATCTTGGCGTAAACTCGTGCGTGTATTTCCTTCAACAACATTGTTTCCGGGAATATCACGAATAACGCGATTGACTCGGCAATAACGAGGAATAGTAGGTTTGATATTTACCAGTAATTCAACTAAGTCTTCGGTTGTATATGGATGAAATTCACCGCGTTGCCAATATTCATATAACTCTGCATTTGCAAGTAATTGATTTGGGTAAATCTTAATTTCATCAGGGCAGAAATCATGCCAAAGTTTAGCAAAGTCTTCAATGTCCGATTGAGGCGTGGCTCCTAAAAGATTCGGCATCCAATGCAAAACTATTTTGAAACTAGCCGCACGCAGCAAAGCAACTGCTTGCCTCGTAGACTCAACATCATGCCCACGTTTGTTGATATCTAAAATATGGTCATCAAAACTTTGAGCACCGAGTTGAACTTTGGTAACGCCCAAATGACGAAGCCATTTAATTTCATCAGGATTAATTTCATCAGGTCGAGTTTCAATCACCAAACCGACATTGCGATGATTCGATGTTTCATTAATCGCTTGTGCTTTTTTAAGTTCAACGTCAGGATTATTTGATTTTTCTTTTGGTTCTTCTTTATATTTTTCTTCATTGATTTCATTCATGGCATCGAAGCAACGCTTCACAAACCATTCCTGATAATCTCTGCGATACGAAGACCATGTGCCACCTAAAATTAACAACTCAATTTTGTCAGTGGGATGACCTAAATTTTTTAACGCTTGAATGCGTGATGCAACTTGTGTGTACGGGTCAAACTGATGTTCAAGCGCACGCATCGCGCCGGGTTCATCAGGTAGATAACTTTTCGGCATTCTTACATCAGTCGGGCAGAAGATACATTTGCCTGGGCATGGATACGGCTTGGTTAAAACAGTAACAGTCGTCACACCAGAAAGTGTGCGCATAGGCTTCATGCGGATGCGTTCAAGCAAAGCAACATCGGTTTCAATCATTCCTGATGAAACCATTTCGTTATACGCCGCCACCAAAGCCGCTTTATTTAAGTATCCACCATCGGGTAATGGATTACGTCGAAGCACACTCATTACATCTGCCCCTGTGCGAATTTCATTTAAGACGCGATGAGCCAACTCCAATTTTTGCGGAGTCAGCGCGTTTATTTTTTTCCAGCGTTGTCTTTGTTCTAAAAATTCCATTGCTTTATTTTATCTCTAACTCAATTTTCTGTTGAATCTCAGAAACATCTTTCTTTTTGAACATATCAGTATGCAAACCGCATTCTATTTTTCCGCGTCCTTGCCAACGACCTGCACGCTCATCGTCATTGACTCCGATTGCAATTGTACACGGCGCACAACCTACACTTCGATAGCCTTTTTCAAGTAATGGATGCGATGGCAGATTGTTTTCTTCCATGTAACGTTTTACATCTGCTTTCGTCCAATTCAACAGCGGATTAATTTTCAGCAAACCATCGTTTTGCATTTCTAAAATTTTGGCACTTGCTCGCACTGAGGTTTGGTCACGCCGAATACCACTAATCCATGCTTTGTAATTTTGTAAAGCAGTTTGCATCGGGTGTACTTTATGAATGAAGCAACACAAATCGGCATCTTCTAAAGGTAACGTTCTTGTGCGCTGACGTGCATACGCATCCCAACGATGGTCACGATATAAATCAACAATGTTCAAATTCCAGTCACGCGCAATTTGTTCACGGAACATCAAAGTTTCCCAAAAATGATAACCTGTATCAATAAAAAAAATTGGCAAGTTTGGAATAAGACGCGATGCCATATGCAACAACGGCATAGATTGCGTTTGAAAAGACGAACTCATGGCAATGTTTTGTAAAAAGCGCGTTTCAGCCCATTCAATAATCTCTTGCGGCGTTTTGGTTTCAAACTCTTCTGAAAGTCTTTTAACTTTTTGTGCAGACAACATGCCCGCATTATACCGTTATAATTTAACAATGAATTCAGACATTGCAAAACAGTTAATTCAACTGAATCACAAATTTTATAACGAGTTTGGCGATGAATTTTCTGCCACACGTGGGCGATTGCAAAATGGCGTCATGAAAATCCTTGAAACCATTCAAGAGGATGAATCAGTTTTGGATTTAGGGTGTGGAAACGGACTTTTTCTGCAGACATTATCCAAGCGCGGACACAAATCACCGCTTCTGGGTGTGGATTTCAGCCTGCCTCTGCTTCGGGACGCAGAATCTTCGGGTGGGGTTGAGTTTCGGGAGATTCAGTTGAATCAGTTATCAGTGAACAGTGAACAGTTACTGATTACTGATAACTGGTCACTGATTACTTGCTTTGCAACACTTCATCACATTCCATCACATGAAATCAGATTGGATATTTTACGAACTGTAAAATCATTGTTGAAACCTGATGGAAGATTTATTCTGTCCAATTGGCAGTTTTTGAATAGCGAAAAGTTGAAGTCACGGATTCAGGATTGGTCAAAAGTTGGTTTAACGAATCAAGATGTAGATGAAAATGATTATTTGTTAGATTGGCGTAGTGGGGGAGAAGGCTTGCGATATGCACATCACTTTTCAAGTGAAGAGTTGCATACGCTGGCGAATCAAGTTGAGATGCGAGTCGAAGCGGAATTTTTATCTGATGGGGAAAATGGGAAATTGGGTTTATATCAAGTTTGGATTCATCATTAATTTACACGTTGACCTTAACTTGATTTCGCCCTTTATGTTTTGCAATATACATGGCTTGGTCGGCGCGGTTAATCAAAACATCAAGGCTTAGGGTGTGTGCATCTACACATGCTACGCCGAGGCTTGCCGTGAGGTTGATAGAAAGTGTCTCTGAAATTTTAAATGGTGTGTTGGCAATCAGAAAACGCAAACGTTCTGCAATGCTAATGCCTAAATTCAAATCGGTATTGGGGAGCAGAAGCACAATTTCTTCGCCACCATACCGCCCGACTAAATCCATTTCGCGCACACATTTTTTACACCTGGCAGCAAATTCTTCTAATACCTTATCACCAACCTCATGTCCGTACGTGTCGTTGATGCTTTTGAACTGGTCAACATCTGCCATGATGGCGGAGAATTTTTTGTTTGCATTGATAGATTTTTCAAATTCTACTTTCCCTAATTCGATTAACCCACGCCGATTGTAAATTGCAGTGAGTGGGTCAATGATGGCTTGCTCTTGTTTTTCTTTGAAGATGCGCGTATTTTCGAGCACCACAGCTACTTGATTTGCAAATATCAATGCCAAGTTTGCATCTTCTTCTGTAAAGCTATTTGGCTTGGAACTATCTATTGCTAACAACCCAATCGTTTTATCTTGTGCAATGAGGGGTACACCGAGCCATGAATGAATATGTTGATTTTGTAATTCACGAAAGGCATTATATTTTGATCGAACATCTCCAAGAATATACGGTCTGTTGGTTTCTACTACTACAGTATTGGGGTTATTGCCCGGGATTGGAAAACGCATTTCAAGCACTTCTTTAAGCATTTCAAAACCACTACCACCCACAATTTTTAATTCATTATTTTCTATGAGTTGTACAGAAGCACTATCGTAAGGAATCACCAGTTTTAATTGTTCTAGAATTCGGGCTATGGCTTGGTCAGGTTCTAAGGTTTCACTAATTGCGGCACTGGCTTTACGCAGGTTTTCAGATTTCACGGCACGATGCTTGGCTTCTTCTACGGCTTGGAATTTTTCTAGCGACAATGCAATCAAAGCAGAGGCTTGCTCACAAATAGAAATTTCATCGCTACTGAATTTATGTGATTGATGAAAAGTAAGAATCACAGCACCTAATTTTTTTTGTTCAGCAATAAGTGGAAGCACCAAAACAGATTGCGTTTGAGCAGGTGATTGATGAATATTTTCTTGTTTGGCGGCATCTTCAATCACAAGTGTATGCCCGGCTTGTAAGACCATTTCTGTAAATGTGCGTTCTCCGGGCTTGGTTTGAATAGATGTGTAAATATCTTTTTGCGGTCCATACGCCGCAATTGGCGTTGGGATTTTATTGGTTTCATCCCATGTGGTTAAGAAACAACCATTAGCATTCACCAATTCTCCCAAACGCTCTACGATGATGTTCGCCATTTCTTTTATATCAGTGGCTCTTAAGGCAATCTCTACAATTTCATGCAACAATGCCAGTGTACGCTGACGGTTAAGTAACTTTTGTTCTGTGCGTGCACGTGCTTCAGCCGCGCCAAAAATATTTGCCGCCAAATAAAAGGCTTCTAATTCAGAAGCACTCCAAATTCTTTCATATCTACATTCATCAAACACGATAAAGCCCCACCAGCGAAAGTCAACAAAAATAGGCACCACTGCAATCGAAAGGCTTTCTCGGTCTTTATAAAAATCTTGTTCTGATTGTGGTAAATTTTTGATGATGCCGTCAATCACCAAGCCTTGAGAAAGCCAATCTTCCCATCTGCCAAGTCCGCTTTTGCGTAAAGGCACATGCCGCAAAGAAAGATTATCAAGTTGTGGCGTTACAGTAAGCGATGCCCACTCATAACACAAACTTGAATGAACCACATTATTATCATCAAGATAATTCATCGCCACCGAAACACGGCTTACATCTGCCGCTTGCCCAATTTTTTCCAACACACTGGGGATATTCTGTTCCCACACCGATTCTCGCAAAAATTGTTCTGCCGCCAAACTAATAGACGACATTAATAACTCACGTCGCCTTAACATGTTTTCGGTTTCTTTTCTTTCGCTGATGTCATGCAAAACGAGCATTTTATCTGGTTGGATTAAACTTTCCGCTGGCTTCGGCGTTGTGACAGGAGACACGCTTAATTCATACACTCGTGCCTGCTTGCCCTCCCCAACAGTTACTTCCGTTTCAACATCTGTCTGTGAGATATACGGAATCAACTTTTCTGCATAGGTTGGCGAAATCTTCTCAAACGGCTGACCAATTGCTTTTTCTTCAGGTATTTTCAATAAATGTTCCGCAGTGGCATTAATATATAAAATCCGTTGTTGCAGATTTAGCACAATCACACCATCTTTCATGTTTTCTAATATCGTAATGTGTTCTAAAGGAAGCACTTCTAGTAAACGATATTTTGTAATTGCCCAAGAAAGGGCGGTAGCCGTAGGCAAAAAGAATAATGGCGTCAGGTCTAAATTTTTGATGAAACCACTACCAGTTACATACAACACACTTCCAATGAGCGGAAAGAAAATACTCACAATCACGAAACTAATTTGTACGCGATATACCCCTGGTCTTTGAATAAATTCTAAAATTAAGACAACGCTAGCAATAATCAAAAGCCCATAGGTATAAAGTGTATGAACCCAAAAGAAAGCATTGAAATCAATTTGAAGTAACGTCAGCCCGCCTGATTCGATAAGCATTGCGTTATCCCACATCAGATGATGAAATTCATTCGTCCATGCCAATGCAATTGCAAGAGCAGGGATGACTGCAATCAATAACTTTTTACCAGTGGTAAGCACATGCCGTTTGCCTACAAATTCAAGCACAAAGAAAAACATAGCTAGCGGCGCAATGGCTACACCGATATATTGAATTTGCGTAAAGAAAATTTTTGCAGAAATAGAATTGGAAAATAATTCAAGGCTGTATGTAACCGCCCACACAGACATACCCAACATCACCTGTGCAAACGAAGTGACAGCAATTGCTGGTCTCCTGCGCCAAGCATATAACCCCAACCAAGCGAATGGAATGGCAGCGACCAGATACATCCAAGGCACAAAAATATCCGGGCGAGTAAACATAAGATTTGTTAATAATTTTATACCGAAAAATTGTATAAAAAATATTAAATTATTGATAAAAAAAACTTCGTGTTTTCGGCACGAAGTTTTTTTATTTACACAATCACATTCTGCGGATTCACCACATACTGCCACCAATTGTTATGGATTCCATTTTGCCTGCCTGCCACAGACGGAAAATGATTGAACCACCATTTATGATGCGCACGAATCTCACCGCCACCCCAAGTTGATGAATCAACCATGCGAACATCGCCTTTGAAGTTTGGAAAATTCAATAACCAGTCAAAACATTCACTTGGTACTGGCGTTTTATTGCCCCAGTCATAATCCGTTTGGCTGTTTGGAGCAAAATGAATATTTCCACAGGCGGCTTTGCCCGGTGAAGTTTTATCGTAGCGAATAAAACGATTCCATAAATGTTTATCACCAGATAATTTGCTGAAAGTTTTTTCCATCAATGATTCTGCTCGATGCCCATACGACTCAAACATTTCACCAATGTAACGTTCGTACGAAAAGCCCATCACCACAAAACGGCGTTTACTTGCAGAGGTATTTGCCAAAGGCGCGGCATTACACCAAAACGCATCAGGTCCGCCCATCACTGATTCATAGAAGCCAGCGTGAGGAAAACCAAAAATCCAAACTTCATCAATTTCATTGTTTGCCACTCTTTGTAAGATATTAAATTTATTCAAAATGGCATTGTAATTAACCTGTTGAGGCGTATGCGATGTCGCCACGCGGTTCCAAACATCCATGTAGGTTTGAGGCGTGTATCTGAATCCATCTGTTTTAGCAGGAAATTCATTCACATCCACTCTTTCTACAATTTCGTAATGTGCTAAACCCTTGCTTACTTCTAGCATGTCTTTGGTAAAGCCATCCACCAAATCTGATACGTTATACCAATTCATTTGTTTTGAAAGCGTTATGCCATTGGTTTGGTCCATGATTGGGTCATACACAATCAACAAAACTTTGCTCTTTGTAATTTCAGCAGGTTCAATAAAAGTAGGCATGGGAGCAGGCTTTGGCGTACGCCTGAAAATACTGAATAACCAATCAAAAAACTTAAGCATACTTCCTCCGTTTATGGCATGTTGACTGCGAAATAAACTTGACCATCTACTGCAAAATACAACACATGGTCTGGGCTGACCGCTACTGCACTAACCGAACCAGCAGGGATTGGGTTTCCGCGTCCAAGCGTCGGGCGAAATTGATTCTGCAACTCAACACTTCTTGGCGCGAATCGCATGAGGCTCTGACGTTCTGTATCTAATAACAAAAGCGAAGGGTCTGGCGGTGCGGCAAAAATCAATTGTGTGAAATGTGCATCACCGAATAAATCTTCATTTTGATACGCTGGAAATGGATTCACCAACGGCAGAGGGTCTTTACAACTGGATGCACTGGTATCAATTCTGCTATACGAGCAAGAAGATAATCTTCCATCTCCATGTAGCAGATACATATCATCACCAGAGATGATGAAATCAATTACATCTTGTGTAGGTGTTTGCTGACCGAAAAAGAAATACGGAGGTTCTGAAAACGTATAATCTCTGCCAGCATATACCCACACCGCGCGTGATTGTGCATCTAACACATATAAATTGCCACTATCTAAAGCAAAGGCAGTTACACGTCCCCAATTTGTATCTGGCACAGGCAAGGGGATAACTTCTTCCACTTTACTTGTTTTACAATACAACAAATTTCCGCTGGCATCAATCCCTAATAAAGTTGCATCAATTAATCCAATGGTTGGTAAAGCCACAATATCTACTAACGGACCAACTGTAAAATTTCCATACGTACCAGGTCTGCAATTAAAGTTGGTATCAATTTCAAAACCACCACCACCTACAGACGGAATTGCGCGCAACACATTTCCTTGTTCGGCATTCAAAAGATAAAGCGCGTTTTCACTCGCCGACATGCGGCTAATTTGAAAACCAGGTTTTACACTAAAGGCTGGGTTAAATTGCATTCGAGTAACGCCAAGCAACAAATCTAAACTTGTGTTGGCTTCATTTTTTAAATTAATAGTTTCAGTTGTTTCGCGATGTTCTTCAGCACGCCTTATATTTTCTAAAACATTTCGCCAACTAAGTTTTTGTTCCACAGGGTTGGTTTGGGCTAAGGCTTGTGCGCGAAATTGTTGCGCCTGATTCAAATAAGTATCATACTGCTCATTGCGCCCATATCTTAAATACACAACACTCGCCAATATCACCACAATTAACGGAATCACAATTGCCATAAACAACATCAACGTATTTGATGAAACCGTTGAATTTTCATCCACGTTTGGGTCGGGTAATAAGCGCGGCAGAAAATTTCTGAACCTTTCACCAAGCGAGGCACTTATTTTTCTAGCAGATTGCATTCCCGTGACGATGGCTTTGGCGGTTTGACGTGTTCTTTCAGATGGTTCGCGTGGAACTTCAGGTTGTGGTGACGATTCAACAATAACAGGTTCGCTGATAGGTTCTTGCGCTTCTTTTTCTTCGGGGATATTTGATTCAGCAGGTTCAACATCTTCTTTCGGTTTGGCACGCGGAATAGACGCAGGGAATTCTCTTGGCAAAGTTTGTTTTGGTATTTCTACTTTTTCTTGCGGAGGAATTGCATACGCAGATGGTTGCAAAACATGTGCAGGCGTAGATTCTTTTTCCGCTGGTTTTGGCAGGTTGGCGGTAGAGTCGAGAGGTGGGGTTTCATCTTGTGGTTTTGATGTTCCAAAATGAATCACTCCACTTCCAATTCCAGATTGAATCAAAAGCGCGTTCAAATCATCATGGGTGATGGTGGTTAATTTACGACGCATCGTATCTAACGAAGAAATTTTTGCGTCTTTCAAAGCAGTTGACCACGCATTGGGAACTTTGCCACACAACAGTAGCAAATCGCCGACGTTTAAATCGGCTTGTGCAAAATGAATGTGAATGTTTTGGCTTGAGCCTAAGCCTTTACCTGAAACACTCGGTTCAAAAATATGTTTGGTTTCATGCTGATTAAACACATAGGCTTGCATCGGACCACTAATCGAAAAAATACATTGCGATTCGCGAAACGATGCCAGTAATAAATATCCAAGTGCATATTTTCCGCTGGCACTGGTGGACATATTTTTTTCGAGCAAAGTTTTATTTACAAAATCTGCCGACGCTTTTAACGCGCTGGTGGTTGCGCGTGGTGTTTGATAATAAACTTGGGCGGCATCTTCGGCTATTTTTTTATATTCAGTTGTTGTAAAAGTGGAATTCCCCGCTAACAATAGATAAACAATTAAGCGGTCTGTTTCGCGTCCGCGTGCGGCGTTTTTGGGCGGGTTGAGTGCCAGCACACCTGGCATGTTGGCATCCTCTTGCCCGCCGATGCGATAAAGTGGTGAAAGGTTAATGTCAAGTGGCATGTAAGATTGTGACCTGATTTCGCTTCATTATAACTTGTGATAACTAATTAAAACATTTTGCCACAGAGAACACAGAGATTTATGAGTTTTTTCTCAAACCTTCTCAATGAACTCTGTGGCTAATAGACAACTGGTAAAATTTAACATATGAACTATACACTTCTCAACGATTTCTCACAAATTGACTCAAACGAATGGAATACTTTATTAAAAGAATCAATTCAAGATACACCTTTTTTAAGATATGAATATCAAAAAACATGGTGGGAGCACAAAGGCGGTGGCGAATGGAAAGATGCAAAGCTGTTGCTAATTACCGCACATGAAAATAATCAGTTAATTGGCATTGCGCCGCTTTTTATTGCCGAATATGAAAATGAACCTGCGATTTTGCTAAATGGCAGTATTGAAATTTCAGATTATTTAGATGTGATTGTCAAAAAAGATGATCATGCAAAATTCATTTCAGGTTTACTTGATTTTCTCGCCTCTTCCTTCGGGGATACATGGTCAAAACTGGACTGGTATAACCTCCCTGACGATTCTCCGACATTACTTGCCCTCAAAGAAGAAGCCAACAAACGCGGCTGGATGCATCGTGAAGAAGTGTATCGCCCGACTCCTAGAATCGCATTGAACGGAAGTTTTGAAGATTATTTATCTCGCATAGAAAAAAAACAACGTCACGAAATTCGACGAAAAATGCGCCGCGCGGCTGAATCTGAATTAAATGTCAAATTTAATTTAATTGGTCAAGATGCTGATATTGAAAAAGAAATCAATACTTTTTTTGAATTAATGATTCAAGACCCAAACAAAGCGGAGTTTTTACACCCCGCCATGCGGGAGCAAATGACATCTGTTTTACATGAGGCTTATAAAAATAATTATCTGTGGCTTGGATTTTTAGAAATTGACGGAGTCAAAACTGCCGCTTCTTTGAATTTTGATTATCAAAATAAATTATGGGGTTACAACTCTGGCGTCAGTCAAGCACACAGAGATTTATCACCGGGCTGGGTTTTACTTGCTCATACAATCCAGTGGTGTTGTGATAATAATCGCTACGAATTCGATTTCATGCGTGGGGATGAAGATTATAAGTATCGTTTTGGGGGAGTCAACAGGTTTGTGATGAGAAGTCAAATCAAAAAGTAAGGGCGAACGGCCGTTTCGCCCTTACTTTTATTTATTTTATCCGCCACCTGAGACGCCGCCCACGATTCCGCCATCGGTCAACTTGCCCAAATCACCCAAAGCGGATTCAATCTCTTCGACATTTACATTTCTATCTTCATCACGATGTTTCAAGTCACCGGCTTTTGCTTTTTGAATTGCTAATTCTTTAATCGAAGCATTTAATGCCAATGCTTCTTTTACTAATGCCGCACCTTGAGCATAACCAATGACTGGATTCAATGCCGTCACTACAATAGCATTTTTCTCTAACCAGCCAGCCGCTTTTTCGCGATTGGCTGTGACACCTTTCACTGCTCTATCCGTAAACGCATTGACTGAACCAATCATCACTTGCATCATTTCAAAAAGATTATGTGCAATGATAGGCATCATCACATTTAATTCCAATTGACCGGCTTGTGCTGCGAGAGAAACCGTTGTGTCACAACCGATGACGTGAAACATAGCTTGGTCTAACATCTCTGCCAAAACTGGATTCACTTTGCCGGGCATAATTGAAGAACCGGGTTGAACGGCAGGCAAACGAATTTCATCTAAACCAGTTGAAGGTCCAGAAGATAAGAGGCGAAAATCATTTGCAATGCGAACGAGAGTCATAGCCGTAGTTCGCACGGATGCAGAAAAATCTGCCGCATCAGCCATAGATTGCATCGATTCAAATAAATTATCTGATTCATATAATTGCAAGCCTGTAATTTCAGATAACTTTTTGACCATATTTTTATGATAATCAGGATGGGCATTTAATCCAGAACCAACGGCAGTGCCACCAATACCTAGTCTTCTTAAACCTTCAGCAGACCTTTTGATTCGTTCTATATCTCTTTCAACGGCTTTGGCATACGCACCAAATTCCTGACCTAATCTTACAGGCACAGCATCTTGCAAATGAGTTCGCCCAGATTTAATGACATCATCAAATTCTTTTGCTTTATTTTCTAAAGCAGTTTGTAAATTTTTGAGTGCCGTAATTAGTTCATCCACACGCCATAAAGCACCCAAACGAATGGATGTAGGAATCACGTCATTGGTTGATTGCGCCATGTTGACATGATCATTGGGATGCACATAATATTTTCCAAGTTCACCGCCTAAAATTTGTGTGGCACGATTCGCAATCACTTCATTGGAATTCATATTATGGCTTGTGCCTGCACCTGCTTGAAATGGCTCAACCACAAATTGCGAATCCCAATCACCCTGCATCACTTCAGTAGCGGCTTGGGAAATAGAATTAACTAGCCCCTTAGCAGTGAAGCGTTTTCCATCTACTTCTCTATCGTTGAACAATCCCAAATCATAATTGACCAATGCCGCCGCGCGTTTCACCGCCGCAATGGACCAAATAAATGCCCGCCATGGTTTTAATCCGCTAATGGGAAAGTTCTCTACAGCGCGTTGCGTTTGCACACCATACAAAGCATTGGCTGGGACGTTTAATTCGCCGAGCGAATCTTTTTCTTTTCGAAACTTCTGTTCTGTCATGGAATCTCCAAGTTTTTTTCTCCATTTTACTCCCTTCCTTGTACTATAATCAAAATAATGCAAAACAAAGTTCGTCGTTTTTTTGTCGCACCCATTTTTGAAGACCCTGAAAAAACTCGCCTTGCGAGAATTTTGAATGGGTTTGGTTGGTTTGTAATAAGCATCATGCTCGTGCTTATTTTTAATCGCATCTTTACGAATACATGGGTAGGGGGTTCAGCATCTTTTACATTTCCATTGATTGTCATCATTGTTGGTTTTATGCAAATTATGATTCGCCTCGGGCAAGTACATTTTGCGGGGCGTTTTGCAGTTACATTAATCTGGTTAACACTAACGTATCAAGCCGCACAAGCGGATGGTCTTTGGGATGTGGCATTGATTGCCCACCTCGCTATTATTTTGCTTGCCGCACTCATGTTAGGTTGGCGTGAAGGTGTGGCGGTGGGCTTTTTTAGCATTGTTACTATTTGGTATTTTGCGTATCGACATCATATTGGCTCGCATGAATTTAATCTAGACCCACCATTTCATTATGCCCGTGATTTAACGGCTGTATTCTTAGTCACCAGCACATTAATTTATTACCTCGTTTACAACATGAATCGCTCATTAGCGGAATCAAATGTCGAATTAAAAGAGCGATTACGTGCCGAAGCAAAACTACAACGTCAGGCAGATTATTTAACCGCGCTTCACGAAACAACCTTGGGCTTGGTCAATCGCCTCGAATTGAATCCACTCTTCGAGTTGATTCTGACCCGCACAAGCGAACTTTTTGACACACCCCATGTAGCAGTAGATATTGTCTTGCCTGATGAATCAACTCTACGACAAGAAGTGGGTTTAGGAATCTTTGCAAATTACAATGGCGAAGTCACGCCAAAAGGACAAGGATTAATTGGGAAAGTATGGCAAGATGACAAAGTTATCGTTTCGCAAGATTACAACACATGGGAAGGCAGAGACCTTGAAGCAGAATATGTTGGCTTCAAAGCCGTGTTAGGGGCACCTCTTAAATCTGATAACAAAGTGATAGGTGTGTTAACAGTTGCCAATATAGAAAAACGGAATGAATTTACCTCTGAACAAATTTTATTATTAGAACGTTTAGCCGCACTGGTATCTGTCGCTATTGATAACGCCCGTTTGTATCAAGAAAGCCAAAACGAAATCTTAGAAAGAAAATTAGCCGAAGAAAAACTGCAATTACAAGCAGATTATTTAACTACGCTTCACGAAACGACATTGAGCTTGGTCAACCGCCTCGAACTAAATCCACTCCTCGAATTAATCATCGCCCGAGCCAGTGACTTGCTTGATACAGAAGAAGTAGCTTTACATTTAGTTTTACCTGATGAATCAGCCTTGATACAAAAAATAGGGAAAGGTCTATTTACACAATTTAATGAAATTCAAACAGTCAGAAACTATGGTATTACAGGAACAGTCTGGGTAAGTGGTAAAAGCATGCTGATTGATAACTACAGTCAATGGTCTGGCAGAATTGTAGAAGTAGAAGGCTTGGGTTTTGAAAGTATTATCTGTGCACCGCTTAAGTCTGAGGAGAAAGTAATTGGCGTCATTGTTGCGGCACACACTGGGCAACAGAAAAAATTTACTCAAGAACAATTAACTCTATTGGAAAAATTCGCCGCACTGACTTCCGTTGCCATTGATAACGCCCGTTTATATCAAGAAGCCCAAACTGAAATCATCGAAAGAAAAATAATCGAAACAGAATTACGCGCCAGTGATGAACGCTTTAGAAAAGTATTTAACAATAATAAAGTTGCTATTTCTATTATCACTTTAGAAGAAGGTATTTTCTTAGAAGCCAACGAAGCCTTTTGGCAAATTACCGGGCTTTCACCCGAAAAAGCTCTTGGGCATTCAGTTTTAGAATTTGATTTATGGATAAACCCACAAGACCGTACTAATTTTGTAAAAGAAATTAAAGAAAAAGGTTCACTTTCAAATGTAGAAGTCACTTACCCTACAGGAAGAAAATCATTAGCCTATTACGAACTGATTAACCTCAAAGACCAGCTTTGCGTTGTATCTATGTTTTATGATGTGACCGAATTACGCCAAGCCGAACGCGCCTTGCAAGAAAGTGAAGAAAGATTCCGTCTAGTATTTCAAGCCAGTCCTGTAGCAATTTGCATCACAACGTTAGAAGAAGGTCGCCTTGTAGATGCTAACCAAGCGTATTGGAACTTAACTGAATATTCGTTTGAAGAATCTCTTGGCAAAACTGCCGAAGAGTTAGATATGTGGGAATCTTTAGAAGACCGTAAATTATTTGTAGAAGATATTAAAGTAAAACGTTCTTTAACCAACCCCAATTATGAATTCCTAGCATACAAAACCCATCAACCTCGTTCAGTGATTGCATTCTACGAATTGATTGAACTCAAAGAACAAACTTGTGTTTTATCTATGTTTTATGACGTCACCGAACAACGACAAATTCAAGAAGCCTTGCGAAACGCTGAATCCAGAACACGCGCTATTCTCGAATCCATGCCCGATATGATTTTTGAAATTTCAAAAGATGGCGTATTTTTAGATTATGTTGCTTCCACAGAGATTACACCTTTAGTACCACCTTCTGAATTTATTGGCAAAAGCATCCGCCAATTATTCCCAGCACATATTGTTAAACAAACATTGTTTTCTTTGGAACGTGCGATTGCCACAGAACAATTACACGCTTTTGAATATGAATTAAAACACGAAGGCGAAACTCGCTTCTTTGAGGCACGCATCTCTGCAGTGACAGATGAAACTGCCATTGTCATGGTACGTGATATCAGTCAACGCAAATGGGTTGAAACAGAACGTGAAAAACTAATTGCAGAACTAGAAAACAAAAATGCTGAGTCTGAAACATTGCGTGAAAGTGTATCCATTGTTGTAGAGACTTTAGATAAATCAGAAGCCATAGATAGAATTCTAGAACAATTAGAAAAAGTAATTCCATATAACAGTGCTTCTGTACAATTATTAGATGAAAACATGTTAGAAATTGTGAGTACGCGTGGCTTAGAACCAAAATCAGAGTATATTGGGGTGAGGTTTGCAATTACTGCAGATGAACCCGCAAATGATTTATTATATGGTGACGCACCTTACGTTTTGATTGATGATGTGCAAGTCAGCACGAATGTCTTTACAGAAGAGAAGCAAAGAAAAATTCATGGATGGATGGCAATCCCCCTACGAGTCAAAGGGAAACTAATTGGCATCATTGCTTTAGATGGACATGAAGTTGGTCAATTTAAGAAAAGCGATGCAGAACTTGCACTTACGTATGCCAATCAAGTAGCAATTGCAATCGAAAATGCTCGTCTATTCAGCGAACTGCAAAATGAATTAATCGAAAGAAAAAGATTGATTGAAGAACTGGAAGTCAAAAATGCTGAACTTGAACGCTTCACGTACACGGTTTCACATGATCTAAAATCCCCACTCATTACCATTAAGGGATTCCTCGGCTTTTTAGAACAAGACTCAGTGAGCGGCAATGTCAATCGTTTACGCAGTGACATTCAACGTATCTCTGATGCCACCAATAAAATGCAATCATTATTAAATGAATTGCTTAATCTTTCTCGCGTTGGGCGTTTGGTCAACCAATCTCAAAAAAATTCTTTCAATGAAATTGTGCAAGATGCTATAGATATTGTGCAAGGTCGTTTACAAGCCAATAATATTCAGTTGCGCGTGCAAGAAAATATGCCCAGCGTTTATGTAGACCGCCCACGTATTGTTGAAGTGCTACAAAACTTAATTGATAATGCCGCTAAGTTTGCACGCTTTCATCCCAAACCTTTGATTGAGATTGGGCAAGATGGATATGAAGAGGAGAAACCGATTTTCTTCGTCCGCGACAACGGCATAGGCATTGATGAAACGCATCACGAACGGATTTTCGGCTTGTTCAATAAATTGGACGCAGATTCTGAAGGGACAGGCGTGGGTCTTGCTTTGGTGAAGAGAATTGTTGAACTTCATGGCGGCAGGATTTGGGTCAAGAGTGAAGCGGGTAAAGGGGCAACCTTCTATTTCACCCTGCCAGTAGAGTCAGAAAGTTGATTCGTCAAAATATCTGATGTGGAAAAAATTTTCAAGTTTCATAAACTCAATCATCTTGCGTGATAAACGGCTGAAAGAATTGGAAGCCAACGTAGAACGCTACCGCTTAATCACATCGGTTATGTCTGACTATGTGTTTATCATTTATTTTGATGAAAATGGGAAAATTCGGGATGCTTGGATAGAAGGAGCCTTTGAAGAAATTACAGGCTACACACGCGAAGAGTTTGTTCGTGGAAATACTTGGGAGTTAATGCTTCATCCAGATGATGTGGAACGTGATGCTGAAGATAATCGGCAGCTAGCACAAAACAAAAAAGTATTTACAGAATTAAGAATTATTCGTAAAGATGGAAATGTGCGTTGGGTAAATGGCTATGCCTACCCGATTTGGGATGAAGTGCATAATCGTTTAGCAGGCATTTACGGTTCTACGCGCGATGTTACCGAACAAAAACATGCAGAGCTGATTTCAATAAAAAGTTCCAATGAGTTGATGTTGCTATATAAAATCAGTTTGGCACTTTCTAGTGGGGAAAATTTATATCAAGAGTTACGCGCGTTTGTAACAGAACTGAAGAAGGTTATCATCATTGATGCTTTTCATATCGGCTTTTATGATGAAGAAAAAGATTTGTTTCATTACTCTTTGTTTTTGAATGATGATGAAGATTTAAGATTAGCTCCTCGTAGTTTGAAGAATAATCCTGGGCTTACGTGGGAAGTGATTTCTACGAATAAAACTTTGTATCTGCCTGATATTAATGACCCTCAAACAAGAAAAGAACATCAAATTGTGATTGTGCGGGATGTAGGAATGCGTTCTTATCTTGGTATTCCATTATTATCGCGAGATAAAGTGGTGGGTGTCATGTCTGTTCAGGCAAAGCAAGTGGATGCTTATACCGAAGAGCAAATCCGTTTGTTAGAAACGATTGCGGTGCAAGTGGTGATTACTTCTGAAAAGTCACGTTTGCTTGAACAATTGCAAAAAGAATTGATTGAACGGCAACGTTTGATTCATGAAATGGAAGTGAAGAATGCTGAATTGGAACGCTTCAGTTATACGGTTTCACATGATTTGCGTTCGCCATTGGTGACCATTCGGGGATTCCTTGGGTTTATGGAAAAAAGTGTATTGGGTGGTGATATTGCATCGTTTCAGCGTGATTTACAAAGAGTGAAAAAAGCAACCGATAGAATGAATCAGCTCTTAAAAGATTTGCTTGAACTTTCGCGTATTGGGCGGGTCTTAAACGAGATGAAAGAAGTTTCATTCGAGAGTCTCGTGCGTGTGGCACTTGAAAATGTGCAAGGACGGATTCACGAAAAAAATGTTTCTGTGCAAGTGCAAGAAAACATGCCAATCGTTTTTGTAGACCAGCCCCGTATGATAGAAGTGTTGCAAAACTTAATAGATAACGCCGCAAAATATATAGGAGACCAGAAATCTCCTGAAATTGAAATTGGATATGAAGGAAAGGCTGAAAATAGTTATCATTTATTTTTCGTGAAAGATAATGGCATGGGCATTGCCTCAGAGCACCATGAAAGAATATTTGGCTTATTTAACAAGTTAGATATTGATTCAGAAGGCACGGGCGTAGGGCTTGCTTTGGTGAAGAGAATTGTCGAATTTCACGGCGGCAGGATTTGGGTCAAGAGCGAAGCGGGGTTTGGGTCAACTTTTTATTTTTCGCTTCCGCCTGCCGAATCTACGTCTGATGAACCTGAGTCTTAATTCCGTACTATAATAGAAAAAATCTCATCTTTGGAGAATGCACTATGAAACATGCAGTCAGCGTCAGCATTGGGTCATCAAAACGCAACAAATCAGTAGAAGTGAATTTATTGGGCGAAACCATTCGGATTGAACGCATTGGCACAGATGGCGACATGGAAGCTGCCGCGTTGAAATTTCAAGAGTTAGACGGTAAAGCAGATGCGTTTGGAGTAGGTGGTGCAGATTTGGAAGTGGTTGCGGATGGAAAAGCCTATCCACTTTTTTCTGTTAGGCCGATGATTAAATATATAAAGAAAACTCCGGTGGTAGATGGTGGTGGGTTAAAAAATACGCTTGAAAATAAAGCCGCAGAATTTTTAGATAAAAAAATTGGTGATTATATTAATTCCAAAGGTCGTAAAGTTTTAGTGACATTAGGCGTTGACCGCTGGGGACTTTCCAAATCTTTTGTAGATGCTGGTTATGAAACCTTATTTGGTGACTTAATGTTTGGTTTGGATATTCCGGTTGCTGTAAAAACATTGAGTCAATTAAAAACTGTGGCGGCTTTGTTTATGCCAATTGCCGGGCGTTTACCTTTTGAATGGATTTATCCCACCGGTGAAAAGCAAGAAAAACGCACGCCAAAATTTGGTAAATACTATGCTTGGGCAACGGTCATTGCTGGTGATTGCCATTACATCAAACGCTTCATGCCAGATGATTTGAATGGGAAAGTGATTGTGACGAATACCACCACGCCTGAAGATGTTGAACAATTCAAAAAAGCCGGTGTGAAATATCTCGTCACCACTACACCTGTTTTAGAAGGTCGCTCGTTTGGAACCAACATGATGGAAGCGGCATTGGTGGCATTGGCAGGTAAAGGGCGTGCATTAAGTTATGATGAATTAAAAGAAATGATTGCCAAACTTGGCTTTGAACCACAATTGCAGGAGTTGAACTAATTTATGAACGCAATTGTGACTGCTGGCGGGATTCCGGAACCGGGCGATAAGTTATATGAATATTCGCAAGGAAAATCCAAAGCCTTAATTGATGTGGCTGGCAAGCCAATGGTGCAATGGGTGTTAGACGCACTGGGCGACGCAAAAGAAGTTGACCAAGTGATTGTGATTGGTCTGGATGAAAAAGATAACTTAACGTGCAAGAAACCGATTCACTATATTCCAAATCAAGGACGGATGTTAGCCAATATTGTGGCGGGGGTTAATAAATCTCTTGAATTAAATAAAGATGGTGAATATGTTTTGATTGCCTCATCTGATATTCCGACTGTCAAAAGCGAAATGGTAGATTGGCTTGTGCAAACGGCTATGCAAACCAAAGATGATTTGTATTACGGTGTTTGTCCGCGCGAAGTGATGGAAACACGCTTTCCCAATTCAAACCGAACCTATACAAAATTAAAAGACATGCAAATCTGTGGGGCAGATGTAAACATCATTCACGTCAGCATGGCGACAGACCATTTAGATACATGGGAAGAATTAATTGGCAATCGTAAAAGTCCGTTACGCCAAGCGGCAGTGATTGGCTTAGATACACTGTTTCAATTATTTACTCGTCAATTTACATTGCAAGGTTTGGTAGAACGTGCTTCACAAAGAATCGGAATCAAAGGGCGTGCTATCATTTGGGATCGTGCCGAACCGTGCATGGATGTAGATAAACCACATCAACTAGAATTATTGCGTTCCGATTTAATGCGCCAACAAAATAAACATTAAAACAAATATGAATATTCGTCCCATCATCGAACTCGATAAAAAATATTCGAAGCAATTACGCATTGCCGAAAAGCCCGGTGTATTGAGAAGCATTGCTATCTTTTTTTCACATTCAGGTGATTCATGGTTTTGGGCAATCGGCTTAATACTCATGTGGTTTTTTTGTGATGCTACTTTCAAAAAATTTGCAACCGTTATTTTTTTTGGTATCGGCGGTTTGGCTGTGGTTGTTTTTGCTGTAAAATTTTTCTTTAAGAGAAAAAGACCAGAAGGAGAATGGGGAACAATTTATAGAAGCACTGACCCACATTCATTTCCATCTGGACATTCTGCCCGCGCTTTTATGATTGCCGTCCTCGGCACGCTTCTGCTTCCGGGCTGGCTGGCTCTCGTCCTGTGGCTGTGGGCTCCGCTTGTGGCATTCTCGCGTGTCACTATGGGTGTGCATTATCTTTCAGATGTGATTGTTGGTGCGGTGTTAGGAATCTTAGTTGCATTCTTTGGTTTGCAAATTTATCAACCTTTAGTTGATTGGTTCTTTTCGCTAACAGGATTTCGTTTTTGGTAACAAATGAGCCACAGAGAACACAGAGACCCTTGAGAAAAAACTCAGAGAACTCTGTGCACTCTATGGCTAAGAATCTTTATGAAAATTCATACTTTCCGCCTCAAACCCCAACAAGATTTTTTTGACTCAATTGAAGAATATGTAAAACAAAATAACATCCAAGCAGGCGTGATTTTATCTGCGGTGGGGAGTTTTACACACGCTACATTGCGTTTAGCCAATAAAAATACTTATGACGATTATGATGGTCATTTTGAAATTGTCTCTATTACAGGTACGGTTTCAATTCATGGCTCACATTTGCATATCTCGATTTCGGATGGAGAGGGGAAAACCATCGGCGGGCATTTGGTGAGCGGATGTAAAATCTATACTACTGCGGAAGTTGTGATTGCCGAGTTTGAAGATGTGGTCTATAAGCGCGAATTGTATGAAGATGACTCAGGGTACGAGGAATTGGTGGTGTACAAAGCCTAGGGTCGAGAGGCAGGTTTCCCCTTAGGGTGAGGCGGTTTTGGTCAAAACTTTCAAATTCGTTATGTAATAGATATTGTTTTTTACATTTTTTGATGTAGACTATATTTATCAAATCTTAAAGTGGCGGTGTTTTATGCAGTGGCAAAGTAACCCTTATGTAATCCCAATGATAGTCGCAGGCATCATCAGCCTGATTAATGCGTTGGTTGTTTCGCAACGACGTGGTGTGCCTGGCTCTTTGCCTTTGCTGGGGATGTTGCTGGCGTTGAGCGGTTGGAGTTTTACCTACGCGTTTGAGTTGGCAAGCGCCAAAATTGAATGGCAGTTATTTTGGGCAAAAATTGAGTATGTGGGCATTGCTTCGATTCCAACTTTGTATTTGTTGTTCACGTTGGAATATGCACGCCATAAAAAAGTTTTTGAAGGCAAGAAAATTTATTGGGTTTGGATTTTTTCAATTGCTACTGTCTTGTTGGTGTGGACGAGTAACTCACATCAATTGTTTTGGACTGACATGAGTCAAAAAGATGGTGGTGGATTTTTATTACTCTCATTAGAATATGGTCCCGCATTTTTTGTTTGGATTGCTTACTCGTATATTAGTTTTTTAATCGGTTCGATTGTTTTGATTCGCAGGTCTTTGGTAAGCCCACCTGAACTGAAATTACAATCTTATATTCTTGTATTGGGTGCAAGTATTTCTTTTGCTGGTAACATCATTTATTTAACGGGGTTGAGTCCTATCCCCGATTTAGACATCACGCCGATTACTTTAATACTCTCAATGCTTATTTATAGCATTGGGCTGTTGCGTTTTGGTATTTTAGATATTATGCCGATTGCAGGGGAAACGATTTTAGAAAGCCTTGATGATGTTGTCATCGTGTTAGATGAGACGGGCAGGATTGCTTATATCAATCAGGCATTTGATTATTACATCAATACTGATGCAAAAGATTTTATTGGCAAGCCTGCTTCTGTTTTGCCAATTTGGGATATGTTAAAGAAATTAATTGATTCGCACACGATGGCACGTGGTGAAGTTGTCATGAATATTGATGGACGAGAACCAGCCTATTTTCATACTCATATCTCTACAGTGCGTTGGAAGACGCAACGTTTGGGCAAAGCCATCATCTTAGAAGATATTTCTGAACGACGACGTGCCGAACGAAAAAGTTTTGGCGTGAGTGATGATAGTCTTTTATCTGGCGATAGTATTCCAGTGATTATGATTTTGCGCGCGCAAGATGAAAAAATTATGGAAGTGAATCGTTCTTTTATTTTATCTTTGGGATATGAACGAAAAGATGTGGTGGGGAAATCTCCGCTTCAAGTTGGACTTTGGAATGCATATGAACGCGGAGAGTTTTTCCAAGCCTTTCGCGGAGACGGTTATGTAAAAAATCATCCACTGGCATTGGCAAATGTGCGTCAAAAGAAAGAGACGTATCTTGTCTCAGCGCATAAGATGGAGATTCAAGATATCAGTTATATTGTGATGATGGCGAATTTGAAGGCAGAATAATGTACTGTGAGATTGCTTCGTCACTGGTTTCGATACGCCCTTCGGGCTACTCAACCAACGTTCCTCGCAATGACATTGAGAAACTCTTCTTGATTAATCACAGTCTCTTTCAAATTTAATAATTTCCCCAAGCGTGTCAATTGTGGTGGGTCAACATAGGTTTGTGCAAGAATTTCTTCTTGACCCAATACCTCACGCGCTTTGCCATCTAATAAAATCTTTCCATTTGATAACGCAATCACGCGCTCAAAATTTTCGGCGCAAAAATCAATGTCATGTGTAATGGTGATGACCGTTTTGCCTTGCTTCTTTAATTCTGCAATCACGTGTGCAATCCGTGAGACATTCGCAAAGTCTTGACCTGTAGTAGGTTCATCAAAAATTACAATCGGCGTATCCATTGCAATGATAGAGGCTAACGCCACCATTTTCCGCCAAGTGGGTGATAAGTCATACGGATTGGTTTCAGTTTTGTCTGTGAGTTCTGTCCAAGCCAAAGCTTGTTTCACTAATTCATCTATCTTTTCTTTTGAATAACCTAAGTTTTTCGGACCAAACTCAACTTCGGTTAACACATCTCTTGAAAATAATTGCTCATCTGGGTTTTGAAACACATACCCAACTCGTGATGCTAACTTTGCAACAGAATATTTTGCCGTGTCCCAATCACCAATCATGACAGAACCAGACGTTGGCTTTAACAATCCATTGAAGTGACGAACCAACGTTGTCTTTCCAGCACCGTTTTGACCAACGATAGCAACTTGCTCACCTGAATTAATGGTCAGTGAAATACCTTGTAAGGCTTCGAGTCCAGTAGGATATGTAAAGTGAAGGTCTTTAATTTCTATTTTCATTTTGTATTAAAACCTTCCGCCGCTTCAAACAACGTCACTGGTAATTTATCTTTTTTCCATAAGCCTTGTTTCTTGGCTTCTCTTGCAACAGATGTATATCTTGAAACGCCAAATCCATTTTCAATTAACAAATCAGAAGTTAATACATCACTGGGTTTGCCTTCTGTTAGAACCGCGCCATCTTTCAACGCAATCACACGCGTTGCAAAATGCGCAATCCATTCCACTTTATGTTCCACCATCACAACCGTCATGCCACTTTGAGTCAAATTATGAATCACACTGAACACTTCGCGTGTACCAATCGGGTCCATTTGCGAAGTCGGTTCGTCTAAAACCAAAAGCTTCGGTTGCATGACCAAGATGGAGGTCAGTGCGACGCGTTGTTGTTGACCACCTGATAATGAATAAGGTGATCGATCTGCTAGATTGCTGATTCCAGTTAATTGCATCGCTTCTTCTACTCGACTTTTCATCTGCTCGCGTGGAACCCCAGCATTTTCTAAGCCGAAAGCGATTTCTTCAAAGACGGTATATTTTGCACCGCTGATTTGATTGAACGGATTTTGAAACGCCAAACCGACATTTACAACCCATTCATCCAGTGTTGATTTGCTTGATGCAGCTCCATCTACTTCAATCTCACCAGAAATTTCGCCTTTGAAAAAATGCGGAACAAATCCAGCCAGTGCATAACATAGCGTAGATTTGCCTGAGCCGTTTGCACCGATGATAGAAATAAATTCGCCTTTTTCAATTTGCAAATTCATGTTTTGCAACGCTGGCGTTTTTGTCAGCGGATATTTATATGTGAGGTTTTGTATGTTTACGAAAGCCATAAGTTAAGTAGGATAGATAGAATGATTAAGATGATTAAAATCCAACGTAGTGTTTTATCTGTAACAGTATCTGGAACTTCGTGCAGTGATGTCTTTTCTTTTTTAGAAGTGAAACCGCGTGCTTCAATGGCGATGGCTCGTTCTTCCACTTCAACCAATGACCCAAACACAAGCGGACCTACTAATGGCAACACTGAACCTGCCCGTTTGAGAAATGTACTTTCAGTATCTAATCCGCGTGAGCGTTGTGCGGCGATGATGGTCTGTGCTTTGGCTTGCATTTGCGGAAGAATTTGTAGTGTAGAAATAATCACATACGCAAATTGACCGGGCAACCCACGCCTTGTTAAGTCAGACATCAACTCACTGGGGTGGGTGGTGAGCAAAAGCATTGTAAATGCAGAAATCATCACAATGATGCGGGCGGCAATCGTAAATGCAAATGCTAAGCTTTCGCGGGTGGCATCCAAAAAATAAAATTGGAAAATGATTTCTTCACCAATTGGTTGAAATAAAGCTTGCATCAAAAACAAAAATCCAGCGGCGGGCAGAATCAGGCGTGTGGCGGTGAAGAAATACTCACGCGACACTTTTGCAATAAAAGCAAGCGGAATTAATACAAATACAAAGAGAAAAAGCCCAATCCAATACCATGGGAATGTAAAGGCGATACCAATAAATGCAAATACAAGTACCAACTTGGTGAGTGGATTGAGGCGGTGAATGAGGCTATCTCGTTTGATGTAAAAGGAAAGGCGTTCATGCATAAGTTGTGATTATACAATACAAAAAAGACCAGAAATGTTTCTGGTCTTTTTTATTTTGTCATTCTGAGCCGCGTTCTTGTTCTTGGCGGCGAAGAATCTTGAAGATTATCGTAGAGACCCTTCACTGTCGCTCAGGGTGACATTCTGTCATTTATCCACCAAGAATATTGCGGAGCATGAATGCCGCGAATAGCACCAACAAAACAATCACACCAATCGCAATATAAAGTTGATTCCTGTCTGCGCCTTCGGCTTCAGCATTTGCGGCTTTGGGGTATCCGCCCACTGTGCGTTTGGGTAAGCCCAAAATAATAGCAAATGCCAACATGGCTGTCGTAATTTTATCTACAGGTTCAGTGATGAAACTTGTGCTAGCGACTGCTTGCCAAATTCCTTGACCTGTTTGTAACAAATAGGCTGTGATAAAAGATGAACCGCTGGCAGTAATACCACCAAACAAATACACAGCAATAGGTGTTGAAACAATTACAGCAGTAAGTGCAATTACAAATCCGGTCACAACCACTTTCCACCAAGATTTGAAAAAGCCCCATTCAGCCATGCGTCCTGCCATATAACCAATCATTGCGGCAACGGGCCACCATGGGAACCAACCTGGGTCAAGTGCAATGCCTGCAATTGTATTGGACAATGCCCCGGTCAATGCGCCTGCCCACGGACCACATAACACTGCAACAAGTACTGTGCCAATAGAGTCTAAAAATACCGGCAATTTGAGTGTGAGAACGATTTGCCCAACCACGAGGTTGATGGCAATGGCAATTGGGATAAGAACCCAAGTTTGCGTGTTGAAATTGCTTTTGATTTTGTCTAACATGGCTCCTCCGATAAAATATATAAATGGTTCGTATCTGCAATCATAACACCAAACAATTTCAAAAGTCACGAAATCGTTTTTGCTAATTTCTCCATGCGCTCTAAAAACAATTCCATAAACATACGCGGACGTACACCCATCGCAACTTTTATATTTGGCTTTTTCTTTTGATAATTATAAAAATCTGCAAACGTATTGCCAAGCCCCACGCCGGGCGTAATATCAACATCCACAACCAAATCTTGATAATCACAAATTTCAGGCATTAACAGTAATGCCATCGTCATCGGGTCATTAATCACACAACCATCTATCTTTTGATACTCGTCATGAAATTCCATATAAAAACGTGTCGCATCAGCAATAAATTTTGTAATCGGCGAATCAATTTTCAATAAACGATCCAAATCATCTTTTGTGAAAATACATTGATAGGTCACATCCAACGGCGTCAAAATCATTGGCATACCCGAATGAAAAACAACATGCGCGGCGTGTGGGTCAACATACGTATTAAATTCCGCCAAAGCAGTTGTATTACCCGTGTGTTGAATCGCACCACCCATGATAAAAACTTCTTTGACATTTTCCACAATGCGTGGCTCTTTGCGAATTGCTAAGGCGACATTTGTTAACGGACCAATCGCTACTAACGTCACTTCTTTTGGATTTGACATTATCTCTTCGATAATAAAATCGCTTCCATGCTGACCTTGAAACTTGGTTTTTGGTTCTGGAAGTTTTGCATAGCCCAAGCCTGTGTCTCCATGCGTTTCTGGTCCTAGAAGAGAATCTTTGACCAAAGGCAAGTCACAACCTTTATACACAGGGATATGACTCGCGTTGGCAAGCTCTAGAATCGAAAGCGCATTCGTCGTCACCTGCGCAGTAGATGCATTCCCGTGAATCGTGCTAACGCCTTTGAGAGCAAGTTCAGGCGAGGCAAGAGCGAGCAAAATCGCCAGTGAGTCATCAATACCGGGGTCAGAATCTAAGATGATATGTTTTGGCACAAGTCTTTCATCCTCTCAATAAATAAATCTATAAAATCTCTTCCTCTTACATTCATAGCAACTTGCATGTTGGCAGGCTTTTTGGATACATTCATTAAGTCTGCAAATGTATGCCCATTCGATATGCCACCTGAAAAATCTACACCGACATAATAATTTTCAAATATAAGTAATTCTGGTGCAATGATAGTCGCCAACGTTAATGGGTCGTGCAAAGCACAACCATCAATGCCATGCTTTCTATAAAAATCTAAATACACATCGGTAGCATCTTTGATGAAGCGTGCAATCGGCGAGTTGATTTGATGAATGTTTTCGATATCTTTTGCAGTTAATAAACATTGTTGGGTTACATCTAATGGAATTAATTTTATTGGAATACCTGTATGAAACACAACATGCGCGGCGTGTGCATCTGCAAAAATGTTAAATTCAGCCAATGGCGTGGCATTGCCGCCTTGTTTGATAGAGCCACCCATGATGACCAGTTCTTTTACATTTTTTACAAATTCGGGGTCTTTGCGAATTGCTAAAGCAATGTTGGTTAATGGACCAATTGGAAAAATGCTAATTTGATTCGGCTGTGCATTAACTTTTTCAATTAAGAAATCAATGGCATGTTGATTAATCACTTTTGATTTTGGCTCTGGCAGATTCGCATTCCCAACCCCTTTTTTGCCATGCACATTTTTATCTGATTTATACAATGGGCTGACTAACGGAACTTCACATCCTCTTGCAACTGGAATATGACTCGCTTGTGCTAATTCCAAAACAGATAATGCATTCCGCGTTGTATTTTCAATTCCAATATTGCCATGCACAGAAGTTAACGCTTCGAGTTGAATTTCAGGCGAGGCGAGAGCAAGAAGAAATGTCAGCGCATCATCTACGCCGGGGTCTGTGTCTATGATAATTTTTGAGGTCATAATATCCTGTAGGGGCGACCCTTGTGGTCGCCCTTCATATGGGCAGGCACAAGACCTGCCCCTACGAAATAAATTTTTCTACTTCTTCCTTTGTAGGGATTGACGGTTGTGCACCAAATTTTGTGGTTGCTAACGCGCCACAAGCGCATCCATAGCGGACAGATTCTTCTAACGATTTATTTTTCAACAAAGCCGAGGAAAACCCACCGATGAATGAATCACCTGCGGCAGTTGTATCTACAACATTTACTTTATACGTGTTTACATGTGTTACTTGTTTACTATCTACAATCAATGCACCATTTTCTCCAAGTGTGACGATAATCGTTTCAATGCCATGTTTCAACAATCCTTTTGCCGCCACTTCAGCGGATTTAATACCCGTCACAGGTTGCTTGCTGAGCAAAGATAATTCACTTTCGTTCGGAATCAAAATATCAATATGAGATAGCAATTCATCTAAATTTTCTTGAGCAGGGGCAGGATTCAAAATAACTTTTGTGCCTTTGGATTTATCCGCAGGACTGCTTCGCTTGTATACTTTCGCGGCGTGCAAAACAGTTTCGATTGGAATTTCAAATTGCAAAAGCAAAATCTTAGCATCAGGTGCGGAATCTACATCTTTTGAAGTTACTTTTCCATTGGCACCGGGTGACAAGACAATACTATTTTGTCCATTTGAATCAACGACAATAATTGCAGTTCCCGTCGCAGATTCAGTTTCTAAAACATGTTTTGTATTTACTTGATTTGCTTTGAGATTATCAACTAAGAACGAAGCAAAACTATCATTCCCCACTCTTCCGACCATTGCCACATCTACACCTTGCCTTGCTGCTGCAACTGCTTGATTTGCACCTTTACCACCGGGGATGATTTGTAAATCTTCTCCACTAATTGTTTCGCCGGGCTTTGGAAACCTCGGCGACTTAACAACTAAATCTGCATTCAGTGAACCGATAACTAAGATGTCTGACATGTGGATATTTTACACTACGTTATCTGGTGATATTGAATGCTTCATCAAAAAATTGAATCATGCGTTTTGAATATTCATCAGGGATTACGAATGGACCATCACAATGAGTCGCTTGAGGGATAACCCAAACTTGCGCGTTTGAACCAGCCAACTCGTAGAATCGAAGCGTAAATAAATCTGCTTCACTGCCCATGATAGGATGTTCAATTCCACCACCAACCAACATCAATGGGCGAGGTTCAATCTCTTGAATCACATCCGATAGTGGAGCAGGTGCATCAATATTTAGTTTGATGGTGTACATCCAATCTAATAAATAATTACTGCCGATAATAAACGCCATGAAAATATTTTTGGGTGTAGATAAATCTTGTGCGCGGACAGATGAATTTCCATCACCCCATGCCGCATCAATTTGTGGATATAAAGCAGTGCTATACACAGCGATACTTGCGCCTATTGAACAACCTAAAGCGCCAATATTTTCGTTTGCATTTTGTGAAGTTAGAAATTGAATGGCGGCTTTAACATCTTGTGTATCTTCCCAACCATAAGAACGATATTCACCAGTGCTTTCGCCGCTGGCGCGTTCATCATACATCAGTACACCATAACCATGTTGCGTTAATTGTTGAGCATGCCATATCATGCCTGTGCGATTTCCTCCATAGCCATGAAGCAAAATAATAGTTGCATTATTTTGTGGTGGAGTAAACCAACCTGATAATGTAATTCCATCTTCACTTTCAAAAGTGATTTCTTGTACTTCAAACCCCAAATCAGCAGGAATGTTTACTTGACTTGGTGTTGGTGCAGTTTCAGTGATGATAGATAAAAAACTTCTTTCAATGGTGATGATAATGCTTAGAACAAAAAATACACTTAATCCAAACCCTACTATCCTAAATAGATAGGTTATAAAGTATTTGATTTTTTCTTTTGATGTTTCAGGGATATTTGTATTTCTGTTTTTTGTTTTTTGTCGTAAATTAAAAAATATTAATGAAAAGAAAAAGATAATAAAAATAATTTCGCCGATGAACCAATAATAGTGAATATTCATTTATGAAACTAAGTTTGCATCCGGTGAACCAATGACTAAGATGTCTGACATGAAGTCAATTTTACTTCATTCAGGTAGGTCGCGCTTTGAGCGTGACATTTTTGATTGGAAAAACATAATCCATAATAAGAGAAATACATATAAACTAACGGTAATCCAAAGTGCTGTTTGATAAACAGGAATTGTCCCATATGCCCAGAGGATAAAAAGACAATAAGATACAAAAATAGTAATAGTAAAAGGAATTAGATTTAATTTTGCTTGCTTATGAGAATTTGTGAATAAAT
>ERZ761602.1509-NODE-1509-length-41726-cov-11.630966_pt1 | contig 41726 bp, 49 predicted proteins | sample MGYA00512165_ERZ761602 | MGnify/ENA primary metagenome ERZ761602 (study PRJEB28899, sample SAMN02445085) | bioreactor sludge metagenome | biome: EBPR sludge; isolation source: Thorneside wastewater treatment plant | place: Australia: Brisbane, Thorneside...
GGGGGGGGGGGGGAGGGGGCGGGTTTCAGGCGGGGAGGCGATGTCCGGTTTCGACCCTTAGCGGCCCTTGGCTCAGCCGCGCCGCAAGCCTTGTGGAAGGTCACTCTTCACGGCGACATTTCCGGGAGCGCGAACGAGCCAGCCCAAGGCGACTGGGACGAGGTGGAGGAGATGGCTGAGATAAAACGTAAGCGGCTCTAGCCCGTCCCAACGAGGGCCGAGGTTGACCACCAAGATCATCAGGACGATCCACCAGCCGCTGACATTGGCGTCCCGGAGGCGGCGATATGTCAGAACTACAAGAGCGACGTAGACCGGAAGTCCCGCAAGAGAAGCGACCCACTCCAAGGCTCCAAGCCTCATCATGAGAGCCGGGAGAAGGATCATCGCCGTGATGAGCGCGAAGCTTGCCCGGCGATAGTTCTGGATTGCACTCAGCCGGTGAAAGAACGTCGCCATGGGAGGAAGCTAGCAGGGGGGATGTCCGCTCACCACCCTGAGGTCACCGCCGGCTCCCGACCCGTTGCGGACACAGCGCGATGGCAGCAAGATCGCCTCAAAGGCGTAGGACAATCGACATGAGAGCGATCACGATTCTTGCGGCGGCGATATGGGTTTGGGCGGTCGCAGCCCCGGCTACAGCGCAGAATCATTCGGCGGATGCTCAAGCAGTTCTTGCGGTTGAAGACGCATATGTCGCGGCCGAACTCAGCCGGGATGAACTGGCTCTGCGCCGGATCGTGGACGATCAGTTCGCGCTCAATCGGAATGACGGGACGACCGTGGGCAAGGAGGCATTTGTCGCGAGCATCCTGCGACTGAACATGGTTGGACAAACCATCAGCGAGAGAACCGTTTTGGTGCAAGGTGATGTCGCTGTCGTCTTCGCGACCACAGAACTGAGATTCGCTTCAGATACAGCCGAACCAACGGTGTCCCGCCTGCGGTACACGGCAACCTACCGGAACCGTGGGGGTGCGTGGCGCATGTTGGCGTTGCATATGTCGCCTCGAAGCCAGGTCCGCTAACCCCCCGCAGCGGACATGAAGAGAGTCCGCGGATGGGCACCCACCAGCCCTACAGCCAGCGCGTATGAACCCCGCCGCCCTCGTCCCATTCGCCGCCGGTATCGAGGGCCTCGTCGAAATCCATCATCCGGTCGAGCAACACGCCGGCGATCACGCCAACCGCGGCGACGCCCAGCAGGACGGCGATGCTGCCGATGCCGACCTTTTCATTGCGCGTCAGGCGGCGGCGACCCTGGGGGTCGATGATCCGGTCGCGGTGGCGCTTCATACGGGCCATCAGGCGGCCAGCCTTGCGTTCTTCTTGACCTTGGCCACGGCGCGTTCGCGCTTCAGCCGGGACAGGTGGTCGATGAACAGGACGCCTTCCAGGTGGTCCATCTCGTGCTGGATGCAGACGGCGTAGAGGCCCTCGGCCTCTTCCTCCACCGTCTCGCCGGCGTAGTTGATGTAGCGCAGGCGGACGCGGGCGGGGCGTTCGACGCTGTCGTAATATTCGGGGACCGACAGGCAGCCCTCCTCATAGGTGAACAGTTCGTCGGAGGCCCAGACGATCTCCGGGTTGACGTAGTAGCGGGGGTTGCGGCGCGCGAGCTCCCATTTGGCCCGGTCCTCGTCCGACAGCTCGGCGGGGTCCTGATCGTCGGCGACGCCGTCGCGATCGTTGAGGTCCATGACGATGACGCGGCGTGTGTCGCCGATCTGGACGGCGGCCAGGCCGATGCCCGGCGCGGCGTACATGGTGTCGAGCATGTCATCCATCAGACGGCGCAGCTCATCGGTCACCGGCCCTTCGACGGGGGTGGAGATCTGCTTCAGCACCGCCAGGTCGGCGGCGTTGTCGATGGTGAGGATGCGACGGACGGCCATGCCCGCGAGGTAGGGGCGCGAAGGCCAAAGGTCAAGATTTCCCACTGTCGCAGTGGGTTATCCGGCGGCGTGCGGCAGCGTCCTCGGTTTGCGGTCCTGATCGATGGCGACATAGGTGAAGACGCCCTCGGTGACGCGCACGGAGGCGGCCTGGGCGTGGTTGCGGGGCCGTTTCCAGGCCTCGACATGGACACGGACCGAGGTGCGGCCGGTCTTGAGGACGCGGGCGTAGATCGAGACCTCGTCCCCGACCGAGACCGGCTGGTGGAAGACCATGCCGTCCAGGGCGATGGTCACGCAGCGCCCCTGGGCCAGTTCGAACGCCGGGGTGGCGCCGGCCAGGTCCATATGGGCCAGCAGCCAGCCGCCGAAGATGTCGCCCTCGGGATTGGTGTCGGCCGGCATGGCGATGACGCGGCCGACGGGCTGGCCCACAGGCTGGCCCGATGGCGCGGTCGGAAGGGCGTCGGTCACGCGCGGCTCCGGCTGGAACGGAAAATGGCGCACCCGAGAGGATTCGAACCTCTGACCCCTGCCTTCGGAGGGCAGTACTCTATCCAGCTGAGCTACGGGTGCGTCTGACGGCGAAACGCCGGACGAAGGGCCTTACAGCAGGAGCGGCCCGCCCTCAATCCCGAATGCGCCCGGCCCCGTCCCGAGGTGCGGCCCGGACCGGTCGATTTGCAGGGTGCGGGCCGGCCCGTCCCGGTCTAGCCTGTCTCCGCTTCGATGATGGAGGTCCCGATGCGCGCCGTTCTGTTCAGCCTGCTGATGCTTGTGGGAGCCTGGGCGACCGCCCCGGACGAGGCGAAGGCCGGCCGTCCCGGCGTGACGCCGGACAGTCTCGACGCCATCGCCGAATCCTATGTCATGCTGATCCTCGACATCGGCGAACTCGAGCCGGGCTATGTGGACGCCTACTATGGGCCGGCCGAGTGGCAGGCGGCGGCCCGGGCGGAGACCGAGACCCCGGCCCAGCTGATCGAGCGCGCCGGCGCCCTGACCGGCCGGCTGGCCGACCTCGACCGCAACGGCGGCATGGCGGGCGCAACGCCGGCGGAGGTTCAGCGGCGCAAATATCTGGCGGCCCATGTCTCGGCGGCTGCGGCGCGGCTGCGGATGATCTCGGGCGAGGTGATGAGTTTCGCCGATGAAGCCGAGGCCCTGTTCGGGATCCGGCCGGAACTGCCGCCGCTGGAGAGTTTCGATCCGGTTCTGGCCGAGATCGACGCCTTGCTGCCCGGCGAAGGCTCACTGACCGACCGGGTGATCGCCTTCCGGGCCGATTTCGTCATCCCGAGGGACCGGTTGCAGCCGGTGATGGATGCCGCCATCGCCGAGTGCCGCCGCCGCACGGCCCTGCATATCGACCTGCCGGCCCATGAGCGTTTCACCCTCAGCTTCGTCGGCGACAAGGTCTGGTCGGGCTACAACTACTATCTGGGTGACGCCGCCAGCCGGATCGAGATCAACGCCGACCTGCCGATCTATACCGAGCGGGCGATCGATCTGGGTTGCCACGAGGGCTATCCCGGCCATCACGTCTATAACGCCCTGCTGGAACAGACCTTCGTGCGCGAGCGGGGCTGGGTCGAGATGAGCGTCTATCCGCTGTTCTCGCCCATGTCCTTCGTCGCCGAGGGCAGCGCCAACTACGGCATCGACCTGGCCTTCCCGGGCGATGAGGGACTGGCCTATGAGCGGGATGTGCTGTTCCCCCTGGCCGGCCTCGACCCGTCCACGACCGGCCGCAAGGCCCGGCTCGGCGCACTGATGCGGCAGCTGGCGCGGGCGGAATACACGATCGCCGACGCCTATCTGGCCGGGCGGATCGACCGGGCCGAGGCGACCCGGCTGCTCATGCGCTATATCCTGTTCAGCGAGGCGCGGGCGGCCCAGCGGGTGCGGTTCATCGACGTCAACCGCAGCTATGTCATCAACTACGGTCTCGGCCGCGACGTGGTCCAGGCCTGGGTCGAGCGGCAGGGCCCGGACCGGTGGCAAGGCATGGAGACGCTGCTGGCGAGCCAGATCCTGCCGGTGGATCTGATGGAGTGAAGGGGTGGCTAGTGGCTAGTGATTAGTGGCTGGCCGGCACCTGGGCGATGGCGCGGATTGCGCCGCCCTTCCGCGATCAGGGAAGCCTCAATCATTAGCCACTAGCCACTAGCCACTAGCCACTGGCGACACCGCCTCACTGCGCCAGCATGCCGCCGTCGATCTTGAACTCGGTTCCGGTGACGAATTTGGATTCGTCGGAGGCGAGGTAGAGGACGCAGTACGCCACGTCGTCGGGCTCGCCGATCCGCTTCAGGGGGATGCCGCGGCTCAGGCGCTCGTGGGCCTTGGTCTCGTCGCCGCCGGCCATGGCGATGAAGGGGTCGAGGATGGGGGTCTTGATGAAGACCGGGTGGACCGAGTTGCAGCGGACGTTCCACTCCATCTTGGCGGCCTCGAGCGCGACGGTCTTGGTGTACATCCAGACGCCCGCCTTGGTGGCGTTGTAGGCGCCCATGCCCGGGGCGGCGGCGAGGCCGGCGATCGAGGAGATGTTGATGATCGAGGCCGGCGCCGAGGCGCGCAGGTGGGGCATGGCGTGTTTGCAGCCCAGCATGATCGACAGCAGGTTGATCTCGAACTGACGCTGCCAGGAGGCGACCGTGTCCTGTTCGACGAAGGTCAGGCCGTCGCCGACGCCGGCGTTGTTGACCAGGATGGACAGGCCGCCCATCGCCGTGACGGCGCCGTCGATGACCGAGACCCACTGGTCCTCTTTCGCGACGTCATGCTGGAAGGCGAAGGCCGCGCCGGGGAGCTCGGCGTTGATCGCTTCGGCGAGCGTCCGCGCGCCCTCCAGATTGACGTCGGTGACGGCGACCTTCGCGCCCTCGCGCGCCAGCATCCAGGCCATGGCCTCGCCCAGCCCGCCGGCCGCGCCGGTGATCAGGGCCTGTTTGCCCGCGACGCGTCCCGCCTTGCCCGTCATCATTTCGCTCCCAGCCCGGCCGCGGCCGTGTCGATGAACCGCGCCATGTCGATATCCCTCTGTGTGACGCCGTCCGCGTCGTGGGTGGTCAGCAGAACCTCGACCCGGTTGTAGACGTTCGACCATTCCGGATGGTGGTCGACCTTGTCGGCCAGCAGGGCGATGCGGGTCATGAAGCCGAAGGCGGCGTTGAAATCGGCGAAGGTCAGGCTGCGGGTGATCGCGGGGCGGTCGCCCGCATGCGCGCGCCACAGCGGCAGGCCTTTCAGAGCTTCCGCAACGTCAATCCGGTCGGCCATGGCGTCCTCCTGTGCCCCCTCGCCGTATCGCGCCCGCCGGGGGTCCACAAGCGGTACGGAACGCGCGGTGAAGCTTTGGCGTTACCCAGCGTAACCATTCACGGCGGGAGTCGACCTTGGACAATATGTGGATCGCCGCCCTGGCGCTCGCCGACCGGCGCAGGATCGAACCCCATCTGCATGAGCGGCCCTTCGAACAGGGCCAGATGCTCTACGACGCCGGCGAGGCGGTCGAGGAGGTCTGGTTCCCGATGAGCGGGGTGGTGTCGCTGATGACCATCCTCGACGACGACCGGATGATCGAGACCGCCGCTATCGGCCGGGAGGGTCTGGTCGGCGTCACCTGCGGGCCGATGAACGCCCGCGCCGCCAGCCGGGCCATCGCCCAGGTCGAGGGCGTTTCCGCCTGCTGTCCCGCGGACGTCTTCGCCGACGCCCTGCAGGAGAGCGAGGCGATGCGCGTGGCGTTGGCCAAATTCACCGAAAGCCTGTTCGCCCAGGTCCAGCAGACCGCGGCCTGCAACGCCCAACACCGGCTGGACGAGCGGCTGGCGCGCTGGCTGCTGACCATCCACGACCGCGCTGAGAGCGACCGTTTCGACCTGACCCAGGCGGACATCGCCGGGATGCTGGGCGTACGCCGCGCCACGGTGTCCGAGGTGGGAACGCTTCTGGTCGACAAGGGGCTGATCCGCCGCGGCCGCGGCTGGGTCGAGGTCACCGACCGCAAGGCGCTGGAAGCCGCCGCCTGCGGTTGCTACGGCGCGATCCGCAGCCTGATGAAGGATCTCGGGGTGCCGCGCCCGAAAGCCGGGGCTCACTAACGGCTTTTCAAGCGGACATTTTCCGACGAACCTTGCAGACATGACAGCGCCGTCGCCCGAAAGTCGTCCACCCCGCCCCCTCATGCCCTCGGTACGTTGGCGTCGATGGGCTCCGCGTGCGGTGTTCGAAAGCCTGTTGATCGTCTTTTCCCTGATCCTGGCCCTGGGCCTGACCGATTGGGCGGAGGACCGGCGGACCGCCGAGCGGGTTCGGGAGGCGCGGGCCTATCTGGTGGCCGAGATCGCCGCCAATCGCGCGCTCCTGGTCGATGACCAGTACCTGCCCCACCACCGGCGGCTGAACAGCCTGTTCAGACAGGCGTCCGATGCCGAACGCCCGACACAACAACAGGCGATGCCGGTGTTTCAGGCCCTGTTCGAAACCGGCATCCACGTTGCGCCGCTGAGGGATGCGGTCTGGCGCAGCGCCTCGTCCAGCGGGCTGACGGCCAAGATGCCCCTGACCGAGGTATTCCTGCTCTCGGACATCTATCGTCAGCAGGAGCAACTCGGGCGGATGAGCGAAACCTTTGTAACCGGCATCCCGGCCTTGCTGGCCGGTCTTGAGAACGGTACGGGCGTCAAGGCGGCACTGACAGCCGTCAATCTGCATCTGGGCGACATCACCGCCTCGGAGGCCGGTCTGATCCGCCAGTATGACGCGGCCCTTGCCCGGCTCGATCCCGATGGAAGGCTGCGTCGCGAGGCCGCGACCCCGAGGCCCGGTGACGGCAGGGCGACGACGCGCTAGACCGCGCCCATGACCGACGCCTCCGCACCGACCGGCAAGACCTCATCCTTCGGCTTTCGCGACGTCGACGCGAAGGAGAAGGTGCAGCTGGTTCGCGGCGTGTTCGACAGCGTGGCCTCCAGCTACGACCTGATGAACGATCTGATGAGCGGCGGCGTGCATCGGCTCTGGAAGGATGCGGCGGCGGCGAAGCTGAATCCGCGGCCGGGCGAAACCATCCTCGACGTCGCAGGCGGCACCGGCGACATGGCGCGACGCTATGCGAAGATGGCGCGGGCGGCCCAGGAGCGGCGGGGGGGCGAGGACGCCTCGGTTATCGTCCTGGACTACAACGCCGAAATGATCATGGCCGGCGTCCAGAAGGGCGGCGAGCCGGAGATGCAGTGGTCAGTCGGCGACGCCATGGCCCTGCCGCTGCCGGACGCCTCGGTCGACGCCTATTCGATCAGTTTCGGCATCCGCAATGTGGCCGACATTCCCCAGGCCCTGCGTGAGGCGCGGCGGGTGCTGAAGCCCGGCGGGCGGTTCCTGTGCCTGGAGTTTTCGCGGCCGACGGCCTCGGCGATCCGCAAGGCCTATGACGCCTGGTCGTTCCACGCCATTCCGCGCATCGGCGGCTGGGTCGCGGGCGATCGGGACAGCTATCAGTATCTGGTCGAGAGCATCCGCCGCTTCCCCGACCAGCCGACCTTCAAGCGCATGATCGAGGACGCGGGCTTCAGCCGCGTGACCGTGACCAATCTGTCGGGCGGGGTGGCCGCCATCCATCACGGGTGGGCGATCTGACCAATCCCGCCGACTACAAGACGGCGCCGCCGCCGCCGCCGACCGAACCGGTGCGCCGCCCGGTCGAGGCGACCCTGCGTCTGCTCGGCTGGGCCTGGGTGCTGGTGCGCCACGACGCCCTCGCGCCGCGCGAGATCACGCCCCTGCTGCCGGTGTGGATCCGCTGGCTGGCGCATCTGCTGCATGCCTTCGCCGGCAAGGAGGGCCGCGAGGGCCGGCCGGGTCAGCGACTGGGCAAGGCGTTCGAACATCTGGGGCCGGTGGCCATCAAACTGGGACAGGTGCTGGCCACCCGCGCCGACATCTTCGGCATCGAGTTCGCGCGCGATCTGGGTCGGCTGAAGGACGCGCTGGAGCCCTTCCCGGTGGATCAGGCCCGGCGCGAGATCGAGCGGTCTCTGGGCCGGCCGGTCGAGGCCCTGTTCACCGATTTCGGCCCGCCCGTCGCGGCGGCGTCGCTGGCCCAGGCTCATCCGGCCTGGCTGGCGGACGGGCGCAAGGTGGCGGTCAAGGTGCTGCGGCCCGGCGTAGAGCGGCGCGTGGCGCAGGGGCTGGACTCCATGCGGCTGGCGGCGCGGCTGGCGGTGCGGTTCGTGCCGCTGGCGCGGCGGCTGGAGCCCTCGGCCTTCGTCGAGACCATCGCCCGGGCCTTGCAGCTGGAGCTGGACATGCGGCTGGAGGCGGCGGCCGCCTCCGAGCTGAAGGACATCATGGACAAGGACGTCGGGGTCGGCGGTCACATGACCGCGCCGGCGGTGATCTGGGACGGGGTCGGCAAGCGGGTGCTGACGCTGGAATGGGCGCCGGGCATGGCCATGACCGACCCCGCCGCCGCCGATCAGCCGGGGCTGGACAAGAACGCCCTGGCCGACAACGTCGTGCGCGCCTTCCTGACCCAGGCGCTGGATCACGGGACCTTCCACGCCGACCTGCATGAGGGAAATCTGTTCTGCCATGCGCCGGCGGAGCTGACGGCGATCGATTTCGGCATCGTCGGCCGCTTGGGGCCGGCCGAGCGGCGCTATCTGGCGGAAATCCTCTGGGGCTTCCTGAGCCGCGACTATGACCGCATCAGCCGGGTGCATTTCGAGGCCGGATACGTGCCGCCCGAGCATTCGGTCGAGGCCTTCGCCCAGGCCCTGCGCGCGGTCGGCGAGCCGGTCATCGGCAAGGCGGCGTCCCAGGTGTCCATGGGCCGGCTGCTGGGCCAGTTGTTCGAGATCACCGACCTGTTCGACATGCATCTGCGGCCCGAACTGATCCTGCTGCAGAAGACCATGGTCTCGGTCGAGGGGGTCGCGCGGCGGCTGAATCCCGATCACGATCTGTGGGCCGCGGCCGCCCCGGTGGTGGAGCGCTGGATCCGCCGTGAACTGGGCCCGCAGGCCCAGGTCCGCGACGCGATTGAGGAAATCCGCGCCACCCTGAAGGCGCTGGCGCGACTGGCGCAGAATCCGCCGCAGCCGCAGACGGTGGTCATTCGCGAGGCGCATACGCCTGCGTGGGTGGTTGTCTGTGTCACGCTTGCCATGACCGCGGCGGCGGCCGCCCTTGTTCTGTCGCTTTGGCCCTCCATCGTCTGATCCAGTATTTGGAGACGACCCCATGAAGCCGCTTTTGATCGCCGCCGCCCTGTTGCTCGTTCCCGTCGCGGCCCCGACGGCCGCTTTGGCTCAGGTCGCCGCCGCGACGATGCCCAACAGTTTTGACGCGCCCGCTCCGACCGCGCGCGCCGCCGCCCCGGCTATCGCGGCGGCTCCGACGCCCGCCAATCCCCGGGCCGAGGAAGTGCTGCGCGAGATCATCGCCGGCGCCCAGGCGGGCACCATCGACTATTCGTTGATGAGCGATGATCTGGCCGCCCGCATCCGGAGCCAGGAAGCCGCCATCCGTCCCCTGATCGAGGGTTTCGGACCGGTCCAGGCCGTTGATTTCATGGCCAGCCAGGATGGCGCGGACCTGTTCGCCGTGACCTTCAGCAATGCCGCGACCCAGTGGGTGATCGGCTTCAACGAAACCGACAAGGTCGCCGCCCTGCTGTTCCGCCCCGCGGAGTAGCGTCCCGTCCTTCCAGCTGGAGATCGCCATGCGCGACCGTCACGCCGCGGCGAAGCCGTCTACCCGTTCCGGTGCGCGATCGCTCGGGCTGGGCCTGCTCTGCGCCGCCGCCCTGTCCGGCTGCGCCGGTCCCGGTATGGGGCCGGGCGGTCCGTTGGGCGGTCCCGCCGAGACCCGGCCCGTGCCACCGGCCCTGTTCGTCAGCCCGTTCGGCGAGGTTTTCAGGGGGGCGCCGGGCGGAGACTGGCCGGTTGGAAACTGGTTCCGGGGCGCGGACGCCAATCTGGACGGCGCGTTGACGTACGAGGAATTCGCCGCTGACGGTGGTCGGTGGTTCGATCGTCTCGACACCGACCGCGACGGCCGACTGGGGCAGGCCGAGCTGTGGGCCTATGAGGCCAGCCTGAGTGAACCGGGCGGCGGCATGGGTCCCGGCGGAGGCGCCCGCGCAGCCGGACCCCGGCCGAGCGGGGCAGCCCTGGGCCTCGCCCCGCCCCAGACCGGCGGCGGAAGCAATATCCGGCGGCGCGGCGGGCCACGCGGGCCCCAGGGTTATGGGATCGTGGCCGAGGCCGGCTTCTTCAACCTGCCCCAGCCGGTCAAGGCCGCCGATGTGAACGTCGACCAGCGAGTCACGGCCGAGGAATGGACGGCGGCGACCCAGCGCTGGTTCCTGGCGCTGGATACGGACCGCGACGGCCGGTTGACGCTGGCCAGCCTCCCGAAGACCCCCCTGCAACTGCGGGCCGAGGCGCGGCGCTAGTCTTCAGAGCCGGGGCGACCGCGTCCGCTCTTGATCGTCGAGCGTTTCGCCTTGCCCTCCAGCCGCCGCTCCTTCGAGGCGCGGGTGGGCTTTGTCGGCACGCGATAGACCGGGGCGACCGAGGCCTTGTCGACCAATCCCTGCAGCCGTTCGATGGCGTCGGCGCGGTTGCGTTCCTGGGTGCGATAGCGGACGGCGGTGATCAGGATGACGCCGTCCAGCGTCAGCCGACTGCCCGCCAGCTTCATCAGCCGCGCCCGCACCGGCTCGGTCAGGGACGGTGAATTGCGGGCGTCGAACCGCATCTGCACCGCGGTCGAGACCTTGTTGACGTTCTGCCCACCCGGCCCGCCGGCGCGGAAGAAGCGGAATTCCAGTTCGCTTTCCGGGATGACGGTCACCGGACCACCCGTTTGGCCCGGACCACGGCCTGGTCCAGCGCCTGCAGGAAGGCGGAGCGGTCCTTCGGTCCGAACGGCGGCGGGCCCGAGGTGGCGACGCCCATGGACCGCAGATGCTCGCCGACCATCCGTCCGGCCAGGGCCGAGCCGATCGAGTCGGGGGTGAAAGGCTGGCCGTTGGCCTTCAAGGCCTGCGCCCCGGCCTTGAGGCAGCGGTCGGCCAGCGGAATGTCGGCGGTGATGACGATGTCGCCCGGCCCCGCCCGTTCGGCGATCCAGTCATCGGCGATGTCCGGGCCGGCGTCGACGACGACCTGCTCGATCCATTTCTCGCGCGGGGTGTTGATCCAGCTGTTCGAGACCACGAAAACATGCAGGCCGTAGCGCGCCGCCACGCGATAGACCTCGTCCTTCACCGGACAGGCGTCGGCGTCGATGAAGAGGCGGGGGGAAGCGGACATTGAGGAGGGATGAGGGATTAGGGATGAGGGATGAGGAAGGACGGACCGCTCATACCTCGAGCGCCAGACGCATGGAACCTGACCCCTTATCGCGGTTCCTTTCCCCTAATCCCTCATCCCTCATCCCTTACCGGCTATACGCCGGCGGCATCGCCCCCTCGCCGCCGTCGCGGTAGCGGTCGCGGAGCAGGAACTGGCGGCTGGTCGGGGCCTGTTCGGCGCCGCCGATGAAGATGGTCTCAGCGTTGCTGAGCGGCTCCAGCGGGTCGCCGGACCAGATCACCACATCGGCGGCCGCGCCGGCGCGCAGTTCGCCGAACTGGCCGGCCATGCCGAAGATGCGGGCCGGATTGACGGTGATGGCCTCGATGGCGGCGTCATAGGGCAGGCCGTGCGAGACCGCGTTGCCGGCGTTGTAGCGGGTCTCGCGGACCCGGTGGGAGCCGTCATTGCCCTTGATGGCGATGACCACGCCCGCCGCGTCGAGAACGGCCGCGTTCTGCATCCGCGCCGCCCGGGTCTCGAGGTTGCCCGGCAGGTTGGAGATCGGGTTGAGCAGGACGGGTACGCTGGCGGCGGCGATCTGGTCGGCGACCAGCCAGCCTTCCTCGGCGCCGTCGAGGATGATGCGGACCCCTTCCTCGCGGGCGAGGCGCAGGACCTGCTGGATGTCGGCGGCGCGGCGCACGGTGACGATCAGGGGCATGGTCCCGTTGGCGACGGGGATCAGGGCCTCGAGATCGGCGCGCGACAGGCTGAGATCGCGCAGGCCGGCGCGATGATAGGCGGCGCGGTTGCGGGCGTAGAGGCGGACCTCGGCCAGGGTTTCCTTGAACTGGGTGAACTGGGCCCCGCGGGCGCCGCCGGCGATGCCGGCTCCGGCCTCGCCGAAGGGAGCGACCATGGCGACGCGCGACCTGACCAGGATGTCGGTCCCGGCCGCCAGATGGATGATGGCCGCCTGTCCGGCGAACAGGCCGGGTGACTGCAGGCCGCCATGGCCGACGCCGGCGAAATCGCTGTCGTCATGGGCATGGCCGCCGCCCCCGCCGCCCGGATGGCCGGGGACGACGACGGCGCGGGTGATGCCGCCGAGGCGGGCCACCGGCAGGGTGAAGGACCAGGGATCGAGGCCGTAGCTGACGTCGAACGAGGCGCTGATGGTGTTGGCGCCGTTGGTCAGGTCGTCCGAGCCGCCGACGGAGGAGATCTCGGACCCGCCGAGGCCGCTGTCGACCGCGACGAAGCCGGGCGAAACGACCTTGCCGCGGGCGTCGATGATGCGGGCGCCCGTGGGCGCGGCGCCGGTCCCGACCGAGACGACCCGGCCGTTCTGGATCACGACGGTGCCGTTCTCGATCACAGACGTGCCGGTCAGCACCCGGCCGCCGGTGATGGCGGTCAGGGTCTGGGCGAGGGCGGGGGTGGCGACGGCGGCCATGCCAAGTATTGCGGGAATGGCGGCGCCGAGGATGAGGCTCTTGAGGCGCATCAGCGGGCTCCCTGCAGGACGTTGGCGGCCGGAAGGCCGAAGCCGGGCTGGCCCAGTTCGAAGTCGGACAGGGGCTGGTAGGCCGGGTTCATGCGGTCGAAGGCCAGGCCGCCGTCGATGAAGACCTGGTCGGCGCGGGCATAGACGCTGAACGGATTGGCGCTCCAGATCACCACGTCGGCGCGCTTGCCGGCCTCCAGCGAGCCGGTCTGGTCGGCGATGCCGAGCGAACGGGCTGCATTGAGGGTGATCCAGCTGATCGCCCGCTCTTCGGAGATGTTCATACCGATGCGGCGGCCGGCGGCCAGGGCGGCGGCGGCCTCCTGGTTGAGGCGCTGGGTCAGTTCGGCGTCGTCGGAGTGGATGACGGCGCAGGAGCCCGCAGGTGCGTCCACGAGGGCGGCGTTGGCCTCGACCGCGTCGAGCGCCTCCATCTTGAAGCCCCACCAGCCGGTCCACATGTCGGCGCAGATGCCTTCACGGGCCAGCAGGGGCGCGATCTTGTAGGCCTCGATGGCGTGGTGGAAGGCGGTGATCTCATAGCCGAACTCATTGGCGATATCGATCATCACCGCCATTTCGTCGGCGCGGTAGCAGTGGTTCTGGATCAGGACCGAACCGTCCAGCACGCCCGCCAGGGTCTCGAGCTGCAGGTTGCGGGTCGGGGGCGAGCCCTCGCCGTCCTCACGCCACTTGTCCCATTTGGCCTTGTACTCGCGGGCCGCGATGAAGGCGGCGCGATAGCCGGCGACATTGCCCATGCCGGTGGCCGGCGAGCTGTTGCGGCCGCCGTAGACGCGCGAGGGGTTCTCACCACAGGCCATCTTCAGGCCGTAGGGGGCGCCGGGCATCTTCATGCCCTGCATGGTCACCGACGGGATGTTGCGGACGGTGACGCCGCGGCCGCCGAACAGATTGGCCGAGCCGGGCAGGATCTGGAGGGTGGTCACGCCACCGGCGCGGGCGGCGTTGAAGCCGGGGTCCTGGGGCCAGATCGAATGTTCGGCCCAGACCTGGGCGGTGTTCGGGTTGGTGGCCTCATTGCCATCGCTCATCCCCGATACGCCGGGCGAGGGATAGACGCCGAGGTGGCTGTGGACGTCGATGATGCCCGGGGTCACGAACCGGCCGCGGGCGTCGACGACGCGGTAGCCGGCGGGAACGGGGGTCGAGGCATCGCCGACCGCGGCGACCTTGCCGTCGGTGACGATGACGACGCCGTTCTCGATCTTCTGGCCGGCGCCGGTGAAGACCGTGCCGCCGACGATGGCCATGTTCTCGCGCGGCAGGCCGCGATAGGTCGACGGGAAGGGGTCAGGATTGGAGGCCTGGTCGAGACCGCGCGCCAGCGGCTGCCGCGCCTCGGCGCTGGACGAACCGTCGGCGGCGGGCGCTTCATCGTCGCCGCCCATGGTGGCGCAGGCCGAAAGGGCCAGTGAACCCGCCAGTACGCAGGCGAGGGTGGCGAGGCTGGAGCCCCGCAAGGCGTGGAATCTCATCGGACGCTCCCCTGAGACGCCCGGGCCCGCGAGTGGGGGGCGTACGTCGGGGCGGATTACAAAAGGGTCCGGCGTGATCCGTCAAAGCCGGAAACATTACAGATCGGTAAGGCGGGCTTTCGCTTCGTCTTCGGACAGTCCCTCGATCACCAGAATCTTCGTCCGGGATTGCCCGCCACGCTGGACGGAGACGGCCGATCGGGGCAGTCCGAGCGCCTTTGCGAGCAACCGGACAAGGGCCTCGTTCGCCTCACCCTCGATCGGCCGGGCCCGCACCCGGACCTTGAGGACGGGCCGCCCCTCGGCGTCCGCGTCCCAGCCGTCGATGCGGTCAGAGGCGGCGCCGGGGGTCAGTTTTACGGCGAGACGCGCCATGAGGCTTGCCTGATCAGGCGGGTTTCGCCCGGCCCCTCAGCGACAGGCAATAGAAGAAGGTCACCGCGATCCCGAGCATGATCGCGCCGCAGCCGCCGATCAACGCCACCTCGGTTGGAGCGAAGGCCCACAGGCCGGCATAGACCAGCCCGCTGAGCGCCATGGACCAGCCGCCTACCCGTTGGGCCTGCCGGGCGCGGGGGCCGGGCGCGATGGTCTTGGGCATCCGGTTTCCAAACCAGGCGACCATGAGACCGGTCGCGCCGAGGACCAGCCGGGTGACCGTGTCCGCGTCGATATAGCCGAGGTTGCGAGCCCCGGTCGCGCCGAGCGCCAGCACGATGATGCCGACGCCCCAGCCGAGGTCCGCGATCACTTGCTTCTTCATTTTGCAGGCTCCTTTTCGGGCTCCGACGCTTCCGCGCCGAGGCCGAATGAATGGACGAAGCCCAGCAGCGCTTCCTCGAGCACCGAGAGCTTCAGATGATAGATGACGGACTTGCCGGCCTTCTCGGCGTGAACCAGGTCGGCCTCCTTCAGCACCGCGAAATGGGCTGACATGGTGGGTTTGGAGACATCGAACTGATCGCTGAGCTCACCCGCGCTCATCGGCCCCTTCTGCAACAGCTGCAGCACGCGGCGGCGGGTGGGATCGGAGAGGGCCCTGAAAACCTGACTCATGCTGAGACGTTTAGCTAATCGTCGAAATGAGTCAAGAGGCTTTGCTTCGGACAGGATCGGCGCGCGCCTGCTCCTTTGTCCGGAAGCTTCTCGCTTGTCATCCCGGCCGAAGCGAAGCGAAGAGCCGGGACGCTCGCGCCACCCCAGACATTCTTCCCGGACAGCCCTCTTGGGCTGAGCCGGGAGACAGGTTGAGGTCACACCGGTGGTGACTCTTTCAAACAGCCGTTCCGAGGCAGCCCTTCTTCCGGCTCAGCCCTGCGGGCTGTCCGGAAGCGATGGTTTCACCGCGCGGGCCGTCCCGGATCGCCGCTTTGCGGCGTCCGGGATGACAATAGGGTCGTGGGTAAGAAGGCCTTAGCCCAGCGCCTTCATCAGCTCCGGCACAACCGTCTTGTAGTCGCCGACGATGCCGTAGTCCGCGACCTGGAAGATCGGGGCGTCGGCGTCCTTGTTGATGGCGACGATGACCTTGGAGTCCTTCATCCCGGCCAGGTGCTGGATGGCCCCCGAGATGCCGATGGCGATGTAGAGGGCCGGGGCGACGACCTTGCCGGTCTGGCCGACCTGGTAGTCGTTGGGGGCATAGCCGGCGTCGACGGCGGCGCGCGAGGCGCCCACGGCGGCGCCCAGACGGTCAGCCAGCGGGTCCATGACGGCGTGGAATTCCTCGGCGGAACCGAGGGCCCGGCCGCCGGAGACGACAATCTTCGCCGCGCCGAGTTCCGGACGGTCCGACTTGACCATTTCCTCGCTGACGAAGGCGGCCTTGCCGGCGTCGGCGCCCGCGACGGTCTCGACCCTGGCCGAGCCGCCTTCAGCGGCGGCGTCGAAACTGGTCGGACGGACGGTGATGATCTTCTTGCCATCCGACGACTGCACGGTCTCCAGCGCGTTGCCGGCGTAGATCGGGCGCACGAAGGTGTCGTTGGAGACGACTTCGACGATGTCCGAGATCGGGGCGACATCCAGTTTCGCGGCGATGCGCGGCATGAAATTCTTGCCGTCGGTGGTGGCCGGCGAAAGGATGGCGTCATAGCCGCCCGCGAGGCCGACCACGGTCGCCTCGACGGCCTCGGCCAGCTGCTGACCCAGACCGGCGCTTTCGGCCAGCAGCACCTTGCGCACGCCGGCGATCTTCGCGGCGGCATCGGCGGCGGCCTTCGAGCCCTGGCCGATGACGAGGATATCGACGTCGCCCGACAGCTTCAGCGCGGCGGTGACGGTCTTGTGGGTGGTGTCGCGGACGGATTCTCCGTCGCGGTCAGCGATAACGAGAACGGCCATTACAGGACCCCCGCAGTCTTGAGCTTGGAAACCAGTTCGGCGGCGTCCGCCACCTTGATCCCGGCCGAGCGCGTCGGCGGGGCCGTGACCTTCTTCACCGTCAGACGCGGCGCCGTGTCGACGCCATAGTCGGCGACCGCCTTGACCGCGATCTCCTTCTTCTTGGCCTTCATGATGTTGGGCAGGGAGGCGTAGCGCGGGGTGTTGAGGCGCAGGTCCACCGAGACCACGGCGGGCAGGGTGGCGGCGACCGTCTGAAGGCCGCCGTCGACCTCGCGGGTCACGGTCGCCTTGCCGCCGCCGATGACGATCTTGCCGGCGAAGGTGGCCTGGGGCCAGTCGAGCAGGGCGGCCAGCATCTGGCCGACCGCATTGTTGTCGCCGTCGATCGACTGTTTGCCCAGCAGGACCAGATCCGGCTTCTCCTCGTCGACCACCGCCTTGAGCAGTTTGGCGACGGCCAGCGGCTCGAGGTCGGCGTCGGACTGGATCAGCAGGCCGCGGTCCGCGCCCATGGCCAGGGCGGTGCGGATGGTTTCCTGGGCCTGGGTCACGCCGATGGAGACGACCACGATCTCCGTGGCGGTCCCGGCGGCATGGTGCTCCTTGCCCTCCTTCATGCGCACGGCTTCCTCGACGGCGATCTCGTCGAACGGATTCATGCTCATCTTGACGTTGGCGAGATCGACGCCGGTCTGGTCCGCCTTGACGCGAGCCTTGACGTTATAGTCGATCACCCGTTTGACGGGGACGAGAACCTTCATATTGATACCCACGAAAGCGCCGGAATGTTGGGTGAGGGAATGGTACGCCTCACCCGGCCTGTCAACGTAACGCCGCGTCAACGACGCTGTTCAATCCCGGAACCCGCCCCATGCATCGCCTCCTGACCATGAAACGGCTCAGCGTTCTGTTCCTGAGCATCTTCGCCGTGCTGCTGGCGGGGGCATTTGCCTATGAGCGGCTGGTGGTGGCGCCGGGCGATCGTTGCGAGGCCGGCGGCAAGTGGTGGGACCCCGATGCACAGGTCTGCGCCCAGCCGATCTCCATCGCCGAAATCACGGGCCGGCCCAATCCCGGCGACCGCGCCGCCGCCTCGGCCGAGAAGAACCGCGAACTGGTGGCGATCGAGACGTCGCTGGCGTCACAGCAGCGCGCCCGCGACGCCGACGCCGACCGCCAGCGCGTGGCCCTCGCGGCGCAGTGATCAAAAGCCTTCGTACGCCGGAGTACGGAGGCGGGAAGGTTCATCACAACGGGCACGGCGAATTCACAACGGACACGACGGGACCGGAGATGTTGTCAGGTCGGCGTCCGTCTTCCGCAGGTCAAGAGATCGCGGCTTCGCCGCATTTGGTTCGATCATGCTCCGGCGTGAGATCCGCTCACCCCTTGAGTGGAAGGTTTGGCTCTTTCAGTCTCACAGAACCCGTTGTGTCCTTTGTGAATCCGTTGTGTTCGTTGTGACGAACCAGCACTCGCTGGAGCAAAGGAAACAGACAGGTGAGCTGGTCCTATCGGGTCGCGCCCGGCTTCCACTTCACATCGTCGGCGCCGTTGGCGTTGGCCCGGCGGGCGGCGACGAACAGATGGTCGGACAGCCGGTTGAGGTAGCGGATCGCCGCCGGCGTCACCGCCTCGCCGGCTTCGACCAGCCGCACCGCCTCACGTTCGGCCCGGCGAGCCACCGTGCGGGCCAGATGCAGATGGGCCGACAGGGGTGAGCCGCCGGGCAGGATGAAGCTGTCCAGTTCCTTCAGGCTCTCGTTCATCCAGTCGATCTCGGTCTCGAGCCGCTCGACCTGGCTGTCGATGATGCGCAGCGCCTCCCATTTCGGCGCGGGCTCCAGCGGGGTGGCCAGATCGGCGCCGAGGTCGAACAGCTCGTTCTGGATACGCCCCAGCATGGCGTCGATGCGGTCGTTCTGGCCGGAGTACAGCCGGGCCACGCCGATGACGCTGTTGAGTTCGTCCACGGCGCCATAGGCCTCGACCCGGCGGTCGCTCTTTGAGACGGTCGCGCCCGAAGCCAGCCGCGTCTGCCCGCCGTCGCCGGTCTTCGTATAGATGCGATTCAGGACCACCACGGGCTCAGGACCCCTGTGTGGACTTCCACCACATGCCGACGCACAGCAGGACGATCGCCACGGCCTGCAGCCCCACGCGTAGCCGCATCAGCTTGTTGGAGCGGGAACGGTTCGCATCCCCGCCCTTGTGCAGGGAATAGATTCCGAACCCGAGGGTGACGGTCACCGCCAGGATCGCAACGAGGATGAGGATGTTGATGATGTCGCCCATGGCGGCAATCTAGGCGCGGTCGCGAGGCGAGGCCAGTGCAGAGGCGTCGCACGTCTTATCAGCGATCAGCTAAGCCGTTGGTCATCCTTTCGTGGTTTGTTGGCCGGCTGAAGGGGTGGCCATGACCGACCGCGCGATTCGCAATCTGGCCCACCTGCGCCGCTCGGCCTCGACCGCGCGCGTCCTGAATCTGCTGAAGGTGTTTCTGGATCACGGCCACGAGGCCGACTGGGCGGAGAAGCCCCTGTTCCGGACGCCGGCCCTGAACCGCGCGCTGATCATCAAGCACCGGCTACGCCGGGACGAGAACGACTGTTTCTATCTGCGCCGGCAGGTGGCCACCAAGGTGATCATTCCACTGGATGCGAATGAGCTGAAGACGGGCGGCCGCTATGTCTTCGTCGGCCAGCGCGGCTTCGAGCGGGTGATGCAGGAGGCGTTCGGAGTCGGCCCGCGGCACCCGGACATGACGACGCTGACCCTGCTGGACCAGCTGCCGTCGCTGGATCCCTTCCTGTTGCGTGAGCAGCTGAAGCGCGGCGGGATCGAACCCGCCCACTGCTATTTCTCCATCAGCGAGTCGGACCTGCAGCGCATGGCGCGGTTCGTCGAGGACGAGATCCGGCCGCTGGTCACCCTGTGCATCGGTCCGGATCTGGAAGCGGTGGGATCGACCCAGCGACTGGCGGGAAAGATCATGTCCAACGATCCCCGTGATCGGATGGAGGCTCTGCGCGAGACGCTCAGGCTTGAGCCGGACGACTATCAGGAGGGCGTCTTCTGCTGGAAGGGCTTCCTCTATTACAAATGGATCCTGACCAGTCTCAGGGCGGAGGTCGCCGGCGTCGCCGACGCGGTTCAGACCGTAAAGCCGATCGGCAAGCTGGACCGTGAGGCGCGCGCCTGGCTGGATCGCGGGCGGGCCGTGCTGCGGGACCGGATCATAGAGACCTGCAACGAGGCGGGTCGCACCCTGGCCATCTACGACACGGCCTATGCCGGGCTCACCGACGAGGGACGGCCGGTGGCTTTCCGTGATTTCCTGCTCAACGCGCCCCGCCTGTTTGCGCGCCTGGGCGACCAGCTCGGCGCCATCCAGCACATCGTCAGCTTCTGGCGGTTCCGCTTCAGCCCCGGCGCCTCGCCGGTCGGGGTCGATGAGCTGATCGACATCTTCATGGATTTCGAGACCGGTCTGGCGACCCGCAAGGCCGAGGACGCCATGATGGCTGCCTGAGCCTCTGCAGAAAAAAGGGCCGGCACCCTGATGGCGCCGACCCTCTTCAGTCCTTCGGTTCAGCCGTGGCCTAGTAGCGGTAGTGGTCCGGCTTGAACGGGCCTTCGGTCGGGACCGAGATGTAGTCGGCCTGTTCCTTCGACAGGGTCGTCAGCTTGGCGCCCAGCTTGGCCAGATGCAGCGTCGCGACCTTTTCATCGAGGTGTTTCGGCAGGACGTAGACCTGGTTCTCGTAGGATTTGGCGTTGGTCCAGAGTTCGATCTGGGCCAGCGTCTGGTTGGTGAAGGACGCCGACATCACGAACGACGGATGGCCCGTGGCGTTGCCCAGGTTCACCAGACGGCCTTCCGACAGCAGGATGATCTTCTTGCCGTCCGGGAATTCCACGTGGTGGACCTGCGGCTTGATCTCGTCCCACTTGAAATTCTTCAGGCCCGCGACCTGAATCTCGCTGTCGAAGTGGCCGATGTTGCAGACGATGGCGTTGTTCTTCATCGCCCGCATGTGGTCGACGGTCAGGACGTCCTTGTTGCCCGTGGCGGTGACGAAGATGTCGGCCTCGCCGGCCACGTCCTCGACGGTGACGACCTCATAGCCTTCCATGGCCGCCTGCAGGGCGCAGATCGGATCGACCTCGGTGACCTTCACCCGGGCGCCGCCCTGGCGCAGCGAGGCGGCCGAGCCCTTGCCCACGTCGCCGTAGCCGCAGACCACGGCGACCTTGCCCGACAACATGACGTCGGTGCCGCGGCGGATCGCGTCGACCAGCGATTCACGGCAGCCGTACAGGTTGTCGAACTTGGACTTGGTGACGCTGTCGTTGACGTTGATGGCGGGGAACGGCAGGTCGCCCTTCTTGGCCATTTCGTACAGGCGGTGGACGCCGGTGGTGGTCTCTTCCGACACACCGCCGATGGCGTCGCGGATGGCCGAATAGAAGCCGGGCTTCTCGGCGATGTAGCGCTTCATCACCTTGTAGAGGGCTTCCTCTTCCTCGTTCTGCGGATTGGCCAGCAGGGACAGGTCTTTTTCAGCCTTCGGGCCGAGCACGCACAGCAGGGTGGCGTCGCCGCCGTCGTCGAGGATCAGGTTCGGATAGCCGCCGTCGGCCCATTCGAAGATCTTGTGGGCGTAGTCCCAGTACTCTTCCAGCGTTTCGCCCTTGGTGGCGAACACCGGCGTGCCGGCGGCGGCGATGGCGGCCGCGGCGTGGTCCTGGGTCGAGAAGATGTTGCACGAGGCCCAGCGGACTTCGGCGCCCAGCGCTTCCAGCGTCTGGATCAGCACGGCGGTCTGGATCGTCATGTGCAGCGAGCCGGCGATGCGGGCGCCCTTGAGGATCTGTTGCGCGCCGAACTCCTCGCGCAGCGCCATCAGGCCCGGCATTTCGGTTTCGGCGATGGCGATTTCCTTGTTGCCGAACGGGGCAAGCGAGATGTCGCGGACGATGTAGTCGGTCATGGGGCGGGGCTTTCCGGAAGAGTGTTCGCGCGGCCTATAGACCGGACCCGGCGCGGGGGCAAGAAACACATAAGGATATCTTTATGTGTTTGCCGGCGTGAGGGCTCTGGCGCGGGCCGCAGAGGTGCGCTCAACATGGCGGCGTGTTCGGGAGGGTGATCATGCACAGACTGATGGCGAGCGTGGGTATTGCGGCGATACTGGCGCTGGCGGCTCCGGCCATGGCGCAGACGCCGACCGCGGCCGCACCGGCCGGCCCGGTCACCCTGATCCAGGCCGGACGGCTGCTGGATCGTCCGGGTCAGGCGCCGCGCGGTCCCTCGACGGTGGTCGTGCGCGACGGGCTGATCATGGAGGTTCGCGACGGCTTCGTGGACGCGACCGCCTTCCCCGGCGCGACCGTCATCGACCAGCGCGATCGTTTCGTCCTGCCCGGTCTGATCGACAGCCATGTGCATCTGGTCTCCGACCTGGGCGGTCAGGCGGGCTTTCTGTCGGGGATCACCGACAACCTGCCGACCCATGCCTATCGCGCGGCCGAGAATGCGCAGAAGACGCTGATGGCCGGCTTCACCACGGTGCGGAATCTGGGCGATGAGGGCGGGGTTACGCTTGCGCTGGCGGACGCGACGGCCGCGCATCGCCTGCCCGGACCGCGCATCATCGATTCGGGCAACAGCATCTCGACCACCTCGGGTCATATGGACGGGCGGCTGGGCCTGAACGACGACCTGCGCGAGGTCACGCCGCACGACAATGTCTGCAACGGCCCGGAAAGCTGCCGCGAGGCGGTGCGCATCCAGGTCGGCCGAGGCGCCCGCGTCATCAAGATCGCCACCACCGGCGGGGTCAACAGCCGCATCGGCGCCGGTCTGGGCGCCCAGATGTTCGAGGACGAGGCGCGGGCGCTGATCGAGACGGCGCATCTGTACGGCCTCAAGGTCGCGGTCCACGCCCACGGCGCCGACGGGATCAATATGGCGCTGCGACTGGGGGCGGACTCCATCGAGCACGGCACCATCTTCGACGACGAGACCATCCGCCTGTTCCGCCAGTCGGGCGCCTACTATGTCCCGACCCTGTCGACGGTGAACGGCTATATCGAGCGGCTGGCCGCCGATCCGAACGCCTATTCGCCCGAGGTTCTGCCCAAGATCCAGTGGCGCATCTCGATCACCGGCCAGTCGTTGCGCCGGGCGGTTCCGGGCGGCGTCCGCATCGCCTTCGGCACCGACGCGGGGGTGTCGAAACATGGGCGCAACGCCGATGAGTTCGCGCTGATGGTCGCCAATGGCATGACGCCTATGAGCGCGATCGAGGCCGCCACGGTGAATGCGGCGGATCTGCTGGGGCTCGCTTCCGAGATCGGCACGCTGGAGCCGGGCAAGCGGGCTGACATTATCGCAGTGGATGGCGATCCCCTGACCGACGTCACGGTCCTGACCTCGATGGATTTCGTCATGCGAGACGGGCGGGTCTATCGCGACGAGGAGTAGGGACGGCTTGGCGGGCGGCTGCGGCGCCGCTAAGCAGGCGCCCATGACCCGTGACCTCTCGACGCCCCGCCACGACTGGACCCTGGACGAGGTCGAGGCCCTGTTCGCGCGGCCGTTCATGGAGCTCGTCTATGAGGCCGCGACCGTGCATCGGGCGTGGTTCGATCCGTCGGAGGTGCAGAAGAGCCAGCTGCTGTCGATCAAGACCGGCGGCTGCGCCGAGAACTGCGGCTACTGCTCACAGTCGGCCAGTTTCGACACCGGGCTGAAGGCCGGGAAGCTGATGGACGCCACGGCGGTGATCGCCGAAGCCATGGCGGCGAAGGCGGGCGGCGCCTCGCGCTTCTGCATGGGCGCGGCCTGGCGCGAGCTCAAGGACCGCGACACGCCGAAGCTGGCGACGATGATCGCGGGGGTGAAGGCCCTGGGGCTGGAGACCTGTGCGACCCTGGGCATGCTGACGGCGGATCAGGCGCGGCAGCTCAAGGCGGCGGGGCTGGACTACTATAACCACAACCTCGACACCGGGCCGGAGTACTACGCCCAGGTCGTGACGACGCGGACCTATCAGGACCGCCTGGATACGCTGGAGCACGTGCGCAACGCCGGCATGAGCACCTGCTGCGGCGGCATCGTCGGCATGGGCGAGGCGCGCCGCGATCGGGCCAGTCTGCTGCATGCGCTGGCGACCCTGCCGGTCCATCCCGACAGCCTGCCGGTCAATGCGCTGGTGCCCGTAACCGGCACACCGCTGGGCGACCGGGTAAAGCGCGAGGGGGAGATCGATCCGATCGAATTCGTTCGCACCGTCGCCGTGGCGCGGATCGTCTGCCCGAAAGCCATGGTCCGGCTGTCGGCCGGGCGCGAGACGATGAGCCCCGAGATGCAGGCCCTGTGCTTTCTCGCCGGGGCCAACTCCATCTTCGTCGGCGGCAAGCTGCTGACCACGCCCAATCCCGAACAGGACGAGGACGCCGCCCTGTTCGACCTGCTGGATCTCAAGCCGATGGAACCGGCGGCGGTCGAGGCGGCGGCTTAGAATTACGGCCTTCCTCCCCGGAGTGGGTGGGAGAGGACCTGTTTGTTGAAATCCAGGCGCAAAAAAGCCCGCCGCGGGGGATACATTCGCGACGGGCTTTCTTTCGCTCTTTAATGAGCGGACGTTTCCTCCCCGAAACGCCTCCGGGCCGCTGCTGCGTCGAAACGCTGCGCTTCCCGAGTACGTCAGAAAGACGACATTTAGGGTCTCAAGTCAATGAACCGGCGGGCGAAACCCGGATTTTGGGAGACTTATCAGCGATAAGTCACGAAGCTGTGCGCGACTGCGCGACGATCCGGGCGACCGTGGCGACGAGGTCGGGTCGAGGCACAATCTGTTGTCCCGGCCGCTCCGATTTCCAGGCTTCATTGTCGCTGACGCCGGCGGCCAGCGCCCGTCCCGCGTCCAGATCCTTGACCGTGACCTGTCCGGCCGCAATCTCGTCTCCGCCGAGGATGACGGCGGCCGGCGCGCCGCGACGGTCGGCGTATTTCATCTGCGCCTTCATTCCCGCCCGGCCCAGATACAGTTCGGCGGCGATGCCCGCGTTGCGCAGCTCGGAGACCGCGTCGAGATAGTGCTGCATGTCGGCGTCGGAGAAGACGATGACCACCACCGGCCCGCGCACCGCGTCCTCGTCGCCCCGCCCGGCGGCGCGCAGGGCCGAGGCCAGGCGCGACACCCCGAACGAGAAGCCGGTCGCCGGCAGGCGCTCGCCAGTGAACCGCGCCACCAGATCGTCATAGCGTCCGCCGCCGCCGATCGAGCCGAAGCGCACGGCCCGGCCCCTGTCGTCGACGGTGTCCAGCAGCAGTTCGGCCTCGAACACCGCCCCGGTGTAATATTCCAGCCCGCGCACGATGGTCGGGTCGAAGCGCACGGCGTCCTGGCTCACCTTCATGGCGTTCAGGGCGGCGTCGATGGCGGCCAGCTCGTTCAGAGCCGCCTCGCCGATCTCGCCCAGACCCCCGACCCGCGCGACGGCGTCCAGCGTCCCGGCCCGGGTCAGTCCGTCGTCCGCGACCGACGACAGGAAGCCTTCGATCGTCGCGATCACGCCGGACGGCAGCCGCGCGCCCTTGGTGTAATCCCCCGACTCATCCAGCCGGCCCTCGCCCAGCAGGGCGGCCACGCCCTCCCAGCCCAGACGGTCGAATTTGTCGATGGCGCGCAGGGCCGTCAGCCTCTGGCCAGCGTCCTCGATCCCGCCCGCCTGGAACAGGCCGTCGAACAGCTTGCGGTTCGACACCCGCACCATGGCCTGGCCGGCGTCCAGCCCCGCCGCGCGCAATCCCTCGCAGGCCATGGCGATGATCTCGGCGTCGGCCTCGGGCCGGTCCGAGCCGACCGTGTCGGCGTCGCACTGGACGAACTCGCGGAAGCGGCCGGGGCCCGGCTTCTCGTTGCGCCAGACCGGGCCGAAGGCGTAGCGGCGGAACGGCTTGGGCAGGGTCTCCCAGCCTTGCGCCGCGAACCGCGCCAGCGGCGCCGTCAGGTCGTAGCGCAGCGCCATCCACTGGTCGTCATCGTCCTGCAGGGCGAAGACGCCCTCGTTGGGACGGTCGGCGTCAGGCAGGAATTTGCCCAGGGCGTCGGCGTATTCGAACGCGCCGGTCTCCAGCGGCTCGAAGCCCCAGCGCTCATAGACCTCGGACACCCGCTGGACCAGGCGGCGCTCGGCGATCAGGTCGCGGCCGCGACGGTCGGCGAACCCCCTCGGATTGCGGGCTTCGGGACGGGCGGGAGCGGCGGCGTCGGTGGTCATGCCGCGTCTTTAGAGGGACTAGGGATTAGGGACTAGGGGTTAGGGGCAAAGGCATCGACGAGGGGCGCTTCACACCCATCCCGTCCCTAATCCCTAATCCCTAAAACCTAACCCTTCAGAAGCGGCACCATCCGCTTGTACGTCAGGCACCGCCAGCCCCACTCCAGCGGACCCATCTGGAACACCGACAGCCACAGCGGCGACCAGATCAGCTGGGCCGCCCAGATGCCGCCGATGATCATCCACATATCGGGCCAGCCGATCTGGCCGTACCAGCCCAGCCCCCGCCCGCCATAGAAGATTGTGGTCATGATCAGGGTCTGGCTGAGGTAGTTGGTGAAGGCCATCCGCCCGGCGCAGGCCAGCGGCGTCAGGATGAGCTTCAGCCCGAACCGCGCCAGCAGGATCAGCAGGCTGGCGTAGCCCAGCGAGATGAAGGGGGCGAGGAAGCTGTTCCAGGGCTTGGTCATCGTCTCGACGAACGGGAAGTCCGCCGCGACGAAGGCCGACGTCTCCTGCCAGACCATCCACAGCGACCCGGCCCCGGCGGCGATGAAAAGGCCATAGACCCAGACCGGCGAACGGCCGGCCAGGAAGCCTGACTTGTACAGGCCCATGCCGATCAGCATCAGGGCGATCGTCGCCGGCAGGAAGAAGATCAGCATCATGGGCACGACGCCCGGCCACATCGACATCACATGCAGGGTCACCGACAGGGCGTCGCCCTGGAAGGGCGCGATCAGTTCCGCCAGCTTGGCCGGATCACTGACCCAGCCCGAGCCCTCCATGGCCTGGGCCATGGCCTCCGGCGGGGCGAAGGCCAGCAACGACATCATGCCCACATAGAGGGCCGAGCAGACGACGTTCAGGCAGACGCCCGCAATCAACAGGGTGCGCGCGCTCCACGACCGCACCAGCATCACGAACAGACCCGTCCATGCGTAGAGCAGCAGGATGTCGCCGAACCAGAAGGCCAGACCGTGGATCAGGCCGAAGACCGCCAGCCAGAACAGGCGGCTACGCAACAGCTTGCCGCGCGCCTTGTCAGCCCGTTCGCCGCCGATCAGGAAGATCGACGCTCCGAACAGCATTGAGAACAGGGTGCGCATCTTGTCCTGGAAGAAGACGTGCATCACCTGCCAACCCTGCGCCGCCTCGGCGTCGAAGCCTGTCTGCAGGGCCGGATTGGACACAACCGCCCAGGGCCAGGCGAAGGTCATGGCGTTGACCGCCAGAATCCCCAGCACGGCCAGGCCGCGGACCATATCCAGACTGAACAGGCGATCTGACGAGGCGACCGGCCCCAGCTTCGCGAGCGGCGCGGGCGCTCCGGCGTCCGTTGTTTCGGCAACAGCCATGACATTCCCCCCATCCTGGCGGATGCCAGCTTGGCGGAAGCGACGCGGTGTTGAAACTGAATTCTGTGTAACGGGCGGGGCCCGCGCCTTCAGGCCTCGTCGGGGTCGCTCATCAGCCCCAGCCGGTCACGCACCTCGGGCTGGGGCCTGAACGCAATGAAGGCGGCGCACAGGCCCGCCCAAAGGGCGTAGCTGACTCCGATCATGACGGCGACGGGCAACAGGCCGACGCCATAGATCAACAGTGTGGTTTCCGTGGCGCCCGCGGCCTGGGCGATGCCGCCCGCCTCGAACCAGCCGAAGATGCACAGGACGATCGCGAACAGCGCCTGAAGCCCCGCCGCCAGCAGGCCGCCGAAGAACATGAACCGCCAGACCACGCCCAGCCGCGTTGACGGCCGTCCGGTCCGCTCACGCTCCCGCCTCAGCAGCCACAGGCATGCCGGCACGGCGATCACCCCGATGAAGAGGGCCACCAGCCGCGGGTCGATCTCCATCGACGGCGCCCAGTTGTTCGGCGGCCAGATCAGCAGGGTGATCGGGATCGGCGGCCACAGCGCCCCGGCCAGTGCTGCAAGCACCAGCCAATGCGGCTCGCGCCGCCAGACCACGCGCTGCTGACCGGGAAAGTCCTCGGCTCTTTCGGGGATCGGGATCATCGCGCCGGATTCACCGCGTCGGGGCCGGCGTCTCGCCGGAATAGTCATAGAAGCCGCGCCCGGACTTGCGACCCAGCCAGCCGGCCTCGACATATTTCACCAGCAGGGGACAGGGCCGGTATTTGGTGTCGGCAAGGCCTTCGTGCAGCACGTTCATGATCGCCAGAACGACGTCCAGTCCCATGAAGTCCGCCAGCTCCAGCGGTCCCATCGGATGGTTGGCCCCCAGCTTCAGGGCCTTGTCGATCGAGGCGACGTTTCCGACCCCTTCGTACAGGGTGTAGATCGCCTCATTGATCATCGGCACCAGAATGCGGTTGACGATGAAGGCGGGGAAGTCCTCGGCATTGGTCGTGGTCTTGCCCAGCGACTCGGCGAAGGCGACGGCCGTCTCATAGGTGTCGGCCGAGGTGGCGATGCCGCGCACGATCTCGACCAGTTTCATCACCGGCGCCGGCTTCATGAAATGCAGGCCGATGAAACGGTCGGGCCGGTCCGTGACCGAGGCCAGGCGGGTGATCGAGATCGACGAGGTGTTGGACGCCAGCAGGGTGTCCGGACCCAGATGCGGGACCAGATCGGTCAGGATCGCCTTCTTGACGGCCTCATCCTCGACCGCGGCCTCGATCACCAGATCCGCCTTGGCGGCGGCGGCCAGTGAGGTGGTCGCCGTAATGCGCGACAGGGCGGCGTCGGCCGCCCCCTGATCGGTCAGACCGCGACCGACCTGCCGGGCCAGGCTGGCCGCGATGGCGGCCTGGGCCTGGGGCACGCGGTCGGCGGCGGCGTCGTACAGCAGCACCTGATAGCCGCCCGCGGCCACGGCCTGGGCGATGCCTGCGCCCATCTGGCCTGCGCCGACGATGGCGACGGATCGGATCGTGGTCATGGAGTCCGGTTAGCTGGCGGGCGGAAAGCCCGGTCGGAGCGGCACCTTAGGACCCCTGCCGGAGGGTGCAAGGCCCGATGAGAGGCGGTCGGTCAGTATGCCCCGAAGAGTGTCAGAAGCGCCGCGTGCGAGGCGGGCAGAAGGTAGACCCGCACGCCGTGGATCAGGATCAGGACGATGATCGGGGTGATATCCATGCCCCCCAGCGACGGAATGATGCGGCGGAACGGCTGCATCACCGGACCGGTGACCCTGTCCAGAAAGTAGGCGAGCTGGTTCACGAAGCGGTTGCGATGGTTGATGACGTCAAAGGCGAACAACCAGCTCAGAACCGCGCTGACGATAATGGCCAGCACCAACAGCCCCAGCAGGGCGTCGATGACGAAGAAGATGAAACCAATGATCGCCGCCATGCTTTCCGATGCTCCCGAAACCTGATCCGTCCCGCTTCTAGCGTGACCGCGTCGCAGGTCCAAGGATTCCGGCGTCGCATCGCGGGACGGGGCCAAGGACGTTGACACCCCCGCCCCGCCCCTCGTATGTCGCGCCCTCGCCTGCTCCCGGAAACGGGGCCGTAGCTCAGTTGGTAGAGCGCGTCGTTCGCAATGACGAGGTCAGGGGTTCGACTCCCCTCGGCTCCACCAGGCACCCGCACCGTCGCCATGACCCAGTCCGCCGATCCAGCCGCAATGCGCTTCACCGGGCCGGTCAAGGTCGCCGCCCTCTACCGGTTCGCAACCATCGCCGACTGCGGGGCGGTCCGCGATCAGCTCGACGCCCTGTGCCGGCCTGATGTGCGCGGCACCCTGCTGGTCGCGAACGAGGGGCTGAACGGGACCATCGCTGGTCCCGGGCCCTCCATCGATCGCGTACTGGCGAGCATCCGCGCCCTGCCCGGTTTCGCTGACCTCGATGTCAAATTCGCCGAAGCCGACACCATGCCGTTCCACCGGCTGAAGGTCCGGATCAAGCCCGAGATCGTGACCATGGGCCAGCCGGATCTCGACCCCGCCGTGAACGCCGGAACCTATGTCGCGCCCGGCGACTGGAACGCCCTGATCCAGCAGCCCGACGTGGTCGTGATCGACACCCGCAACGACTATGAGGCCGCCGTCGGCGCCTTCGAGGGCGCCGTCCAGCCCAACACCCGCGGCTTCCGCGACTTTCCTGACTGGTTCCGCACCGAGGGCCGCGCCCTGCTGGACGGACCGAACCCGCCGAAAGTGGCCATGTACTGCACCGGCGGGATCCGCTGCGAAAAGGCCACCGCCTTCCTCAAGGCCGAGGGCGTGCAGGACGTCTTCCACCTCGAGGGCGGCATCCTGCGCTATCTCGAAACGACGCCCGAGGCCGACAGCCTGTGGCGGGGCGAGTGTTTCGTCTTCGACGAGCGCGTCGCCGTCGGCCACGGCCTGACCCCCGGCAGCCACAGCCTCTGCCGCGGCTGCCGCATGCCGGTCAGCCCTGAAGGGCGGACCTCGCCGCGCTATATCGAAGGCGTCTGTTGCGACCGCTGCGCCGACGACCGGACCGAGGCGGACCGCGCCCGCTATCTCGAACGGGCCAGACAGGTCGAGATCGCCGCCCGGCGGGGTCTGGCCCACATCGGGGCCGTCCAGACGCCGTCCGAAGACTGACTACTGGTCCTCGTCGAATTTCCGCGCCACCAGATCGGCCAGAGCCGCCACGGCGGCCTCCGCCTCCGCGCCCTCGGCGGAGATGTCGATGGTGCAGCCGTTGCCGGCGCCCAGCATCAGCAGGCCCATGATCGATAGAGCGTTCACGGTGACGCCGTCGCGGGTGACATGAACCTCGGCGTCGAAGGTCGAGGCCAGTTTGACGAATTTGGCTGAGGCGCGGGCGTGCAGGCCGCGGGTGTTGCAGATGTTCGCGGTCGCGGTCGCGGTCATTTCTCGCCCTGAAGCACCCAGCTGGCGACCGAGATGTATTTGCGTCCGGCGTCCTGGGCGTGGGCGACGCAGGCCTCAAGCGGCTCGCGGCCGCGCACGCTGGCCAGTTTGATCAGCATCGGCAGGTTCAGCCCGGCAATGACCTCGGCGCGGGTCTCTTCCATCACCGAGATGGCGAGGTTGGAGGGCGTGCCGCCGAACATGTCTGTCAGCAGGATGACGCCCGCGCCGTCGTTCACGGCCGCGGCGGCGTCGACGATGTCGCGGCGGCGCCGCTCCATGTCGTCCTCCGGCCCGATACAGATGGCCGCAACCCCGCGCTGGGGCCCCACCACATGCTCCATGGCCGCGAGAAATTCGGAGGCCAGGCCCCCGTGGGTAACGATCACCAAGCCGATCATGAAGGCTTCACCAAGACTTTCGCCCCCGCGTCCGGCCGCCCTTGAGCGCGCCGCAAGCCGGGCGGAATAGCCCAAGTCCGCGCCGGGTTAAAGCGGGGCGATGGCCGCCGCGACCTTTTCGACCGCCGAGGCCTCGAATCCGGCCACCCGGAGCAGCGTCACGGACCGGCCCGCGAGGTGGCGGGTTTCCGGGTCCGGCAGCCTTTCCGGCGTCGCCTCGATGAGGTCCACCGCCAGAACCAGCCGCACCACGCCGCGCAGACAGGCGCAGATGATCCCGACGCCGCGGGCCTCCATCTGTCCCCGGATCGTATCCGGCGCAGTGACGTAGAGCGCCTCGCCCGAGGCGAAGACATGGACATAGTCGTCCGCCACCAGCCGCCAGCCGCGCCCTATCAGCCGCATCGCCAGATCGCTCTTGCCCGCGCCCGACGGCCCGCTGATCAGGATGGCGCGCCAGCCGATGCCCGGCGCCCATTGCGCCACGGCCGTGGCGTGCAGCGGCTGGACCGCGGTCACGCCCGCCGCCCCGCCGTCGGCGCCGCAGGCAGGGCGACCTCGAACCGGGCGCCGCCGACCCCGCCCGCCGCATCCGTGCGGTTGGCCGCGCTGACCCGCCCGCCGTGCGCCTCGACGATCTGTCGCACGATCGACAGGCCCAGCCCCGAATTGGCCCCGAAGGCCGTACCCCGCGGGCGGGCGGTGTAGAAGCGTTCGAACACCGTCTCGAGATTCTCCGGCGGAATGCCCGGCCCGTCGTCCTCGATCCGTACGCGAACCGGGCGGTCCGGGTCGATATCGTCCCGGTCCAGCGACAGCCGCACCGTGCCGCCGGGCGGGCTGAACGAGCGGGCGTTGTCGATCAGATTGCGGAACACCTGCCCCAGCGGCCCGTCGCGGCCCATGATCTGGACGTGATCGCCCGACAGCGCCTCGAAGACGACACGCGCCTCGCCCGGCTTCAGGCCGGACTCATAGACGCCGACGATCTCGGTCAGCAGCTGGGTCAGGTCGATCGCGCGCGGCCGGTCGCGGTTCAGCTCGGCGTCCAGCCGTGAGGCGTTGGAGATGTCGGTGATCAGCCGGTCCAGCCGCCGCACATCCTGCTGCAGCAGACTGGTCAGCTTCTCGCGCTGGGCCGCGGTCTTGACCAGCGGCAGGGTCTCCAGCGCCGAGCGGATCGAGGTCAGGGGGTTCTTGATCTCGTGCGACACGTCGGCGGCGAAGGCCTCGATGGCGTCCATCCGGTCCGACAGCGTCTCGGTCATGGTCTCCAGCGACCGCGCCAGATCCCCGATCTCGTCCTTGCGGCCTTCCAGATCGGGCAGGGAGATGGCCCGCGCCCGCTGCAGTCGCACCTCGTCCGCCGCCGCCGACAGCCGCATCACCGGCCGCGCCACGAACAGATGCATCAGCAGCGACCCCAGCAGGTTCACCGCCAGCGCCACGAGGGCGAAGGGCATCAGGGCCCGGCGCTGGGCGGCGAGGGTCTCGTCCACGTCCCCGGCCTCCAGCGTCAGCACGCCCAGGACCTGTTGCACATGCCGCACCGGGATAGAGACGGACACCACCCGGTCGCCGCTTTCTGATAGCCGCAGGGTCGCCTGCGGTTCACCGTCCAGCGCCTGTTCGACCTCGGCCGCGAGGGCGCCGCGGGCGCGGTCCAGCTCCGCCGCGTCGCGGCTCCGGGAGTCGGCGTCAGGCGTGGGCGGCGGCGTGCCGGCGGGCAGGGCCGGGGGCAGGGGCTGGCCGGGAATCACCTCTGTCACGGCATAGCTGTCGGCGACCAGCAGACCATCGATATCGAACAGCCGCGCCCGCTGGCCTTCCGGAATGAAGTTGTCGATCAGGAGTTCGGCGGCCTTGAACGGATCCAGAGCCGGTTGGGGGTCGCCCCGGGTGATTTCCTCATCGCCCAGCACCTTGACCAGCAGCTCTCCCTGGGCCGTCAGGGTCTGCTGCCGCGCCTCGATCAGTCCCCGCTGCCATTCGTTCAGCGCCAGCGCGCCCACAAACAGGATCAGCAGGCTGAGGAGGTTCAGCGCAAGGATCAGCCCGCCCAGCCGCGACCCGCCGAAGCGCTTCAGGCGACGGCGGGGTTCAACGGCTCCCGGCGGGAGCGGATCAGCTTTCGCGATAGCGGTATCCAACGCCATACAGGGTCTCGATGGCGTCGAACTCGGGGTCGACCACCCGGAATTTCTTCCGCATGCGTTTGACGTGGCTGTCGATGGTGCGGTCATCGACATAGACCTGATCGTCGTAGGCGGCGTCCATCAGGTTGTCGCGGCTCTTCACAAAGCCGGGCCGCTGGGCGAGGGCCTGCAGCAGCAGGAATTCGGTCACGGTCAGCTTGACCGGCTTGCCTTCCCAGGTGCTCTCGTGGCGCGCCGGGTCCATCGACAGCTTGCCGCGCTTGATCGCCTTGGTGGAACCCTCGCCTGAAGGTTCGGGCTCGGCCCCGTCGGCGCCCGTGCGGCGCAGCAGGGCCTTGACCCGCTCGATCAGCAGACGCTGGCTGAACGGCTTGTGGATATAGTCATCGGCGCCGAGGTTGAAGCCGAGGATCTCGTCGATCTCCTCGTCCTTGGACGTCAGCATGATGACCGGGATCTGCGAGGTCTGGCGCAGGCGGCGCAGCACCTCCATCCCGTCCATGCGCGGCATCTTCACATCGAGGATCGCCAGATCAGGCGGGCTGGCTTCCAGCGCCTCGAGGCCCGAGGCCCCGTCGTGCCAGGCCGTGACCTTGTGGCCATGGCTTTCCAGCGCCAGCGAGACGGAAGCGACGATGTTCTCGTCGTCGTCGACCAGGGTGATGTTGGCCAAGTCAGGCTCCTTGCAGACGGTTCGTTCGCCCTCACAACGCGCGGCAAGCGGTACCGTTCTAAAACATCGTGGAGAGATTACGGCGTAAAACATGGGCTGCGCCGCCTTAATGCGCAACGAAACCTGACCTTAAAGCCTTGGCGCCATGCTGGGAGGGCAAAACACGAGCGCTCCATGGCCGGCCCCGTCCACTACGAAGTCTATGTCCGCAAGACGGCGCCCGCCCCCTGGAGCCTCCAGATGGCGACGGAGGACCGCGCCCATGCCGTCCAGACCGCCGAGGACATGCTCGCCGACGATCGCGCCGCCGCCGTCCGCGTGACCAAGGAGACGCTCGACCCGGACACCATGGAGTTCAACAGCGTAACCGTGCTGACGCGCGGCGCGCCCGAGGTCCAGCGGAAGCGGGTCGTGCCCGAGGACCAGGCCGGCCCGCGATGTTCGGCGCCGCAGGACTTCTACGCCCCCCACGCCCGCGAGACGATCGGCCGGGTGCTGGAGGACTGGCTGGCGCGCAATGGCGTCACCGCCTTCGAACTGCTGCACCGCCCCGACCTGGCCGAGAAGCTGGAAGCGTCGGGCGTCGAGCTGCAGCACGCCATCCAGAAGATCGCCGTGCCCGAAAGCCAGGAAGTCGGCCAGCCGGTCCACGACCTGATGCGGCATTATCAGAAGCTCTCTGACCAGGCCGTGGAGCGCGTCATCCTCGCCGGGCGGCGCAATCTCTTCCCGAGTCTCGAAGACTGTTCGATCGCCGACATCGCCCATCGCATGGCCGGCCAGCCGGACCGCGCCTTCATCATGGGCGGGGTCGTGTGCGGCGCCTTGAAGGGTCTCCGTGGCGGCCGGGCGCGTCTCGACCGACTGATGGACCTGGCGGAACGCGCGCCCCTCGACGGCGCGCCCCACGCCATGGTGATGGTGCCGATCGAGCAATTGCTGTGCGAAATGCTCGGAACCCGGACCAGCCTGGCCGACGTGCTCGGGCCGTCGCTGGATCAGGGAGCCTCGTTGGCCGCCGTGGTCCGCATGGTCGCGCCGCGCGAGATCAACGCCCTGATCGCCCAGGACTCCCGGCTGGCGTTGCAGGTGCCGGCGGTGGAAGGGCCCGCGGCCCGGCTCGGAGCCCGGCTGGAGGCGGGTCAGTTCCCCCTGCTCTCCGCCGCCCTCGCCCGCATGGTCCTGCGCGAACTGATGAGCCCGCGCCGCCTGCGTCCCAACGACGCCGCGGGCGAGATCGACATCCTGCGCACCCTGGCCATGACCCTGACCGTCACAGCCGGGCGACTGCTCACGCTCGATGAGGTCCAGACCGCCTTCAACGAGCGTTCCAAGGCTATCGTCACCGCGGATTTCGTCGCCGCCTACGTCAAGACCTGCACCACAGTCCTGTGCGAGGCCGAGGCCCTGACCCGGCTTTGCGAAAACGTCACCGGCGCCGCCAACAAGCGGTCCGCGGCCCGCTGGCTGTCAGCCTGTGTCGGTTCGCTGCGCTTCGAGAGCGAGATGCGCGCGCCCTCCGCCGCCCAGACCGCGGCCCAGAAGCTCGGCGTGCTGGCCGGCCTGCAACGCGCTGTCCGCGCTTGCGGCCTGACAGAACGGGATAATGACGAGATCAACACCGCCATCGGCACGGTCGGGGGCGCCGTCGAGGCCGAGGCGAAGATCGTGATGATGCTGGCCCGCTCCCCCGCTCCGCTGGTCCAGAAATTGTCCGTGCTGCTGCGCCTCGCCGCCGGAGAGACCGCGCCCATGGGCCCCGCCGCAGATCGCGCCAAAATCGAGGCGGTCAGACTGTTCCGCGCTCCGGACTCCCGCGCCGTCCTGTCGGCCGCGCCCGAAACCCTGGCGCCGCTGCGGGGCCTGATGCAGGCCGCCGGCCTGGCCGCTTAGTCAGCCCTTTGATGTCCTGTCATCCCGAAAGCGGCGTCAGCCGCTATCCGGGAGTCCGAATATGACGAGCCACTCCGTCCCGGCTCTGCGCTTCGCTTCGGCCGGGATGACAAGTGATCAGTCAAAAATGTCGAAGATGCTGTCGCGTTTCTTCTTCTTGTAGCGGTAGTCATCGTCGTCACGGCTGCGATAGCGCTCGTCGCGATAAGCAGGCTGGCCGCCCCACGGCTGCTGCGGCGGCTGCTGCTGCGGCGGCCAGGGCTGGGCCTGTGGCGGCGGCGCGGCCTGGGGCGCGGAGGCCCGGCCGTCCTGGGTCGCCGAGTCCATCAGCTTCTCCAGCTCGCCCCGGTCCAGCCAGACGCCGCGGCAGGTCGGGCACATGTCGAACTGCACGCCGCCGCGCTCCAGCGTCTGCATGGCGGCGTTGTCGTTGGGGCACATCAAGAGCGGCATCGGCGTCTCCGGTTGGGTTCGGGCATCCACTGCTAGGGCGTCCGTGGGGGTTCGCCAACGCGGCGATCCGCCGCGAAGGCGGCTTCAGCCCGCCGCGCCTCCGCCCGCCGCGATCCAGGCGTCGACCTGGTCCTCCAGCACATCCAGCGGGACCGAGCCGGAGCCCAGCACCACCGCATGGAAGTCGCGGATGTCGAACCGGTCGCCCAACGCCGCCTGCGCCCGCGCGCGCAGCTCCATGATCTTCAGCTCGCCGATCTTGTAGCTGGTCGCCTGCCCCGGATTGGTCAGATAGCGCTCGACCTCCTTGACGATGTCGCGCTCGCTCAGCAGCGAATTCTGGCGGAAATATTCGATCGCCTGTTCGCGGGTCCAGCGTTTGGCGTGCAGGCCCGTATCGGTCACCAGCCGCACCGCCCGCCACAGCTCGGTCGAGAGCCGGCCGAAGTCGGAATAGGGGTCTTCATAGAAGCCCATCTCCTTGCCGAGCCGCTCGGAATACAGCCCCCAGCCCTCGGCATAGGCCCCATAGCCGCCGAAGCGGCGGAAGCGCGGCAGCCCCTCCATCTCCTGCGCATAGGCGATCTGGAAATGGTGCCCCGGCGCGCCCTCGTGATAGCTGATCCCCTCGATCTGGGGCTTCAGCACCTGGGTCATGTCGGACAGGTTGACGTAGTAGATACCGGGCCGCGACCCATCGGGCGCCGGCGAATTGTAGAAGGCGATCGAGGCCGTCGCCTCACGCCACGGTTCGACCGCCCGGACCTCCAGCGCCGACTCCGGCAGGTCGCTGAACCATTGCGGCGCGGCCGCCATCACCTGGGCGACGAAGGCGCGGGCGTCGGTCAGATACTGCTCCTTGCCCTCCGGCGTGTTCGGATACTGGAAGCGCGGATCGGTCTTCAGAAACGCGAACATCTCCTGCAGCGAGCCGGTGAAGCCGACCTGCGTCATGATGGTCTGCATCTCGCCCTGCAGCCGCGCCACCTCGGCCAGACCGATCTCGTGGATCTGGTCCGCCGTCAGGTCGGTGGTGGTCGAGAGCCGCAGACGGGCGTTGTAGAATTCCTCGCCCTGCGGAAGCCGCCAGACCCCGCCGGCGTTGTCCGGCATCGCCGCCGCCTGGGCGCCCACCTCGGTCAGGGCGGTCAGCACGCCTTCGTAGCCGCGCCGCCAGGGCCCCGTCAGCGCCGCCCGACCCTCGGCCAGCAGCCGCGCCTTCGTCGCCGCATCGGCCTCGAGGGCGCCCACCTTGCGCTGGAAATCGGCCCAGACCGGGTTGTCGGCCGAGTCGTCGAAGGGGGCGCCGGAGATGATCGCCGCCGTATTCGCCAGCGTCGGTTCGAAGACGAAAACCGGCGAGATCACCCCCGCCGCCGCCCGCGCCCGCAGGGTGGTCGAAATCTCGCCCATGACCCGCTCGGCCTCCACCAGCCGCGCCACATAGGCCTCGGCGTCGGAGACGCTGGTGACCCGGTGGTTGTTGATCATGAACACCGGCAGGCCCGTCGTCGGATTGCCGTTGGCCGCGAACTGATAGCCCCAGTCGCGCCAGCGGTTCTGCAGCCGCGCCTGTTCCACCCCGTATTCGAACAGCCGCCAGGACAGCCGGCTCTCGTCACTGAGGGTCCGCGGATTGAACTGGTCGTTCAGCTGCAGCAACTGCCGCTCCGCCAGCGCCAGCGCCCGCGCCGCCGCCGCGTCCGTGGCGTCGTCCAGCCTGTCGTAGTCGGTCTTCAGGCCCAGCGAGGTCATCTGCTGCGGCGACAGGGCGATCCGCTCCTGGAAGGCCTGTTCAAAGAATGCCGCCAACCGCGCGTCCTCGCTCTGGGCGGCGGGCGCGGCATGACCGGCGTGGCCTGCATGACCTGCGTGGGGGTCCTGCGCTGAAGCAGCGGCGGGAAGCCCCGCCATCAGAGCGACGGCGGCGGCGGACGAGACGAGCAGACGGCGCATGATAACCCCCGAAAACACTGAGGGCGCGACCATCCCCGAGCGAGGGCCGGGGCGCAAGGGAGGGGACGTCTGAGGTGGCTCTTCCCGCCCCGTATAATCTCGCCCCTACCGACCCTGATTTCGCCCTTCCCGACCCCCGACCCTGGAAATCAGCCTGCGTCCCCTTGACCCGCGTTACAATGATCCCGTCGCCCTTGCGAAAGGGCACGCAGGTCTTTGACAACCGGGTTTCACGGCGGCTCCGGCGCAGGCGCGGTCGACAGGCGAGGTCAGCGGAAACAGGCTGAGCCCGCGCATTTCCGGACCAGCGTCACGCCTTTCCGGGACATGGTGTCTTCTCGCCCCTCGGGGCTAGAACTCCCGCCAGCTGTCGCCCGGGTCGCGTTCGCCCGGGTCGATGCTCTGCTGGCCCCAGGCGACGATCATCAGCAGTTTGTGGCTGCGGATGCGGAATTCGCCGGTCATGGGCAGGACCGCCCCGAGAGGGGCGCCGGTCTTCGGGTCATAAAGGAAGCCGGAAAACTCGGCCACGCCGACCCGGTCGCGGCGGCTGTAGATCGACAGTTCGGGGATGGAGACGACGTTGAAGGTGTCGTTGATCGGCACCCGCATGTCGGGCAGGCCGAAGACGCGGCGCATCTGCTCCAGCGACAGGGCGCCGGCGCGCAGTTCGAATACGGCGTCGGCCTCGGCCCTGGACGGGGCCAGCGAATAGCCGGCGTCGGACAGGGCGCTGCGGATGGCGCTGACGGCATAGGCCGCGTTCTCGGCCCGGAAATAGGTGTCGTCGACGAAGACCCGCGACCCCGCCGGGACCGGCAGGGTCAGGCCTTCAACGGCGCGGTCCGCCGCGCGGGCGACCAGCAGCTGTTCGGTGGCGGTCCGCGATGGATAGGTCTCGGAGGTCGAGGCGCAGCCGGCCGCCAGCAGGGCCAGCGCCACGATCGGAAAGGCTTTCAAGGTCACCAGCTCCCGGTGTAGGGCATGGAGGCCCAGGGTTCGGCAGGGGCCAGGGCCGCGCCCTCCTGCAACAGTTCGATGGAGATGCCGTCCGGCGAGCGGACAAAGGCCATGCGGCCGTCGCGCGGCGGGCGGTTGATGACCACGCCGCCGTCCATCAGCCGCTGGCAGGCGGCATGGATGTCGCCGACCTTGTAGGCCAGGTGGCCGAAATTGCGGCCGCCGTCATACGGCTTGGGGTCCGGGTCCCAGTTGAAGGTCAATTCGACCTCGGGCGACCGGTCCGCGTCCGACCGGTCCCGGTCCGCAGGCGCGGCGAGAAAGACCAGGGTGAAGCGTCCGGCCTCATTCTCCATCCGCCGCATCTCCTCGAGACCCAGCAGGTCGCAATAGAAGTGCAGCGAGGCGTCGAGGTCGGTCACCCGGACCATGGTGTGCAGATAGCGCATCGGGATAATCCGTCCGGGGGAGAGGCGGGAGGCGGGAGGCGGCTTCTATAGCGACCCTTGGCCGCGACCGCGACTCACGGTGGGTTTCCGCGTCTCGCCTCGCGGGCCAAATCCCGCTAACCACGCCCTGCACGCCGCAGGCCGAGTTCATGACGCAGTCCGAAAACCAGTTCACCGATGATCCGAAAAAGGGATTCATCGCCCTTGTCGCCGATCTGGCAGCGATCAGCGGGCCCGATGGGCTGACCTTGCGTGAAATCCGCGACCGGCTCGACGAACGCGGCTTCGGCCTGATGATCCTGATCCTCGCCATCCCCTGTCTGGTGCCCGCCCTCTACGGCGTGCCCCAGATCGTCGGCATCCCGATCCTGCTGCTGGCGGGCCAGATGCTGGCGGGCCGGATCGAGCCGTGGCTGCCCGAGGCCGCGCTGAAGCGTCGGGTGTCCAAGGCCTGGCTCGACCGCATGGCCGACTTCGCGACGAAGCGAATGGGCTGGTTCGAGCAGCTGTCGCGCCCGCGGCTGACCGTGTTCGCCGAAGGCTGGGCCGAACGGGTCGTGGCCATTTTCATGATCCTGGCCACCCTGACCATCGTCCTGCCGATGACCAATACCGTCCCGTCGGTGGCCCTGACGCTGTTGGCGGTGGGCGTGATCCAGCGCGACGGCCTGTTCGTCCTCGGCGGGGCGGCCGTGGCGGTCGGGTGGGCGACGGCGCTGGCCACGGTGGCGATTGGCTTCTATTTCGGCGCCGGCTGGGCCGTATCGCTGCTCGCGCGCTTCGGCGGTTAAGCTGATCGACGCGGCGGTCCGGCCCCGCTATGAACGTCGTCCGATGAGAGGCCTGTATCGACTCCTGACGCGGTGGTGGACCGCCTTCGCCCTGGCGGCCTCGCTGGCCCTGCTGGGCGCGGCGCATGCGTTCGAGCGATTCGAGGGCCTCGCCCCGTGCAACCTCTGCCTCAAGCAGCGCGAGGTTTACTGGGGCGCCGTCGCCATCGCCCTGGTCGCCACCCTCTGGCATCTGGTGAGCCGGGGCAGCCGCGGCACGCCACGCATCGCCGCCTTCCTGCTGGCCGTGGTCTTCACCACCGGGGCCGTGACCGCCGTCTTCCACATGGGCGGCGAGATGAAATGGTGGGACCTGCCCGCGACCTGTTCCGGCGGCGGCGACATCAACCTCGAAAGCCTGGCCGCCCTCGCCCTGGGCACCGGCCCGATCGAGAAGGTGGTCATGTGCGACGCGGTGACGTGGCGCTTCCTCGGCCTGTCCATGGCAGGGTGGAACGCCCTGATCTCGGCCGCCCTGGCTGTGTTCAGCCTGCTCGCCGCCAAGAGGCCCAAGGATGCACGCGCTCCCAGAATCTGAGCCCCTCGCAACGGATACGGCGGACAATCGCCGTATCCCGCTGGCCCGTCCGGGCCGGGGCGCCAGCCGTCGCCGCCGCGCCGAGATCCTGCGGGTCGATCACGCCGGCGAATACGCCGCTGTCCACATCTACCGCGCCCAGCGGGCCGTGTTCGAAGGCCGCGCGGGCCATGAGGCCGTCGCCGCCGACATGGGCGAGATGCAGGCCCAGGAAGCCGTCCACCTCGCCCGGTTCGACGCCCTGCTGAACGCCGAGCGGGTCCGCCCCACGGTCATGACCCCCGTCTGGAGGCTGGCCGCACTGGCGCTGGGGACCGGCACGGCCCTGATGGGCGAGAAGGCCGCCCACGCCTGCACCGAGGCGGTCGAGAGCGTGATCGAGGAACACTACGCCGACCAGATCGCCGAGCTGAAGGATCGCGACCCCGCCCTGGCCGCCGAGCTGTCCGCCTTCCGCGACGAGGAACTGGCCCACCACGATCACGCCGTCGCCCACGGCAGCCGCGAGGCGCCGGGCTACGACCTGCTCAGCGCGGTGATCAAGGCGGGCTGCCGGGCCGCCATCAAGGTCAGCGAACGGTTCTGATCGCCCCCAAGTTTGCGAAGCGTGCCCCTTGCGGGCAATATGCGGCTGAAAGTACCGCAGGAGAGCTTGGTGTTGATCCCCGTCGTCGTGTTCGCTTCGCTTGCCCTGGTGCAGCAGGCTCCCCCCTCCAACGCCCCCGCCCCCGCCCCCGCCCAGGCAC
>ERZ761602.1511-NODE-1511-length-41712-cov-44.919845_pt1 | contig 41712 bp, 34 predicted proteins | sample MGYA00512165_ERZ761602 | MGnify/ENA primary metagenome ERZ761602 (study PRJEB28899, sample SAMN02445085) | bioreactor sludge metagenome | biome: EBPR sludge; isolation source: Thorneside wastewater treatment plant | place: Australia: Brisbane, Thorneside...
ATGTATAGATTTAATAATAATTGTAGTATTATTTGCTTTAAGATTATTATGGTTTTTAATTTTAGGATTGATTTATGTAGTAAGATCAATATTTTAAAATTCAATTTGGGAACGTGAATAATTCTCTATCCATTCATTACCATTGGGTTTCATTTCTTATTTTAAAACTTACTATCCATTCATTAATTACTCATGAGCCTCCGCTCCACATTAGAAAAATACCGAAAAATTTCGTTCTCTGTACCTGATAAAGTCGATTAATTTGAAAAACTGATGCGAGCATATCTAGAAAAAGATCCTAAATATGCTTTTCTCTTTAAACCCGTCAGTTTATAGAATGAGTTTCCTGGAAAATTGGATCTTGAAGGCAATGATTCATCTATTGACCGGGATGCTTAGACACATAATGATGATTTATGAGCAATCCGGAGAAAATCAAAGATGATCAAATCTGGTTTCAGGTTAAGCTTTTCCATCATTCACTTAAAATGCCTTGAGAAATGAGTTTAAATTTGCTCAAGAGAAGAGTTTGGTATTTGAGGTGAAAGTTTGTTGATTTGACGATATTCCGTGAATAAGTGTATCTGGTAATATTTAATGTTCTATTTTTTCTTGATGATTAAAATGAATAACTATGACAGAGTTGGATAGTAATTTGAAACGATGCAAGCAACAAAGGAATAATTGTTTTAGAAAATTCAGGCTTTGGATTTGCCGATATATTTGGACTTTGATCTTTACCCCTTTAATACTTCTTTTGATCATCTGTTATTCATATGAAAAACTAAGTTTAGAATTACTTGGCAGTGCACTGGCAGGTTTAATAGCCATTTATATCAGCCTTGAAAAGCAATCCATGGAGTCAGATATGGTTTTCAAGGATTTATTTAATGAATTTAATAATAGGTACAATTCCGCATTGAATGATATATTCAATAAAATGAGATTACAATCAGTAATAATTGAAAAGCCAGAAGGTAATAAAGAGGGGAGTGAACTAGATGAAAAAGAAAAATTGATGATCATTGATTATTTTAACCTTTGTGCTGAAGAATATTTGTGGTATTCAAAGGGTAGGATACCCCAAAAGATTTGGAATGCCTGGGAAAAAGGCATTTTGGAAAATCTAAATCTGAAAGATGTAATTAATTTGTTTGAGCAAGAAACCAATACAACTCAAAAAAGTATTTCATATTATGGATTTGCAGAGTACATCAAACCATTTTTAGAGAAAGGAAACTCTTTATCTGTTAAAATAACTGAATGATTAATTCTTAACTTTAACCTATAGATTTTGAAAGTATTAATCGTTAAGGTTTTAAAAACGAAAACTCAAAATGATCAACTTGAAAAACAATAATTTGCATGAATACAATATTAATTAAAGAAAGCGCTATTGAAAATCTTTACTCCAAACTTTCAAGCTTTGCATGGACGTATGAAGACCAAAAAGAAAGGGAAGCATTAAGGCAGTCATTTACCTTTAACTATGATAGAGAAAAAATTGGATACCTGACTATAGAAGATTATTTTACAGGTTTAGGCCGCAAGCAAGGATGTATGGCTTATGATCTTGAATGGGGTACAATCAAATTAGGAAGCATCAAGGGTGGTTCAAATTACAAGTACGGTTATCAGACTGATTTCCCAAAGATCAAAATATTGATCCAAAAGTTAACATCCATTCATGAAAAAACTGCCTACAATGCAGATGGAAAAATTTCAGATGAGTTAAAGTCAATTGTAAAACTATCCAAAGAACTTAATGGTTTCAAAACTGGCAGAACTGTGTTGCCTAAGCTATTAAGTATTTATTATCCCCAAACTTTTTTACCTGTTTTCAATGATCAGGATCACTTTCTATCGATACTTATTGAAGGTGAATTTTTTTCAGAATATGCTGGTCTTGAAATGTATTTGGAATATAATTATTTGTTATCGAAAGTAAAATCTAGGTTGGAAGAATTGGCCAACAAAACTTTTGATAGCCTTGAGTTCTATACATTACTATATCATGCTTTCCCGAAAAGTGATCTGAAGTATTTAGGTGATGAGGTGCCTATCGAAACAACGATCGAAGAACAAAAGTTTGATGCTTTGGAAGTGCAGCATTACCAAACATTGCTCCACAGGAATTTTTCAAGATTGTTCCCGAAACTGCGGTATTTTGATGAAGAACAACAAAATGTTAAACATGGTCAGTATGACACCCAAACTGTCGGCATTATGGATATACTTGCTGTGGATGAAAAAGGGGATTTCGTAGTGATCGAGTTAAAAAGAAGTGCAACAGATAAAACCATAGGACAGGTATTGAGGTATATGGGGTGGACACAGGAAGAACTATGCAAAGAAGGTCAAAAAGTTAAGGGACTGGTTGTTGCTGAGAGAAAAGATAATTATTTGGAATTTGCTTTGAAGGTAATACCCAATGTTAAGTTTATCAAAATGGGGTTGTCAATTATTCTGGAGGAACAGTGAAATCTGATGTAGAAAATACCTTAAAAGTTACTCACTTAAGTGATTTCATAATCAATTCTAATAAATAAAAGCCATAATCATGAATCAAGAATTCTATTTTCCTTTCGGAAACATGCTCAAAAAAGTTGAACAGGAAAACAAAAATGCCACAGAAGCTTTCGTATTGGGTGTTTATGCAAGTGCAGTGCATGCCAGGTGGGTAGATAAAGATGGAAAACAAAAAGTTGCTGCTTTGGCTGTTGCGAGTGAGCCAAAAATCTTTTGGACAGGAGACAATGCGAATCAAATTATTAAGACAATTAAAATACCTGCAGAACTTGGGAAACTGGAGCTACCAAAAAACAAAAAATTAAACGGTCCTTCAGGTAATTTATTAGATGAACTCTTTTTAGCACCTTTAGGTTTAGACAGAGAAAATACATGGTTGTGTGACATACTCCCATATTCAAGAGTTAATGAAAAGCAAAAATCAGCACTTGATAAGTTTTACAATACTGAAATCATTGAAAAACACCAATTACGACCTGCTAATATTCCAGAGTTCAAAAAAAGTGATCTAGATTCATCTATTCGCAGGGATGAAATACTTGAAGAATTGGAGATGTCGAAGGCAAATAAGTTGATATTGTTAGGCGACCTTCCAATAAAGTATTTTTTGAGTTATTTTGATAACCGGTTTAAGAAATTGGCAGATTTTGGTAAAGATCCCCAAAATTATGGAGTGCAAAGAGAAGTTAAAATTAATAGCAAATCCTATCAGATTATTGCACTTTGTCATCCGAGACAGGCAGGGAGGCTTGGGAGTTCTGATGAGGCATGGGGTAAACTGCATGATGCGTGGGTGAAGAAGATGAATGGAACTTTGATATTGAATTAATGAATTAAATAGCAAATCAGAACTGAAGAAATAAAATTTTATGATTGCAAAGAAAGAAATGATTGAAGCTATAAAGGAAAGCGGGTATTTACATGAGCAAAGAGTTGCTCAAATATTTGAATCTCTAGGCTTTTCAATTGTTCCAAACCAAATTATTGTAGACCCAATTACTAATGTCAGGCGTGAAATTGATTTGGTAGCAATGAAAATTGACCTTCTCAAAGATACTAATGACTTTTTTGGGTATGAAATTATTTGTGAATGCGAAAATAACAAAGAACCAATTGTTTTTTTCCCTAGGCATTTAAATAAGTATACATATTTAAGTGAATTAAAATCAACAGGCTTTGAATTAATTTGGGAATTATTCAAAAGCAATTGTGAAGGTTTTCCTTTAGAATCAATAAGTTATGCTAGCCAATATTGCAGTTTTAATTATGTTAATTCTAAACAAGAGAATAAAAAAAAGTGGATTGCCAATCATAGTGATGTTCAACACGATACATTTACTAAACTCAAAAAATCAGTGCAACATAGAATGGACTTATGGAAATTAAAAACTCAACCTTTTGATAAAATTGAAGGACGAATTCATTTTCCTGTTCTAGTTCTAAATGATAATTTATTTTTGTGGGATGGTACAAATCATGCCGATCCATTAAAAAAAATCGACCATATAATTTACTTAGAGCAAGATTATAATGAATCTAATAATAATTATGAATACTTTTTCATTGATGTAATCTCTGAACAAAAACTTAGCGAAATGATTAAGTATAAAAAAGATCAATGGAGTTTTTTAAAAAACCTTATTTTGGAAAATCGATCAGAAATAGTTGAAAAACAAATGGATCGAGTAAGGATTAAATTTTTATAGCTGATTAATTGAAAATAAATATTGGAAAATTAATGTTGAATGACTAGTTAAATTAACAAAGACAACCAACTAAAGATAATGAATTGAAATCAGGATTTAATCCATCATGAAAAACGAGCATCAGACAAGGAAAGAGATCATCGACCATCGCTTACAGGAGGCGGGATGGAATGTCGCTGACCGGACTCAGGTGATCGAAGAATTTGATATTATTCCGGGTGGTGTGGATGATCCGATGGTGCCTTATGCCGGACACCAATTCAGCGATTATGTTTTGCTCGGTAAGGACAATAAACCGCTGGCAGTCGTGGAAGCCAAGAAAACGAGTTTTCCGGAGTAAATTGAACCACCCATTCCGGAGCAAACTGAACCTCCGAATAAATTTACCAAAACCCATAGTCATCTTAAAAATCCGCATGGGCTCAATATTCATAGAAAAACATACTTCCTTCTACTGTAAAAAGTTTAGGATGGATCATTGCATTTTGACCTGCTGAAACGTTTGTTATTCAATAATATTTGATATTTTTATGTTTTAAACAAGTTCCGGAAATCGAAAAGTCAGGCTATCTAATAATTCACTCAAAAAATATGGAAATGAGAAAATTAATTCTACTCTTTACGGCAACTGTGTTCCTGAATATCATGAATGTGCTTTCTCAGGATTGCAATATGCCAGGGAATACCTGCCAGGAAGCCCAACTTGTGTTTAACCTGGTGACTGACCCGGATTATTCCAATATTTATAAGCAGTGCGGAGATTTTTGCCTTGATACAGCAACCCCGGATACGACTGCGCCTGCAGGATGTGATTTCAGGCAGGCACCCACGGTATGGGTAAAGCTGAAAACAGATGATATACCACCAACAGCGCTGATCACATCAGTTGTGTCTCACGGACTCTGGCAACCACTATGGTCAGTCTATTACAGTGGAAGTGGTAGCTGCAATGATCTTACGCCATTAATTAACTTTGATAACACCACGAGCTGCTTCAGTGGAAACACTACTACAGCCATTCAAAGTGATATCAATATTTACTGGATAGCTATTACTGCTGACCCTAATGGACCTCCGATCGATAATCCTAACTTTACACTGTGTGCATACACAAGGATCACCGTTTTAACCTGTATCGGCCCTGATGCAGGATGTGAAGAAAATGACCCTTCATTGGTCTGGCAGGCGACCTGGAGGGAAAACGGCGGCGATCTGAACGGACCATTCTGTCCGGGTGAAGAAGTAACTTTTAATGTTTCCTTTTTTTACGATGCAGGTGAATCACAAGTGGACTGGTTTCATGGCATCATCCCTGATTTTGGAACAGGATGGGATCTGGTCAATTTCGACTGGGAAGGCAATCTGCCCATTGCAAATGATACAACCGCAACTTTCCATGAGGAAGGAACAGACTGTGAAGCTGTAGTGCACAGAACTTTCCCCCACCTATGTACGTACAGGGATGAGTTTGGGATATTGCGCATGAGACATATTGAATGTGATGATGATTTTACAGATTGTGAAGAAACAGGACTTCTGGCTGACCAGGGCGTATTACCCAATGGCTATTTCTGGTTGAACAATGGGGGTTCGCCCTCCTGCATAAACGGATCATGCAGGCCAAGAGATCGTTGGGGAATCGGGTCCAAAACTGCACAGGTGACCTGGATCTACACGATTCGGGTCCGGGAATTTGAAGATCCCTTGGAATGTGAACGGAATAGAGATCTGCAAATGTCCTTCCTCGCCTTTTCGGATGATGGAGCCGGTTGCTGGGAAGACTCAGCTCCATGCAGACTGGACAAAAAACAATATAGTCCTCCTTATGAGGTTTCTTGTGCTGCTCTTCCGGGAATATTGGCTGAAGAGCCTGAGATTTGCAGCGGAGGTCAAATGAATATGGTTTGTCAGACTGAAGATGGATCTGATTTGGATATTGAAATATGGTTCGAGCCAAATCCAAATGTAGAAGGTATGAATAATCATTATTTCTCAGGCGGTTTGGGGGTGGTTGATGATACTTTAACTATTGTTAATTCTAATTGTATTCCAGAAGAAGTAAGGTATTATGCTAAAGTAATAGATCCTGAAGTAATTTGTGAAGGAAAGGTTGATACCATTATAGTTACCGTTTGGCCAAAATCTGTTTTAACATCATTTGCTGATACCATTTGTTACAGGAGTTTGCCCTCTACTATAGAGGTGAAAATCAGTTGTGAGGATCATGAAAATATCAATTGTGACTGGACTCATTTAACATCAGGAGAGTCTGGGTCTGGGTTTTTTATTCCAATTGATGATTCATTCAACCCGGGAATGCATGATTTCCTGATCAGTTTAAATCAGGAATGGGGTTGTATTGCAACCGATACTCTTTCGCTGCAAATCGTTGCCATTGACACCACTGTAAACAAGTCGGGAAATACGTTGACCTGTGCGCAATCGGGCGCATCCTATCAATGGCTGAATTGTTATTTTGGAAATGCAAAGATCATCGGAGAAACCGAACAGTCTTTTACGCCCATAGTTACAGGGTCCTACTCAGTTGAGGTCTCAATGGACAATTGCAAAGACACATCATTGTGTCACATCATAGTATTGACCGACATCATTGAGAACAATTTCGGGAGTGATCTCAGCGTATATCCGAATCCATCTCAGGGAAAGGTCAAAATAGTGTTGCCTGGCTTCTTTGATGAAATAGAAGTCAGCGCAAAGAACATTTCCGGGGTGACCACGAGCCGGAAAACATATCAGCATGCAGAGCTCATTGACTTTGAAATCGAAGGGCCACCTGATATCTATTTCATCCATATTGCTTCTCCGGGGAGATTTGCGATGGTGAGGATATTGAAATTGTAGATGTATGATGACTTATTGTCCTGAATATTAATGCGTTGTCTGAAGTTGACAACTTCAGACAAATATGTTGATGCATTTTAACAGACGGAGGAAGTGATAATAAGTTTGTAACTTCAGGAAAGATATTTAAAGTTGAATGTGAAAATGATGGTGTCCAGGCATCTGGTCAGAAGGATACAAGTCTGAAGTTGCAAACTTCAGATAACTGGTGTGATTTTGCCTGCAAATCAAATTTAGCAATGTCAGTAATTATTTAGCTTATTGGTCTTTTAGCTTTAAGTCTATCAGCTAATGATTTATACCAAGGTTTAAACCCTATGATTCCAAAACAAATGTAGTATCTTTTGATCAAAGTACACGATCTTTTTCAAGAGACAATAGGCTAACAGACTAATTATCTAACCACCTGAATAACTATCATTGTCAAACTTAAAACTGAGTTTTATCCATGAAAAGGAAGTATCAATTTTTGTTTCATAATTGAAGATTCCAGAACAGACTGAACCACCCATCCCAAAAAATTACCTGTCGAAATTCCTGAAAATCATTGATTTATTCTTACCAAAAAGTTATATTTGCATACCGTTACACCAATTCCGGTATTAACCGTCAGACAAGAAAATGATTGTTCTCTATAAAATGCTTTACGATGGCTTATTTATGTAAAAGTAGTTTGATTGGAATGCTCCTGTTGGCTTTTGTGCCGTTTGCCGGAGCTTGTAAAACCATTGGCAATGTTATTATCCTGCAGGTGGATGATTGTCAGGGACAAAATGCTTCATCGAATGACACCCTCTTCCCACCGGCGATCACCGGTCGTGTTTGGAGAGATTTGAATAAAGACGGGCTGCAACAGATCAATGAACCCGCCCTCAAAGCATTTGCAGTCCGGCTCAACAAAGTTTCAGAAACAGGGCAGACTTTTTTATTGGAAACACTTTCCAATAGTGAAGGTATGTATTGGTTTGCCGATTTGCATCCCGGAAGCTATACCGTGGAATTTGTTGAACCGCCCACTTTTAACACTACCATCCGACAGGCGGGAACTGATCCTGCTTTTGACAGCGATGTTCCTGTTTCTGATCCCATAGACCTGGACTCGGGTATGGTCGCTGGAACTATAGACTGCGGTTTTTATGTGGAGCCTCCTACTGATTGCGAAGATGATAATTATCCAAAATGTGAAATTGCTGCTAATAATGTTTTATGTAATATATATGAGATGAATGATTTCTGTACTAATATGTACCCACAGTTTGCCAATTATGGCCCGATTTGTGGTCAAAGCGGGTCTGCCTATCAAAATCCAAGTTGGTTGGCATTTATGGCAACCGACACCACCGTCAGCCTGATCATACATGCATCCAATTGTTTAGTTCAAATTGGTGAAATAGGTGTTCAATACGCCATATATACAGATTGTACTGAGGATGAATGGATAGTTTGTGCTGCACTGCCCTGCACTTCACCCGGAGATATCTATGTCTCGTCCGACCATTTTGTGCCGGGACAGGTATATTACCTGGTCATCGACGGATGCAATGCCACTCAATGTACGTATTGGGTTGAATTTATTGAAGGTATCGGGGATGAAATCACAGATCCGACCGGGATCAGCAATTCACTGACCGCAGGGAATAAGATCTGCACGGATGTGCCTGTGGAGTTCCGCTTACAGGATTGTGATGATGCGGCCGAATACATCTGGACCATCAACGGAGTTAAAACCGGGCTTTCGGCAGAACAGACGCTTACATTGACTTTTTATGCTCCCGGAACTTATGAACTCTGCGGTCAGGGCATCAGCCCCTGTGACACATCTTCTGTGGCATGTGTTTCAATGGAAGTTTATCGGGATCTGGACATATCTCAGGAGTACGGTCCCATTTGTGATGGTGATCAGATCAATATCTCATTGGAAAGCAATTTGGGAATGGATTATGATATTGAGGTTTGGTTTGAACCCAATCCGGTGGTTACAGGTATGAAGCAACATTATTTTTCCGGAGGTTCAGGGATGATCCATGACACATTAAAAGTAACAGATCCCGATTGCGAAATTGTGCAGGTGGTATATCTGGCAAAACTGATCGGAGATCCGTTGACTTGTCCGGGAAAAGTTGACACCATCCGGCTCACCATTTGGCCCAACCCGGTGATCAGAGAAAAAACGGAGCATGTTTGCCTGAATGATTTGCCCAGAGAACTTTCTATTCAGCTCAACTGCGGTATGGCAGATGATTACACATTTGAATGGACACACGAAGGGAGTGGAAATTCCGGGAACGGGCAACAGATCCAGCTTGAAGATTCATTGCAGCCGGGATCCCATCGTTTTTACGTCGTATCCACAACTCCATGGGGATGTGTCGCAACGGGTATTCTGGAGCTCAACATACAAAGTATGGACACTACGGTGGTAAGGGCAGGGGACACATTGATCGCAATGGAGGCCAATGCGGCTTATCAATGGCTGAATTGTGATGCAGGGCTGGCGCCAATAGCAGGTGCAACCCAACAGTCCTTTACATCATTGATCAGTGGTTCGTATGCCGTAGAAATTACTAAAGACGGCTGCGTGGATACCTCTCAATGTCACAGATTAATAGTGTCAGACGTTATAGAAAATACGATAGGTCAGGGATTGAAAGTATTTCCGAATCCGACTGAAGATATAATCATCGTTGAATTGCCGGAAGTTTTCAGTTTTATTGAGGTGAAAGTGAACAGCAGTGACGGGAAAGAGATAGAGAAAAAATCGTTTTCTAATACTCAGACATTACAAATGAGTTTGCAGGCTTTCCAGCAAGGTATGTATTTTCTGAATATTCAGACAGGTGAAAAACATGCCATGGTAAAAGTTTTCAGGTTGTGAGAAAACCGCCTGACGGGATGAATCTGATCGCTATTTGCTCAGGATATTTTCATGGTTCAACAAATCATTATTCAGGTGCGTTGCTAAATAGTCTGCTGGCCCGAAATTGAGAGCATAAATTGAGTAATATGAAATTAAATTGCAATTACTTAGGTGGTGAGCTAATTAGTCTGTTAGCGTGTTAGTCTTTTTGGATTGAGCATGTATTTTGAGTAAAAGACATCTGATTTGTTCTGGAAACAGTGGTTTTAACCTTTGGTATAAATCATCAGCTAACAGACTTAATACTTAAAGACTATTGATCGAAACAATTACATAAAATTAGTCTGAAAAACTGGCTTTGGCGACTGCTGCAAATCATTAGCCAAAAGACTCCGGAAGAAAAGACTACCCAGCTAAAAAATTAAAACTGACAACATCATGAAAAAAATACTCATTTTCCTCATTTTTTTCCTGCCTGGATCCGGTTTCTCACAAGAATGGTCGCCGGTCGGCGCTGAATGGTATTACGATGTCAGTTATGCTTTTTCAGGTGATATAGATTATCATCGTGTGTTTTGTGATTCCATTGTTGAGATTTCAGGGACCGCCTGCAAAAGGATCAATATTGATTTTTTGTCATGTAATGCATTTTATCATGAAAAAATATACACGTTTGAACAGAATGATGCAGTGATGATATATGAGCCGGAGTTGGATACATTCCAAACCCTTTACAACTTTTCAGCTGGTGCGGGCGATGGTTGGGAATTGCTCATTGTCGACGAAAACAATATCACAGACACCGTATTGATCAGCGTTGATTCCGTCGATTTGGTAATGATCAATGAAATGCCGCTCAAAAGACTTTTCGTCACTTATACTTACAATTACTTTGATTTTCAATATGAAAACACTGGAATGGTCATTCAAAAACTGGGTGACCTGACATTTCTGGCAAATATAGACAATAAATTTTATGGCGGTTGTGATGTACAGTTTATTCACTCTTTGAGATGTTATCAGGATACAGAAATTGGTTTTTACTCAACCGGTCATCGCGATTCCTGCACCTATGAATTTGACTGGATTTCAACTGACAACCTGATGAAAGATGAGTCTGTCAGACTATTCCCGAATCCTTTTACCGATGAATTAAAGATTGATGCCGATACTTCACCCATTTTTTACAATATTTTTGATATAAATGGTCAAATGATCAGATCCGGAACTGAAAATGTACTTAATCTGGAAAACCTGAAGCCCGGATTATATATCATTCAGGTATTTTTAGATTCAAAAGTTTATACAAGCCGGATCATGAAATCGTCTCCATAACTAAAATTTATTTTCCCTTCATCAACAAATCCCCAAAGAAATGGGTTAATTCGGATACATTAAATATCACAGACAGACAGGAATATTTAAAATGGGAAAAAGCAGGAAAGAACAAACATCAGAAAATAAAAGGCCAACTGTTTTTACACAGTCCTATTTTCATGGAACAAAGGCTGACTTGCAGGTTGGCGACTTGATTGAAGTTGGTTTCAATCCAAATTATGGTGATCAGGAAAAAGCCAGGCATATTTTTTTGACTGCAACAATGGACGCTGCCATTTGGGGTGCTGAACTGGCTGCCGGCAATGGTCATGAAAGAATCTATGTGGTCGAACCTACCGGGGAAATTGAAGATGATCCGGATTTGACTGATAAAAAATTTCCAGGAAATCCTACAAAATCCTATCGCTCCAAACAAGCTTTCAGAATAATCGGGGAAGTCATTGGGTGGCAAGGTCATCCTTCGGAACAGGTGGGTTCCATGAAAGAAAACCTTGCCATGCTTAAAATCCAGGGAATTCATTCACAGAATAAATGATTTTAAGAAAAGTGTTCAACATTTTTGACCCACTCTTCACAAATTTCATCCAATACTCAGATATCCATATGGAGTATTCAACAATTGGATGAGAGGCTAGAAGGTTTTTTTTGATTTGCTGGCTTTACCTATTCTTTGCTGGGCTTTGATTTCCTGTTTATTCATCCTGTTTTACTAATTGATATTTTAATCTTTTGCATTGCTTCTTAGTAAATGATTTCAAACCGGCTTTTCTTCCTACCAGTTTTCTTTGTCTTTTGATTGCTCAGCTTATCTACTGCGTTTGGACTGGCTTTATCGTCGAATTATTAAAATCATGATCTCCCAACAACATGTCCCTAGCTGATTGTTGCCTGAACTCCTTCCATTCCTATCCCATCTCTCAGGCATTACAAAATCTAAGGTTGTCAGCATTCATGATGAAGCGCTCTTACCTCAATGTACCTTCCAAAAATCCGGTAATCAGGTTTGTCGTGTGGCAGGCTCGGCAAGTTTGTAAAGATAGCTTTCCTATAGTATGTAATTGCTCTCATAATTGTTTTTGCCCTGATCGTACCATCTGCTTGTTTAAAAACATGCGGCTCAGGTATTGCCATTGCCACTCCATCTGTAAAACTCCACTGTGTTTTGTTAATCGCGTTTAAGCTTTCTTCTGTTTAAAAAGTTTGTCGATAAAACATGGAGTTATTTTTATGTAGAATTCCAATGTACCTGACATTCCCGGACAAATTTAAGTTTAGGAATTAATAAAGAATTATGGCTAATTATGCGAATCAAGGATTGAACCTGCTTCCGGGTTTTTGTTTAGTTAAATTCTAATCCACCAGTTACACTCTTTACTCTATGCCTGAAAAGGGCTTGTTTTTAATCAATTCCTATCGGGTAAAATTGTCCGAAGGACATAAACCTTATTAGCCCCGGGTGAAACCCGGGGTTTAGGATGTTTTCATGTTTACAACCCTGAAGTGGGTTGAACGACCTCGATAAACATTTTCAACCCTTGATTCGCATTAATTATAAAATTATACCCTTTAAAATATTAAAATATAAACATAAAATATGTTTATTAATTAAAAAATGATTATTTATGTAAAGTTTTTAATGATGGTTTTTATTTTATAGGTGATTATTTTATCAAAACTGGTATTACCTGGTGTTTTTTGATTTTTCTGACTGACTGAGGTTGTATTAGGAGTATTTAATTTGGTAAGTTTTGGAATAATCAAAAGCAATCAAATGGTATCGTCATTATAAAATACAGAACATTCATTTGAATACCTGTTATGAATATCATTCAGGTTTTTTTTCACAATCCAGACATGAATGTATAATGTTGGAAATAGTTGCAACCAACAGCGTCGTGACTAATGAATTGCCAAAGCAAAGTATGTACTTTACACCATTGATTCCTTATAGCCGAAATAGAAAACAAAAAACAAACAAATGAAAACAAGAAGTAGAAAAATTTTAAAATGGACAGGTGCGGTCCTTGGAATTATCGTTCTGATAGTTGGTTCACTTGGAATTTATATCTGGTATAATATGCCAAGACCTCATGGTAAAAAACCCGAACTCCAGACTGAACTGTTTAAAAAGCCTGAGGCTGAATTTCCGGTAAACGGCATCTATATTTTCAAATCTGCAACTGAACTGGCAGAATTAATCAGAACTAAGAAAGCAACATCGGTTGATATAACCCAGGAATTTATAAATTTCATCAAAAACAATAATTACAAAACCAATGCTTTTGTCTGGTTATTTGAAAATGAGGCATTGGAAGCAGCGAGAAAGGCTGATGAAAAAGTGGCCCGAGGTGAAAAATTGGGATCTTTACATGGAGTTCCGGTTTGTATTAAAGAGCAATTCTGGATCAAAGGAAAATATTCAAATGTCAATGCAGTTCAATTTCAAAGCTTTATTGCTCCTCAAAATGCAGCCATTGTAGATGCCTGGATCAATGAAGGAGCCATCATCCTTGGGACAACCAATATACCAAATATGCTAATAGACTTACAGACATTTGGTGATTTATATCCAAGAGGTAATAACCCATACGATACATCTTACACATGTGGAGGAAGTACCGGTGGTGGTGCAGCTGCAGTAGCCTCAGGTTTTTGTCCTTTGGCTCTTGGTGGTGACATGGGGGGAAGTATCAGGGTTCCTTCAGCTTTTTGTGGATTATACGGATTAAAACCTACTGAAAATACTATGGAAAGCTATGGAACTTTTCCGGATCTGTCAAGTGATAAGACTTATGTAACCATGGCTGTCACCGGACCCATTGCCAGAACTATTGAAGATATAGATCTTTCGTGGAAAGCACTTATTAAGCCATGGTATGAAAACCAAAAATGGAGATCAGCCGATTCGGGCAAGGAATTAGGTCAATATAAAGTAGCTTATCTCGAAGAATGGCATTATGGCAAGCACAAAATTCCGATTTCTGCTTCATTGAAAGAAAAAATGGATAAACTCATTACAAATCTGATCAATAATGGAGTTTCTGTAAAAAATACAGAACCAGCTAATTTTGAAGCAATGAGGCAATTGCATTGGTTGCAAACTGTCTATATGGTGTTTAATAAAGAACCCTGGATCATCAGGCAATTAATTAAAATGGACTATAAAAATGCAACAGCCAAAACAAATATGGATCTTTCAGAAGGGGTCGAAAGGATCGGGGATTTATCCAAAAACCAATATAAAGATATCAGATATAGAAGGGATACTTTAAGTGAAGCCATGGAAAAGTTTTTTACAAATTTTGATTTTTTAATATTACCTGTGACCCCCGGACCTGCTATAAAACATAATCCTGATCATAATACGATTACTTTGGATGACAAATCTATATTATATTGGGATTATTTTAATTATCCCATGTGTTTCAACCTGACCGGCCATCCGGCACTTACTGTTCCACTGGGCCTGGACAAAAATGGATTACCGCTTGCTATCCAGATAGTTGGTCCACTGTACTCTGAACCTCAGTTAATTCAATTCGCAAAACTGATCGAACATTTACACGAGGGTTATTCAAAACCATAGGTCAATTTGTGATTGTTGAAAAACATCGGTTTTGTTGGTGAGAAATATCAACAAAGTTGCATTTCGCTTGCCATAATTTGGTTTGTGAATAATTCGGTTTGTTTCTTTCTTTGAAAGAACTTTTGAATTCCGGATTTATCGGTTTTATTTTTTAATGATATGTGATGATGGAGTAAATGTTAAAAATAGATCCGGTGTTAAACAGTGATATTATTTTAAAAACTTCATTATTAAAAGCATCTCTGACCTCATACGTATAATGAAAAAGAGATAAAATCAACTCAAAATAGACAGGGCAAGCCGAAAAGACTAAAACGGTTTAAAAATATTCACCGTTGTCCGAAATTTGCAGATCATTTTGGCTGGAGATATAGGATTTATCCCTCGTCCGCCAATCTTTGTATATAGACCTTAATTTGATATCATTGGTCTAATATTCCTTATATACCACGCCCGAAAAATAATAATATGAAACCTAACTCAGTTATGGTGGAGTATTTTGTTAAACCTTGGATTGAATGAAGAAAGACGAAATCTTCCGGGGTTGAATCCGACAAAAACTGCCGGGACTAATATGAAAAATCAAGCTTTTAAATAAACAAATCAAACATGGGACTTTTCGATTTTTTCAGAAAAAAAGAGCATACTCAGCATGCAACGGCTGAGCAAAACCAGGCAATTACTCCTCCAAAAAGTGACATACCTTCAGATTACGGCGCTACGGGATTATCGGGCAATGGATATTCAGCAGAACTTACCTCATTTGGATCCAGATTGCCGATAGATATGATCTATAGCTTTTTGAGAGAGGACTTTGAGCAAAGAGCTTACCACGATGCACTGACCAGTCCGGATTCAAGTTACAAGGAAACCAACCTGTCCATTATCCGGAGCAATCTCGAAGTGATGTTCAGGCAGACTACCCTGAAATACGGGGACTTATTGCGGGAAATTGATTTCCATATACTTTCAAGAGAACAGGCAGGGCTGACCGACATCGTGGAGTTGCTGAAATCCAGGAAGATCACCTATAACCGGCATGTCGAAGAACTGAATAAAATGAAGGAAGATCTGGATAAGGGGGAACCCTATATGACGGGCATTTTTAAATCCTATGAAGTAGGCTTCACACGCGGACTGGCTTCTCTTTCTTTGCAAAACTTTAAAATGGATCATACATCATGAAAAATTGGTGGACTAAACTCGGTTGCCTGCTGACAGGCTGGAATTATCAAATACTGGGCAATTGTACTGAATCCAGCAGGAAACAGTTGAAAAAGTACACCTCTGCCATCCTGATACTGATCATTTTGTGGGCATTTATAGGATTTTCTTTTGCGGAGCGTTATGTTCGTACGCCATGGTGGGGCAGTCTCATCGTTTCGATCATTTTTGTTTTGATCGTCATACAGATCGAACGACAGATCATCCTGACAGTGGGGAAAAACAATTGGCTGGGCTTGTTCAGGCTGGTCATTGCCTTTATTATGGCTATTATCGGTTCAGCCATACTGGATCAGATCATATTCAAGGAAGACATAGAGAAAAAGATGATCGAGATCATCGATCGGCAGGTCAATGAGCAGCTGCCCAACCGGCTGACCATCATCAACATGAAATTGCAGGATTTGCAGAAGGAGATCGATTCACTGGACAACAGAAATCTTTTGTTGTATGCTGAAATTTCGAAACGACCTACTATCAATACCGTTTCAACCAGTACCACCCATCTCCAGGTTAAACAGGATGATGGAACTTATAAGACGCTTCCTCAGAAAACAATTTCTACCATTCCTATTGATAATCCAAAAATAAAGGAAGCGGAGATCAATAACCAGCATCTCGATGTACTTCGCAAACAACAGGAGGAATACACGAATAAGAAATTAGACGCAGAGAAAGTGTTGAGAGAAGAATTGAAGTCCAAACAAGGCTTTCTGGAGGAATTGAATGCCATCATAGAGATCCTCATGGAAAGACCGGTTGCGCTCGCATTTTATATGGTGCTTTTCGTGTTTCTGATGTCACTGGAATTGTTTGTGGTCGTAAGTAAATTTGGTGACCGCAGATCTGATTACGACCTGGTGATCGAACATCAGCTGGATCAGAAAAAACGCACGCTTGAACAGCTGAAATAATGGTTAATGATCAATGGTAAATGGTTAATGATCAATGGTTAATGGATGATGGTCGATTCAATGCTTTTTGTTGGGACCAATTTCATGGAAAAACTGGTAGTGGGATTGATCGTTTTACAGGCAATTTCCGGAAAATGAAATATGGATTTGATCGAATGTTTCAGCCTGCCAATGGATGATTGGAATTTGTGGATGGTTTAAATATCACATTCTTGAATTTCTTTTCAGGTTTGGAAAAGATACCTGTATCTCAGCGTTTTGCTCTGATGGGATAGTCTTTTAAAAGACTGTTCACCATACTTCAAAATGGAACACTCTTTTTATTTTGAAATAGTATGCTATCTTAGCGTTCAGCTAATTAGCCCTTGACTTTATTTTAAGGCATTTGGCAGTATCAGACCCGGTGTCGAAGATGAAGATGTCCAATAATAATAAAAATAGACAAACATGAAAAGACTAACATTTACAGGATTGGTTTTGTTGATATGTTTTCAGTCTTTTGGTCAAAACAAAAAGACAGATTATACTGAAATACTGAACGTGATTGACTTGTGGCTGGAAGCGCAGCGGGATTTCGACAGGTTGCCGGGCATGTCGGTGGCCATCGTTCAGGACCAGGATATCGTTTTTAAAAATGGATATGGGTATGCTGACCTGGAAAAGAAAACTCCGATGAAACCCGAAACATTGTTTTCAATATGCTCCATCTCCAAATTATTTACTTCTGTTGCTATCATGCAATTATGGGAACAAGGGAAAATAAGGATGGATGACACCTTATCAGCTTTGTTGCCACAATATCAGATCAATCAGAAATTTTCGGATTCAGTTCCGATCACAGTCCGTTCCTTGTTGACCCATTCCTCCGGGCTGACCAGAGATATTGATTCCAGCTGGAATGCTCCGAATTATTATTTCCTGAAAACGGAAGAGCTGAAAGCTTTTATGGATAAAACTGAATCCTTATATCCGGCTTCCACTTATTTTCAGTATTCCAACCTGGGAATGAGCCTCCTGGGTGAGATCGTAGCGAATGAAAGCGGAAAATCCTATAATTCCTATGTTGAAGAATTTATCTTAAAGCCTTTGCAACTGAGCGATACGCGTCCGTATTTGCCAAAAGAAATGTGGAGGAAGGAATTGGCAACCGGATATGGTGCATTGAACCGTCAAGGGATCAGAAAAATGCAGCCGTTTTTTGAAATAAATTCCTATGCACCGGCTGCAGGGTTTTCTTCCAATGTGATTGACCTGGCTAAGTTTGCCTCCTGGCAGTTCAGGTTGCTATCCGGCACGGATCCTGATGTATTAAAACCTTCCACTTTAAAGGAAATGCAACGGATACAGTGGATAAGTCCGGATAAAAAACGGACCTGGGGATATGGTTTTTTTATTGGTTATGATGGATCCGGTACAGCTACGATCGGGCATGATGGATACTGTCCGGGTTATGTAAGCGTGGTGACGATTGAACCGAAGTCAAAAATCGGCGTCAGCGTGATGATCAATTCTCAGGGTGTGAGTATTTACAGGTACAGTAGCCAGATATTCAGTTTTATGAACAAGTTTAACAGTATGGAGACAGATACCACAACTAAAAATATTGACCTGACTGAATACCAGGGTTTATTTGATAGTTATGGACTAGACGGGGAAACCCTGGTGATGCCGGTCAAAGGCAAGCTGATCCTTTTGGACTTTCCGACTCATTCTCCTGCAGACGACATCACTGAATACAAGTACATAAAGAGAGATGTTTTTCGCAAAATCCGTCCTGATGATAAAAGCCTGGGTGAAGAATTGGTATTCGAAAGGGATAGCAAAGGAAAAGTCAGCAGGGTTCGATCCTTTAGTGTTTATATGAACAGGATGGAGTAGGGGCGAGATAGCCAAGCCCGACAGATCGGGTACAACAAGCATATGAAAGTACTGGCATTATTGCTGAGTTGCCACGAATTCCCGAATGATTTAACGGATCCAAATGTATTTCCTGGTTTATTCCACAATTGAACACAAATGGAGCTTTGCGTTGACCTGGGTTGTCTGAAGTTTGTAACTTCATGATAGCACGTTGCTTTGTCCCTGTAATCTATGACCAGTATTCAGTTCAGAATGATACAAGTCTGAAGTTGCAAACTTCCTACAACTGCATCATGATTAAATTGAAAGTTCATAAGTATAAAGCGGGATATCGCATAACTTTAAAAAAAGCTGTTACACATTGGAAAACAGATGGTTAAGTATTGGAACAGTAATAATTATGTTGATGAAATTCAGTTTTTTTCACCACATAGGTATATAAGCCACATAGTTCCACAGTAGAAATTTGTTGGCATAAATTGGCTGGAATTGGTCTGGAGAAAAGTAGGATACCGCTTCACAATTTTCAATATTAATATCGTTTGGTCATTGCAGATTTGTTCTGATCGAGCAAAGCGGGCATATGGATTTGAATCGAAATCTCTTTATTTGAATTTGCCAGAGCAGCCTCCCGGCCTCCTGAAAATGAGAGCAGCAACCCGCACTAAAAAATTGAACCCGGATCCCGGAAATTTAAATGTTCTTTGAATTTTTATGCTTGAAGTTGTGGATTGGAGTTTCCCATATAGGGGTTCAGGGCGCAGCAAGGGGAATGAAGTCATAGGAATTCTAACATTGTCATACGTTGTCTGATGTATGGCACTTCAGGATAGTTGATTGCTTTTTGCCTTTAATCTATGAACAGACGTCAGGTTAGCAAGATACAAGTCTGAAGTTGCAAACTTCAGACAACGATGGAGCGATTGAGTAGAAAGTTGAAAGCCCATAAATTAGAAAGGGGCACTTTAAGTACTTTCTGCTTTTTACTGATGGCGGACATGAACCGTAATCTCATTTCAGATAAGGATAAATTCCACTCCTGACATTTTTTTTCCATCCCAAGCTTTTACCTATTGACAAAAGAACAGATTTGTAATAGCTTTGCACAAAATGCTCTGAATGAATCTTTTGCCTGAAGATACATCAAGATACAGCATGGGAAGTGCTTTTCCCAAAAACTACCTACAACTAAAAATTGTATTTCACTTTTTTTTCGACGCACTTATACATCTTTAACTATTAAATATTAGCAAACATGAAAACATTTTACTATTTGCACGTCATTCTTTTGATCATATCAACTTTGTGTTTTACCACCTGCAATATAGATGATGATCCGGTCGATGATCAGGATATCCCTGAATCCATTATCTCCAGTAAAACTGCCGTGATCGGCGCTCAGGGTGGCACTCTTGTTTATGATGACGGGACAACGCTGGTTGTGCCCAAAGGTGTTTTGACCACAGATTATACCGTTACCATTTCCAAAATTGCGAATGAGCAGATATTCGGTTCGGTGGAGAACCGAAACTACTATGATATCAGCGGTTTGCCCATAGGAACAAAAGTTGACCTTACGTTTCCGTGTCCGCTGGGAAAGGATCCGGCGTTTGTGGGTATTTTGAATTATGATCCTGAAACGTATGAAATGGTACAGCCTGAGTATGATTACGACAGCGAAAAAGGACTGATCAGTGTATCAGATTTTTCTTTGAGGGACCTGATTGTCAAAAAGAAGCGTTGGATTGTTGAGTGGGGAGATAAGATGCCTGAGAAAGGGGCAACACAAAAGATTTTGGAGGTGCCTTTTTATAATCAGATCTCTGGAACCTGTTGGGCAGCATCTTCGGTCATGCTGGCAAAAACTATTTCACCATATACAGGGGATCAAAAAAGCGTCGAAATCCCCGATTTTTTGAGGGATATGGAATTAGGGTTTGATACCGGGATAGGAGTGTACAGCTTTATGAAGGTATTGCCAGGGGTATTTCAAAAGCTTACAAATGGAGGAGCTGTAAAGTCTGAGTTTTATTGGTCACAGGAAAATTGCTTCAATGAGATCGTAAAGATCATTGATGCCGGGAAACCGTGTGTCTTATACATGGCAGTGCATGGGCATGCGGTACTTGTAGTCGGCTATAAAACGGTGCCTGGACAGGATTATTCGAAATATGGCTTATATATTCATGACCCCAACGGTTACAATCCCCCGGCACAGGATCCGGAAGATGGAGGAAAATGGAAGGGTGGGATGTATTGGTACAGACCATTTGACTGGTTTCACCAGGGATATACATTAAGTACTTCTATGCTGTTGATACCTGCTGATCCTATGCATTCCAATACTTCCTCCCAGACCATTGGATTCCCTTCATTACCTTTTAGTGATGGTTCTTTATTAAGTTTTAAATACTATAAGGAAGTTGCCGGTACCATATCGATCAAGTGGGATTCAAGTGAAGTATCAGGTTATAAATGGATGACCAAAGAAGGGAGTAAATATGTTAAAACAAGTGTTTTACCTGAAACCACTAAGTCAATTGAAGGAAAAATTAATATTTGGAATGCGGATTTAGGTAAACCGGCTGAATGCCTGGTTAATCTTACATTTACAAATACTAAAACGGGGAAGGTTACTTATTCAGAAGATTACCAGGTCACAATTGCAACAGATAAAAGCAAATATGTTTTCACGTTTAATGTTGATACAACACTATGGTTGAAGAATAATGGAGATGTTTCAGAAATACCATTTAACTTTAAATGTAGTCTGAAAACAAGTGGTGGGGACTTACTCGATAGTTGGGAAGTGGATTTCAAAATTAAGGGAGCGCAGCCAGGGGCTTATAATTATATCAGGAGTTATATGTCTCCTAAATCGAAAATCTATATGTATAATTCAAAGTTTTTGGCTGATCTTGAATCAGGATGTACTGTTACAGGCGGGGTATTTCGGATTATGGAGGAGACTAACATGCCCATGTTCAAAAAGGTGGTTTTTGGAATCCCCAAAATTACGGATAATAAAACAGTAACTTATAATGTCAGGGTGCGATTATCCGCTCTTGAATTGAATCCTGCAGAATGGAACGAATACAATTTGAAAAACTGTAAAGCCCTGATTAAAGAGGCTCAATATTATTCAAATGGTTACACCAGTTTAAATACTTCAGGTGACTGGACTATTCCCATTACGATTGATAAGAACTCTAAAAATAAAACAATCTCCCTGGATGTCATTCTGGGTACGATTTGTAACGGAGTCACCACATCTGATGAGTATGGACATGGACTGATCGATATTTATCTGGTCATGGAATAGTAAGTACATGATCAGGCTGATTCTTCGTAGCTACAGGTTGAGGACCCTGGTCGTCGTTTTAAGATTTTTGATTGAAATTATTTGTATAACAGGTTAGATCTTCCAATAAAAATTAAAGAGATATGGAAAAAAATACTTTAACTAACAAGTCTGCTTGGATCTTAATGATCATATATTCAATGGTTTTGATGTTACTGATTAATATTTCCGGCTGCGGACTCATCGATACTTCTTCCGGGAAATGCGTTGAAGAAGTCTTTGATAAAACTACTTATAAATATGAGGTGACCGTGAATGAATTGTTGAATGGTACAGGTCCTTTTTTTAAGGTAGAATACGATGTTGTATCGGATAAGGATGGACAAACAGCTTCCTTTGAATTTATAAAATCTTTTGAAGGTTGCAGATGTTATGAAGATGACTTTGGCAGAGATCTCTGGACTGAAGCGTCTGCCTATATTTATACACCCATAGAAAGCAAAGGCGGATGTACTGTAACCGGTTACTCTGACCTGAATCAGTATATTTGGGCATATACATTTGTAAGGACAGGGAGTGGACCGAATATGACCCATTATTATGGGACTCAGGAGTGGATAGACCTGGAGGAAGATGAGCGTTGTGCCATAGTGAATTCAAAATTAAAGGTCAGGTTTCCAACCAAAGGAGGTAAAAGCCTGGATGCTTCATTTGTCGTTGATTCACTCAAATTGGGTCTTTTCTTCCAGTCGAGGTATGATAAACCTTGACATGCGCCTGGATTGGTTCAAGGATTTTGTGTAAATCTTTTCAGCTGGTTTTTCACAACGAAGGATATGGAAAAGGCACAAAAAATACTACGTTAATACAATTGATTCTGACAAAGACATCTGCGTAGATCCGCGTGATCTGCGGGAAAACCATTTGTAAGGCAGATACATCATTTTTTCTATTCAAAAACTAAAACCCCTGAACCCTTTGTACAGCCTGGGTTTGAGCCCTTTGTCGAACTTTATGAACAACTATTCTACCAAATTTCATAAAGGTTTGTGTAAATGGTTCAAGTCAAATGGTTGGATATTGATCCGATCTTTTACCCCAAAAGGGAAACCTGGAAGGTTCAAGCCAATACCTGCCCCGGGCTAACCCTATACATTGTATCCTTATTTAATAACACCCAATTCTTTCCCTACCTTGGTAAACGCCGCAATCGCCTTTTCGATATGAGCAGGCTCATGTGCTGCAGACAATTGTACCCGGATCCTGGCTTTATCTCTGGGTACAACCGGGAAGAAAAATCCGATTACATAAATACCTTCAATTAAAAGTTTTTCGGCAAATTGCTGAGCCAGGCGCGCATCATACAACATGACAGGTACAATCGGGTGAGTGCCTGGTACTATATCAAAACCGGCTTCGGTCATTCCTTGGCGGAATTGAACGGTATTTTTCTCGAGCTTGTCTCTCAGGTGGGTGGTTTCAGTCAACATATCCAAAACATGGATGGAACCTCCGACGATGGAAGGCGCCATGGTATTGGAAAACAAATAAGGCCTTGAACGCTGACGTAGCAGTTCTACTACTTCCTTGCTGGCAGCAGTGAATCCTCCGGAAGCGCCGCCCAATGCTTTTCCAAAAGTACCTGTGATAATATCAGGTCTTCCAAAAGCGTTGGCATGTTCTGCACTTCCGCGTCCCCTTTTGCCCACAAAACCGCTGGCGTGGCTGTCGTCAACCATAACGATCGCTCCGTATTGTTCTGCCAGGTCACAAATTTTGTCTATCTGTGCGATGATACCATCCATAGAGAAAACACCGTCGGTAGCGATCATGATTCGCCTTGAACCGCGGGCTTTGGCTTCCTGAAGTCGGGCTTCCAGGTCTGCCATATTGTTGTTTTCATACCTCATCCGTTCTGCTTTGCATAAACGGATCCCGTCGATGATGGAGGCGTGATTGAGCATGTCTGAAATAATGGTGTCTTCAGGGCCTAACAATGGCTCGAACAATGCGCCGTTGGCATCGAAAGCAGAACAATAAAGGATAGCATCTTCCATTCCTACGAAATCTGCGATTTTGCGTTCAAGGGTCTTGTGGATATCCTGCGTCCCGCAAATGAAACGAACCGATGACATACCGTAACCATGCGTATCGATGGTTTTTTTTGCAGCTTCCGCCACCTGTGGATTGGAAGACAGACCCAGATAGTTGTTAGCGCAGAAGTTAAGCACTTCACTACCAGCCGTAGTTTTTATCTCCGCGGCCTGAGGTGTGGTAATGATGCGTTCATTTTTGAACAGACCGGATTCACTGATGTCCTGAAGTTCTTTTTGCAGTTCCTGATTGAGCGTATGCATGGTTATTGTTTATTTATTTTGAATATTTTTGTTTGAGTTGGATGATCATGTCTTCAACCATGGATTCCAGTGAAAATTCAGGTTTCCAGCCCCAGTCTTCCCGAGCTTTGCTATCGTCAATGCTTTTGGTCCACGAATCTGCGATCGCCTGCCTGAAATCGGGTTGGTACTCGATCGTAAATTCAGGGATATGCTTTTTAATTTCGTTGTAAATCTCTTGTGGCGTAAAATCGAAAGCTGACAGATTGTATGAATAGCGAACTGTAAGTTTTTCGGCAGGCGCTTCCATCAGCTCGATCGTTGCCCGGATGGCATCTTCCATATACATCATAGGAAGGCGCGTGTTTTCTGACAGGAAGCAGTCGAAATGGCCTTTCAAAATGGCCTGGTGGAAAATATCCACTGCATAATCTGTGGTGCCACCGCCAGGCATGGTCTGATAGCCGATGATGCCTGGATAGCGAACGGACCTGACATCCAATCCATATTTCATGTAGTAATAATTAGACCACAACTCACCTGCTACCTTTGACACACCATAGACAGTGGAAGGTACCAACGGACTTTCCTGTGGTGTGTTGAATTGTGGGGTTGACGGTCCGAATACAGCGATTGAACTGGGAAAAAATACCTTTTCCACACCCGTAGATTTTGCCAATTCCAGCAAAGCCAGAAATGCACCGAAGTTGACATCCCAGCAATACAGGGGTTTGCTTTCTCCAACAGCTGACAGCAAGGCAGCCATGTGGTAGATTTCCCTGATATCGTGTTTTACAATAACCTCTTTGAACCTTGCCGAATCCAGAATGTTGAGCGGTTCGTACAAACTGTCAAGTTTGTTTTCCGGAGCAAGGTCTGATGCAACAACGTTATCATAACCATATTTGTTGATGAGTGTTTCCACCAGCACTGTGCCTATCTGGCCAAATGCACCGGTGACAAGGATTTTTTTAGATGCCATGCATTCTTTTTTATCAAAAAATTAAAAACAGGTTAACGCAAAAATGTTAATACCTGTGTTACGATTCAGGCTTCGAAATTACGGTTTTTCGTGCAGTTATTCAAGAAAAGTTAAAAGTATTTAGAAGTTAAACTATGCTTTCGATACAACAAAATAATTATGGCATGGCGAAATTTTCAAAAGAATATTTTGAAAGGCAATAGGATAAAGGGTGAATACGGGATAATGTTTGGATCATGCTCTTTAGTCACTGCGTAGCATGAATTGTTGGGGCAGCAAATCTTCAAATGATAAACTTATATTATTGGATTCAGATTTCCAACCGATTTGGAAAATTTGGATCTGGTTATAGGGTGGTACCTGCAAAATTAAGAATAGAAGGGGATTGATTGGAAAATGCTTATTGTATTACTATGAAAGTATTACAGAATGATCAAACAGCTCATAATATAAATATGGGTCTGAGCGTCTGTTTATCCAGCAATTCAACTATGTATTACCGTAATTTGTGCTCAAGAGGATCTGTGTCCTTTTGCCCGTATCCTATTCAAAAAGAGAATCGATAAAGGCTGCTTTATTGAATATCTGCAACTGATCCACTTTTTCACCTACACCGATATACTTGATCGGGATCTTGAAGATATCCGAGATGCCCAACACCACACCGCCTTTGGCAGTTCCATCTAGTTTGGTCAATGCCAATGCAGTGACATTGGTCGCATTGGTGAAATGTTTGGCCTGTTCGATCGCATTTTGACCGGTAGTCGCATCAAGAACCAACAGGATCTCATGTGGTGCTCCGGGTAATTTTTTATCGATAGACTGCTTGATCTTGGACAATTCCTTCATCAGGTTGATCTTGGTATGCAAACGACCGGCTGTATCGATGATGGCGATATCATAACCATTGTTGATGGCATACTGAGTGGTTTCGTAAGCGACTGCTGCCGGGTCAGATTCCATGCCTTTGTCATAAAAACCTGAACCTGTTCTTTCAGCCCAGATCTTCAGTTGATCCAATGCTGCTGCCCTGAATGTGTCACCTGCACCCAAAACAACTTTTTTACCCAGTTTGCGGTATTGGTTGGCTAATTTGCCAATGGTGGTGGTTTTGCCTGTTCCGTTGACCCCAACCACGAGGATGATATGTGGATTTTTACCGGATGTTGGTTCAAAGCTTTCCAGATCAGAAGTATTGTTGTCGTCCAGTAGCTGAACGATCACTTCCTTGAGGATCATATTCAGTTCTGCTGTATTGATATATTTGTCCCGTGCAACCCGTTCTTCGAGCAACCCGATGATCTTAACGGTAGTTTCGATGCCGACATCTGCCTGAACCAGGATCTCTTCCAGTTCATCGAGAAAATCGTCATCTACAGTGGATTTGCCGGCAACTGCCTTGGTGATCTTGTTGAAAAGGGAGGATTTGGTTTTTTCGAGCCCTTTATCAAGGTCTTCCTTTTTTTGTTTGGTGAAATATTTAGAAATAAAGCTCATAAATGAATTTTTTACAAATATAGGATTAAAAATAAAAGGCTTCCTTTAAACAAGAAAGCCTTTTATACTTTTATTCCATTAAGGGAATAGTTTACTTTTGATCTCCGAGGAAATTTTGCATTTCATCCTTATGGATCATCACTTCTTTATAAGTATATTTTCCGGTAACAGGATCTTTGATACTTTTTACGATCTTCACAAAATCTTTACCAGTACCTGCATTTGCTGCCCTTTGAGCAATTTTTGCGTTTTTACTTACTTTAGCCATGAGTGCTTATTTTATTTCTTTATGAATCGTGTGTTTCCTCAAAATGGGGTTGTATTTCATCAACTCCAGCCTTTCAGGCGTATTTTTTTTGTTTTTCTGAGTGAAGTACCTGGATGTACCCGGCATTCCACTGGCTTTGTGTTCAGTGCACTCCAAAATTATCTGGAATCTGTTGCCTTTGCTCTTCTTTGCCATAATAATGTTTTTTTGCTATTACAATTTAATGCCTACATCAACTCCTTGCTTTTGGAGCTTTTTGAGATATGCATAAACACCTAATTTGTTCATCGTTCTGATCGTACTGGTAGCCACTTTCATGGTCACCCATTTGTCCAATTCGGGTATATAAAAACGTTTCTTCTGCAAATTTGGTGCAAACCACCTGTTTGTTTTCACATTAGAGTGTGAAACGCTGTGACCCGTGATCGGCTTTTTGCCGGTTAATACATCAATTCTTGCCATTTTCTCTATTCTTTTATTTAATCCCAGAGACTTGATAGTGACTCCGGAAGGACTCGAACCTTCAACCTCCTGATCCGTAGTCAGGTACTCTATCCAATTAAGCTACGGAGCCCCGTTTAAATTCGAAGCGCAAAGGTACAATTATATTTGAATTTTGAAATAATTTTTAAAAAAATATGTAAAAAACTCATTATTTCCCAGATAAAACGGTAAATCCCTTATCTGAAAACCAGTTTTCCATCATGGATTTGCCTGATTTGGTGATATATGATTCAGGATGGAACTGAACGCTGCTGATATTTTTATGCCTGTGGCGGATAGCCATGATCTGTCCTTGTTTGTCCCGGGCAGTTATCTCCAGACAATCAGGTAATCCGATTTCCGATACGATCCAGGAATGGTAAAGACCAACCCCGACAGGCTCAGACAGCCCTGAAAACAATCTGTCAGTATTGCTTGTGAAATAGATATCACTTGAAACCCCATGTGACACAATATCCATTTGTTTCAACTTTCCTCCGAAATATGTTGCGATGATCTCATGTCCCATGCAGATACCAAGTAAAGTCTGTTCAGGTCTGAGATGTCCGATCCATTCTGAGTAATGGGGAAAATCTTCAGGTAATCCCGGTCCTGGGGAAATGACCACAAAAGTATGTTTTTGCCACTCTTGCAGATTCACCTGTTCATATTCAATGACCTTTATTGTGCCTGGGTAAATGGTACGGAACAATTCAACCAGGTTGAAGGTAAATGAATCTTTATTGTCTATGATCAGTAAACTCATCTTTAATAATAAAACAATTCAACGTTCAAAAGGTGAATTTAGTTTAAAGTGGGGAAACCATTCATTTTAGGCGCTAAGGAACCAAAAATAATCAACATGTTGTTCGTTAAAATGATGATATGTTGTTTTGCTAAAACAAATAGTGTCTTAATGTAGAATTGGTTTTTTTTGGCAGAACTTAAAGAATTTTGATCTTTGGTTCTGGCTTGTCCAGATAAGGATGTAGAAATCTCTCATCGTATTGAAATTAATTTTAGTCCCGTTAAAAACTGTAGTGAAAGTGGCATTGGCAAATCCACTCGAATAAAACATACTTCCGGGATGATCGGCCAGGTTTATGCCAATGATCAGTTGGATAAATACGGTTTACCAATTCAAACAGTTATCATAAAAATCACGCAACTTAATATATATTTGCAGGCTATGGAGAAAGATGAAGCTCGAAAAAAAATGAATACCCTGGGAACGCAACGCATTCCATTTATTTTTATCATTGATTTCGAAATGGAAAAACCAAGAATTTTGACCATGCAGGAAGCAATGGAACAGGAGCTATATTTTGACATCAGAAACCTTCAAAAATTGCCTGATCCGGGACAAATCCCTTTTCCATTGCACTGGGAAACCTTACCGGTTCCTTTCTGCATTTATCAAAATGGATTTGACCTGGTCATGCAGCATATTCGGCACGGCAATTCATATCTCCTCAATCTGACGTACCCAACCCTGGTGAAGACGAATTATTCACTGGAACAATTATTTTTCATCAGCAGGGCAAAATATAAATTATGTTTACCGGGAGATTTTTTGGTCTTTTCTCCGGAAACGTTTATCAAAATCAGCGAAAACCAAATATTTACCTTCCCGATGAAAGGAACCATTGATGCTTCCATCCTGGATGCCGCTGAACTGTTGATGAACGATCCGAAGGAGGTATCTGAACACTACACCATTGTGGATCTCATGAGAAATGACCTTTCAATGGTGGCTGATCGAATTGTTGTGAATAGATTCAGATACCTGGAGAAAATAGAAACTGCCCTTGGTGGACTGTTCCAGACGAGTTCAGAAATTGCGGGAAGACTTTCGAGGGGCTGGCAGGAAAGGATAGGGGATATCCTTTTTGAGCTGCTGCCTGCCGGTTCGGTTAGCGGTGCACCCAAAAAAAAGACTATGGAGATCATCAGGGCTGCTGAAGCGGGACCCAGAGGATTTTATACCGGAGTTTTTGGTTATTTTGATGGGGATTCTGTTGACAGCGCCGTAATGATACGATACATCGAACATTCTGGTCAGCAATTGATCTTCAGGAGCGGAGGCGGGATCACCGGCAAAAGTGTGTCCGAAAAAGAATATCAGGAATTGATAGATAAAGTATATGTACCCGTTTCTTGAAACCATAAAAATAGATCATGGGCAGGTTAGGAACCTGGAGTTCCATCAGCAAAGAATGGACAAAACGATCCGTGACATGTATCAGGTACTCAACCCGATCTTGCTGAGCGAACAGATCACTTGTCCCGCGCAATTGAACGACCAGGTGGTTAAATGCAGGGTTTTGTATGATCTGGGTTCTTTGGATACCAGTTTTGAATCTTATTTCCTGAAAGAGAAAATTTTTTTCAGGGTAGTTCATGTTGTAAAGAGGTTTTACCCTTACAAATATACTGACAGATCGGTTATCAATGATTTAATGTTGCACAAACAGGCCTGCGACGACATCATCATTGTTGTGGATCGAATGCTCACAGACAGTTCCGTAGCCAATCTGGTTTTCAGAAAAAACAAGAGTTTGTATACACCGGAACAACCATTGCTCCGGGGTACCAAAAGACAAAGTTACATCGATCAGGGAAGGATCCGGCCACGTAAGATCCTGGTCAGTGAACTGCAAACTTATGATGCATTTAAATGCATCAATGCGATGATGGATCTGGAAGATACAGATTGGTTGCCTGTGTCCAATATCATTTTCTAACGGGATGGTGTGAAAGCGTTCATATCGGTTTGGATGTCTTTTTTCATGTCTTCGATTGAGCCAAATTCGTGTGTGAAATTGAGCCCGGCACCGGATTTCCACCTGTAAATTTCATTGATCTCATCGAAATCGTTTTTAGTATAGGCTTCGATCCTCAGCTTTCTGTCCTTAGTAAAATAGTATTTGAAGATCAACCCATTGTTGGTATATCGCTTATCCCTCGAAATGGCAGCCCGGTGAACATAATTGCCGGCAAATTCAATGCTCGCTTTATTGTCAAAAAGATAAAGTTTTGCTCCATAACCATAAGCATCGGGGAAAAAACTTCCGTCATCCCGGTCTCCTTCCACCACACTGTTATTGGCAAAGTTAACATCGACATCCACTCCGGTGATCCAACTGGAATTTTGTACCAACTCCTCAAAAATCCCCGTCAGGTATTTTGAAATCATGACAGATGCAAATTCCCACCCATATTGGTAATATAAACCGGTGGGATCAAAGGCGCTGATGTCATCTTCAGGAAGGAAAGTTCCGAGAGAAAGCAATGCCACCGATTGAGTATACATGAGGTTCTGGTCTGTTCTAAGTTTTTGGAGTTTGCTCAGGGCAGCTGATTTCACTTCTGCATCCAGATTCGGGAATTCGAGGTCAAAAGTAATGTTAGGCCGGAGCAGTGATCCGGTCAGGTGCATGATGACATCTGCCGGAGTCCTTTTGCGTGCAACATCAGCCAGTTCTTCTGCTGTTTTGATCTCTTTGCTGAGAAAATTGGAAAGTGAAACACTTTCATTTCTGTAATCTGCATACAAGTCCAGTTCAGCATCCAACACCCTTCCACTCCAGCTGATCCGACTGCCTTTGCGTATAGAAAAAGGCTTTTGGATCACATTGATGGCCGTGAAAAGGTAGGTTCCTGTTTCTATGGCAAGCGTACCATACATCTCAATATCACCTACTCTCGGGACAACCAGCCGGATGTCACCGGAACCCTGCCCCTTAATATTGTCACCAGCTTGTTCATCCAGAAAAATATTGACCGTTGCACCATTTTGGATAGTCAGGTTCATCTCGATCGCAAGGCCGAGATCTTCAATTACAGGTTTGGAATTTTCCTGTTCGGATGGCAATTTTGAATTAAACTTTATGAAGGACTGTCCTGTTTCGGTCGTATAATCATCTACCGGGATCGTCAGGTGTGATACCGGAAAAACGGTGGCATCAACTGAAATGTTGGCTTTATCTACCGGTCCGGTAAACCTGGTGATCAATGAGCCCATGGCATAACCAAAATAGTCAGGATTGTCCTTGGCTGTAGTAGACAAAATTTCAAAACCGTTGGATTCAATGGTCAGGTCGAACACAATGTCTTTAAAAGTGTTGTGTTTCAATCCACCTTTAATGAAGGCGATGTTATTTTTGGAATCCCTGACTTCCATGCCGGTAAGGTCTATATAGGTGTTGCTTACGGTAGCTTTTTGTTCGTTAAAAGTATAACTGGTTCCCAGATAATTCACTTTTGTCCCGCCCGCGTATGCCATGCCGGTCCCGCTGAACTGCAATTTTTTAACCGGTCCAAATATTTTTAACTCGCCATTGACATATCCTTTGGTGCCGGTTACCAGATCCTGAAGGAAATATTCAAGGAAAGAAATTGGGAATTTCTGAATTTTGGCCAAGCCATTGAGATATTTGTTAGTTTTATTGAGTTTTCCGTCAAAATCTATGCGATGGATATTGTTGTCAACAGAAGCTGTGATGTTTAAAAAATCATTATTTACCAGATCATTTTGGATAACAGCGGTCATTTTTCCGTATGGATCATTATTGATAAGCAATTCTCCTGACCTGACAGCACCCTCGAAAAAGAAGTTACCTTTCATGATCTCAGGGAACAGGATAAAGCCCTCAGCTTTGCCTCCCAGACTCATTTTGTTCAGATCAAGAACAGCATTGAGCAAGTCGATGTCGAAACCGTCCAAAATAGCTTTTACACCTAAATGATCATTCATGTGAGCAAAATGGATTTTCTGATCATTTCGGACGAGCCCCAGATTTTCTACTTCCAGGTAGTTCTTCCCAACTATAAAATGACCGTTTTCAGTCAGATACCAGGTTTTTCCGTAAAGGTCTACATTCCCCGATTTGATCTGGTGCAGGTATCCATGCACAGCGCTTTCCATAAAGCCTTTCAAACTGAAATTACCCAGCTCCTTGTTTTTGGTGTTCATCGAGATTTCGTATTGTGCGATCTGATCATTGAGTTCAACTGAACAGGTGAAACGATCTGACATCAGGTTGTTCATTTTCAGTTCCTTACCCTGAATACGTACCGTTCCATAATCATCGAGAATGTCAGCATAAGCATTGAAATCCTTCAAAAATAAGTTGCCATAACTGAGTTTTCCTATATCTACATTAATGTCGATTTTATTCAATTTGTAATTGACATTGCCATTGATCGTGATTTCCTGGCCACGGGCAACAACATCCTGAAATATTTCCAATAAAGCTTTCGAGTCAGGAATATACACATAGAAATCATAAAAATGCTCGGGATCAAACCCGTGTTTTGGTTTATATTGTAAAGGTTCGGTCAATTCGGGGAAATTATTGTTGATCAGAGAATACATCGCATCCGGAATATTGAAAACATCGTATTTTCCGTCAAAGTAAAATGAAAGAAATTCAGATGTAAAGTCAAGATACCTTTCATCTTTATTGTTCAGCCGGGTGGACAAAAACGCACTGTCAACAAATATTTGTTTTTCAAGGTTTTTCAGATGCATTTCTCTGACTGTCAATGTTCCTTCCAGGTCTTTGGCATTTTTTCCTTTAAGGTCTATATCAAATTCTGAAGTGATGGTAATAGGTAATTCTGACAAATTAAGTTGATCGAGATGGACGCTTTTTGCCGCTCCGTTGATGTTGATCACTGGAATTTCTTTGCCATAATCGATCAAACCCGAAAAATTTAAAGCGATATGCTCGTCAGCTATGCTGAAATCCCCGTTGAATTTATTCTGTTCCAGCAAACCATCCATTAAAAAGTTCTTGTATACATAACCCCTGAATCCAAGTGAATCAATTTTTGCCCGAAGTTCTGCAGTCATTTTATTTTTATCAAAACCTTTGCCATTCATGACGTTGGCAGTCATCGTAACGTGCCCCAATTCAGGAACATCCAGCAGTTTGCCGGCGTTGAATTGCTGCAGCCCTATTTTTCCACTATAGGAAGAAAGTTTATCGCCCTTGGTCAACTGTAAACGCAAATCAGAATTTATCTGGCCCAGGTCAGTCTGTAATTGTCCAAAAGCTACAAAATCATCCAGAAAACCATCAAAAGACCCTTCAAATTGAAGATTGCCCAGTTTGTGAAAGTTTTCGGGCACCTTTATTCCCGGAATGAATTTGACGATCGTCCGCGTATTGCTCGTGAATGAATTCAACCGAATGTTCATCAAAGCTTCATCCGGAATGGTAAGATTTCTGGCCCGGAAAGAACCACTTGCAGTGGTTTCGCCTTCGATAACAAGGTCAATGTCATTGACCTTCAGATTGTTGACAGTTCCCCTGGCCAATCCTTTGAACTCTATATGTTTGGAAGAAATATCTTTGAAAAACTGGTTTTTACTCAGTCGTGGAACAAAATAAAAAAGGTCAGATGTCTGCAGATCGCTCTCACTTACCCTGGCTACGAAATACAATTCATCAGCAAAGTTTTTGAATGCATCCTTATCTTCATACTCCATTTGGGCATCCAGTTCAACGAATGAATCAGGTGTTTCAAGTTCCCATTGTTTAAATTCGATCAATCCATGTGTCATGGCAAACTGATCAACCGACATCGTGTTCACTTTCAAACCGCTTTGCTCCACAAAAGCCAGGTGTTCGATTCGGGCATGGACGTTGAGGTCCGTATCAAATGTCAGCTCTTCGGCCTCCATTTCCATTTTTTGCATCAGGAGATGGTTGAAATCAATTCCTTCAGGGTATGAATGTCCACTTCTGTGGTTGATCAATTCGAATCTGGTATCGGAAAGACTGAGTTTTTCGATCGCAAAAACCAAAATACCCCTTTCTGTTTGATCCGGCTGATCGTAGGCTGTATCTTCATCCTCCCTGAGAAATGAAATTTCAACAGCTCCACCAGCGATCTGTACCGATTTTGCCCCAATGAAAATCTGATCACATAAATCTATTTTATCTACCCGGATCTTAGCCTTTTTAAGACTGAATTGAGATCTGGTGCCTGGATGACTGAAATCTTCGACAAGAACATCTTCCAGGTTTACATGGCGAATATGTAGTTTGGTACATGATTTCCCGCCTTTTTTTTCTCCACTCAGTTTTTTAAGAAAAGCAGACAGATTGGTTTCGGTTTCTCCGGGATACCTGCGCAGATAAAGCCTGGCTGATTTGATACCTAAAGTATTGAATGCCAATGATTGGTTGAAAATGAACAAGAAAGGGTTTTTAATAAAACCGGTTTTTAAAAATGCTGCTGATACCATGACCTGACCTTGTGGGTCAATGATCTCAACATCCGACAATTTAACACCGCTCCACGGGTTGAATTGCATGGAACTGATTTTAACTTCAAAACCGGTTTTATCGGACAGATAACCGGCTATTCTTTGCCCGTACCAATTCTGAACGGATTCAAGACTGCTCACTATATACAATCCACTCAGCATCAAAAACATGAAGCCAAGTGTATATAAAAGCCGCTTGGGTAGCTTTTTCAGCCAGGAAGATTCAGCTTGTTCTATGGTCATTCAATGTTAGTTCTAATTTGGAATTTTACTGCTACAGAACTAAAGCTAATCATGAAATATTGGTGTTTTTTAAAGCTTTAACACAAATTTAGCAATAAAAAGCGAATTTGCTTTTTATTAAATGCTGATTGTGTGTATAGATTATTTTTTTGCGGTATAGAAACAAACGACTGGTGAATAGATCTCTTCTGTTTTTTTCAGCTCCTTTATGATTTTATCCACTTTGGCTTTCTCTATTCCTGTGATGGCAGCTACTTCTCCGGCTTTCAATGGTTTTTCCGAATTTTTGAATGTGTCCAGAACGATTTGCTTTTCTTCCATTGTTACAAAATTTGATGATTAATGAATTTATATGCAAAAATAAAAATCTAATGAAGTAATAGGTCATTTGTTGCATTGTTTTTACATTCGTGGGCTATTCAGCGGTTGCCAGGAAAAACAATCTGTTTTATCTGATGAAAATCATTGTTTTGGGTGAGCATGTAAAGGGTGTCTGCCTCAATTCGATTGAGCACTGACCTTATTTTGTCCGCACGAACCACGAATATGTATCATGTGATGTAACATTTTGCCCTATTAATGAGTTATGCTTGCATGGTCACTGCAATGTAAAAAGTCATGTGGTCAGTAAAAAAGGATTTGATTGGTCATGTGGAGATTTTGCCCATGAATTTTGCCCGAATGGGTCTGTTGCAAAACAATGGTAGCACAGGATGGGAAAATTTCACTTGACCGGATACAGGCTGGTGCAAAACTTTGCTCAAATCATTTGTTTATCTTTTATCCGTTTGATTGTCAACCAAGCTTAACGAATAATGTGAATAAAATTGTATTACAAATTCCGATTTAAATGAACTTAAGAAAATCAATGATGAAACGATGTATTGCTTTGATATTGATAACGGTGATGCTGCAATTTATGGTGACTGCCCAGCAAAAACCATATTTGTCAGCCGGGGAAAAAGATCCCAAAGCTACAACCATATTGAAAAAGGCTTCAGACAAGATCAAGGGTTTCAGCAGCTATGAAATGCAGTTCAGGCTGACTCATTATCTCAATAAATCCACGCAGAAGGAATGGCCGGGCATGTACAGACAGGCGGGGAAAAAGTTTTATTTTGACCTGGATCAGCAACTGGTGATTTCCAACGGGAAAGTCACCTGGGTGTATTTAAAGCAAAGAAACGAGGTGCAGTTGAATGATGCAGATTCAGATGAATCCACAATGCTTTCACCGAAGTTTTTCACTGAGTTGTATAAAAGCAAGGATTTTGTTTATGTTTTGTCAGATAATTCCGGAAGTCAGTACCTGATCGACTTTAAACCACTTGACAAACGTTCTTCTTATGCAAAGATCACTTTGAAAATCAATAAAAAAACCAATTTACCGGCCGAAATTACCGTTATCAATAAAGACGGAACCAGGTATTATTTTAAAGAGATTTTATTTGCCCCTGGTAAGAAGTTCAGCGATAGCATTTTTAATTTCAATGTAGGAAAATATCCGGGCATCGCGGTAGAAGATCTTCGTTTGGAGTAAATCTATCTTAAAAAACCTGAGTCTGTTCCGAAAAATCTTTACCCCCAAAATTCCCACTGACGTTTTCGGTCAGTACACACATAGAAAGAGACTTTTAATTTGTTGGTTTCAAATCGTTTCCCTTTAGTCTTGTGCGGATCAGTGACGTCAGTAGCTTGGGGCGAAAAATGAATTAAAACCAACAAATTGGACTTTTAGGGGCAGACTCAACCGTGTAATTTTGACATAGTATCATTTTTTTTCCTTTTTTTATTATTTTAACGGCAGTAATGGAACAAAAATCATGATTCAGACGTTATGGTCATATTGTCATTTAAATGTAGATGATCGGGGTTATTGTCAGTCTGACCAAAATCTCCTGAAGTAAAAAATCGTAATGGATCATCAGATATTTTGCTTTCGAAAGGTTCAGCCTGAGGAATTTGCTTTCAAAAAAACTTTTAAAGTGTAACTTATGGTTTTTTTTATAAGTCTAACCTGTGATCGTCAAAAATTATATTTTATATGCAAAATTTAAGGAAAGATTTCAAAATTTGGATCATCGCTTTAGCCATCAGTTTTGTTTCGCTGTTGTACATCAAATTAGATTCAGGAACAGCGCAGCCTCCGTACCTTGCTGAATCAGCAAAGTTCCTGTTGGAAGAGCATAAGGAAAAAGAAAGTGTAAAAATGATGGATTCTGATCTGGTGAAAAAACTTTCAAAAGCAATTTTTCAACTGATCATCCGTGAATAAAAAGGTTTACAATAAATTAAGGTTGATAAAAATGCCCCGTGGAGGGCATTTTTTTTGCCTAAAATGCAGTATTCATCCTATCTAATGGTACAAAGTGTTTTAAAAGGTCTACTTTTGATTTGTATTTTGGGAGAAGAAGTTGTTCATTCAGGGTAAAAGTGCCTTTCAATACCCAGGCAAATTCTTACACTTCAAAATACAGCGACGGATTATTGATTGAAATTTTTAAAACATGATCATGCGGATTTTACATTTATTGCTCGCCCTGATGTTGTTCAGTTCCTGCAGTGCATTCAGAAAAACGGAGGAAATGAACCCACAAAAGCAAGATGAAACCATAACGTTGGATATAACTCAAAAACTCAGATTGCTGAATGGAGTCAAAACTGAAAAACTGGAAGTTTGTCCTTCTCAGTTTGCCAATGCCTTTGTACTGATGGTGGAACAGCCAATCGATCATTTTCATCCTGAAATGGGTAAATTCTGGCAAAAAGTATATCTCAATCATAAGGATGAAAACAAACCGGTGATCCTGAGTCTCAACGGATACAGCGTTCCTTTCAACGGGTACATCAGCGAACTTGTTCCGGTGCTGGATGCTAATTTTATCCATGTAGAACATCGTTATTTCGGTGATTCCAAACCGGAATCAATGGATTATAAATACCTGGACATTCAGCAATCTGCTATGGATCACCATCGGATCGTACAAATATTGAAAAGGATTTACAAAGGTAAATGGATCTCTGAAGGGATCAGCAAAGGTGGTCAGACGGTAGCTTTTCATCGCAGATTCTACCCGGATGATGTGGATGCTTCTATACCTTATGTTGCCCCGATCAATGCTGCAAGAGAAGATAAAAGACTGATCAGCTTTCTGGACCAGGTGGGATCAGAGGAATGCAGGGCAAACGTTCTGGAATTTCAACGGGCTGTATTGAGCGATTATGATGCTGCTTTTGAATTGTTCCGGCAAAAATCCATTTCCAGATCTTATGTTTTTCCGGTGGGGATGAAGCGTGCTTTTGAATTGTCTGTGATGGAATTTGAATTTGCATACTGGCAATGGTCAGGTGGTGAAGCTTGCGATTCTTTACCTGGAATAGGGAATTCAACTGAAGAACTGGTGGATGCCTTGTTTGCCATCGATGCCCCCAGCTTTTTCAATAAAAAAGACATGGAATACTTTTTTCCTTTCTTCTATCAGGCATACGCTGAAATCGGGATGTATGGATATTCAGTGGATTCGCTAAAAAACCATTTAAGGGAATATAATACATATGTAGATAATTATAATACATTTATTCCTGAAAATATTGATATTATTTTCAATCAGTCAGCGCTCGCAGAAGTAAATGAATACCTTTCAGGAGCAGACAGGTTTATTTTTATTTACGGTGAAAATGATGCATGGTCTGCCACAGCTTTTGTTGCCGACAATGTCAGAACCAATTCTGTTACCTTGTTCCAAAAAGGTGGATCTCATATGACCAGGATAAGGACATTGTCCGGCGACCAAAAAAAGATTATCTATCAAAAACTGCGGGATTGGCTGGGTGTTGAAATCCGTGAAGTGTTATAATTCTGTATGTAAGTTTACGTTTGAGTCAGCTCCAAAAGTCTGTGCCCCTGAATCACCATGAAATGCTGACTTTAAATTTTTGGTTTTCAATTGTTTCCCTTTAGTCTTGTGCTGATCAATGAGGTCAGTAGGCTGTGGTAAAAAAACGATTTATAACCAATAAATTGAACTTTTCTGAGCAAACTTAGGTTTGCAATTTTTTATCAATCCAGTCTGTAATCTCTTTGAAGTGATCCGGGTGGAAATGCGTATATCGCCCATCGTTGTTGAACCAGGTCAGTTGTCGCTTGGCATAACGGCGGCTGTTTTGCTTGATCTTATCTATGGCAGATTCCAGTGTCACGAGAACTTCAAAATGATCAGATAGTTCACGGTAACCAACTGTCTGCATCGACTGGCAATGTCTGAAAGCTTGTAACGCCCGGACTTCATTTACCAATCCATGATCGATCATCTGGTCTACCCGTTGATCAATCCTCTGATACAGTTCATGTCTGTCTCTTTGTAATAATATAAAAACTGGTTCAAATGGCAAGGTTTTTTTTGCCTTATTTAAAAATGAAGAGTAAGCTTGTCCTGTGGACAAACTTACCGAAATCGCTCTGATAAGTCTGTGAGGATTTTGCAGATCAACTTTACAGTAATATTCCGGATCAAATGACTTTAGCTGTTCCTGAAGGAAGGTGATGCCTTGTTCCTTCCACATGATTTTGACTTTTTCCTGAATTTCCCACGGAACTTCGGGAAAATGATCCAATCCGTCAATGACAGCGTTGATATACAAACCGGTTCCGCCTGTCATCACGCACACATCGTGGTGACAGAAATAGTCTTCAAGGAAATCCGTTACTTCCTTTTCAAATTTTCCGGCATTGTAATGCGCATCGGGTGGAAGAAAATCGACAAAATGATGTTTTACCAACGCCAATTCTGACAGGCTTGGCTTGGCCGTACCGATGGTCATTTCCCGGTAGATCTGTCTTGAGTCTGCCGAAATGATATCGCAATGATATTTTATTGCAACTGCCATTGCACAGCTTGTTTTACCCACAGCAGTAGGTCCGGCAATAATGATCAAGATTTTTTTTCCTGTTTTCAATCCTTCCAGAAATGTAATTGTTAAATTTGTCGCTTTTAAAATACAAATATAAGGTGATTATCTATTATTTCATGAAATGGTACTTGGGCTGGATGGCAAAACTTTATTACCGGCGGATCTATTTCAAAGGATACGAATTGATTCCTGATGGTAAGCCTGCCATCTTTGCTTCCAATCATCCTGCTGCATTTATGGAACCCATTATCCTGGGTAGTACGGTCAGGTCTCCTTTGAGTTTTTTGGTACTTGCGAGCTATATTGCCAACCGATGGTTACAATGGTTTTTCCGATCCCTCAAAATGGTGCCGATCTACCGGGCAGATATCAGTGGAAGAGAAACTTTAAAGAAAAATGAAAGTACATTCCAGTATGTTTATGATTCACTGCAAAAAAATGCACACATCCTGATTTTCCCGGAAGCTTCCACCAGTTTTGTTTATCAGTTAAGGCCCTTGAAGAAGGGTATTGCGAGAATGTCGGTCGGGTTTTTGGATAAAAACCCTGATAAAGATATGTATATAGTGCCTGTTGGGGTCAATTTCATTCATCCCAGCCGATTCAGAAGTGATGTATTTGTGGATGTCGGTACACCCATTGATCTGCGCAAATTGCCTGCTGCTGATGAAGCTGTGATGATCAATCAAATCGTCAAAGCAACTTCAGACGGCATGAGTAAGGTTGTCTATAACATGTCAGACGAAAAAAAGCAAAATACTACTGCTTTTTGCATTCAAATGATCGATAACAGTTTTGGAGGAAAGAGATCTGTTTTCGGCCAAATTTTGCGTCATGATGCCACTTTTGTGCATCGGATCAAAAATTTGACCGTACTCATCGATCAAATGTCCGATGAGCAATTCAGCGTTCTGGAAAATAAAATAAATGAATACCGTCACTTACTCCGATCAGTACATCTCACAGATTCAGTCTTGGTTCCGTCGGGAACTTCATTTTTTGTTTTCGCACTTATTTCCTTGCTTGGATTGCCTTTTTTTGTAATCGCATTGGTACTCAACAGCCTGCATTTGCTGTTCAGTTGGTATTTACGAAAATTCAGGATAGAAAGGCAGGAATTTCAGGCGCCGGTTACCCTGGCAGCTGGAGCAATATTTATTTTGGTCAGTTCCCTGATTTTCATCATACTTGGCATATTTCTGGAGCCGATGTTGTTAGGGATGGTTGTGGCATTGCCTTTGAGTTTGGTCGTAGGTGTGTTCTATTACGATCATTTGGAATATGTTTTTAGGAAAATCAGATGGATTTTGCTTGAATCGACAAAAAAAGATAGCCTAAATGTTTTTAGAAACGAAATAATTAGTATTATTGTAAAGTAATGATGAATTGATGAAAACGACGATCCATCGTTGCAAGGTGAAAAATTGAAGGTTAACAAAAAGGAGTCCGGCAGTCATGCATAATGCTGCCGGACTTTTTAGTTATTAATGCGAATCAAGGGTTGAAAAAAAAGCTCCGAAAATCCTTTATTTGGCC
>ERZ761602.1513-NODE-1513-length-41692-cov-12.079809_pt1 | contig 41692 bp, 34 predicted proteins | sample MGYA00512165_ERZ761602 | MGnify/ENA primary metagenome ERZ761602 (study PRJEB28899, sample SAMN02445085) | bioreactor sludge metagenome | biome: EBPR sludge; isolation source: Thorneside wastewater treatment plant | place: Australia: Brisbane, Thorneside...
TCAACTGATGCTCCGCCGCCTCGCACCTCCATAGCGCTTTTCACACGCCCTCTAACAGCAATTTGAAGCGGTTGAAGAGGGGCAATTGCCGTTATCCGTGAAAAATTAAGAACCGCGGATTAAAATGTTGCATTGCAACATTAGTCCCGTTATATTGCATTGCAGCACAGCCAGTCGTTCTACAACAAGAAAATGAGGAGCCGGTCATGATCGTCAATTTGTTTAGTAAAGTTCTGGAAACCTCGCAGGTTCTGCCAGATCCGTTGGTCAAGGCCAACAAACTGTTCGTTGAGAATATGGAAAAAATGCTGGTATTCCAGCTAAATGCGCTTAGATCCTATCTGGATATTGGCCTAAATCAGATGCGGGCTGCTGCTGAAGTTACTGATATAAAAAGCTTTCAGGATTTTTGCAAGTGTCAAAGTGAGATTGCCCAAACAGTACAGTACAAGTTGATGCGGGATGGTAAAGCCATGTCGGATATGACCCAGCGTTTCAAGTCGGAAATGGATCATCTAACTCAGGCGGCTCTTCAGGATGTGCTACCCAAGGCAGCTTGAATCACCTGATTCGCTCCAACTGCTACCCCATTCATGCGAGGTAGTGTTATTTATCCCGATCGTTAAATGGCCACTCCTCCAACCATCGCGGTAGCCTTTGAATCGCCTGCAATGCTCGCAGATGCGGTTGCTTTGGCTACCGAGCTGGCGTTACCACTGGTTACTGGGCAACCGCTGGTTCCAGCAGCTATCTACTGGTTATTTTTGGCCAGCGAACGGTTAGAATTGCGCAAGCTTGGAGCCGGTGCACCCGGTCCTATCTATGTCGATTTCACTGCAGGGGTGGCAGATTACCGGCGCCGGTTTGGCGGTGGCCGCCAACAGCCGTTGGCGCGGGCAGCCGGTTTAAAAGGTGTTTCTGCACCGACGGTAGTCGATCCTACTGCCGGGTTAGGCCGTGATGCCTTCGTGCTGGCCTGTCTTGGCTGCCAAGTGCGCCTGATAGAGCGCTCACCAGTGATTGCAGCCTTGTTGCGTGACGGATTGCAACGGGCCGCCCAGGATCCAGATATCGGTAAGATGGTTATTGAACGGCTGAGCCTTCATCATGGAAACGGACAGGACTACCTGCAAGGATTGGATGAAAGCCAGTGGCCGGACGTGATTTACCTGGATCCCATGTACCCCCATCGCCGGAAAACGGCGCTAGCTAGCAAGGAAATACGCCTGCTCAGAGCGCTGGTAGGCGACGACTGCGATGCTCCAGAACTATTAGCCGTTGCATTGACGCGCGTCCGGCGGCGGGTCGTAGTGAAACGTCCAAGGCTAGCACCTGTCTTGTCCGGGCCAGCGCCTGATGCACAGATCATTGCGCCCAATACCCGGTTTGATCTCTATTTACGGCATCCGTAGCCACTAACTATCTGCCGGCGAAGACGGCTCGGGTGCCACTGGAGGCCGGGGATGAACCAATACGGCCGGCCGCGTAACCGGTGTCACCGGCGGATGCGCCAGTTGCCCGTAATCCCGGATGATTCTCTCAACATAGGCCCGGGTCTCGGCATAGGGGGGGACTCCTCCATAGCGGACCACAGCGCCTTCACCTGCGTTATAGCCGGCTAGCGACAAGCGGACATCGCCCTGAAAATAGGCCAGTAGCCAGCGCAGATAGGCCATCCCTCCTTGGAGATTCTGCACCGGATCATAAGGATCCCGTACCCCGAACCGCTCAGCGGTTTCAGGAATCAGTTGCATCAAACCTTGGGCATTCTTGATCGAGCGGGCTTGGGGATTGAAGCCCGATTCTGCATCGATCATGGCCATCACCAACGCTGGCTGTAGACCATAATCGGGTGCCAGACGATTGACCAGTGCTTCAACTTGAGCTTGTTCCGGCGACGTGGGTTTTTTGTTGCGAGCCATCACGGGTGCGGGCGGTTTACGCGCCGGATCAACCGGTTCTGCACAGTTCGCCGGTTCAATTTTGGCGGGGTTATCCACCAGCGCCAGCATCCGTTGAGCCAGTGCGTCGCCTTTCTTCGCCGCCAGCCGGAACCAGGCCGCTGCCTGAGCATCGTTCCGCGTTGTGCCACGGCCATTGGCATACATCCAGCCTAACTGGTACTGAGCCTGGATATGACCACGCCGCGCTGCCGCGCAATAGAGTTGCATGGCGCGATCATAGCTTTGGGCAACCCCTTCACCATGTTCATAGCGCGTCGCCCATTCTGCTTGCACGACTGGAGTTTCCTTGATGAGTTCGATCCAGCCAACGTCTACTAAGTTCGTTCCTTGCGCGCTGGTACCCAGGATGCCGAGCATCCAGAATCCAAGGTATTGATGCCACCGTGTCAAACTGCTTTCCTTTACGCATGATTTTTTGATTTCTCAGTATGCTATGCAAATCTTTCCGGAAATTCCAGCCCTACCTCTATCGGCTTGAAGCCGGTGATGCAAGAAGGGTTACTCATGAAATAGCGTAAAAATAATGACGGAATCCGCTGAGAAACTCTATTTGTTACTGTAGACTCCATAGGTTCTTTTTGAAATTGCATCCATTAGAAAAACCGCTACTTAAATCAAAAGGAGGTCTTGATGGTCAGCTACACGACCGAATCTATCCGTAATATCGCCTTGGCCGGACATGGCGCAGCAGGAAAAACGACCTTAGTGGAATCCATTCTTCATCATGCAGGCAAGCTTGCGGTGCCTGGCTCTGTAGAAAAGGGCAACACAGTTTGCGATTTTGATCCGCAGGAAAAAGTCCATCAACACTCGCTGGATGCAGCGCTGGTCAATCTTGATCACCAGGATACGCATATCAATCTGATTGACACGCCTGGATTTCCGGATTTTCTCGGTCAAGCGATTGCTGTACTGCCAGCGGTAGAGACGGTAGCCGTCGTCATCAACGCGCAGACGGGTATCGAAGTAGTCACCCGGAGAATGATGGAGCGTGTCGCTGAGCGCCATCAATGCCGGATGATCATTGTCAACAAGATTGATGCGGAAAATATAAACTTGCCCGGTCTATTGGAGCAGATTCAAGAAACATTTGGCCGGGAGTGTTTGCCGGTTAATTTACCGGCCAATGGCGGCGCGAGCGTCGTGGATTGTTTTTTTAATCCCTCCGGGGAGAGCGATTTTTCCAGCGTCGACGCGACGCATTCTGCCCTGATCGACCAAGTTGTCGAGGTGGATGAAGAGTTGATGGCGTTGTATTTGGAGCAGGGCGAGGATCTGCAAGCGGAACAATTGCATGAACCTTTCGAAACAGCCCTGCGTGAAGGCCATCTGATTCCAATTTGCTTTGTCTCGGCCCGCACCGGTGCAGGCGTCAAAGAATTACTGGATGTCTTTGCCAGGTTGCTACCCAGTCCTCTGGAGGGTAATCCCGAGCCGTTTATCAAGGGTGAGGGCGAAGCTGTTGAGGAATTGCATGCGATCCCCGATCCGCAACAGCATGTCGTGGCGCATGTGTTCAAGGTGCTGATCGACCCGTTCATCGGTAAGCTCAGCATCTTCCGTATCCACCAGGGAACAATCACCAAGGATAGCCAACTGTTTATCGGTGACGGCCGCAAGCCCTTTAAGGTAGGCCATCTGTTCCAGATCCATGGTAAAGAACATCCTGAAATGGCGGCCGGTATTCCTGGCGATCTTTGCGCCGTCGCGAAGGTCGATGATATCCACCGTGATGTGGTGCTGCATGATTCCCATGACGAGGATCAAATTCATCTGCGGCCGGTGTGCTTTCCAACACCGTTGTTCGGACTGGCTATTCGTGCAGCTACCCGAGGTGACGAGCAGAAGCTGTCTGACACGGTACACAAACTGCTAGAGGAGGACCCTTGCCTGACGCTGGAGCACAATACGCATACCAAGGAAACTGTCTTGCGTGGTTTAAGTGACCTGCATCTGCGTATCACTTTGGAGAAGATGCAGCAGCGTTATAATCTGCAAGTTGAGACTCAGCCGCCCAAGATTGCGTATAAGGAAACCATCAGCCAGAATGCCGAAGGTCACCATCGCCATAAAAAACAGACCGGCGGCGCTGGCCAATTTGGTGAGGTGTTTATGCGCATTGAACCCTTGCCCCGCGACGCTGGATTCGAGTTCGTCAGCGAAGTGGTCGGCGGCACGATTCCGACTTCCTTCCTGCCAGCCGTCGAAAAAGGTGTTCGTGAAGCCTTGCAAGAGGGGGCTATCGCCGGCTACCCGATGCAAGATGTGCGTGCCATCGCTTACGATGGTAAATACCATCCGGTCGATTCCAAGGAAATTGCTTTCATCACCGCTGGGCGAGAAGCGTTCTTGGATGCTGTTAGCAAGGCCCGGCCAATTATCTTAGAACCGATTGTCAATCTTGAGGTGCGGGCGCCGGGGGACTGTGTCGGTGCCATCACCGGTGATCTATCCAGCCGGCGTGGCCGCATTGCCGGCACTGATGCCGAGCCGCAAGGCATGAGTATTATCAACGCTCAAGTGCCGTTGGCCGAATTGGATGGCTACGAGTCGCATCTGAAATCTGTGACAGGTGGCCATGGTTCTTACAGTGTCGAATTAAGTCACTACGATCCGGTGCCGAGTGACATTCAGCACAAACTGCAAACCACTTATAAGAAGCAGCAAGAAGGTTGATTGTCTGGTTCGCAGGCCGGCATTCCGCCGGCTTGCGTTCTGAAATCCCTGTGTTATGCTCAGTTATAAGAATTGTACAAAAAATTTCGCATAATTCTTGACGTTATCAAAAGGCTTGTATAAATTTTACTGGAAACTTGTACAAAATTTGATTTCAACCTGTGTGATCGGAGGTCAGTCATGCGTATTTTTATTGGTAATCTCCGAAATTTTGGTCTTTATCTGCTACCTCTCTCGTTACTAGTGCTTTGCGGTGCTTTGCTGACTGCCTTGCTTTACAATCCGGTTCCACCGGTCCGCCCGGTTGTTGCGTTGTCTGTTCCGGTCCTTGCCAGCGAGGAATACTGGCGTGCGCACGCTGAAGAAATGTTCATAGTGCTATTGGTCGATGCCCTACGCCAAAGCCAAACAATGCGAGAAACCCAGGCACGGACTTTGATGTACCGTCTGCCTTCCAAGGAAGCGTTAGACGGATTGCGAACAGCGCCACTGTTTATTGAAAATGATTCCAGGCATCCGCTTTTGGTGCGGCTGTAATACTCCTCATCTTGATCATTGATTCATGCCCCTGCTCAACGCTGACCGGCTCTCCATCGCTTTTGGAGCTGAAAAACTACTGGATGACGCCAGTTTCCAACTTGATTCCGGTGAGCGGGTCTGTCTGACCGGTCGCAATGGCACCGGTAAAACTACCTTGCTGCGGCTGCTGGCGGGTGAATTGCAACCGGACAGTGGTGATCTCTGGCGTCAGCCGGGTTTGCGTGTCGCGACGCTGGCCCAGGAACTGCCGGCAGATACCGTGGCAACGGCCTTTGAAATCGTCGCTGGCGGGCTAGACGGATTGGGTGAGTTACTGGCTGAATATCACGAAGCAGCGGTGCATCTGACAAACGATGCTACACCAGAGCAATTGCAGCGGGTCGAACGTTTGCAGCATGAGTTGGAAGCGCGCGACGGCTGGCGCTGGCAGCAACGGGTAGAGACAGTGATGACCCGGTTGCAACTACCGGCAGATACGCCACTGAGGGAACTGTCCGGTGGCTGGCGGCGGCGAGTGCTGCTAGGACGGGCGCTGGTGAGTGAGCCGGAGGTTTTGCTGCTGGATGAACCCACCAACCATCTCGATTTAGAAACCATCCAGTGGCTGGAAGAAGAATTGCTGGAGTTCCGGGGTGGCCTGCTGTTCGTCACTCATGATCGTGCTTTGTTGCAACGGCTGGCGACCCGGTTATTGGAACTGGATCGTGGGGTGCTTACCTCTTGGCCGGGCGACTACACCGCGTTTCTAGAAAAAAAAGCGGCGTTGTTAGAGGTTGAAGCCCGGCATAACGCTAAATTTGATAAGAATCTGGCTCAGGAAGAGGCGTGGATTCGCCAAGGTATCAAGGCCCGGCGGACTCGCAACGAAGGCCGGGTGCGGGCATTGCTGGCGTTGCGTGAAGAACATCGTCAACGCCGCGAGCAGACAGGCAAGGCCCGTTTCGAACTGGAACAGGCGGAGACATCGGGCAAACGGGTCATTGAGGCGAAAAACATCCGTTATGCTTGGCAGGATACACCGCTGATTCGTGATTTTTCTGTCCAAATCATGCGTGGCGACCGTATTGGCCTGATCGGTCCCAATGGTTCGGGTAAGACCACGTTATTAAATCTGTTGCTGGGGCGATTGACGCCGGATGCCGGGCAGGTCCGGCTAGGAACGAAACTGGAAATAGCCTGGTTTGACCAATTGCGTGAACGGCTGGACCCCGAACAGACGGTGCTGGATGCAGTCGCTGAAGGCCGGGAAACGGTAGCAATCAATGGCCGCCACCGGCATGTGATTGGCTATCTGGGCGATTTTTTGTTCACTCCCCAGCGGGTGCGTTCTCCGGTCAAGTCCTTGTCCGGCGGCGAACGCAATCGTTTATTATTGGCGCGGCTGTTCAGCCAGCCGGCGAATCTGCTGGTTATGGATGAGCCGACGAACGATCTCGATCTGGAAACGCTGGAGTTACTGGAGGAGCTGCTGCTGGACTATAGCGGTACGCTGTTATTGGTCAGCCACGACCGGGCATTTCTGGACAATGTGGTCACGAGTTGTCTAGTGTTCGAAGGCAGCGGGACGGTGCGTGAATACGTGGGCGGCTACAGTGATTGGTTGCGGCAGCGGCCTGCGCCGAAACCGGCGCCGGTTGCCAAACCAGTTCAGCTACCTAAATCTGTATCGCCGCCCGCGCTGAAGCCAGCGAGACCCGGCAAGCTTAGTTACAATGAGCGGCGGGAGTTGGAACAATTGCCGGCACGGATCGAGGCACTGGAACAGCGTCAGCAGGTGTTGCAAATGCTGACCGCCGATCCGGCATTCTACAAGCAGGAATCGGAAACAGTGGCCCAGCGGCTGGAGGAGTTGCGGGCACTGGAGGCAGAATTGGAAGTGGCCTACGAACGCTGGGCGGCGCTAGAGGAATAAATGATTTTGGGCCGTCCTACCGCTTTATGGCTGGAAATATTCATAACGTCCCTTGCCATTCTTCTTGGCCTGATACATGGCAGTATCGGCATAATGCAACAGCAGGGCGCTTTCAGTGGCGGTGTCGGGGCATAGGCTAATGCCGATACTTGCCCGGGTATGGACTTCGTGGCTTTCTAATTCGAAGGGTTTATCCAGAGCCTGGATAATTTTTTCCGCAATAATGCCTGCATGCTGAGGGTCAGTCAGGTTCTCCAGCAGGATAGCGAATTCATCGCCGCCGATGCGGCATACGGTGTCTCCGGTGCGTAGGCAGGCAGTGAGCCGGCGGGCAACGCTGCGTAACAATTGATCACCCATCCGGTGGCCTAAAGTGTCATTGATTGGCTTGAAACCGTCCAGATCGATAAACATCAAGCCAGCACGGTCCTGGCGGGCCAGTGTGCTTTTTACAATGAATTCTAGGTGTTCATTGAAGTAATAGCGATTCGGTAGGCCAGTCAAGGCGTCATAATGCGCTAATTGATTGAGGTGCCGGTTGGAATTCTCATGCTCTCTTAGTTTGCGTTTCAGTCCGGTTTCGTACCGTTCAACAAACCCGAGCATGCGGTTGAAACCATGCGCTAGTTGACCGATTTCGTCATGGCGGTTGCTGTCGGCGCGAAGCTGATAATCGTGTTGCTCTGATACCTTGTGCATCAGTTCGGTCAATTCAAGCAGCGGTCGTGTAATCACCTGCTGTAAACGGTCCATCAACGAAAGAGCCGCTAGCAAGGCGGCCAATACAATTAGAATGACCACACCCATAAAGCCCAGGAGACGCTGATACAGGGCATTGAGACTGACTTTCAGATAGATGAATCCGGTCGATTGATTAGGTAATGGGATTGGTTCAAATACCTCCAGGTATTGCCAGCTCAGCGTAGAGGTCGTCGCTAGACGAAGTGATTTTACCGGAGCATCGGTAGTAATAGAGAGGCCGGTGCTCTTGTCGTAGGCCGCAATAAGCTGGCCATTGGGAAGATAAAAAGCAGCTTGGATGATACTAGGATTGAAACGCAGGCTTTGCAGTAGTTTTTGAGCAGCTTTTTGATCTTCAAACACTAATGCCACGCGGCTATTCTCACCCAAGATATGAGCCATGATGAGTGTGTCATGCAGCGAATTTTGCTGAGAGGAGAAAAACCCCAGACTGGCTAGCGACAAATTGACTAACAGCATGGCCGATCCTAAGGAAACCCATTGCGTGGTCCGGAGTTTGCCTTTGATCGAGAGATTGTTGAACCAAACACCCAGAGATTTCATTGAGTCTGCCATGTATAAATCGAATGCCATTTTTATTATGTGACATAATACTCAAAATTGATAGGGTGTCGTAGGCTAGCGCCGATGCGTGCCGCTGCTTGAACACCAGAGGCCAATGCAAGGCACCGGGAATGCTGGTAATGCTGGGGCGGCAGTATCTTTCCAGTAACGGTGTAAGCCGCCGGTCCCGGTCAGTGTCTGGGGTTTTCAGGCGGCAGGCAGAGGTGACTTTCGAATTTATTCGCTACTCGCTGAAGTGCGGTAGGGATCCTCGGCCTTTAGGCCGGGGAGGGTGTTCAACCACGCATAATTGCATCAGGGTCGCTGATCGCCGCCCGCCAGCTTGGAATCAATATGGCGGCAATGTAAGGCAACACCGTGATTGCCAGTAATACCAGAACCTGTTGCAGGTTTATCACGGGTGTTAATTGAAAGTCAGGATACAGCACTGCCCAGCCTTTCAGCACAGGAGTGAATAGTTGGGCACCGCCGTGGAAAGTTTGCCAATAGGCCAGAACATAGCCGCCAAGAAAGGCAGTCAGCGAGAGTAATGTTCCTTCCCAAAGTTTCATGATCAGGATATCGCTGGTTTCCCAGCCAATTGCTTTGAGAATGCCAATCTCGCGCTTCTCTTCGGCGCTCAATCCAGCGGCCTTGTCCCAAGCCAGAATGATGAACGCTAGCAATGACCCGCCCAGAGCGACGAAGATCATGCCTTCGCGCCAATTAAATATGGCGTCGTAAGTGCGCAATATCTCGGTACGCAGGATTGGGCGGCTGCTCGGCAAAGCCAGAGCGATCTTTCGGGCGACTGTAGGTGCTTCCCGAGGGTTGCGCACCGTCAGCACGGCATCGGTGAAAACATTCGGCGGGAGTTGGAACAGTTGCCGGTAGCCCGCGTTGGAAAGCAGCAATAGGTCCGCGCTCAACAATTCCGAGGCGGAGTCCAGTACTCCAGTAATTTTCAACGGTAGCGGTTGGCCGGTGGCCATGCGCAAGCTGAGGTAATCACCGGTGCCAATCTGGCGAACGCGCGCCAGCGTTGCACCGATCAGGATTTCATCTGCGGCCAACCCCCGGTTTGGCGCGGCCATTAGAGTGTAATTGGCCTTAATGGTGGGATCGTAGTAATAACCCCACAACCGGCCTTGTACAGAACTGACTCCGCGAATGCGCTGCAACGATCCTAACCAGTCCGCTGGCAGCAGATCATGGCGGCCGGCTACCAGTTTTTGTACGATGACTGCGGGCGCATCTTGTAACAGGAGCACTGCTTCGCGCCGCAATCCCTCGCTGATCAGCAGCACTGCACTGAACAGAAATACCAGCAGCGTGTAAACCAGCAGTAGACCGAGATTGCGAGTCTTACGTCGTAACAAAGTAGCTAGCGTGTAGTCGATGAGGTATTTCTGCCGTTCAAAAAAAATGCGCATGCCTTTTTCTTGGATTAGGTTCCTATTAACTCCGGTTTCGTATGATAACCGCGTGGGGTATAGACCCATTTTCCGGCCTGCCGGGTTTCGCTGTTGCCAACTATAACAAGGGACAGCATATTGAGCGGTTCGGGGTCAAGTTCACCGAGAGTGGTCACTGTGAGTTGCTCGCCCTTACGGGTGATGTTAAAGGCGACGATTACTGGAGTTTCTGGTGTCCGGTGACGCAGCAGAATCTCCCGCGCTTGGAGCAGTTGCCAGGAACGCTTATTCGAGACGGCGTTATAAAAGGCAATCGCGAAATCACCCTGACCGGCCAAGTCGATCCGCTTGGCGATTAACTCCCAAGGTGTTAGCAGATCGGAGAGGGAGATCACACAGAAGTCATGCGCCAGTGGCGCTCCTACCCGCGCCGCCGCCGCTTGCATGGCGGAGATGCCAGGGATGACTTCGATCTCGACCTCTGCCCATTCTGGTTTTGGCTTGCGCGCTAGTAGTTCGAACACAAGGGTAGCCATGCCGTAGATGCCTGCATCGCCACTGGAAATCAGTGCTGTGGTCCGGCCACTGGCGGCTAGATCAAGCGCCAGTGTGGCGCGGCCAATTTCCTCGCCCATCGGGGTTTTGTGGCGGATCTTGCCTTCGGTCAGTTCGCCGAGCAGGTTGAGGTACAAGCCGTGACCAGCCAAGTCGGTACAAGATTCTAGCGCCGTGCGGGCGGCGGGGCTGAGGTGCTCCAGCCCGCCAGGGCCAGTGCCAATGAGGTAGAGACGGTTCATGATGTCCTTGGGATTAATTGGTTACGCTATTAAAGAAAGCGATTGGGTAATCGCGCAGACTAATTACGGTGACCACATAGGGTAGTTTTTATGCAAATAGCGTTGTTCAGCCAGCAGGATATTGAAGGGAATTTCCTGGTGGAGATAGAGCGCGATTTCATCGTCTTGCGCACGAATTACCGTGCCTTCAATATTGATCTGGGTGTTATAGCGGAGATGGAGAGTGCCTTTGATCAACTGGTATAGATGGGGTGCTGGAGTTTTGGGAGCGGCGTAGCGCAAGCCGCGCGCTGAGACATCCATGACCATAAATGCTTTTTTCTTCTCCAAAAACAGAGAAGGATATGCTGTCATCGGGTAGTAGATACGATGAAATTCACGTCGTTCGGCACCTTCTGCGGAATCGGTTGCGGAGGATGAATCTGGCAGGATAGGTGTCAAGTTGCGATCTGTAGTTTTAACAACATCTTCAGATGCCTTGAGCAGGTGACGCTCTTCGCTGCGCAGGAGCGTGGAGGGAATCTCCCGGTTAGGAAGATAGAGAACGATTTCATCCCCTTCAGCCCGTATGACTACGCCTAATATCGGAGCTTGCGCGCCATGGCGGAAGCGCAGCAATCCTGTCACTTGCTCGCCAGGGGCTGGCAGAGTTCCTGAGAGAGCGGCATACCGGATGCCACGCGCTGAACAGTCGATAACGGCATGGCTGTCCTTATTGATCAGTAGTTGCGGGCGCTTAGCAGGGGGAAACTGGAGCCGGTAATACTCGCGTCTTTCCTTTTCGATAGGGATGGTCAGCATGGGTATCGGCAGCTTGGGCGTTAACGATGAAATCCGGCATTTATTGGGTTGTCAGGTGGAGTCTAGCGCAGAAATCGCCTGAATTTCACAGTATAGGTGACCTTCACCGAGCAGGATGTCGACGGTGCCGCCAACGCTGGCTTGATCGGCGCGCCGTAATATCTCTCCCTTGGGATGGCGGCGAGCGATGGCGTAGCCGCGATTTAGCGTAGCCAAGGGACTCAGAGCGTGTAGATGAGCGCTCAGGCTTTGTAAGCGCTGGGTTGCCATTTGCAGGCGCTGGCGGGTCGCTGTTAACAAGCGCTGATCCAGTTCATCAAGCCGCTGGGCGTGATTATGCAGACGCTGACGTGGGTGCAGCCGGTCCAGCCGCCGGGCGAGCTCGTTCAATCGCTGATGTTGCGTATCGAGACGATGGTGTAGCCCCCGTGCTAGCCGTTCATTTAGTAACCGGATCTGATTCAGCCATTCCAGCCGATCAGGACTGGCTAGTTCAGCTGCGGCGGTTGGGGTGGCAGCGCGCTGGTCGGCGGCGAAATCGGCGATGGTGACGTCAGTTTCATGGCCAATGCCAGTGACCAGCGGAATCGTGCAAGCGACGATAGCGCGTGCTACGCTCTCCTCGTTAAATGCCCATAAATCTTCTAACGAGCCGCCGCCACGCACCAGTAACAGCGTGTCGCAACTGCGTTGCCCGGAAGCCTTCCGGATGGTCTGAGCAATGCGTTCCCCTGCGCCAGCACCTTGCACTGGAACCGGGTAGAGCAATACCGGCAGGCTGGGAAATCGCCGGCGCAGCGTCGTAAGCACGTCACGAAAGGCAGCCCCGCTGGGCGAGGTGATGACACCGATGCGTTGAGGAAAGCAGGGTAGGGGTTGTTTGCGCTCCAAGGCAAATAATCCTTCCTGTTCCAGCCGTAACCGCAATTCATCGTAAGCCTGCCGCAGCGCGCCAATACCGGCCTCTTCGAGATATTCGACAATAACTTGAAAGTCGCCGCGTGGTTCGTAGAGGCTAACCCGGCCTCGCATCAAGACGTGCTGGCCGTTGCGGAGACTCTCTCGGAATAGCCAGGCACGGTTTTGGAACAGGGCGCAACGGATTTGCGCCTTGGCATCCTTGAGGGAGAAATACAGGTGCCCTGAAGAGGGACGGGATAGGTTAGAAACCTCACCTTGCACCCAAATGTTTGATAAATGGTTCTCCAACAGCAAACGGGCCGCTTGCGTCAGCTCGGAAACAGTATGAATTGTCTCGGTGGTGGAGGGCATGGCGGTCTTCAATTAGTGATCCGGTTCAAGTAGTGTGCTACAGGTTATGCTGATCAGCTACAGGCATTGCACAGAGATTTGCTCTTTTTGGCCAATGCCCAGACAGTGCTGGAATCAACTCGATTGAGCTATTCCCATATCTGGCAACTCCTAGGATGCGGCTGGCGAAATCAACTGGCTGGGGGTATGATCATAAAGTCAAATTTTTAGATAATTCCAGCTCCCTCACTCTGGCCTGTACTTCGGGCAATGAGGGACGGAGCGAAGGCGCAAAGATAACAATCATTCCTAAATCAGGAGGCATCGCATGTATAAACTTGTCCTCATCCGCCACGGTGAAAGCCAATGGAACATGGAAAACCGTTTCACCGGCTGGGTGGACGTTGATCTGTCCGACAAGGGCCGCGAGGAAGCCAAAAAAGCGGGTCAAACTCTGAAGAAGGAAGGCTATGTCTTCGATGTGGCCTACACTTCGGTGCTTAAACGCGCTATTCATACCTTATGGACAGTGCTGGATGAACTCGATCAGGCATGGATTCCAGTACATCGGAGCTGGCGTCTCAACGAGCGCCACTATGGCGCCCTTGCTGGTCTGAATAAGTCGGAAACAGCGGCCAAACACGGGGAAGAACAAGTTAAAATTTGGCGGCGCAGCTTTGATATTCCGCCGCCGCCACTGGCAGCAAGCGATCCACTTCACCCAAGCCATGATCCGCGCTACGCCGGACTCGACCCGCGTGTGCTGCCAGGTACTGAAAGCCTCAAGCTTACTATTGATCGGGTGCTGCCGTATTGGCACGATGTCCTGGTACCGGCCATTCGTTCGGGTAAACGGGTCGCGATAGCTGCACATGGCAACAGTTTGCGGGCGTTGGTCAAGTATCTGGATGATATGTCGGATGAGGCAATTATCGCCCTCAACATCCCGACCGCTGTGCCCTTGGTCTATGAGTTGGACGCCAATATGCGTCCCATCAAGAACTATTATCTCGCTGACCCGGAGGAACTGAAAAAACTGATGGATGCAGTCGCCAATCAGGGTAAGGCCAAGTAAGGCATCAGATATTAGAAGCATAGGTTGGGTTGCTAACAAAACGGTAACCCAACGTTCTCCCGGAATAACCAAAATTTCCGTGCCCGTCGCGCAATTTCCAGATCATTCCCGTTGTCTTAAACCGGCATCATCCTGATAATTTCTCTTTTGCGTTTTATCCCTCACCTTGAGCATTTCGGAGCGAAGATGAGTGCTGCAACCCGATACGGTCTGGCGTTGGCGCTGAGCTTTTTGGCGGGTATTTCACTGACAACGGTTTACGCTGGCCGGGCTGAAAAGAGCGTGCCGCCGGAAAGCAAGTTACCGCTTGATGAGTTGCGTACCTTTACCGGTGTCCTCGACGCTGTTAAGCAGGATTACGTTGAACCGATCGAAGATAAGATGTTGCTGGAAAATGCTATTCGCGGCATGTTGAGCAACCTGGATCCACACTCAGCCTATCTGGACGCTGAAGCCTTCCAGGATTTGCAGATTGGTACTTCCGGCGAATTCGGTGGACTTGGCATCGAGGTTGGACAGGAAAATGGTTTTATCAAGGTTATTGCCCCGATCGATGATACCCCTGCCCAGCGGGCCGGCATTCAGGCTGGCGATTTGATTATCCGATTGGATGATACCTCGCTCAAGGGTATGGCCTTGTCGGATGCGATCACAAAGATGCGTGGCAAGCCAAATACGTCTATTGTTCTGACTATTGTCCGTGAGGGGGTAAAAAAGCCATTCAAGGTCAAACTGGTCCGTGAAATTATTCAAGTCAGAAGTATTAAGAGCCGCCTATTGGAGCCAGGATTCGGCTACCTGCGCATCACTCAATTCCAGGCTAAGACTGAAGTAAATCTTCAAGATGCATTGCAAGATCTGAAAAAACAGAATCAAGGCACACTCAAGGGACTAATCCTGGACTTGCGCAATAATCCTGGTGGGGTGCTGAATGGCGCAGTCGATGTGGCTGACAATTTTCTCGATGAGGGTGTCATTGTGCAGACCAAGGGACGTGACCAGGACTCCGAGCAAACCTTCAAAGCTACTGCTGGTGATCTGCTTGAAAAAGCGCCTATGGTGGTGCTGGTTAATGGCGGCTCGGCCTCGGCTTCAGAAATCGTCGCTGGCGCGTTGCAGGATCACCGGCGGGCACTGGTTCTGGGTGAGCGCACCTTTGGCAAAGGCTCGGTGCAGACAATTTTGCCGCTAGGTAACGGCACAGCGGTCAAGCTGACCACTGCCCGCTACTACACTCCGAATGGCCGCTCGATCCAAGCAGAGGGCATTAAGCCTGATATCGAACTCAAGACGCTCAAGGTTGCAGACGAAATCGCCGATACTGGCCTCATCAAGGAAGCGGATCTGACCGGCCATTTGCAAAATGATGGCGGTAATGGCGCTGCCCCGGTTCCTGATGAAACTGAATCTTCGCCTTTGCCTGCACCCCAGACCACTGTAGGCGCCAATAGTGAATTGGCGAAAAGTGATTACCAATTATATGAGGCGCTGAACATGCTCAAGGGCATGACTTTGTTGCAAAGCCACAGTGCCCATCCGCAATCTCCTCTCCCGGAAGAGGGAGCAAAAGGTTAAAAGAATCTCCTATTGATGTGGATTGGATGCGTGGGCAGTGGTAACCCAATATGATCAAAATTTATCAATCATTCAGCGTAACCCAACGCAATTAACTGATTGGTCTGTTTTCTGTTTAAGGAGCGATCCTATGGTTCATGTGCTGGTCCCTCTCGCCCAAGGCTGTGAAGAACTGGAAGCCGTGACGATTATTGATCTGTTGCGCCGGGCAGGCGCCGGGGTGACAGTCGCCGGACTGGAAGATGGCCCAGTCACTGCCTCACGCGGAGTCGTCATTATGCCGGAAACGACTTTGGAGGCAGTGCTGGACCAGGATTTCGATCTAATCGTTTTGCCAGGTGGCCTGGGGGGTGCCCAGCGACTCGAAGCAGATCGACGGATTTCTGCATTACTGCGGCGGATGACGGAACAAGGCCGTTACGTAGCAGCTATCTGCGCCGCGCCGAAGGTGTTGGCCAGTGCGGGTCTGCTCGAAAATCGTGAGGTCACGGCTTATCCAGGGATCCTTGATGATCAGGCCGGTGTCCGGTTGAGCAGCGCTGCCGTAGTGCGTGATGGGACGTTCATTACTTCACGTGGCCCTGGCACGGCGATGGATTTTGCCTTGACCCTGATCGAAACGCTATGTGGCCGCCAGGTGCGCGATACTGTGGAAGCGGCATTGCAACGATCATAGATGGGCAGCGATCAAACATCCCATGGCCACGCGCTGATCAGTAAACCAACACCGATCCCGCCTAACAGCCAGCTCAGCAGCGGCGCGTGCCACAATTCAACACCATTTTGAGCATCGAATCCGAGAATTATAGCGGCGCTGACGATCAGAGCTGCTCCGGCAGCCGCGTGGAAATTGCGCCGGCTGGCCCGGTACACATCCTGCCGCAACTGGTCCAGTTCTTGTTTACGCAGACGGACGGCTAAATCCCCGGCGTTTGCCTGCTTGAGCAGGCCATAGATCATATTGGGTAAATCGGGGGTCTGATCTGTCCAACGTGGGATGTAATACTTGATGCGATTAAGCACCGAGCGTGGTCCGATCCTATCGCGCATCCACTTTTCCAGGAAGGGCTTAGCCGTCTTCCATAAATCCAACTCTGGATCGAGTTGCCGGCCCAGCCCTTCGATATTCAGCAAGGTCTTCTGTAGCAATACTAATTGCGGCTGTACTTCCATGTTGAAGCGGCGAGCAGTCTGGAATAGCGTCAGCAGGAATCCACCGAAAGAGATGTCCTTGAGGGGCCGGTCAAAGATCGGTTCTGATACGGTGCGAATCGCTGACTCGAATTCGTCGACCCGGGTTTCCGGAGGCACCCAGCCGGATTCGATATGTAATTCTGCGACCCGCCGGTAGTCACGTTGAAAGAACGCCAGGAAATTCTCGGCTAGATAGTGCTGATCGGTGGGGCTAAGAGTACCAATGATGCCGAAATCTACGGCGATATAGCGAGGATCGTCAGGGTCTTCAGCGTTGACGAAGATATTGCCGGGATGCATATCGGCGTGGAAGAAGCTATCGCGGAATACTTGGGTGAAAAAGACCACCACGCCCCGTTCCGACAGCTTCTTCATATCCACTCCGCGTCGCCGTAACTCAGCGATATTGCCGACGGGGATGCCGTGAATCCGTTCCATGACCAACACATTGCGCCGGGTTTCCGGCCAGAATACTTCAGGGACGTATAGGATTGGTGAGTCCTTGAAATTATGCCGCAACTGGCTGGCGTTGGCTGCTTCGCGCACCAGGTCCAATTCGTCGAAGATGGTTTTCTCGTACTCCGTGACTACTTCCAATGGCCGTAACCGGCGGCCTTCCCGCCAGTAGCGCTGGGCGAGACGAGCGATGATGTAGAGCAACTCGATGTCACGGCGGATAATTTTCTCAATACCGGGCCGTAATACTTTGACGATGACCTCGCGGCCATTCAGTAGTCGAGCGACATGGACTTGGGCGACGCTAGCCGATGCGAGCGGTTGCAGATCGAATTTGGTAAATATCGCTTCCAGGGGTTGCCGGTAAGCTTTTTCGATAATTGCTCGTGCTTGATCACCCGCAAACGGCGGTACCCGGTCCTGTAATTTGGTCAGTTCTAAGGCGATATCGTCAGGGAGCAGGTCGCGGCGAGTGGACAGCATCTGGCCGAATTTGACAAAAATTGGCCCCAAATCTTCCAGTGTCAGCCGAATGCGCTCACCGCGCGTCAGATGTAATTCTTCACGCGGTATCCAGTTCCAGGGCAACAGATGCCGGAGGAAAGCAATGGGTCGAAATAAATGAGTGGCTAGGATAATGTCGTCCAGACCGTGGCGCACCAAAACCCGGTTGATATGCAACAACCGTAGCAGTTGGGCAGGACCGGGAATGCCTCCGGCACGCATGGGCGGGAGCAGGCGCTAGATCGGGTTGCCGCCGGCCAGTTGCCGGCGCAAGCGAATGATGCGCGCTTCAAGCCGATCTACATCTTCACGCAGAATATCTACGGCGCTTAGAAAGGACTCGACGGCAGGGTATGGCGGCAAGGCACGCAACTCTTGTTGCAAGTACTCGCTACAGTCATGCAGGAGGATTGCGGAAGTACGCTGACCCCATTGACGGAATCTACGCCAGAATGTACCGAGTTCATGAGCGAGCGCATCGCCGGTCACTTTTGAGAGCTGCTCTTCCCAGTCGATATCCAATCGAGCTAGCAGGGTCTGAAATTGCCGGCCGGCGTTACTGTCGCCCTCTACGGTAATTTCACCATTTACCGATTGACCACGCCATTGCCGAATCAGCGCTGGTAGTGTGCCGCGAATGTATACGGTAGGTTCGCTTTCGTAGCAGTCAGTTATCCGGATACCTTCCGGTCCAGGAAATAGATAGAGGGTCAGGCCTACTCCTTCCGGCTCGATAGCGACCACCACACCATCCAATCCGGCTAGGTACGGCAGGATTTCTGGATCAAGGCGCAGGTAACGGTTCAGCGCAATCTCCAAACCAGCAGTGATGAATGTTGGGGCCATCATCAAAATTTGTAACCACGATGTACCGCAACAATGCCGCCACTCAGATTAAAGTACTGGCAGCGTTCGAAGCCGGCTGCTTCCATCATGTGCAACAGGGTGCTCTGATCGGGATGCATACGGATGGACTCGGCCAAGTAGCGGTAACTGGCGGTGTCACCAGCAACTAGCTTGCCGAGAAACGGCAATACTGCAAACGAATACAGGTCATATGCCGGCTTCAAACCGGGTACAACGGGATGAGAAAATTCAAGGATGATAGCCCGCCCGCCCGGTTTCAGTGTCCGGTACATCGCCTCCAAGGCGCGTTCCTTGTGGGTGACATTCCGTAGACCAAACCCGATGGTCAGGCAGTCGAAAGTATTATCGGGAAACGGCAGTTGCTCGGCATCAGCTTGCACATAGACGATATTGCCTACTGCACCTTCATCGACCAGCCGTTTGCGCCCTTCATGCAACATGCTGGCGTTAATGTCTGATAATATCACCAGGCCCTTGGGTCCGGCCATGTGCAGCAACCGGTTGCTTAGATCACCAGTACCACCGGCCAAGTCCAGCACCCGGTCGCCTCTGTGAACGCCACAAAGGCTTATAGCAAAGCGCTTCCACAGACGGTGAACACCCAGTGACATCAGGTCATTCATTAGATCGTAGCGGCTGGCGACTGAATCGAAGACACCAGCGACCTTGCGGGCTTTTTCATTGGCAGCCACCGTCTGATAGCCGAAATGTGTTGTTTCAGGTTTTTGCATGATTTTCAGGAAGCCTTAACCTCTCACCCTCAATTTTTTCTTCAAAAGGAGGGGAGGGAGTGAAGGATTATACGGAGATCAGTCTTGGCGCTCATGCCCTGTCTCGGCCAGCCGGCGCAGGTAATCTTGCCAGTGACTTTCCTGATTCACGCTCAGATCATACAGGACATCCCAGGAATACAATCCAGTTGCGTGGCCATCATCAAATACCAGCTTGACGGCGTAATGCCCTACTGGTTCGATGGCGGTGATATTCACCTGCTCCTTGCCAGTCACCAGCGTTCCGGCTCCAGGGCCGTGGCCACGCACCTCAGCAGAAGGGGAAAACACCCGCAGGTATTCACACGGTAACTGGGAACGGGTGCCATCCTCGAAGGCGACTTCTAGAATACGGGAGGTCTGGTGTAACTTAATTTCAGTTGGATGAACGCTCACGAACAGGCCTCAAGGGTATGGGAACTCTTCCCTCTCCTGAGGGAGAAGGATTAGTAAGGAGAAGGAGTTTACAGAATATAACGGGTAAGGTCTTCATCCTTAATCAGTTCACTTAGATGAGTGTCTACATAGGCACCATTAACCACTATCTCATCGCCGGAATGGTCAGGCGCCTCGAAAGAAACCACTTCCAGCAATCGCTCCATAACCGTGTGCAGCCGGCGCGCACCGATATTCTCGGTACGCTCATTGACTTGATAAGCGACCTCAGCAATGCGCCGCACCCCATCCATCGTGAATTCTAGCTTGAGATCTTCGGTTGCCAGTAAGGCGATGTATTGCTCGGTCAATGAGGCATCTGGCTCGGTCAAAATTCGTACAAAATCCTCAGTGCTCAGCGCGCTCAGCTCGACCCGGATTGGCAGACGGCCTTGCAACTCAGGAATTAAATCTGAAGGCTTGGCTAGATGAAATGCTCCAGAGGCGATAAATAGAATATGGTCAGTGCGCACCATACCGTATTTAGTCGACACCGTGCAGCCTTCCACTAACGGTAGTAAGTCGCGCTGGACCCCCTCGCGAGACACATCCGGACCACCGTATTCACCACGTTTGGCAACCTTGTCGAGTTCATCAAGAAATACAATACCATTTTGCTCCACTGCTGCCAGTGCTCGCAGCTTGAGTTCTTCTTCATTGACCATCTTGGCCGCTTCCTCTTCCTGCAACAGCTTGAGGGCGTCCTTGACCTTCAGTTTGCGAGTGCGCGTGCGGCCATTGCTGATGTTTTGGAACAAATTTTGCAACTGGCTGGTCATTTCTTCCATGCCAGGTGGGGCCATAATCTCCACGCCGACGGGTCGCACCGAAATTTCAATTTCGATGTCCCGGTCGTCCAAGTCACCTTTCAGCAGGCGGTCGCGCATCTTTTGCCGGGTGCTGGAATGATCGGATGGTGCCGGTTCATTGGCGAAACCGACGCTACGCGGTCGTGGCAGCAGCGTGTCCAGCACCCGCTCATAGGCGGCTTCCTCAGCAAGGTGCCGTACTTTGTGCATTTCCTCCTCACGTACCATTTTCACCGATCCATCCATCAGGTCGCGAACGATGGACTCCACGTCGCGGCCAACATAACCCACTTCAGTGAATTTCGTGGCTTCGACCTTGATAAATGGCGCATTGGCCAGCTTGGCGAGTCGCCGGGCAATTTCAGTCTTGCCGACACCGGTCGGGCCAATCATTAGGATATTCTTAGGGGTGATTTCGTTGCGCAGATCTGGACTTACCCGCATCCGCCGCCAGCGGTTGCGCAGAGCAATCGCTACGGCACGCTTAGCAGCATCCTGGCCAATGATGTGTTTATCCAGTTCCTGGGCGATTTCTCGAGGAGTCATCTCCGACATGGCGAGGCTACCATCCACGGGTAAAGCAGAAATAGGATGACGAACACACCGGGTTTGAACACCGGTTCATGCGCTCGCCAGTTCTTCGAAAGTTAAATTCTCGTTAGTGTAGATGCAGATGCTGGCGGCAATTTTCAATGCCTGCTCGACAATCGTCCGCGCATCAAGCTCGGTATGCTCTAGTAAGGCTTGAGCTGCGGCCTGGGCGTAGGCTCCGCCAGAGCCGATGGCGGCCAGATTGCGCTCCGGTTCGACCACATCGCCGGTGCCGGAAATAATAAGCGTGGCCTGGAGGTCCGCGACGATCAACAACGCTTCCAGACGTCGTAGCAACCGGTCCGTACGCCAATCTTTGGCCAATTCCACAGCTGCGCGGGTCAAATTACCGCTATGCTTTTCCAGCTTACCTTCGAAGCGTTCGAATAGCGTAAAGGCATCGGCGGTACCGCCTGCAAATCCAGCAATAATTTTATTCTGGTATAGCCGCCTCACTTTGCGAGCGTTGCCTTTCATCACGGTGTTGCCTAAAGTCACTTGTCCGTCGCCGCCAATCACCACCCGGTCCTTGCGACGAACAGCCAGCACCGTAGTGCCGTGTAATGCTGAGTCCATAATCCTGCCTCGTTGGTTGTGGGGATTGTACACAATTCACAGTGGTTGTAATGGAGCTGATGACAGAATCATCAAGCGCATCCAGCCAAAAAAAAGCCCCGGTTACAAGGGGGAATGGAACCGGGGCGAATATGGTATCCAGTTTCATCAACCGGATATAGCCCGCTCAGGGAGGGAAGCGGACAGGCGTAAGGGCTTACGCTTACCTTCTAGGATAAGGATAATCCAAAAAAGTTCAACGGGTATTTAGTAAATCAGCATAGAGATCATGCTCATCGGCATCTACGATCTGTACCTTGGTAAACTCACCAACCGGTAATTTTACGCCTTCTTCGATGTAAACTACGCCATCGATCTCTGGTGCATCGGCGGTAGAACGGGCAATAGCCGTTCCCTCTTCCTCATTAATGGCGTCGACCAGCACAGTCAATGTCTGGCCAATTCTCCTTTGCAAGCGTTGGGCGCTGATCGCGGCTTGAAGCTCCATCAACTGAGCCTGTCTTTCCTGCTTGATCTCTTCTGGAACTGGATCGGGCAAAGCGTTAGCGGTCGCGCCATTCACCGGTGAATAGGTAAAGCATCCCACGCGATCCAGTTCTGCCTCGCGCAAAAACTCCAGTAATCGCGCGAAATCGTCCTCGGTTTCACCAGGAAAACCGACAATAAAGGTGCTGCGCAGAGTGAGGTCAGGGCAGATCGCCCGCCAGCGGCGAATGCGCTCCAAAGAATTGCTGCTGTTGGCGGGGCGCTTCATCGCCTTCAGAATACGTGAACTAGCATGTTGCAGCGGTATATCCAGGTAGGGAAGCAGCCGGCCTTCTGCCATCAATGGAATTAGTTCATCCACCTGTGGATAGGGATAAACATAATGCAGGCGTACCCAAATCTTCAATTCGCTTAGCGCGGCAGCTAGCGATGTCAGATGGGTTTTCAGTGGCCGGCCTTTCCAGAAGCCGGTACGGTAACGAACATCCACTCCGTAGGCGCTGGTATCTTGGGAGACAATCAGCAACTCCTTGACCCCAGCTTGTGCGAGCGTTTCCGCTTCTTGCAACACATCGCCAACCGGGCGGCTGACCAAATCACCGCGCAATTGCGGAATGATGCAGAAAGTGCAGCGGTGGTTGCAGCCCTCAGCGATTTTCAGGTAGGCATAGTGCCGGGGGGTGAGTTTGACACCTTGTGGTGGCAACAGATCCAAGAACGGGTCATGCGGTCGAGGTAGGTGGGTGTGTATAGCGTCCATCACCGCCTCGCAGGCATGGGGTCCGGTCACCGCCAGCACACTTGGATGTAGATTGCGCACCACATTGTCCTTGGCCCCCAGGCAGCCAGTGACAATGACTCGCCCATTTGCAGCCAGCGCCTCGCCAATGGCGTCCAGTGACTCGGCCACTGCTGCGTCAATGAAGCCGCACGTGTTGACGATCACCAGATCTGCTGCTTCGTAGTTCGGTGCAATACCGTAACCCTCGGTACGCAATCGAGTTAGGATCTGTTCGGAATCCACCAGCGCTTTCGGACAGCCTAGGCTAATAAAGCCGACTCTTGGTTCACGATCCTTTAGATATTGATTGTTGCTCAAGATCACATCTATTCACACTCATAACTTGCGAGCCAACCCCGAAAACCGCTAGATTATACTATTAACCGCCTAACCAGCACCTCAGTGTTGCTGGTGACAGCTTGATATCGCTCATCCAACTGTGCTTTTAGGATTTCATCCGCCATGAAGAAAGGCATCCATCCCCAGTACCACGAGGTCGTGTTCCAGGATATTTCTACAGACTTCACATTTCTCACCCGATCCACCATGAAGGCCAAGGAGACTATCCAATGGGCCGATGGCAAGGAATATCCGCTGATCAAGGTGGAAGTATCTAGTCAGTCTCATCCATTTTATACAGGTAAGCAGAAAATTGTTGATACTGCTGGACGGGTGGATCGCTTCCGCCGTAAATATGGCCTGTCTTAAGTAGCCGGCTACTCCTATGGGATTAATGCGGAAGATTATGAATTTTCAAAAGGCATCCCTCTGGATGCCTTTTTCCGGCGGCTGAATCTTGCCGGTTGCACAAGGATTTGCTGCAAAGCATCATGTGTTCGACTATCATTGCCTACGTATTTCAAAATGCCGTATAGAGAACTCCAACTTTTTTCCGAACACTGCCGGGGTTGCCATCATTTTGACTGCTAACGCCGGGCTAATGCTGATTTTGTTGCCACCCACTCTGGAGGTTTATGAATGACAACGATTACCTTTAAGGATGATGTCACTGGCAAAGCCGTACAGATGCCGGTGCTGGCGCCGGCTCAAGGCCAATCTGTAGTCGATATCGGCAAATTAGCCAAGGAGTTCGGGTACTTCACTTATGACCCTGGTTTTATGTCCACTGCAAGCTGCCAAAGCGCCATTACTTATCTGGATGGTGACAAGGGCGAACTGATGTATCGTGGCTATCCGATCGAACAACTGGCCGAACAGTGCAACTTCTTAGAAGTCAGTTATCTGTTACTGTATGGAGAATTACCTAACGTTGAGAAAAAGCAGATCTTTGAAACCAGTATTGCTCGCCATAATCGGATTCGCGAGAACCTGCGCCGCTTCTTACATGGCTTTAATTATGATGCTCACCCGATGGCGATGATGGCAGCAGTGGTGAGTTCGTTATCCGCCTTTTTCCATGATCGGCTTAATATCCACGATTACGAACACCGCATGGTCACTGCTCGTCGGTTGATTGCCAAGATGCCGACTATTGCCGCTGCCTGCTATAAGCACAGTATTGGTGATCCCACGATTTATCCTCGCGATGATCTTAGCTATACCGGCAATCTGCTGTACATGATGTTTAGTCTTCCCGGCAAGCGTTATGAGGTCAATCCAATTGCTGAGCGGGCGCTGGACGTATTGTTCACCTTGCACGCAGATCACGAGCAAAATGCTTCCACATCTACTGTGCGATTGGCGGGCTCTTCAGGCACCAACCCTTATGCCGCAGTCGCTGCCGGGATTGCCTGCCTATGGGGGCCAGCGCATGGCGGTGCCAACGAAGCTGTTCTCCGCATGCTCGATCAGATTGGCGACGTTAAGAACGTCGATAGCTTTATGGCCAAGGTAAAAGATAAGAATTCTGGTGTCCGGTTGATGGGGTTTGGTCACCGGGTCTATAAAAACTTCGACCCACGCGCCAAAATTATCAAGGATATCTGCCATGAGGTGCTAGATAGCTTCGGTCATGACCCGCGCTTGGAGTTGGCGATGCGTCTGGAGGAAATCGCCCTCAGCGACGATTATTTTATTGAGCGTAAGCTGTATCCGAACGTGGATTTCTATTCTGGCATTATCTATAGCGCGTTGAAAATACCGGTTGAAATGTTCACAGTGATGTTTGCTATCGCCCGCGCCGCAGGCTGGATCAGTCACTGGATTGAAATGATCAGTGAACCTGACATGAAAATTGGCCGGCCCCGCCAGCTCTATATCGGCCCAACCCGGCGCGATATAGTTGCGCTGGAGAACCGTCTATAAATTAGAAAATTAGTTTTTGTTAGCCGTTGCCCTCTCCCCTTAATGGGAGAGGGCATGGAATTATTGGCCTAGCCACCTTGCTTGTTAGCATTTTTACGCGACTTGGAAACAACAGGCTTTTCTTCAACGCGAGCTACTTTGGTTTTGATAGTTGGGTGTTGATTGTTTGCCTTAACAGTCGCTGTCGGCGCCAGCTTGCCGCTTTTGACTACCTTGCCGGTTGATTTGCTAGCCAAAGCGTTTTTACCGGTTGCCGAAACTGATTTTGTGGGCGATTTAGCACTCGTTACCTTACTGATTGCTGCCTGACGAGAACTCAGTTTGACAGATACGATGCGTACTCCTTTCCCCTTGCTTGTTGTTGCTAATAATCTTGCCGCTGCTGGGGTGCGCTGGACGATCACCGGTGTTGGTTCCGGTTTCATCGGTGGTGGCGACGCTAAGCCATAGCGGGCGAAACCGTAATCGAGTAGAGTGCGGGCATCTTGCCACAAGGTGCCACTGTTGGGGCTATTAAGGATGGCAACGATTAACCGGACGCCACCACGGTCGACTTCTCCGACAAAACAACGCCGTGCTTTAAAGGTAAAACCCGTTTTGCCGCCGCGCGTACCTTCGTAAGAAACCAGCAACTGATTATGGTTAAGGACTGGCACCATCCGCCAGTCGCCATACAGTCCTTGTCCTGACTCGATACGCAGTGCCGCGCTGCGAGTGCGTACAATATCCGCAAAAACCGGATGGTTCATCGCTTGGCGAAAAATCAATGATAAATCATAGGCCGTAGTGTAGTGATCGTCATTCGGCAAACCATGTGGATTTGTAAAATGGCTATCACGCGCCCCGATTTGCCACGCCTTCAAATTCATCAGTTCGGCAAATCCGGATACTGAGCCGCCTGCCGCCTCGGCCAGGGTTTCGGCAGCATCATTGCCCGATTTGAGCATGAGCCCGTAGAGCAAATCCTGGGCTAAGGCAACCTCACCGGCGCGCAAGCCAATTCGACTTGGTGGTGCACTGGCTGCTTGCCGGCTGACGGGTATTCGTGTGTTCACATTGATGTGTTCCAGCGCTACCAGCGCGGTCAGCACCTTGGTAGTGCTAGCTGGCGGTAAGCGCAGTCGCGGTTCCTTAGCGAATAGAATCTCGCCCGTGGCAGGGTTCATCAGCACTGCTGATCGGGCGGCAATCGTTGGCGAAGCCAGAGCGATACCTTCCTGCGCTAACACCAAGCTGGCCGCCATCGATAACACAGCGACAACTCCTATCCGAAATTGCAATTGCCAGACACAAAAACTGTTCAGAAAAAATCGTAAGGACATGCGATTGATCTCCCTCCATGTTCAGTTCGGGTTGGGTAGCCAAGAATTTCCGGTGGTCGCAAACCCATTGCCATATTCGTATACTTAAGGAGGAACATGGTTTCTTTATTTTGGTCCAAAAAAAGTTATTAGACTAGTGTCTTCTTAAGGTGCTTCGGGTTTTTGGACAGATGTCATTAACCAAACCTGCCCATCCTCAAAATCTTTAGCGATGCGATCTGCGGGTGGATCAACAATTAGCGTGCCGTAGAAATAATAAATCTCGAATGATGTGGTTAAGTCGCAGGCCGCGTTGTTCAAATTTGGTCATGGGGCGCCAATCTGGGCGTGGTGCAAATCCATTCCCGGCGATGGTATTCACTAGTTCGGGAGTCGCATTGAAAATATCTAGCATTGAAAGAGCGTAGTTCTCACAATCGGTTGCTAGATGTAATTGCCCGAGCGGCTTGAGTTTATGAACAAGTAATGAGACGCGTTGCGGTTGAATAAACCGGCGCTTGTGATGACGTATCTTAGGCCAAGGATCGGGAAAGAAAATCTGAATCCGATCAAAACAGTTATTCGGCAACTGCTTTTCGAGTACCTCGATGGCATCAGCGCACATCACCCGCAGATTGGTTAGTTGCAATTCTTTCGCTCTTAGTAGTAGGTGTCCGACGCCGGGTCGATGTACTTCGATACCTAGATAGTTTATGTCTGGATGTGTGGCTGCCATAGTGGCTAATGACTCGCCATCACCAAAACCAATTTCCAGAACCCATGTTGCGCGCCGGCCAAACAAGCTCTCCTGATCAAGTAATACTGTGCCGGATTCAACTCCAAACCGTTCCCAATATTCTGTGAGCGCTCGTTGTTGGGCTAAAGTCATTCGTCCTTCGCGCCGGACAAAACTGCGAATCCGCGACAGGGATATATTATTGGTATTCGAATCATCTGAAGTTGGTATCATATAATATGCAATTTATTAAGTGTGGATGAAGTGTATTTCAATACCTAGGAAATACGATCATTAGAGTCAAAAGATAACTCAAAAATCAAAAGATAACTTATCTATCTCTTTTAAAGATTGCAAAATGATTGCAGGTAGAAAAACAGATGCTTTATAATGACCAATTAGCTGAAATTACAGCTTTCCATGAAATGAACAGCTTACTGCGGTGCGTAAAAATCATGAGCGACACGATCAACGATATTCTCGATTCTTCTTCACTCGATCAGCTGAATACTCTGATCAGGAGAGCACAAGAAGAAATCGAACGCAAAAAGGTGGATGAAATTCAGATGACTCGTCATCGATGGATCGAGGAGGCTAGGAACTTTGGTATGTCGCCAGAGGAAGTATTGCAATACTCTGGGCGTAGGAAAGGCAGGCCCAAATATCGTAACCCGGCTGATCCTGATCAAACCTGGACCGGTCGTGGTAAGATGCCAAGCTGGCTAAAGAACGCATCAGATCCAGAGGCTTATCGCATTCCTGAGTAAAATCCGGCTTACTCATAACTCTTCGCCAAATCGAGACCACTCAAATCTTGCCAAGAGCTTATTTTAGCGTTAGGATTTTTCTATGCTAGTCTATTTGGATTCGGGTAGATATTGAAAAATTGCAAGCGGGTGTAGTTCAATGGCAGAACCTCAGCTTCCCAAGCTGATGGCGTGGGTTCGATTCCCATCACCCGCTCCAGAAAGTCAGGGTTACGTCGCTACGTAGCCCTTTATTTTTTTTGCCATGGCTTCTCCTTCCAGCATACCTGAAAATACCTTGGTGTTGGCTTGGCCAGCCACCCCTATCTCCAGATGATTTCCTGCGAGGAATGCCCTGCTATGATTCACGTTGCTATTGCCGGCGCTGCTGGCCGCATGGGCCGTAACTTACTCGACGCCTGCCGTCAAGTTGAGGGGGTCCGCTGCACCGTTGCCTCGGAGCAGGCCGATAGCCCATTTATTGGTGCTGATGTGGGAGAACTAGCCGGTATCGGTCGCCTGGATGTGCCTATTACCACTGATTTGACACCTTTCATTGACCATTTTGATGTGCTGATCGACTTCACCCAGCCAATGGCAACGCTGACTCACCTGGCTTGTTGCCGATCTGCGGGCAAGGCAATGGTGATCGGTACCACCGGGCTTTCGGCTGAACAGAAGGCAGTGATCATTGACGCTGCCAATAGCATCCCCATCGTTTTCGCACCGAATATGAGCGTTGGGGTCAACGTCTGTTTCAAACTGCTGGAGATGGCAGCACAGGTCTTAGGAGACGAGGTGGACATCGAAATCATCGAAGCCCACCACCGGCATAAGGTGGATGCGCCTTCCGGCACAGCTCTAGCGATGGGTCAGGTGGTCGCCAAAACGCTTGGAAGGAGTTTGGAACAATGCGCCATTTACGGCCGGCATGGCGTGACTGGCGAGCGTGATCGCTCTACCATTGGCTTTGCTACGATTCGTGCTGGCGATATCGTCGGCGAGCATACCGTGATGTTTGCTGATGCAGGCGAACGTCTGGAAATTACCCATCGCGCTTCCAGCCGAATGACCTTTGCTAAGGGCGCGATCCGAGCTGCCGCTTGGCTGGCAGCTCGTCGTAGCCCAGGCCTTTTCGATATGCAGGATGTGCTGGGTTTGCGCTAAGGCGATTAATCGCGCAGTAGTTCGTTAACACCAACCCGGGCACGAGTTTTCTCATCCACCTGTTTGATAATTACTGCGCAGTACAGGCTATGGCTGCCATCGGCAGCGGGTAAGCCGCCAGGTACGACCACCGATCCCGCTGGTATCCGGCCATAGCTTACCTCACAGGTCAGCCGGTTGTAGATCTTGGTACTCTGACCGATGTAAACCCCCATTGAAATCACTGAGCCGCGCTCTACGATTACACCCTCGACTACTTCCGAGCGGGCACCAATGAAACAATCGTCTTCAATAATAGTGGGGCTGGCCTGCAAGGGCTCTAGCACGCCGCCGATGCCGACTCCCCCGGACAGGTGGACATTTTTGCCGATCTGGGCACAAGAGCCGACAGTTGCCCAGGTATCGACCATCGTTCCGGAGTCCACATAAGCGCCAATATTGACATAAGACGGCATGAGCACCACACCGGAAGCAATGTAGGAGCCTCGCCGGGCCGCTGCTGGTGGAACGACACGTACTCCAGCCGCCAGGAAGTCATTCTCGCCATATTCAGCGTACTTGGGGGGCACCTTGTCGAAATAATTGGTGTAGCCATTACGGATGATCACACTGTCGTTCAGGCGAAAGCTCAACAATACCGCTTTCTTCAACCACTGGTTAACGATCCATGTGCTGTCGCGTGGTTCAGCTACCCGCACCTTGCCCATTTCCAGGAGACCGAGCGCTTCTTCTACCGCTTCGCGCAATCCCGCTGGAGCGGTAGCAGGATCGAGTTCAGCGCGGTGCTCGAACGCATCTTCGATAATCCGTTTTAATTCAGTCATCAGTCAGTATCCTCAGGCGCAGACGACGTTCCCGGACTATTGAAGTTTGGGTCAGTCGCAAAAAACCGTCATAATAGAGGGGGGATAAAAATTAGGTTGCAGATTGCTTTGACCTAATACCTGATACCTGATACCTAAATCAAGTCCTGAACAGTCACAGACAGATATAATGAGGATCGCTGGTATGTCCAAAAAGACCGTGGCGGATGACAAGAAGCCGGCCATTACCCGACCTGCTTCAGAGACGAAGAAGGAGATGGGAAGCGTCAGCAAGCCAGTGACCGCTACCATCCAGGAATCCATGCCAGCGCCGGGAACGGCAAAGACGGCAATGGAAGCTAGCGAACAGCCGATGGCTAAAGTGGCCCAAGAATCCACACTAACTTCAGAAGTAGTGAAGGTCACAGTAGATGGCCGCAAACGCATTATCATCGAAGGGGTTAGCCCGGAGATCGATGGCGGACGTTTCCCCATTAAACGCACCGTTGGCGAAACCATCGTGGTTGAGGCCGATGTGTTTACTGACGGTCATGATTCCCTGTCCTGTGTTTTGCAATATCGTAAGACCGGCGAAACTGCGTGGCAGGAAGTACCGATGTGCTTTCTGGTCAATGACCGCTGGCGCGGCGAGTTCCCGGTGTCGGAATTGGGTCGCCATGAGTATGCCGTCCTCGCTTGGGTGGATCACTTCAAATCCTGGCGGCATGATCTGAGCCGCTGGGAGCAGGTTGAGGACATTACGCTGTCCCTGCAAATCGGCGCAGAACTGGTTGGCAAGGCCGGTCAGCGGGTAGCCGGCATGGAGGGTCACTGGTTGACACAGCGTGCTGGGGAGTTAGTGGGGCCGCAGGATTTGGAACAGCGCCGCCAACTGGGGCTGGACGAAGAATTGGCACAGAAGATGTTCCTCCATGCCGACCGGACACTAGCGCTAGGTTACAGTAAGACCTTGAGCGTGGTGGTGGAAGATGAGCGCGCCCGTTTTAGCACCTGGTATGAAATGTTTCCGCGTTCGTGCAGCCCGGTTCCTGGCAAGCATGGAACTTTCAAGGACTGCGAAGCCTGGCTGCCACGCTTAGCAGCAATGGGTTTCGATGTACTGTACTTTCCGCCGATCCATCCGATTGGCCGGGTGAATCGCAAAGGAAAAAACAACACACTTACCCCCGGCCCCGACGATGTCGGTAGTCCCTGGGCGATCGGCGCCGAGGAAGGTGGTCACAAGAGCATTTTGCCGCAACTGGGGATTTTGGAAGAGTTTCGTGAGCTGGTGCAAAAGGCCCGGCAACACGGAATCGATATTGCCTTGGACATCGCGCTGCAATGCGCGCCGGATCATCCCTACGTTAAGGCACATCCTGATTGGTTCCGCTGGCGGCCGGACGGTACGGTACAGTACGCTGAGAACCCACCCAAGAAATATCAGGATATCTATCCCTTCAATTTCGAGACGGCCGATTGGAAAGCGCTGTGGGAAGAAATCAAGAGCATCTTTGAGTTTTGGGTTGAGCAGGGGGTACGTATCTTCCGGGTAGATAATCCGCATACCAAACCCTTCGCCATGTGGGAATGGCTGATTGCTGAGATTAAAAAGACCACACCTCACGCCATCTTTTTAGCTGAAGCCTTCACTCGGCCTAAGGTGATGCACCGGCTCGCCAAGCTCGGCTATACCCAGTCTTATACATATTACACTTGGCGTAACACCAAGAGGGAGTTAAGCGAGTACTTGGCTGAGGTCTGTCAGGGGCCGGGTCGTGAGTATTTCCGGCCCAACTTCTGGCCGAACACGCCGGATATCCTGCACGAAGCCCTGCAATTCGGCGGGCGGCCGATGTTTATGAGTCGGCTGGTGATGGCGGCGACCATGACTGCTAATTACGGTATTTATGGACCTGCTTACGAGATGATGGAATATGTCGCGGTCAAGCACGGCAGCGAGGAATATCTGGATTCCGAAAAATACCAGTTGCGCCAACGTGGCTTCCAGGATTTGGATGGACCCAACAGCCTGCGCGAGTTTATCGCTCTGGTAAATCGTATCCGCAAGCGTAATCCGGCGCTCCAATCCAATTGGAATCTGCATCTGCATTATGTTGATAACGAACAAATTCTTTGTTACAGCAAGGCAAATACCGACCGTTCTAACATCATCCTAGTGGTAGTGAACTTGAATCCCAATCACACCCAAATCGGCTGGACGGGATTGAATCTGGAGGAACTGGGTGTTGACCCGCATCAGCCGTTTCAGGTGCATGACCTGCTGACCGGTGCCCACTATATCTGGAACGGGCCACGCAACTACGTCGAACTGAACCCGCATCGGATGCCCGCACATGTGTTCCGCGTCCTCAGTGGCCTGCATACTGAACGCGATTTTGCAACCTTCGAAGGCTGAAACCACTCTATGGCAATTAAACCGAAAGGCTGGATGGGCGTCGAAGATCCTCTGTGGTACAAGGACGCTCTAATCTATCAGCTCCACGTCAAAGCGTTTGGTGATAGCAACCACGATGGCATCGGCGATTTCCGGGGCTTGACCCAGCGTTTGGACTATCTCCAGGATCTGGGAGTGGATACGCTGTGGCTAATGCCATTCTATCCTTCTCCACTGCGGGATGACGGTTACGACATTTCCGATTATCAGAACGTTCATCCCCAGTACGGTACACTCGCCGACTTCCGCAATTTCGTCCGTGAAGCGCATCACCGGGGACTTAAGGTGATCACCGAGCTAGTGATCAACCACACCTCTGATCAGCATCCCTGGTTTCAGGCAGCCCGGAACGCGCCTCGTGGCTCGCCACAACGAAATTTCTATCTCTGGAACGACAATGACGACAAGTTTCCGGAAACCCGCATCATCTTCACCGATACCGAGACTTCCAACTGGGCTTGGGATCCAGTGGCGGAACAGTACTATTGGCATCGTTTTTTCTCGCACCAGCCGGATTTAAACCATAACAATCCAGCGGTGGTAAAAGCCGTGACCAAAGTGATGCGCTTTTGGCTGGACATGGGTGTGGATGGACTGCGGCTGGACGCCATCCCCTACTTGTGTGTGCGTGAGGGCACCTACAACGAGAACCTGCCTGAGACGCACGCGGTCATCAAGCAGATGCGGGCCGTGGTGGATAAACATTATCGCAGCCGCCTGTTTCTGGCCGAGGCTAATCAATGGCCGGAGGATGTGCGCGATTACTTTGGCGATGGCGATGAATGCCACATGGCCTATCACTTCCCGCTGATGCCGCGGATGTATATGGCGATTGCCCAGGAAGACCGTTATCCCATCGTCGAAATTCTCGAACAAACTCCAGACATTCCCGACAACTGCCAATGGGCGGTGTTCCTGCGTAACCACGACGAACTGACGCTGGAAATGGTCACCGACCGCGAACGGGATTACATGTACCGCACCTACGCCGCCGATCCACGCATGCGGGTCAATGTTGGCATCCGCCGCCGGCTGGCGCCGCTGATGGATAACGATTCCGGCAAGATCAAGTTGATGAATAGTTTATTGCTGTCGATGCCGGGCACCCCTATCGTTTACTATGGTGACGAAATTGGCATGGGCGACAATTTCTATCTTGGCGACCGTAACGGGGTGCGCACACCGATGCAATGGAGTCCGGACCGCAACGCCGGGTTCTCCAAGGCGGATCCGCAACGCCTGTACCTGCCGCCAATCATGGACCCAATCTACGGTTACGAAGCACTGAACGTAGAAGCGCAGAGCCGCGCGCCTGCCTCGCTGTTAAATTGGATGAAGCGAATGATTGCTGTGCGCCGGACCTGCCAAGCCTTCGGCCGCGGTCGACTTGAAATGCTGCGCCCCGGTAACCGCAAAATTCTGGCTTACATTCGCGCTTTTGCGGACGAAGTCGTGATGTGTGTCGCCAATCTGTCCCGCTCCGCTCAACCGGTGGAACTGAACCTAGGTAAGTTCAAGGGCATGGTGCCGGTGGAGATGCTCGGTCAGATCTCTTTTCCGCCAATTGGCGAATTACCGTATTTGTTAACGTTGCCGCGTTACGGTTTCTACTGGTTCCGGCTGAGCTACGCAGCGCCACCTGCTTGGCATGAGGATCGCTTGCCGGGTACCGAGTTACGAGTGCTCGTCTTGTTCCAAGGCTGGAAAAGCTTCTTCCCCGATCAGGTTGAGCCCAGCCGGCGGGAAATGGCCGAAAACCTGCACCAGCGGTTGGTTCGAGAGGTGCTGCCGGATTTCCTGCCAACCCAGCGTTGGTTCGCCGGTAAGGGTGGACGCATTGAGCGAGTCGAGTTCGACAATTACGACATCTGGGCTGATAAGACTGAGTGGGTATTGGCACGGATTCGGGTTTGGCTAGTCGGACGTGAAGAGCCGCAGGATTATGGGCTACCGCTGGCGCTGGCTTGGGAGGAAAAAGACGACGGTGATGAAGCCCTGCGACCGCTGTGGCCTTATGCACTGGCCCGGGTGCGGGTTCGCGCCCGCATGGGCTTGCTATATGACGCCTTCGCCGACGAGCGATTCTCTCAGGGCCTCATGAAAATGATCGCCCGCAATGCCCGGATTCCACTCGGCAATGGCTGGTTGAAGTTCTCAGCGACTCGCGCCTTTCACGAATTGGCTGGCGACCTGCCAGAGATGCTGCCGGTTAAGCGACTAGCGCTAGACAGCAGCAACACCACCATTGCCATTGGCAACCGGATGCTGCTTAAGGGTTACCGTCGGCTGCATCCAGGTGTCAGCCCGGAACTGGAAATGGGCCGGTTCCTGACTGATGTCGCTGCTTTTGGAAACGCCGCACCGCTGGCTGGGGCACTCGAATATGAGAATGAGGAGGATGGAACTGTCATCGCCCTGGCAATCTTGCAAGGATTCGTCGCCAACCAGGGCGATGCCTGGACCTACACCTTGGATTATCTCAAGCGGTTTTTCGATGACCGCCTGTCTCAGCAGACTGAGCCGGCTGTTCTCGAAGCTGACGAGAGCTCGAGTCCGCATGCTGTTTTCCTCTTGTTTGCCACGACTCTGGGCCGGCGCACTGGAGAATTACATCGAGCACTAGCGCAAACCACGGGTAACCCAGCGTTCGATCCCGAACCGATTACTGTAGCGGATATGACTCGTTGGCTTGATCAGATTCGTGACGAAGTCGAGATGACCTTGGAGCGACTGAAACAGGCTAAGAACCGGCTGCCGGAGCCGGTGCAAGCCTTGGCCGAGCAGGTGCTGGAAGCACAAATCGGCTTGCCACGGGCTGGACGCTACGCTTCACTGGCTGCCCAAGTGCTGGAGGTGCGTGGTGCGGCGGCGGCACGCTCGGTGCAGGTGGAAGCGATGACGCCTCATGCCATGAAGACGCGCTATCATGGCGATTACCATCTTGGCCAAGTGCTAGTCGCCAAAGACGACGTGATTATTATCGACTTTGAGGGTGAACCGGCGCGGTCGCTGGAGGAGCGGCGTGGCAAGCATTCGCCACTACGGGATGTGGTTGGTATGTTGCGCTCGTTTAACTATGCTGCCCATGCGGCACTCCGGCAGGCGACTGCCGATGGCGCCAGCAATCAAGAAGAACTTATCCCTCATGCCCATGATTGGGAACAGCAAACCCGTATGGCCTTTCTGGCCGGCTACACCGAAACAGCAGGAGATAGTCCTGGCTATCCTGCTGATCCTGATCAAGTTCGAGTACTTTTGGAGTTGTTTGCCTTGGAGAAGGCCTGTTACGAATTGCGTTATGAACTAGACAATCGTCCTGATTGGGTGGAAATCCCACTTGGGGGTTTGTGTGAGCTACTATCATTTGAAACGAAGGATGCACCGCGATGAAACAACCAAAAATTCTAGCTTTTGTGATGGCGGGTGGCGAGGGTGCCCGCTTGAGTCCCCTCACAGCTTACAATTCTAAACCTTCGCTGCCGTTTGGCAGCCGTTATCGCATTGTAGATTTTGTGTTGAGCAATCTGCTTAATTCGGGAATTCAGTCAATCTACATGCTGGTCCAGTATAAATCTCAGTCGTTGATCGAACATGTCCGCAAGGCGTGGGTGGTGTCGCCGATGCGCAACGAGGAATTCGTGACAGTGGTGCCGCCACAGATGATGCGCGGTGGTGACTGGTTCCAGGGCACTGCAGATGCTGTTTATCAGAATATCAATTTGATTCAACTTCATAATCCTGATCTAGTGGCCGTGTTCGGCGCCGATCATATTTACCGGATGGATCTCCAGCAGATGGTGGATTTCCATCTGGAGCGGGCGGCCGATGCGACTGTTGCTGCGTTGCCGGTGCCGATCGCCGAAGCCAGTTCATTCGGCGTTATCCATGCCGATCACGCAGGCCGGGTCAACGATTTTCAGGAGAAACCGGCCAATCCGCCGCCCATGCCCTCCGATCCTACCCGTTCCTACGCCTCGATGGGTAACTACCTGTTTGATGCTAAAGTGCTGGTGAAGGCGCTCAAGGAGGCGCATGAACGGGGCGAACACGACTTCGGCCACCATGTGTTACCGAAACTGAAGGATACCCATCGGGTGTTTGCCTACGACTTCGCTACCAACAAGGTGCCTGGAACCAAATCGTATGAGGAGCCGGCCTACTGGCGCGATGTCGGCACGCGGGACGCCTACTTCAATGCCCACCAGGATCTCCTGGGCGAGAAGCCGCGTTTCGATATGTTTAATCCCCAATGGCGGATCTTTTCCAGCAACTATCAAGGACCCGTCGCGCGTCTGCTCGATGCCAGGATTGTCAACAGTGTGGTGGCCGCTGGCTCAATGGTGCGTCAGGCCAAAATTACCAATACCATCATCCGCCGTGAAGTCATTATCGAGGACGATGTGGAGATCGAAGACTGTCTGATTCAAGAATACGTCCACATCAAGCGAGGTGCCCGGCTGCGGCGTGCCATCATTGGCGGTTACAACGTGATCGAAGCGGGTACACACATTGGTTACGATCTTGAGCAGGATCGCAGCCGGTACGAGGTGACCCAGGGAGGCATTACCGTCGTGGGGCCTCGCGAAGTTACCGCAACCATGCAGGCATTTAGTGAGTGATTTAAGGTAATCAGGTATCGGCATGCAGGTTGGGTTAGCACGGAACATGTAAATCAACACCATATGAATATCATGGTTATGGCTTAACCCAATCTGCAAAGCTGGTGTTTTTCTTCGAGTTCGGAGATTGATGAATAAATCCACCATGACCGTTTGGCCGGGCCAGCCGTATCCACTGGGTGCGACTTGGGACGGCGAAGGCGTTAATTTCGCCCTGTTCTCGGAACATGCTGACCAGGCGATACTCTGCTTGTTCGATGTCAAGGGCAAGCATGAGATCACTCATGTTCCCTTGCGGGAGCGCACGGGTCAAGTCTGGCATGGCTATCTGCCAGAAGCCCGGCCTGGTCTGTTATACGGTTATCGGGTGCATGGCCCTCACCGTCCGGAAGAAGGGCATCGATTTAACCCGCACAAGCTGCTGCTCGATCCCTATGCAAAGGCTATCGCCGGCCCGATGCAATGGAGCGATGCACAGTTTGGTTACCGGCTGGGCGGTCGCACTGAGGATCTGAGCATTAATACCCGCAATAGCGCCCCGGGTATGCCCAAGTGTCAAGTAGTGGACAGCGCCTTTTTCTGGGGCGATGACCGCCGGCCACACACCCCCTGGCGCAATACGTTGATTTATGAGTTGCATGTACGCGGTTTTACCATGCGTCACTCCGAACTGCCTGTGGAACTGCGCGGTACTTATGCAGGATTAGCCTGCGGTCCAGTCATCGACTATTTGAAAGCGTTGGGTGTGACGGCGGTGGAACTGCTGCCGGTCCATTACTTTTCCGATGAACGCTTACTGCTTGACCGGGGTCTGCGCAATTTTTGGGGCTATAGCACCCTGGGTTATTTCGCGCCAAATCCCCGATATGCGGCTACCGACAACCCGGTAGCCGAATTCAAAAGCATGGTCAAGACGCTGCATTCGGCAGGCATCGAGGTCATTCTCGATGTGGTCTATAACCACAGCGCGGAAGGAAATCATTTTGGCCCGACCCTGAGTTTTCGCGGTCTCGACAATGCTAGCTATTACCGGCTGGTTCCCGGCCAGCCGCGCTATTACATGGATTACACCGGGTGTGGCAATACCCTGAATACTGCACATCCGCGGGTACTGCAAATGGTCATGGACAGCCTGCGCTACTGGGTACAGGAGATGCGCGTGGATGGTTTCCGCTTTGATCTAGCCGCTACCCTGGCGCGGGATAAAAAGGGTGAGGTGGATCAGGCCGGGACATTTATGGATGTGATCCAGCAGGATCCGCTATTGTCTCAGGTTAAGCTGATCGCCGAGCCGTGGGATGTAGGCGAGAATGGTTATCAAGTCGGTCAGTTTCCAGGCGGCTGGAGTGAGTGGAATGGTAAGTATCGCGATGTTGTGCGTGATTACTGGCGCGGCGAAGGCGGTTTGATCGGTGATCTAGCTTATCGACTGACCGGTTCTGCTGATCTCTATGAACATAATGGCCGTCACCCTCACGCTAGCATCAACTTCGTGACCGCCCATGATGGTTTCACATTGTACGATTTGGTGAGCTACAACGAGCGTCACAATGAAGCGAATGGCGAGGACAACCAAGACGGTGATTCACACAATCGCAGTTGGAATTGCGGGACAGAAGGTGATACCAGCGATCCGGCGATTCTAGCCTTGCGGCTACATCAGCGCCGTAATTTCTTGACGACTCTCCTGCTGTCACAAGGTGTGCCGATGTTATTGGCTGGGGATGAAGTCGGGCGCACCCAGCGTGGCAACAACAATGCCTATTGCCAGGATAATGAAATCAGTTGGTTTGACTGGGACATTTCCTGGTTGCCTGAGAATCGCGAGTTGCTGGCGTTCACACAGCGGCTGATCCAGATTCGCCAGCAGCATCCGACGTTCCGCCGCCGGCATTTCTTCCGAGGCATCCATGGTGAGGGTGTGCGCGATATCCTTTGGTTTAACCCTGATGGGCGCGAGATTGACGACGATGAATGGACGCATGATTACGCCCGTTGTTTAGGGTTGTATTTGCCAGGTGATGGCTTGGGAGACTGGGATGAGCGCGGCCATGTGCTGGAGGATGATGATTTCCTGCTCCTGTTCAACGCTCATCATGAAGAGGTTCCGTTCATACTGCCGGTATTGCGCGAAAACCCTGTATTTGAGGTGTTGATCGATACAGCCTTGCCGCAAGGCCGGCCGATGTATGGCAACCAGCATCCTGCTGAGGAACCGTATCCAGTCCGTGGCCGCTCATTAGCGGTTTTGCAACATCGGCGATTACCATCAACATAGGTTTGCCTAAACTGTTAGCATGAACTAATAAAGCAATGCTTCTTGGCGAACTGTCTCGAAGATGACGCGCTCTTGCAACCACTGTTCAGCCAGATCAGCCAGATCAGCGCCAGCATCCAATGCCAGGCGCAGCCGGTCATCTCCGGCCAGCAGATCAATCGCCGGAATCTCGTCTACGAATTCATAGGGTTTGGCCCGCCACATAAAGACCTCCGGAGCAACTCGCCGGATGCTCTGTAAAAAAGCTACACCTGTCATGAAGGAATCAAATTGCTGGCGGTCTGTGACATGAATCTGTATCCCTCCACACGTTTTTCCGGCATGTTTCTGAAACAGGGGCCGGAAATATAAAGGGCGGAACCGGCACCCGCGCAGGCTCTGCCCAGACAGGTCAGCGGCCAACGCCTCAGGATCGACAGCCGGCGCGCCAGCCACTTCAAAGGGCCGGCACGTTCCACGCCCTTCCGACAGTTCAGTTGCTTCCACCAGGCACATGCCGGGGTAAACCAGTGCCGTATCGACGGTAGGCATGTTGGGTGAGGGATAGACCCACGGCAATCCAGTGTCCTCAAAATACATCTCGCGTTGCCAGCCACGCATAGGCAACACTTCTAACTCACATTCGACGCCCCGCCGGCTCTGCAGATAGCGGGCAATTTCTCCTGCGGTCAAGCCATGTCGATTAGGTAATGGATCGAGGCCAACGAAGGATTCAAAACCAGGTTTGATCAGGTTGCCTTCTGTCGTTATCCCATTGATCGGATTGGGGCGGTCGCACACTAATACGCGGATTCCGGCTTTGCCCGCTGCCTGCATGCATAAGGCCATTGTCCAGATGTAGGTATAGTAGCGAGCACCCACATCCTGTAAATCGATAACTAGGGCATCAAGTCCTCGTAGTTGCTGACGGCGCGGTGTCAGGCTTTTAAATGTCGCGCCGTATAGGCTGTACACTGGCGCTTTTAGCCGCGGATCAACGGCCAGATCCTCAACGTGCTCCATATCTTGTGCCTCGCCACGAGCGCCGTGCTCGGGACCAAAAATGGCGGCAATCCGTGCGCCTGTGGTTGGCAGTAGATCGAGGATATGGCGCAGTTCAGCGTCAACACTGGCCGGATGGCAAACTAAGCCAACGCGAGCGCCGCGAATCTTTTCAGGAAATTCAGTAAGTAATGTTTCCAAACCGGTTTGAACGCGAGACATCAGGTTATCATCCTGCAATGCTTGATAATAAGGTGAATTCTAACGCCAGAACGATTATGTTTTGCTGTCATCGTCCTGTGTTCTTCTGAGAACTGTGAGGAGACATTATTACTGACTCCCTTGTTCCTGCTAAGTCCTTTACCGCCGTCCGGCACTGCAGCGGTTGAATATCGATCTTGACGCCCTATGGCTACCCTATGACCACCATGCGGCCATGCCAACTTGCCCTGCTGGGACTTGGATTTTTGTTGCTGCTGTTTGGATTGACTCTCGTGAATGCAGCTTGGCGCTCACGGACAGTCGAGCATACTGCCAGTCAGGCACTGGTTCGGGAGTTGGGCTTAAGCGATTTGAGTCTTTTTACCGAAGCCCGCTACACTCGCCATCCAAGTCAGGCAGACCGCTATTCTCCTTTTCAAGACCATCCGGCAGCATTGGAGCATTTTCCCACCGGCTCGTTACTGCTGCCCCCACCCAGTCTCAAGCTTGGCGATTAGAAATTAGCGATTAGCCTGGCCTGTTCATCTTTGCGGTGAGCGTCTTCAATCCCAGCCTGAATATCAGGGCAATGATAGCAGCACGGATTGTCGAATCCTCGCCATTATTGCTATGAACAGGCTGAACTGCATTAATCCCAGGGTAATCAATTGAGATGTAGTGCGTGTTCGCTGGGTAATTCATTTTGTAGGAGCAGACTCCCGTGTAGAGGGTTTGGTGTTATCGTGCTTGTACCCGGCCACCTGGATCGAAGCGCCACGGGCTTTCAATGCGCAGCAGATTGGCTTGCTGGTGGAGTTCTGCAGGGAAAGGCGGGTAGGGCGCAGCTAGTTTTACAATACGTTGAGCGGCCCGGTCGAGTTCAGCGTTACCCGATGAATGGAGAATCCGCACCTCTAGCAAGCTGCCATCGGCGCGAATAGCGACCTCCAGCAACGGCCCGGCACTCAAGCTTAGCCGCCGGGCGGTATCTGGGAAATTCATTTCCCCCACACGAGTAACCTTACGTGCCCAGTCTGCCGCATAGAAGCCAGCTATCGAGCGAGTGTCGGTCAAAGTGACACGCTTCATGCGAATGGTTGCCGATTTCTGCCGCTGGCTCTCGGTTTCGAGGCGGGCGACCTGACTTAGCAGGGCAGTGCTGCTCATTTGTCCTGATAGAGGGGGAATCGCAGCGGAGCGGTGGCTCAAAGGCGGTGCAGGACGTTCAGCGGCGCGGGTTGGTTTGGATTTTGTCACTGGCGCGGCAGGTTTTGGGGGCGGCTGAGTTATCTCAGTGTGTCGTTTAGAAACAGGTTTAGGAACAGATTTAGGAACAGGTTTAGGAACAGGTTTAGGA
>ERZ761602.1514-NODE-1514-length-41665-cov-397.112906_pt1 | contig 41665 bp, 39 predicted proteins | sample MGYA00512165_ERZ761602 | MGnify/ENA primary metagenome ERZ761602 (study PRJEB28899, sample SAMN02445085) | bioreactor sludge metagenome | biome: EBPR sludge; isolation source: Thorneside wastewater treatment plant | place: Australia: Brisbane, Thorneside...
CCGCTTGATCCTCCAACTCGGTACTTCGCAAAATCCGTGAGATCAGGTTGTCTGACGCTGTTGCTCGAAGAGGGGCGCAAGCTGTTGATCGTGATCGGCGGCGCTCTGCCGGCAAAGCTGAGAAACGCACTCGGCCCGACCTAGGCCGGAGGTCCCGATTTCCAGACACGGTCCTTTCGGGACAGGCTGGCGCTTCCATCATGTTTAACATGACAGTCGCGTCCGCGACTCGCGAATCTCCCTTCTCCCGCACGCGGGCGAAGGGTCGGGGAGAGGAACGTCCATGACCATCAGCACGGGCGTCTCAACAGTCATGGCCGTTCGCTGGGCTGCACGCTTGGGCTGCAGGCAGCCGGCGACGTCAAGGCGATCAAGCAATGCCCGCGCAAGGAACGCGAGGAGGCGGCCTTCCGGCAGACCGCTTCGACGAGCGGGGGGGGCTCGCTGTCGATGCGGCCGCCGAAAGGCCTGCCTTGGTTGGCTGCAGCCGCCACTGCGACGTTCCCGGACCAAGCGCTCTCGCGACGGGCGACGACCGGGTTCGCCAACCGCAGGCGGCAAACAGCATCAGCGATGACAAAGCAGGATTCGTGCCCGTTGGAAAACACTCATTAAAGCACGACCCGTGGGTCGCTGCGGCGCGGGCGGTGTAAGAAAGTCCGACAAAGGCCAAGAGCACGTTTCGGTCAGACAGCGGGGTCCAGTCGAACATTCCAACAGCCAAACGATCGCCTTCGTGGAGCAGGTTCGCACAACGGTGCACGCGGTTTGCGTGGCCCCCAGGCAAGCTCCGCCTCAACTGCACGGAAGTTCTTCGCGGCAAGCCAAGCCAAGCCGGTCGTCCAAGGCAACAGAACGAGCCCCGGCCGGCAGCGCCGGCCCCTCCCCTACTCGCCGACGATCACCGTCAGCGGCTCCATCTCCCGATACAGCAGACCGAGCGGCGGCTTGCTCGAAATGGTGATGATGCGCGTTCCCGGCGGGTAGATCAGGTGGTAGGTGAGGAACATGTGCGCCTCGTCGCAACCGAGCAGCAGTTCGCGCAGCGCCGAATAACCGGCCGTGGCAAGCACTTCGACCTCGTCGTAATCGCGCCGGTTGAGACGGATCGAGCGCTGCCTGAACTCCACCTCGGGATGCTTCTCGGCCAGCAGCTCGTGCATCAGCCAGTGCCGCACCTCGGGCAGGACGATGACGCCGACGCTGTCGACGCCGATCACCCACTCGACGGCGCGTGCCTCGCCGAACGGATCCGGAGCATGGTCACCGAAGGCCTGGCACCAGCGCGGAAAGAAGGCCGAGTAGCGGTGCACGAGCTTGTCCATGCTGCCTCGCCCGACTAGCGCCCGCCGACCGCACGGTCGATCAGGCTGCTGACGACGTCGGTGTCGGAAACGAAACCCTCGAGCTCGTTGTTGTCGATCACCAGCACGCTTTTCACCGAATACTGGATCATCAGGCGAGCCAGATAGCGCACGTCGAGGTGCTGCGACACCTGCAGCGCCGGCTTCTGGGCGATATCGTAGACGTTGAGCAGGTCGATGTCGCCGTCTTCGGCGATCACCGCCCGCGCCACGTCGCGATAGGCGATCAGCCCGTAGGCATCACCCGAGTGGCGCTTCTCGACGACCAGCGACTTGACGCCGCGCTCCTTCATCATCATCAGCGCGTCGCGGACGGTCGCCATCGGGCTGATGGTGACGACCTTCTTCTTCATGATTCCGGCAACCAGCATGGCAGGGACTCCTTCAATCAATGATCGGGCAGGCAGGGACAAACGCGGACCGGCTTCCGCCGCTCACAGACCCTCCTCGACTTCGCGCCGGAAGGCCTGCATCTGCGCCAGGCCGATGCCGACGACGCTGCCCAGCGGCAGCGAGAAAGCCAGTCCGCCGCCCGGCAGGTCCATCTTCATCTGCATCTTGACGGCGCGCAGGATGCGCATCGCGAGTTGCTTCTCGACGACGCAGAGCAGCAGCGACTCCTTGCGCTCGAGCCCGAGGCCGAGGAAGGTCTTGCGCTCGTTGTGCCGCAGCCCCTTGCCCTTGAGGATGGTGATGCCGGTGGCGCCGGCTTCCTTGAGGATATCGACCGCGCGGTTCTCGTCTTCGTCGGGAACGATCAGTACGACGGCGGAAAACTTCATCGTGTTTACTCCTTGGCAGGTTTCGCGGCACGCTGCAGCCAGCCGGCGAGCATGCCGTAAGACATGACGATGATCATCGGCAGCAGCGAGGCAAAGGCGATCAGCCCGAAGCCGTCGATCATCGGGTCGCGCCCCGGCGTGCGCTCGGCCAGCCCGACGCCGAGTGCGGTGACCAGCGGCACGGTCACCGTCGAGGTCGTCACGCCGCCGCAGTCGTAGGCGATCGGGATGATGAACTTCGGTGCGAAGCGGGTCATCAGCAGCACCAGCAGGTAGCCGGGGATCAGCCAGTAGGCGATGTTGGTGCCGTCGACGATGCGTGCACAGCCGATGACGATGCCGATGCCGACACCGATCGACACCAGCGTGCGCAACCAGAAACCCTTCAACTGCCCGAGACTGACCTCGTCGGCCTTGATCGACAGCGCGATCAGCGCCGGCTCGGCCATCGTCGTCGCGAAGCCGATCAGGAAGCCGTAGAGGTAGAGCACCCACATCGCCACGCCGTCACGCATCAGGCCGCTGGTCATCTCGTCGCCGAGCGGGAAGAGCCCGACCTGCAGCCCCTCGTCGAACATGAACAGGCCAACCGCCACCAGCACCATGCCCACCGCCAGCCCGCGCGGATCGGCCAGCGGCCGGCGCAGGATGACGAAGCTCGAGAACAGGACGACGGCGATGATCGGCAGCAGGTTACGGACCATGATCAGGAAGTCGAGCAGCATCTCGAGCGCGGCGTACTGGTGCTGGTCGTCGCTCGGCAGCAGCAGCACCGCGCTGCCCGCCGCGGCGGGGACGAAGAAGACGATGCCGTAGAGCTGGATGATGATCATCGGCGCCAGCGCGCCGAAGGCGATCAGGCCGAAACCGTCGAGCATCGGGTTGCGGCCGCGGATGCTGGTCGCCAGGCCGACGCCGAGAGCGGTCAGCAGCGGCGCGGTGACGGTCGAGGCGACGACGCCGCCGGAATCGAAAGCCAGACCGACCAGTTGCGGCGGCGAGAAGGCCGTCAACACGATGACCACCAGATAGCCGGGAATCAGGTAGTTGCCGATCGAGTGACCGAGGACGATGCGCCAGACGCCGACGACGACCGCCAGGCCGACGCCGAGCGCCGCCACCATGCGCAGCGTCAGCGCGCCCATGCTGCCGCCCGACACCGCCTCGGCCTTGTAGGCGACCGCCATCAGCGCCGGCTCGGCGGCGACCGAGGCGAAGCTGACGCAGAAGGCGAAGAACATCAGCCAGAGGAAGGAGCCGCGCCGGGCGAAATCGAAAGCCATTGTCTCGCCGGCAGGAAAGATCGCCGCGTCCAGCCCCTTGACGAACAACGCGAGGCCAAGCAGGACGACGGCAAAACCCCCGATCAGCGCCGCCGGGCTGTCGGGCATGCGCTGGATGAAGAAGATCTGGAAGATGAGAACGACGATCAGCGTCGGCGCCAGATCACGCGCCGCTTCGTGCAGCAGCTCACGGATGACGCGAACGAGCGAGCCGAGCCTCATCCTAGCTCCCGGCCGCCGCCGCTCGCCGCGCACGGACGGGGAGAAGCGGCGAGCTGCCAAGATGGATCAGCGCCTGCGCGATGCCCCGCGGAGCAGCCCTTCGATCGGTCGTTCTGGCCATGGCGGCGGATGATGCCGGAAGTTCGCGGATGCGGCAAGAGGCGGCAAGACAAATCACCCTGGCATTGCCGGCGCGGATGCCGCGGCGCTCGTGCCACGTGGTGCCCCGGCACGCCCGGTCGAGGATTGACGACGGCAGACCGCAAAGGCCATACTCATGTCCGCATCATCGAGGTTCCGGCGCGCTGCCGGAGAGACCTCCGCAACTCGGTCCTGGTGGCCCGATCGCGGAGCTGATCGCCGCGTGGTCACCACCGGGACCGGATCCCATCAGTTATCGCCGCAAGGCCTGCCCATGATCGACCGCTTCGCGCCCGTCCTGCACATTCTCGGCATCCTGATCATCGGCTTCGGCGGGCTGATGCTGCTGCCGCTCGGCCTGTCGTGGCTGACCGCCGACGGCGCCCACAGTGCCTACGACGAAGCCGTCCTGATCACGCTGGCCGCAGGCGGGCTGCTGACCTTCACGGCGCGCCACCAGAAGCGCGAGATGCGCGTGCGCGAGAGCTTCCTGCTGGTGGCGCTGATCTGGGCCCTGCTGCCGGCCTTCGGCGCGCTGCCGCTGTATCTGCACATCCGCGAGCTGTCGTGGACCGACGCCTATTTCGAGGCCGTGTCGGGACTGACGGCAACCGGCGCGACGGTGCTGTCCGGTCTCGACCATCTGCCGCTGTCGATCAACTTCTGGCGCACCTTCATGCACTGGGTCGGCGGTCTCGGCGTCGTCGTCCTGGCGGTGGCGATCCTGCCGCTGCTCGGCTTCGGCGGTCGCAGCATGCTCAAGGCAGAAACGCCGGGGCCGATGAAGGACAGCAAGATCACCCCGCGTCTGACCGAAACCGCCAAGGGTCTGTGGGTGGTGTACGTGATCCTGACGACGGCCTGCGGCATCAGCCTCTACCACGCAGGGATGAGCCCCTGGGATGCGATGATGCACGCCTTCTCGGTCATGGGCCTGGGCGGCTTCTCGACCAAGGACGCCAGCCTCGGCCATTTCGACAGCCTCGAGATCGAGATCGTCGTCACCTTCTTCGCGCTGCTCGCCGGCATCAACTACAGCACGCACTTTCTCGCCCTGTCGAAGCGCTCGCTGCGCGTCTACCGCTTCGATGTCGAGGCACACTATTTCCTCGGCTTCCTCGCCTTCAGCAGTCTCGCGCTGACCCTCTACCTGATGCCCGACGGCATCTACGAGGATTTCCTGACCACCTTCCGCTACGTCGCCTTCCACTCGGTATCGCTCGCCACCTCGCTCGGCTTCGCCACCACCGATTATGCGCAGTGGCCGCTGTTCGCACAGTTGTGGATCCTCTTCCTCGGCAGTTTCGTCGCCTGCTCGGGATCGGCCGGTGGCGGCATCAAGATGATGCGCGCGGTGATCCTCTACAAACAGGTGTTCCGCGAGCTGATGCGGGCGATGCACCCACACGGCCTGCAGAGCGTGCGCTTCGGGACGAGCATCGTTCCCGACCACGTGCTGCACTCGATCCTCGGCTTCCTCTTCATCTACGTCGTGTCGATCGTCTCGCTGACGCTGCTGATGGTCGCCACGCGGCTCGACGTCATCACCGCCTTTTCCGCCGTCGTCGCCTGCATCAACAACACCGGACCCGGCCTCAACCTGGTCGGGCCGGCGACGACCTACGAGGTGCTCAGCGACTTCCAGACGTGGATCTGCACGTGGGCGATGCTGCTCGGCCGGCTCGAGATCTTCACGCTGCTGGTGCTGCTGATGCCGGCGTTCTGGCGACGCTAAGGCCGCAGCATCTCGGCCAGCGCCGCCATCAGCCAGGAACGCATGCCGATGACGATGGTGTAGGGACGGCGCTGCTCGGGTGGCAGCTTCTGGTCGGCCAGGTGCTGATTGGCGAAGTCCTGGCCGACGCGCAGCAGCCGTTCGCGAAACGAACTGGCGAGGCTGCGACCGATTTCGCCGTGCACCACCATCAGCATCTCCGACTCGCCGTCGAAACCGCCGGCGAAGTAGTCGTGCAGCACTTCCCGGCGGAAGAAGTCCATCACCGGCCCGTGCGGCAGCCAGCGGAATCCCTTGGCCACCTTCAGCCGATAGCGGTTGCCGGGGCGCAGGTCGATGATGCCGATGCGATCGAGCTGGGTCAGCGCCTTCACCAGCTGGACCTCGCTCAGCTGGTAGGTGGCGAGGATCTCCTCGGCGGGTACCTGGCTGATGACGCAGATCGCCACCACCAGCAGGAGCCGGTCGGCGACCACCGCCTTCTCCTGCGCCAGGGTCAGTTCCAGCAGCAAGGGCTGGGTGTCGGCGATGCGCCGCGCGAGGTCGGCGAAATCGACGTTGAGCACGCGACAGATGTCGTCGATGCGCGAGAGCGGCATGTCACCCCCTCTGGCGAACATGCGCTTGACGCTGGACTCGGCCATGCCGAGGCGCTCCGCCAGTGCCGCGTAAGTCATCCCGGCGGACCTGAGTTCGGACTTGAGCAGCGCGATGAGGTCGACGGTGGTGCTCATGGCACGCTGTCTTCCGGGCAAGAGTATCTTTTCAGGATACCACGAGTCACTCCTGAAAAGACATCGTATCTCTTTCTTGTACCGCCGAAGCACTCATTCCATGATGCGTCCGTCACCTCATCACCCCAGAAAAGGAGCACAGCATGGAACCTGCACGACACTCGATCCGCCGCGACACCGCCGCCTGGCGCCTGCAGGTCTGGGTTTCGTTCGGCATCGCCGTGTTCGTCTGCGGCAGCGGACTGGCCTGGCTGCCGGGCGACGATCTCGACCGCGCCTTCATGGTCATGGGCTATTCCTTCTGCCTCTCTTCCGTCTTCGTACTCGCCAAATACGTGCGCGACAACGCCGCGACAGAAGCGGACACGCCAACCTGGTCGCTGGTCGTCTGGGGCGGGTTCGCGCTGGCGATGGCGCTGACCGGCTGGGGCCTGTGGCGCATGGACATCAACCCGACGTGGAAAGCCTATCTGCTGGTGAGCTGGCTCTACCTGATCTCGTCGGCCTTCACCCTGGCGAAGACCCTGCGCGACGCCCATGAGGCCGATCGCCTCGAACACGGCCGGGAGTCCTGCGCCACCCACGCCCCCGCCGACAGCGCGCAGCACTGAAACCCACACGCAAGGAGTCGATCATGAACACCGCAACCTCCCGCCGCTCCGCCCTGCGCCAACTCTGCGGGCTTGGCCTCGCCCTGGCAGTCGCGCCGTACGCCAGCCACTGCCTTGCGCATGGCGGCGCAGCCGAAGCCAGCACGGCGTCCGGCCTCTCGCTTTCCCTGCCGGTCGCAGTGCTCAGCGCCGCACCGGTGATGATCCTCAGCGCCGGTGCGGCGCTCACCGTGGTCGCCGTCGAAAGCTCGGCGCGCGGCGCCGTCTGGCTGCTGCGGCGCGCGTCCGACGGTGCCACCGCCAGCCTGCGCTTCACCGGCGAAGTGGCCGCCGCATCATTGGTGGCGGCAGGCACCGTCGTCTCGGTGACGGTCGTCACCGCCGGCTGGCTGCTCTCGATGGCGGGCGAGGTGATCTGCCTGGTGCCCAATGCCCTGGGCGAGTCACTGCTCTACAACGAAAGGATCCGCTGATGAACACCGGCGACACGATCCGGCGGGCCTGGCGCAGCGTCGTGCTGGCGCTGAGCCTGGCGTGTCTCGCCGCGCCGGCGCTTGCCGGCCAGAACTGCGAGGCGCGCCGTCCGACCGTCGATGCGATCAGCCGCGACCTCGCGCTGGCGGCAAGCGTCGCCCGGCAACTCGACGAGCTGGCGCAGCGCGACGGCAGCAAGGTGGTGCTCATCGCCCGCGCCGGGCAGGATCTCTCGCAGTACGGTCTGCGTTACTCACACCTCGGCATCGCCTATCGCGACGACGCCGCGCTCGACGGGCGCGGTGCCTGGCGCGTGCTGCACAAGCTCAACCAGTGCGGCAGCGGCCGCAGCAGCCTGTACCGTCAGGGCCTCGCCGAGTTCTTCGGCGACGGACTGTACCTGCACGAGGCCGGCGTCGTCGCGCTCGAACACGGGCTCGCGGCCCGCGTCATCGGCCGGATCAAGGATGACGCGCTGCTCGCCAGCCTGCACGAGCCGCGCTACAACATGCTCGCCTACCCGTGGTCGGGCCCCTACCAGCAGAGCAACCAATGGGCGATCGAGACCCTGGCGATGCTCGCCGAGCCCACCGTCAACAGCCGCGCCGCGGCGCGCGACTGGCTGCGCGCCAGCGGTTACCGTCCGACCACCCTGCAGATCGATCCGCTCAAGCGGCTGGGCGCGCGCGTCGCCACCGCCCACATCAGTTTCGACGACCATCCCTTCGGGCGACGAATGGCGGGGCAGATCGAAACGGTCACCGTGGACTCGGTGTTCGCCTGGATGGAACGTAGCGGGCTTGGCAAGGCGCCGCTGCGCCTGCGCACCGTGCCGCCGCTGGTGTTCTCGTCCACCACGGCACGACCAGTGGAAAGGCCGTCGTGACCGTACGGGCAGCGGGCCACCGCGCAGCGGCTGGCGGGGCGCCAGGGCGCCGCCGCCAGGCGCCGCCTACCAGCGAATCTGAACCTCCTGGATGACCTGCGGCGTTGCGCGCTGGATGGTGAACCGGATGCCTTCGACCTCGATCGTCGTCCCCGGCTTGGGAATCTCGCGCGCGAACTCGAGCAGGAAACCGGAAAGCGTGTCGTGGCTGCCCTCGCCGGGCAGCTTCAGGCCGAGTTTCTCGACCAGCAGCAGCGGGTTGGCGCGGGCGCTGACGACGTAGTCGTGATGTCCGAGCTTGCGATACCATTCGGCCGGTTTCTCCTGACGGTCGTACTCGTCCTCGATGTCCTCGACCACTTCCTCGATGATGTCCTCGATCGTGACGATGCCCTCGGCGCCGCCGAACTCGTCCATCACCACCGCCATCGCGTCGCCGTCCTTGCGCAGTTCGACGAGCATCGACTCGGCGCTCTTGCTCGCCGGCACGTAGCGGGTCGGACCGACGAATCCCTCGATCGGCGTCGCGGCATCGACGCCGAGCAGGTCCATCGTGTTGAGCACGCCGATGACGCGGTCGATGCGGCCGTCGTACACCGGCAGGCGGACGTGCGCGCTGTCGACCGCCAGGCGCACCGCCTCGCCGACCGTGCACCGCCTGTCGATGGCCGTGACGTCGATCAGCGGCACCATCACCTTGTACACCGTCGTCTCGGAAAAGTTGAACATGCGCCGGATCATCGTCTTCTCGATCTGCTGGATGTCGCCCCCCTCCTGCGGCGGCATCTGCACCATGCTCTGGATCTGTTCGCGCAGGGTGAAGGGGTTGTGTTCGTCGCGTGCGCCGGCGAGGCGCGAAAGGAACTTCGACAGCGTGACGAAGACGACCAGGATCGGCGCGAACAGGATCGAGAAGAAGCGTAGGATGTAGATGACGTAGGGCGTGATCACGTCGGCGCGCTGCTGGAAGACGCTCTTCGGGACGATCTCGCCGAAGACCCAGATCAGCGGCGCGACGAGGATGACCGCCAGCCAGCTGCCGGCATCGCCGAATAGCTGGATCATCAGCGCGGTGGCGATCGTCGAGTTGGCGACGACGGCGATGTTGGTCCCGACGAGCGTCGTCGACAGCAGCCACTCGGGCCGCTTCTCGAGCATTTCGAGCGCCATCCGCGCGCCGCGCGATCCCTTGGCCGCGTCGTGGCGCAGTTTCATGCGGTCGGCGCTGACGATGCCGAGTTCCGAGCCCGAGAAGAAGCCCTCGGCGATCAGGCAGACGACCATCAGCAGGGCCGTGAGCAGGATATCAGGCATTTATGCGTCCCCCTTCTTCTCTTCGGTCGTTTCCTCGCTCGCCGCCGCCTCGCCGGCATCCGCGGCGGCTTCGGCCGGCGGCGGCAGCCGTTCGACGAGGACGCGCGTGATCCGGTTGTGCTCGAGGGTCTCGACGGTGAAGCGCAGCCCATGACGCTCGATCGCCGCGCCGCTCGCCGGCAGTTCGCCAAAAGCCTGCAGCAATGCGCCGGCGAGGGTCTCGACTTCCTCACTCTCGATGCGAACACCGAACTCCTGGTTGAAGTCGTCGAGCGACATGCTGGTGTCGATCAGGCGACGGCCGTCGGCGAGGTCGCTCATCAGGTGCCGCGGCACGACGTCGCTGTCGGACGGACTGGCGATCTCGCCGAAAACGCATTCGAGCAGATCCTCCATCGTCACCAGGCCGGTGACGCCACCGTACTCGTCGACGATCAGCGCGAACGACAGCTTGCGCTGGCGGAAGGTGTGGAACAGCTCGACGGCCGGCTTCGATTCCGGGAAGAAACTCGGCTGCCGCAGCAGCTTGCGGATTCCCTGCGGATCGCGCTCCAGCCGGGCGAGATCGACGCCGAGCAGGTCGCGCGTGTAAAGGATGCCGAGGATGGTGTCGCGATGCCCCTTGAACACCGGATAGCGCGACTGCCGCGTCGCCCGGATCTGCGCCAGCAGTTCGCTCACCGGCAGGTCGGCCGAGAGGAACTGGATGTCCGAGCGCGGCCGCATGATGTCGCTCAGCGACTTGTTGCCGAAATCGAAGATCTTCTCGATGTACTGCGCTTCCTTGCTGTCGAGCGCGCCCTCGCCGACGGCGTCATGCACCAGCGTGCGGATCATGTCCTCGGTGACCAGGTTGCCCTGCGAACGCTGCTTGCCGACGATCAATGTGATGAAGAAGTCGGAGATGTGGCGGATCACCTCGCGCAGCGGCGTGATCAGTCGCGCGAACAGCGCGATCGGCCGACACTCGGCATTGGCGAAGGCGACGTTGTTGCGGATCGCCAGCACCTTCGGCGTGATCTCGCCGAAGAGCAGCAGGATCGGCACCATCACCAGCAGGTTGATCATCTCGTTCTCGGCGCCGAAGAGGTGGATGATCATCGCCGCCGAGATCACCGACGCCGAGACATTGACGAATTCGTTGCCGATCAGGATGGTGACGATCAGCCGCCGCGGCTCGCTGCGCAGGCGCTCGATGAGTTCGATGCGCGGATTCTTCGCCGCGCGCATCTGGTCGAGCTGGAACTGGCTGAGCGAGAACAGCGAGGTTTCAGTGCTCGAGAAGAAACCCGAGAAACCGAGCAGGACGACAAAGACGATGAGTTCGATCCATAGGGCAGGATCCATGGTTCACACCTTCCTCCAGAAAAGGGACATGGCACGACATCCGCGGTTGGCGGCGACAGGACTGCAAGAGGGACCGGCGACAGCAGCGCTGCCGGGACGGCCAACCAGACAGACCGTCGACGGCGGACTTCCGGAGCCGACGGTCACGACAGGCTTGCAGGGAGGCTCGGAAGTGGCGAAAGCCCGAGCAACGATCGGCGCTTCCTGCCGCAAAGCGGGTGTCCGGCTGCAGGAGGAAGAGGGGACGCAAGTCGCCGGCAGCCGTGCTGCAGCGAGATGGGCGGGATAAAATGGGGAATCAGCCCGAGAACGACATGGACGCGGATTCTGCGCCAGCTTGATGCCAGAGTCAAGGGCGGCGCGACCGCGGGTTCGCGGGCCGAGGCGCCGACGCCACCTCGCGACGGCAGGTTGCCCAAGCGCACGATCTCGTGTAAATAACCGTTCTGTCATCCATCATGCTGCACGCGGCGGCCATAGCGGTCTGCCGAGTGCACTAACCGCCGCCAGATGTTCGAAGCCTTCCTGCTGTTCATCCTGCTGCTGTTCTCGGCCTTCTTCTCCGGCTCCGAGACGGCGATCACCTCGCTCTCGCGGGCGCGGGTCGAGGCGCTGCTGGCCGAGCGCCGTTTCGGAGCACGCGCGCTGCACCGGATGAAGGGCAACCTCAACCGCACGCTGGTGATCATCCTGATCGGCAACAACCTGGTGAATACCGGCGCCGCCACCCTTGCCACCGTCGTCGCCACCGAGCATTTCGGGCACCTCGGCCCCGGTCTGGCGGTCGGCGTCATCACCCTGCTGCTTCTGATGTTCGGCGAGATCACGCCGAAGACCTTCGGCTCGCGCTACGCGATCGCCGTCGCCCTGCTCGCGGCCGGCCCGATCGAACTCCTCGGCCGCCTGCTGCTGCCGCTGGTGTGGGCGCTCGAGCGCTTCATCGACTGGATGCACGGCATGACCAGCCCGCCGAAGGATCCGACGGTGACCGAAAGCGAACTGATCGCGCTGGCCGAGCACGGCACCCAGGAAGGATCGATCGAGGCCGGCGAGCACCAGATGATCCGGCGCATCTTCGACTTCAGCACGCTGCGCGCCGGCGACATCATGGTCCACCGTCACCAGATCTTCTCGCTCGACGGGCAGCGGACGATCGGCGATGCGCTGGCCGAGATCGCCGGCCAGTCGCACTACCGGATTCCGCTCTTCGCCGGCAATCCGGAAGAAATCAGCCGCGTCGTGACGCTGCCCGAGATCCTCCGGGAAGTCGCGCGGGGCAACCTCGACAGGACGCTCGCCGAAACGGGCAGCGAACCGATCTTCGTGCCGCCGAACCAGCCGGTCGACCGGCTGCTCGACGTGCTGCGGGCGAACAAGGATCAGTTGATCGTCGTCGTCAACGAGTTCGGCGGCCTGCTCGGCATCTTCACGCTCGAGGACATCCTCGAGGAACTCGTCGGCGAGATCTACGACGACCAGGAAGCACCGCCGGACGAGCAGGTCCTGCTGATGCAGCCTGACGGCAGCGAACTGGTGGTCGACGGGACGACCGAACTGCGCATCATGGAAGCGCATTTCGAGCAGGACTTCGCCGGCAAACCCTACGACTCGGTGAATCTCTGGATCATCCGCCATCTCGAACGGATTCCTGCCCCCGGCGAGAGCTTCCAGATCGAGGGCCTGGAAGTGAAGATCGAGCGCGCCTCACGGCGCCGCATCCACGAGGTGCGCATCAGGCGCCCGTCGGCGACGACAGCCAGCGATGCCGCTGCCTGCAAGGCAGCCGGCGGCAGCGCCGGCGACGGCAGTCCGCCGCCCGCGTAGCGCCGGCGCGGCGATCCGCCACGCCGGCTGCCACCTGGCCGTTCGCCGCCTACTCGCGCTGCAGGATCGCCGCCGGCAGCACCGTCCGCGCCATCCGCTTGGCGAAGTAGTAGATCCGCTTCTGCTTCTCGATCAGGTCGATCTCCATCGTGTATGCCGGAATCCGGTTCGGCTCCTCGGCGACGAGGCGGCGCGCCTCGTGCAGCGCCGCCGAATCGGCGATCTGGTTGATCTCCTCCTTCATTCCGGTGACCACCTGCGCCGCCCGCTGGTTGCGCTGGGCAACCGCCTGCACGGCAGCCGTCACCGCGCGCGTGATCGCCTGCTGGAAGCCGTTGAGCACCCCCTGCGTCGCCTCGCTGATCTCGATGCGGTCCTTGATGCGGTCATAGCCGAGCACCACCAGGTTCGTTTCGACGATGTCGCCGATGTTCTCGAGGTTGCTCACCGCCTCCATCAACTGCAGCAACTCGCGCGTCTGCTCGTCGTTCAGTTGCTGCTTGCTGATCCGGCCGAGGTAGTCGATGATCCCGGCGTGCAGGATGTCGACGGTGTCGTCCATCTTCCTGATCTCCTCGAGCGCCTCGCGGTCGCCCTTGATGATCGCCGGCATGATCCCTTTCAGCATCTGGTTGACCGTCTCGCCCATGTGCATCACTTCCATCCGCACCTGGTCGAGCGCCAGCGACGGCGTGCTCAGGAGTTCCTCCTGCAGGAAACGGGTGCGGACGATCATCGCTTCCTCCTCGAGCGCCTTGTCGGGCACCAGCCATTCGACGAGACGCGCGATCTGCGTCGTGAACCAGATGAAGATCAGCGTGTTGGCGACGTTGAAGAAGGTGTGCGCATTGGCGATCTGGCGCGGCGTTTCGGCCGCCAGCCGGGCGGCGCCGCTGAGATCCGGATACGAAGGCGAGATGCTGGTGACGAAACTGGCGATGAAGCCGATGAAGGGCAGCCAGATCAGCACCCCGCAGACATTGAACAGCAGGTGAACGATCGCTGCGCGCACCGCCTCGCGCGGCTTGCCGATCACCGCCAGCAGCGCCGTCGCACAGGTGCCGATGTTGGCGCCGAAGGCGAGCGCGATTCCCGCCTGCAGGCTGATGAAGCCCTGGCTGGCCATGACGATGACGATGCCGGTCGACGCCGACGACGACTGGATCAGCGCGGTGAAGGCAGTGGCGATCAGGACGCCGACGAGCGGGTTGTCCATCGACTTCATCAGGTCGAGGAAGGGCTGGAAGCTGCGCAGCGGTTCCATCGCCTCGCTCATCACGTGCATGCCGAAAAAGACCATGCCAAGGCCCATCAGCATCTCGCCATAGTGCTTGGTCTTGTCGCTCTTGGCGATGAACAGCATGGCGAAACCGACCGCGATCATCCCCAGCGCCGCCTTGGTGATCTTGAAGGCGACGATCTGCGCGGTGATCGTCGTGCCGATGTTGGCGCCCATGATGACGCCGACCGACTGCGACAGCGACATCAGGCCGGCAGAAATGAAGCCGACGACGAGCACCGTGGTGACCGACGACGACTGGATCACCGCGGTGACCAGAGCGCCGGTGCCGACGCCCATGAAACGATTGACCGTCAGCCTGGCGAGGATGCCTTTCATCCGCTCGCCGGCAACCGCCTTCAGTCCTTCCTCCATCTGCATCATGCCGAAGAGGAAGATCGCCAGGCCGCCGAGGAGCTCGACGGTCATCATCAGCCAGTCGGGATCACTGCCCGAGGCTTCCGCCGCCAGCGCCGAGCGCGCGAGCAGCGCCGACAGCAGCGCGAAAACACAGACCGCGAGCGGCAACACGATCGGCTGCCGGCGGTGGAACTGTTCGAGATTCATTTTTCTGTCTCCTCCTGTGGTTGCGAATCAGTCTTTCACCAGCTCCTTGACGATGGTCACCGGCAGCCGCGCCAGGCTGACGACCTGCTCGGCGACCGAACCGAGCAGCAGGTGGCGCAGCCCGGTCATTCCCTTGCTGCCGAGTACCAGCAGGCCCGCCTTCTGCTTCTGCGCCACCTGCAGGATGCGCGTCACCGGAATTCCCTTGACCAGCAGCACCTCCGGCTTCTGCAGCGCCTGCCGCTGCGGGTGTTTCTTCTTCGCTTCGGCGAGGAAGGCGTCGAGCATCTCGCCGGCGATGTCCTCCATGCGCGTCAGCGTCTTCTTGCGCGCCATGCGCGCGTAGTAACCCGGCATGTTCAGCGGATCGTGGACGACGTGCAGCACCACCAGGCGCACACCGAGACCGTCGGCGAGGTCGCTGGCGAGCAGCAGGGCTGCCTCCGAATGCGCCGAGAAATCGACCGCGACGAGAATCGGCCCGCGCCCGTGGCCTGAAGCCCGGGATTCACCTTGCTTGTTTTCAGCCATCTGCAGGTACTCCTCCGAAAGGATTTGTTCGACCACGCGCCCGCGGCCACTTGCCCAGGCTGGCAGTCGCCACGGCGAAAGCGCCCCGACAACCGCACCGGCGCCCTGCCACACCCGGGATCGGGTGCGCAAATTGCCGATTCCTGGCGGAAGCCGCAGGCTCAGCCGACAAAGATACAATAAATTCCGCGCGCATCAAGGTTTTCCTGGCCAGCGGGCAGCAGCGGAAATGCCGCGGAAAAACAGCAGAAAGCGGCCGAAAGTGCTTGTTTCGGCGCGGCAATGCGCCTATCCTTCACGGCTGCGTGCGGTGCCCGCGGGCGAGCGGCGAGATGCCCGCAGCAACGTCGGACACGATCCGCAGCGAGCAGCGAGGTCCGCAAACATCAACGCGATTTCCTGAAGGGGGGAGGTGGATGGAAGGATTGAGCATGTCCGGCGTCCTGGGCAGCCTGGCTTCGGTGGACTGGGAACTGGTGATCCGCATTCTGGTGCAGTGCTGCCTGTTCTCGATGTCGGCCTTCTTCTCGGGATCGGAAACCGCCCTCTTCTCGCTCAGCCGGATCGATCTGCAGAAACTGCGGAATTCCCGCAATCCTCATTCCGAAAGCATCCACGCGATGCTCGACGAGCCGCGCCGCCTGATTGTCTCGCTGCTCTGCGGCAACGAACTGGTGAACATCGCCGCGGCGGCGAACATGACGATGATCCTGATCAGCGCCTTCGGAGAAGCGGACGCCGGCTGGATCAACGTCGTCGTCATGGTGCCGCTGCTGCTGCTCTTCGGCGAAGTGACGCCGAAGACGATCGCGGTGAACTTCCCGGTGAAGTTCGCCACGCTGCTCTCGGCGCGTTTCCTGCCGAAGTGGATTCTCATCGTCACGCCGTTGCGCAACGTCGTGCGGCTTGTTGCCGACCGCGTCACCACCTTCGTCGTCGGCGAGCACGTCAGCCGCGAGAACATCCTGAAAGCCGACGAACTGCGGACGCTGATGGCCGACAGCGAGGAAACCGGGGTCATCGAGGCATCGGAACGGGTGCTGATCGACAAGGTGCTCGAGGCGGCGGAAACCGACGTCGCGCGCATCATGACGCCCGGGCCGCGCATCCGCTTCCTCGACGGCGACCTGCCGGTCGACGAGTTGATCGAGCGCTTCCGCAGCTACCGCCACCCGCGCGTTCCGGTCTACCGCGGCCATTGGGACAACGTCATCGGCTTCCTGCAGGCCGAGGATCTGCTGCGCCGCGTGCGCAGCGGCGGCTCAGCGCGGATCGAGCTGCGCGACATCCTGCGGCCGGCGCATTTCGTTCCGCCGACGAAGAAGGTCGACGAGATGCTCGAGTACTTCCAGCGCTTCAACACGCGCGCCGCGGTGGTCATCGGCGAGTACGGCGAAGTGCTCGGCATCGTCACCATGAAGGACGTGCTCAGTTTCATCTTCGGCGAGATCTCGGGCAAGCTGCGCGGCCAGGAGCACTTCCAGGAGGAGGACAACGACAGCTACACCGTCCCCGGCTACATGCGGCTGGCGGACCTGCGCACGCTGACCAATTTCGACATCGACGACCCGCTGATGAACACCATCGGCGGCGTCACGCTGGTCCTCTTCGGGCGCCTGCCACGGGTCGGCGAGAAAGTGTTCTACGCCGACTACGAGATCACCGTGCGCGAGGTGGTCGGCATGCGCATCACCAAGGTGCGCGTGACGCGCGGCCGCACCCCGGACGAACCGGAGGAGACACCGGAGGAACCCGAGGAGATCGAGAGCATCGCCGCGCCGCTGCCTGACGTCTCGGCCGAGGATCAGGAGCAGCAGGCGCAGGAGGAGTACGAGGAGGCGGATCTGCTGCACGAAGCGCCGCCCGAAGAAACGGAGGCGGAGCAGGAACAGCCGCTGGCCGGCGCAGCGACCACCGGCGAAGGCGCTGTCGAGGGCGACGGCGCGGGCAGCGCGGCGCCGGACGGCGCAGCAAGGACCACGGGTTAGGAAGGGAGAAGACGATGGACCTGATTCTGCAACTGCTCGTGATCCTGATCTTCCTGCTGCTCAAGGGCTTCTTCTCGGGCTCCGAGCTGGCGATGGTCAATTCGGACAAGATCCACCTGCGCCACGAGGCGCGGATGGGGAACGCCGGCGCGAAACTGGTGCTCAACCTGTTCCGCACGCCCGACGTCATGCTCGGGACGACGCTGGTCGGCACCAACATCGCGACGGTGACGATCACCACCCTCGGCACGCTGATCTTCGTCCGTCTCTTCGGCGACATCGGCGATGTCGTCTCGGTACTGGTATTCACCCCCTTCCTGCTGATTTTCGGCGAGATCGTGCCGAAGAGCATCTTCCAGCAGAAGGCCGACACGATCGTCACCCGCATCATCTACGGCCTGCGCTTCTTCTCCTACGTCTTCTACCCGGTGATCTTCGTCTTCAGCCGTGTCGCCCGCTTTGCCGCCCGCCTCTTCGGCGGCGCCAGTTCGGCGTCGAGCGGTTTCATCAGCAAGGACGAACTGCGCGTCCTGATCGACCTCTCGGAGACCGCATCGGACAGCGCGGCGACCAGCAAGCAGCGGATTCGGCGCATCTTCCGCTTCGCCGACACGACCGTCGGCGAGGTGATGACGCCGCTGGCCGAGGTCATCGGCTTCAACGAGACGCGCGAGATGGCGGAAGCGGTGCGCCGCGTCTGGTCTTCCGGCTTCAACCGCCTGCCGGTGTTCCGCGGCAACATCACCAACGTCACCGGCGTCATGACGCTGAGCACCTGGGACCTCCTGCTGCCGGACATCGAGCAGCGTCCGGTGGGCGACTTCGTCAAGCCGGCGCTCTATCTCTCGCCGCGGCAGAGTCTCGACCAGGTCCTGCCGCTGCTGCGCTCGCGCGCCGACCACATGGCGGTGGTCGTCGACGAGTTCGGCTCGGCGATCGGCATCCTGACGATGGAAGACATCTTCGAGGAGGTCGTCGGCCCGGTCGATTCCGGCTTCGACTTCGACGGCATGAAGAGCCGCCGCATCAGCATCGAGGCGATCAGCGACGATGCCCACCTGATCAGCGGTCGCGCGCCGATCTCCGAACTCAACGATTCGCTCAAGCTCGGCCTGCCGGTCGGCGACGCGCATACCATCGCCGGCTTCCTGATCAACCGCCTGCGGCGCATCCCGCAGGTCGGCGATACGGTGCAGGAACAGGGATACCGCTACACGGTGATCGAAGCCGACGCGCGCACCGCAACCAGGGTGCGCGCCGAGCGAATCTGAACCGGGACGGCGCTCAGCAGGCCTCGTCCGCCTGCTTGCTGACAGGCGGCATTCCAGGCAGCGCCGTCGCCGGCAGGAATGTGGCAAATCGACGCACGTGCGCCCTTTTCCGCAGTCGCATTGGGTGCTGCGCGAGTCGCTCAGGCCGGCGGGGTAATGCCAGCGGGCGCCGCCGACGGGTCGTCCGCAACGGCGGGCAGGAGCCTCTGCGCGATTTCCCGCGCCCACGGGTTGATCTCGCCGTAGGTCTTGACGATGCGACCCTCCGAGGCGCGGAACAGCAGCCGGGCGCGGGCATTGTCGATCGAATTGTCGTAGAGGTAGGTGCGGTCGGCGAGCCAGGCGACGAAATAGCAGTAGGCGAGCGACCGGGTGTAGCGGGCGATGATCTTCGGAATCGGCACGTCGTGCCCGCCCTCCATGACGCGCATCGCGACCCGCTTGGCGTTGATCGACGGGTCGTCGGTGCCGACGAAGAAAAGGCGGATGAAGAAGCCGGCGTCGCGGGCGCGGCGAATGTAGTCGAGTTTGTCGGCCGCCGAAAGCACCGTTTCGAAAGCCAGGCTGACACCGCGCTCGAGGCACTGTTCGCGAATCTCGGTCGCCCGCTGCGCCGCCTGGACGACCGCCGCCGGCGAGTTCCAGTCGCCGAATTCGTCACGCGCGATGAAATCGGGATTGACGTAGACGCAGCCGCCCATCCACTCGTGCATCAGGAGCTGCTGCGTGATCGAGGTCTTGCCCGAGCCATTCGGTCCGGCGACGACGATCAACCGGGGTCTTGCCCCGGGGGTCATGCCTCGCGGCGGAAAGGCGGATTGATTGCCGAGATCTCGGCCCGCAGGCGGAGCAGCAGTTGCGCCCGCGCGGCATCGGCATGCCGGCGTGCTGCTGCGGCGACGGCTTCCATCAGGTCGTCGAGCTGTTCGTCAGAGGGTTCGTGGATGATGTCATTCAGATCGAATGGTTGCTGTGGCATCGCTTTCTCCAGACTCGCTCAACGTGGGGACTGTCACCCGGACCGTCACCTCGTTTCCTGCCGGGCAACGCCGATTCTACCGTAGAAGAGGCGTCGCCAGTGGCCATCCGCCGGCAGCGGGGTATGGCACCGCCCATCCGGACACCGATCCCGGTGCGCAGGTGGCTGCCGGCCGTTGCGGGGAGCCACGGTTCCGGCGGGGTGAAGCGGATGTGCAAAGCCGCGATCGGTTCCGCCGGTCTTGCCGCTTGCCGGCCGAGCCTGCGATACTCTTGCCGGCGGCGTCGCCACGTTTTCGCGCGGCGGCGACGCAAAGCCGGCGACCACCCCGATAGCCATCTTCCTTCGACCATGAAGCTGCGACGCATCCATACCCTGCAGCGGCCGGCCGCCGGCCGCAACGACCTGCCGCCCCTGCTCTTCGTCCACGGCGGCTACGCCACGGCCGCCTGCTGGGACGAGTATTTCCTTCCCTGGTTCAGCCGCCAGGGCTTTGCCTGCCATGCCCTCGACCTCGCCGGTCATGGCCGCAGCGAAGGCCGCGAGAGCCTGCACGGCTTCGGCATCGACGACTACGCCGACGACCTCGCGCAGGTGGTGCGCGGACTCGCGCGACAGCCCGTGCTGATCGGCCACTCGATGGGCTGCGTCGTCGTCGAGCGCCACCTCGAACGCGAGGCGGCACCGGCTGCGGTGCTGATGGCGCCGGTGCCGCCGGGCGGCATCCTCGGCGCAACGATGAAGATCGCCCTCACCCGGCCCGCCTTCTTCGACCAGCAGGCACGCAGCACGCGCGGCGAGTACGCGGCCGAGAGCCTGCGCACGCTGCGCGAGGTCTACTACTCGGCCGAGACCAGCACCGACGACCTGCTGCGCTTCGCGCCGCTGTTCCAGGACGAGTCACGCCGCGCGCTGCTCGATCTGAGCCTGCTGGCGATGCGCTTCGGCCGCCGGCTGCCGGCATTGCCGGTCCTCGTCGTCGGCGGCGAGGCGGACGCGGTGTTTCCACCCGCGATCCTTGCTTTCACGGCTGCCCGCTGGCGGGCCGACACGGCCGTGATTCCGCGCGCTGGCCACACGCTGATGCTCGACGCACACTGGCAGGCGGCAGCGGAGGCGATTGCCGTGTGGATCCGGCGGCAATGCTGAGACGCGTGCGCCAGGCTGGCCCCTCAGCCGGACAACCGCGGCGCCCGACGCGTCAGGCCATCCGGCGAAGAATCGCGCGGCGGCGTGCTCCCACCGCCGCACGGACGGGCAGCAGATGAAGAGGCCGGCTGCCCGAACGACCCGCTCCGGTGCCGCCCTGCGAGCCAGCGAAGAGCGTCTGCGTCTGGTCATGGAGGCGACCAGCGACGGCATCTGGGACTGGCACCTGGCGACCGACCAGCTGTACTTCAGCGACCGCTGGTACACCATGCTCGGCTACGCTCCCGGCGCTTTCCCGGCCAGTTACGCGGCCTGGCGCGACCGGGTCCACCCGGACGACCTGCCGGCAGCCGAGGCGGCTATCACGGCCCATCTCGCCGACCACAGCAGCGGTTTCAGCATCGAGTTCCGCATGCGCACCCGTGACGGTGGCTGGAAATGGATCAACGGCCGCGGCAAGGTGAGCCAGCGCGATGCCGCACAGCGGGCGCTGCGGGTGGTCGGGACGCATGTAGACATCGACGCCCGCAAGCTGGCTGAGGAGGCGCTGCAACTCAGCCGTTTCGCCATCGATCATGCTTCGCTGGCGATCGCCTGGGCAAGGGCCGACGGCCGTTACCTGTACGTCAATCAGGAGATGTGCCGCATTCTCGGTTACCGTCGCGCCGAGCTGTTGCAGATGCGCGTCGTCGACGTCGATCCACTGCCGGACCCGGAGGCGCGATGGCAGGCGCACTGGCGGAGGCTGCGGTCGGCGGGTTCGCTGACCAGCGAGAGCGAACGCCGGCGCAAGGACGGGACCACCTTCCCGGTCGAACTCTCGGCCAGCCATTTCGAGTACGGCGGCGAGGCCTACAGCATCGCCTTCGTGCGCGACATCAGTGAGCGCAAGCGGGACGAGGCGGAGTTGCGGCAACACCGGCAGGACCTCGAAGCGCTTGTCGGCGAGCGTACGGCCGAGTTGCGGCAGGCGATGCGCCAGCTCGTGCAGAGCGAAAAGCTGGCGGCCCTCGGCCATCTCGTCGCCGGCGTCGCGCACGAACTCAACACGCCGCTGGGCAACGCCCGCATCGTCGCCGGTGCGCTGGCCGAGCAGGTGACGGAGTTCGCCCGCGCTTGCGAATCCGGCTCACTGCGCCGCTCGCAACTCGCCACCTTCGTCGAGCGGTGCCAGGAAGCCGCGCAGTTGCTTGAGCGCAACACCGGGCGCGCGGCCGAACTGATCAGCCAGTTCAAGCAGGTGGCCATCGACCAGACGAGCATCCGCCGCCGCGTCTTCGACCTGCGGCAGACGGTCGAAGAGCTGTTAGCGAGCCTGCGGCCGCAGTTCAAGGGTCGCCCGCAGCGCGTCGAGCTCGACATTCCCGCCGGACTGCAGCTCGACAGCTATCCCGGCCCGCTCGAGCAGGTACTCGCCAATCTGGTCAGCAACTCGCTCCTGCACGGCTTCGACGGCGTCGATCGCGGCGCGATCAGGCTCACGGCCAGCGAGGTCGATGGCGAGCGCATCCGGCTGTGCTACAGCGACGACGGCAAGGGCATCGCCGACAGCATCCGCCACCGCATCTTCGATCCCTTCTTCACCACCCGCCTGGGCAGCGGCGGCAGCGGGCTTGGACTCTACATCAGCCACAATCTGGTCAGCGGCGTCCTCGGCGGCACGCTCGCGGTGGCTGGGCACCCTGGGCAGGGTGTGCGCTTCGACATCGTCCTGCCGAAAGTCGCTCCGCTCGCTGCGGAGCCCGGCGGCGAGAGCCGATGACCCGACCACCCGGCGCCAGTGGCGCGACGCGCTCAGTCCCCCGCCGGTGCCTGCCCGCCAAGCAGGCCGGGCAGATCGCGCAGGCGGTCGAAGACACGGGTCGCACCGGCCGCCTGCAGCGCCACCGCTGAATCCGGGCGGGCATGGCCGCCGCCGTGGAAGCCGAAGACGCGCATGCCGGCAGCGCGTGCCGCCTGGACGCCGGCGATGCTGTCCTCGATGACGACGCAGTCGGCCGGCGGTACCGCCATCATCGCCGCCGCATGCAGGAACAGGTCGGGTGCCGGCTTGCCACGCGCGACCATCGTCGCGCTGAACAGATGCGGCTCGAGATACTGCAGCAGGCCGGTGAGCGAGAGGTTGCCGCGGATCTTCCCGATCGTTCCCGACGATGCGACGCAGCACGGCAGGCCGAGGCCGGCGAGCATCGCGGCCGCCCCGCTGACCGGCTGCAGTTCGGCGGCGAAAGCGGCCTCGTCGCGTTCGCCGAGGCGTGCAGCGAATCCGGCCGGCAACGGCCGCCGCCACTCGGCCTCGACCAGCGCGAGCACGGCACCGAGGCTGATGCCCGTGTAGCGATCGATCGCCTGCTGCGCCGTCAGCGGAAAACCGATCTCGCTGAGGGCTTCGGCGAGGACGCGACTGGCGATCGGCTCGCTATCGACGAGCACGCCATCGCAGTCGAAGATGACGAGGAGCGGCGCGCGCCCGGCGCTCATCGGCACCCTCGCGCGGGCGCCGGCGGCAGCCGGCGGTGGCCGTCAGTCATCGGGGCGCCACTCCAGCACCTCCTCGAAGCGGCGGACGACGAGACAGGACTTGAGCCTGACGCGCACGACGGCAGACGAGGCGGAACCGGCAAAGGCCTCGAGGTAGGGATGCCGGGCGACGTAGCCACGACGCAGGCGCGCCTCCTCTTCGCCGGCGACCTCCTGCGCCTCGCCGAGAGCCGTCACCGCGACCGCGTCACGGGTATCCGTGCCGACGTTCTCGCGGTTGTCGATGAACAGCGCGACGCGCGGATTGGCGCGCAGGTTGGCGTACTTGTGCGTGCTCCGTTCGGTGATCAGGGTGAACTCGCGCAGGTCGTCGCTGGCGGCAAAGGCCATCAGGCTGGTATAGGGCTGGCCGGCGCTGTCGGTCGCCAGGACCGCATAGCGCTGGCTGGCAAGCACGCGCCGCAGCACTTCCCGAACGCTTTCCGGCTGGCTCATCCCGCTGCTCACCCCATCCCCCTACGCTCACCGGCCGGCACGCACGACGCGCTGCCAGCCGCGAGGAATATAGCAGAGCCCGTGCAGCGGCGGAAGCGATGGCAGCGGCGTCAGCGATGACAGCGGATTGACCGCGGCGGCGACGGCCGCGATACTGCTCGCCGTCCCCTGTCGACCGCCCCTTCCTGCCGCCCATGCCGCATCATCCCGTCGCACTCGCCGGTCGCCGCCGTCGCGCTGCCTGCCTGATCGCCGCTGCCCTGCCGCTTGCCGGCGCCTGCCACGCCGAGACTCTGCTCTGTCACGTCAGCTACGGTGGCGAGACGCGCAGCCTGCGGACCGGACCGGTCGCCTCACCCTACACGGTGCCGGTGCAGGCGATCGGTTCGTACTTCCTCTTCCGCATGGTCTGGCAGAAGGAACCTGCCGATCTCGCCGCGATCAAGGTCTATGTCTTCGCCGACCGCGACGGCGGCGCTGCACCGATCCAGCAGCTCACCCATCCCTACCCGCCGCCGGCACCCGCGCGCCCGGGCTACGGATTCACCGGCCTGAACAGCGTCTACGAGCCGGTACGGGACGGCGAACTGCAGTACTGGTGCGAGCTGTCGGTGACGGCCGGGCGCGCGCCATGAGCGGCAGGCGCCAGCTGCGCTGGCTGCTCATCGCGTTCTGCTGCGCGCTCGGCCCGGCACTCGCCGGCGAACCGCTGCGGCTGCTGTTCGTCGGCGACATCATGCTCGACGACGGGCCCGGCCGGCTGGTCGCCGCCGGCGGCGATCCACTGTCGCCCTTTGCCGCGCTGCTGCGCGACGCCGACTACCGCATCGGCAACCTCGAGTGCCCGATCGCGACCAGCGGCACGCCGCTGGCGAACAAGATCGCCACCTTTCGCGCCCACCCGCGCGTGTTGCGGGTACTGGCGGGACGCTTCGACGCGCTCGCCGTCGCCAACAACCATTCCAGCGACTACGGACGCGAAGCATTCGTCGACACCCTCGATCTCCTGGCGGGCCAGCGAATCGCCGCCTTCGGTGGCGGCCGCAACCTCGAGCAGGCCCACCAGCCGCTGTGGATCGAGCGCCGTGGCCTGCGCATCGCCGTCCTCGCCTACAACGAGTTCAAGCCGCGTTCGTTCGAGGCCGGGCCAGACTGGCCGGGAATCGCCTGGAGCGAGGACAGCCACGTCGTCGCCGACATTCGCGCCGCACGCGCCGCCGGTGCCGATCTCGTCATCCCCTTCATGCACTGGGGCTGGGAGCGCGAGGCGCAGGCCAGTGCGCGGCAGCGCCAGCTCGCGCGCCTGATGATCGACGCCGGCGCCGACGTGGTCGTCGGCGGCCACGCGCACGTCACGCAGGGGGTCGAATACTACCGCGGCCGGCTGATCGTCTACAGCCTCGGCAACTTCGTCTTCGACGGTTTCGACTACGCGGCGGCGAGGAGCGGCTGGGTGTTGCGCCTGACGCTCGACGGCAGCGGCCTGCTGGCCTGGGATACGGTGACCGCACGCATCGACGACGACGGCACGCCGCAGCCGCTGGCCGGCAGCAGCGCACCCTGCGGTCGCCGCGGCGACCCGCTCATCGCCGACTGCCGCTGGCCCTGACCCCGCCGGCGGCGTCGACCTCGCCGGGCGCGACGGCCACGGCAGAGCCAAAAAAGCGTTCGGCCACGTCCAGCCCAGCGTTTTCGGCCAGATGGACAAAGTGCTCCACCAGGTCGCGCCGCGCCGCCGCGCGCTGGGTGACCGGCGGCATCAGCGCGGTTGCTTTCGGTCCTCGACCTTGGCCAGGGCTTCCCTGCGGATGGCACTCCAGTCCGCCGGGGTCAGTTCACTCTCGACGCCGCTCAGTCCTTCCAACAGCTTCGCTTCAAGCTGTTCTTCGGCTTTGCGTTTCTCGTCGGCGCGGATCAGCTCGCGTACATATTCGCTCACGCTGCTGTAGCGGCCTTGGGCGATCTGTCCGTCCACGAACTTCTTCAAGGGGTCGGGCAGCGAAATATTCATGCTTTGCATGGAGCACCTCCTTGTCTCAGCCAAACCTGCCACAAGCAGCAAGAAATGGCAAGAACTGCCATTTCATGGCGGTCTCGCTCGCGCATGCGCGCCAGCAATCGCGTGCTGCGCGCTGCGCGCGCCGAGCCTCGGCCTTGGGTAACGCCAGCCGACGCAAAATACGGTGACGGCACGCATCGACGACGACGGCACGCCGCAGCCGCTGGCCGACCGCAGCGCACCCTGCGGTCGCCGCGGCGACCCGCTCATCGGCGACTGCCGCTGACCCTGACGACTGCGGCGGGCGCCGTCTCGTCGGCTGCAGCGATGGTCGCGGCGGCGCCATCACGCGACCGCGCCTGTTCCTGCCAGACCTCGAAAAGCTCGCGTTCCTCGAAACGCACGTGCGCCCGCAAGAGCTCGGCGAAAGCCAGCACAAGCCCGCGCTGCGGATCGACGAGCGCCGCCGCCGACTGTCGCAGCAGGCGATGCTCGGCGAGTGTCCGGCTGACGAGCGCGGAATGACCGGCCGCCGCCAGCAGCGGCAGCAGATTGCTTTCCTCGCAGCGGAAGTGCGTCTCCAGTTCGCCGGCCATCGTCGCGCGCAGCCGCGCCGCCATCGCCGTGACCTCGTCGGCCGAACCCGAGACGGCCGCGCGCTTGGCGGCGAGGGCAAGCGCGAGCGCGTGCTGGTGCTCGCGCGACAGTTGGATCAGTGCCAGGGAGCGTTTCATCGCCGCATCATGCGGCGACGGCAAACGGCCGTCCTTGACATCGCTCAAGCCGGCGGCAGCCAGCGCTGTGCAGCTGCCGGCCGGCGGCGGCTGTCGCCCGCTTCAGACGCGCAGCCAGCCGCCGAAGAGCAGCAGCACGAGCCACAGCAACAGGCTGCGCCGCACCAAGGTCAGCGCCCGCGGAATGTCGGCAGCGCTCGCCGGCCGGCCCTCGCCAAGTGGCGGCCGCTGCTGCCGCTGGCCGTCGTAGGTCGCTTCGCCGCCAAGCGCGAGACCCAGGCTGCCAGCGCCGGCGGCCATCACCGGGCCGGCGTTCGGGCTCTTCCAGACGGCGCCCTGCCGCCACCAGCAGCGCAGAGCAGTGCGCGCATCGCCGCCGAGCGCGTAGGAGAGTGCCGTCAGGCGGGCGGGGACGAGGTTCAGCAGGTCGTCGATGCGCGCCGCGACGCAGCCGAAGGCGGCGAAACGCTGGTTGCGGTAACCCCACATCGCATCGAGCGTGTTGCCGAGACGAAAGAGGATCGCGCCGGCACCACCGAGCAGGGCGAACCAGAACAGCGCGCCGAAGATGGCGTCGTTGCCGTTCTCGAGCGTCGATTCGATGCAGGCGCTGGCGACGGCTTCGGCATCGAGGTCTGCCGTCTGCCGCGAGACCATCCAGCCGACATGCTCGCGCGCCGCGCCGAGATCGCCAGCCGCGAGATCATCGGCGACGCGTCGTGCATGCTCGTCGAGGCTGCGGGCACCGAGCGCCAGGTAGAGCAGCAGCGCGTCGACGATCGCGCCCGGCAGCCCGCCGGGGATCGCCCACAGCGCCAGCCCGGCAAACGGCAGGACGAGCAGCGCCCACGCCAGCAGACCCCGCAGGTGACGTGCGCTGCCCACATTCAGCACCCGCTCGCAGGCGTTCGCCAGCTTGCCGAACGCGACCAGCGGGTGTCCGCGTCGCGGCTCGCCGAAGAGACGGTCGAGCGCCGCGCCGGCGACCGCCGCCAGTGGCAAGAGCAGCGCGGTCGAGCTGTCGGCAGCGAAGAACCAGGGGAAAGACACGGCAGGCGAGCAGAAGGCGGTGGCGGCGAAGCGGGGATTCTACGCTGAACGCCGCGCCACCCGCCGGCGGATGAACGACGGTCGCTGCACCGTCGCGACCGGCCGACGGCACGCGCCTGCAAGTCGCACCGGCAGATGTGTCACCGACGTCGGCGACCCGCGCCCCCCGGTCCCGGCAGTCATCGCTATACTGCTGGCGGCGGCGGCATCTCCGGCCGACGCGCCACCACTCTCACGAAAGGACAACCCATGCGCCATGCGATCCTGGCGTTTCTCGTCTGTCTCGGCAGCTCGCTGGCCTCGGCGGCGGTCATCAACGTCGAGTTCAAGTTCACCCCCTTCGTCGGCGACCCGCAGAAGAACGAGCAGGTGACGACCGTCGCCGGCAAGGCTCGGCTGTACATCAACAACATCTTCTTCGCCGAACAGGAGGTGCGCAAGGGCACCGTGCCGGTGCTCTTCGAGGCGCGCGAGATCGCCCCCGCGGTGTGGCTGCCCGTGGCTTCCGCCGGACCGGCGGTGCGCAAGGGCCGCAATACGCTGCGCATCGATTTCGAGCCAGCCGATGCGCAGGCCAGCTACCGCGCGCAGTTGCGCTGGGCCGAGGTCAACGACCAGGTGACCGAAGAGCGCAGCGGCGGACAGTTCAAATCGACCAACCAGAGCGGCGAAGGCGTCGAGGAAAAGGCCGCCACCGGCAGGCTGCGGATCGAGCGCCAGTTCGATGCGCCCTTCGCCAGCGAACATCCATGGCATCGCGCCGCGGCGGTGACCTCGCTCAGCGACGCCGACCGGCAGGAACTCGCGAAGCTGGTCAAGGCACGCGCCGACAGCTTCAAACCGAACTTCGACGGCATCTACGCGGCGCTGCAGGGCAACCCGCAGATCCGGGTCGACGACATCAGGAAGATGAAGTGTCTCGACAAGGCCTGGGCGGCAGGCGTGCGCATCGACGCACCGGCTGCCGACCAGCTCGAGGCGACGCTGACCGGCAACGCCGAGGTGGTGCTGCGCCGGACGAACGGCGACCTCTTCCGTCCGGCCGATCCGGCGAAGTTCGAGAAGATCAAGGGCGAGGACGCCCGCGCCTGCGCCGGCTTTGCGCTGTTTGCCGCCTTCCCGCCGCGCCTGGTCGTCGTGCGCAATCCCGGCGGCGCCTGGGAGGTGGTCTACTAGGCCTCTCGCCACCGGCGGCGGGTGGCGTCAGTCCCCGCCGCAACCGCCGCCGCTGCAGCCGTCACCCGCCGCGGAGTCGCCGTCGCCCGAACTGCCGCTGCAACCGCCGCCACAGCCGATGTGGCCGGCGCAGTAGGCGCTGGCAGCGCCGGCCTGCGCTGCCGCGAGGCAGTCGAGCTGGTAGGTGAAGCCGCCAGCGATGCCGAGCATGGCGTCGAGGGCGAAGAGCAGCGGCAGCGACTGCGGTGCGCGCGGGTCGATGCCGTCGCGCCGGCAGGCCAGCCGCCAGGCGCGCTTGATTCCCTCCTGCGCGTCGGTCGGCGAGCGCATCGCCTCGGCCGGCGTGTGGTGCAGGAAGCGACCGAGCCCGCGCTGGCAGAACTGCTGGTACTGGCGGGTGAACAGGATGAACTCATGCCAGGCGTCATCGACCACCTGCGACGGCATCGCCACCAGCCGTTTCTTCGCCTGGTAGCAGAGCTGGAAGTAGTCGCGGAGCGCCTCGAAGACCAGTTTCCGCTGCGCCGCGCTGAGTTCCGGCCGGCGCGCTGCCAGACGCGCGTCGAGGAACTTCGCATAGGGGTACTTCTCGATGAAATCGGCACGGTGGCGGTGCAGGGCGCGCCACCAGAGGATCATCGCGGCGATCAGGCCGACGAACAGCAGGCCGACGAGCAGCTTCATCCCGCTTCCTCCACGGACCGGATCAGACGGCGCTGAAGCACAGATACTTGATCTCGAGATACTCGTCGATGCCGTGCCGCGATCCCTCGCGACCGATCCCCGACTGCTTGATGCCACCGAAAGGCGCCACCTCGTTCGAGATCAGACCTGTGTTGATGCCGACCATGCCATACTCGAGCGCTTCGCCCACCCGCAGGCAGCGCGCGACATCGCGCGAGTAGAAGTAGGCGGCGAGACCGGACTCGGTGTCGTTGGCCATCGCCACCGCCTGCGCCTCGTCGCTGAAGCGGAAGACCGGCGCCACCGGGCCGAAGGTCTCTTCGCTGGCGACACGCATCGCCGGCGTCACGTCGGCCAGCACCGTCGGTTCGAAGAAGGTGCCGCCGCGCGCATGCCGGCGGCCGCCGGTGACCACCCGCGCGCCGTGTGCGAGCGCGTCGGCGACATGTTCCTCGACCTTGGCGAGAGCGGCGGCATCGATCAGTGGTCCCTGCGTGACGCCTTCCTCGCTGCCTGCCCCGACCCGCAGCGAGCGCACGCGCTCGGCGAGTCGCTCGACGAAGCGATCGTACACGGCGTCCTGAACCAGCAGCCGGTTGGCACAGACGCAGGTCTGGCCGGTATTGCGATACTTGGCGATGATCGCCCCCTCCACCGCTGCCGCAACATCGGCGTCGTCGAAGACGATGAACGGCGCGTTGCCGCCGAGTTCGAGCGAGATCTTCTTGATCGTCGCCGCGCACTGCGCCATCAGCAGGCGGCCGACCTCGGTCGAGCCGGTGAACGACAGCTTGCGCACCAGCGGGCTGGCGGTCAGCGCGCCGCCGATCGCCAGCGGATCGCCGGTCAGCACGTTGAACACGCCCGCCGGCAGACCCGCTTCGTGCGCCAGCAGCGCCAGCGCCAACGCCGTCAGCGGCGTCTGCTCGGCCGGCTTGACGACCACCGTGCAGCCGGCGGCGAGCGCCGGCGCGACCTTGCGCGTGATCATCGCCAGCGGGAAGTTCCACGGCGTGATCGCGGCGCAGACGCCGACCGGCTGGCGGATCGTCAGCAGGCGACGATCGTTCGCCGGCGACGGGATCGATTCGCCGTAGACGCGCTTGCCCTCCTCGGCGAACCATTCGACGAAGGAGGCGCCATAGGCGACTTCGCCAGCCGCCTCGGCGAGTGGCTTGCCACACTCGGCGGTGATCAGTTGCGCCAGGTCGCCGCCATTGGCAACGATCAGATCATGCCAGCGGCGCAGAACAGTGGCCCGCTCCTTCGCCGTCTTCCCCCGCCAGGAAGGCAGAGCGGCAGCGGCGGCGGCGATCGCCCGCCCGCTCTCGACGGCGCCCATCAGCGGCACCTCGCCGATGACGAGCGCGCTCGCCGGATCGCTGACCGCCAGCGTGCGGCCGTCATCGGCTGCCTGCCAGCGACCGTCGACGTAGCATTCGCCGCGCAGCAGGCGCGAATCGGCCAGATGCATGGTCCTTCCCTCCAAGATCCGGAAAGCTGCAGTCTACCCGGGAGCGTCATCGCGCGCACGCCCTTGACCGCGCGGATGGCGAACTCCGGGTCGAGCTGCTGCAGTTCGGCGAAAAACCCCGGGAAGCGCGCGATGACTCGTCAGCTTCTGCAGCCACTGGCAGTCCTGCGCGTCGCTTCCACCGGTCCCCGGGTTCGAGTCGTCCTCAGGGCGCCTTTTCGTAGAATCCGCGCACATCTGCGGCCATTTCAGCCCGGCTCTTCTTGCGCAGATAGAACATGTGGCCGCCCGGGTAGGTGCCGAAGAAGAGTCGCTTGCGCGTGTCCGCCCCACGCACCGTCTGCTCCAGCACGTAGCGCGACATCAGGTAGTTGGCGTTCAGGTCGTGGTAGCCATGGAGCACCAGCGCCTTCAGGTCGTGGTTCTGCGCGAGCGCGATCGCCAGGTCATCGGGGCCACCCAGCGTCGCGCTGCGGTCCCAGCTCATGTTGACCGGGAGATTCAGCGGGATGTAGGGCCGGTCGCTGACATAGCCCAGATCCTTGCCCACATAGTCCATGAAAGGTGCCAGGAGCACACCGGACAGAATGTTGAGCGAGCGGTCGAAGGCGCCGAGTTCGTCCTTCTTCTCGGGCGTGGGATTGTCGCTGGCCTGGGTGCCGTCGTAGGTGTCGATCACCTGCCCCTTCTTGCCGAGCAGGTTGGCGGCGAAGACGACCTCGGAAATCCGGCCACGATGGCTCGCGACGAGCGCTGGTTCGATACCGATCAGGCCGCCGACCTTGGCATGGAACGTGGCCTGCTCCTCCGGACTCGCCCGGCCCTGTGTCGCGAGGCCGGCCAGGTAACCGGTCATTGCATAGTCTTCGACCGCCTTGATGGCCGCCGGCTCGTTCTTGATGGTGCTCAGCCCGTGGTGGGCGGCGATCGCAGCCTGCGAGGGCAGCAGCGTCATCGGCGCCACCAGCGAATAGTGCGGATCGGACAGATCGAGATAGAACGCTGGTGACAGCATGACCGCCCAGTTGAGGTTGATGGCGTATTGCTCGGCCAGGATGCGCGACAGCGCCGCGACCCGCTGCCCGCCATAGCTTTCCCCTGCGATGGCCTTCGGCGAGCCCCAGCGCTTGTTGACCGTCAGCCACTGGCGGATGAAGCCGGCGATGGCGTCCAGGTCGCCAGCGACCCCGTGGTAGGGCTTGCCGTCGCGTGGTTTGCCGTCGGGCCCGGGCAGCATTCGGCTGTAGCCGGTGTCGACCGGGTCGATGAAGACGAGGTCGGTGAAGCGGATCCCGCTGTCGGGGTTTTCCTCCAGACGCGCCGGCACCGCGGGAAAGCTGCCGTCCCCGGCGGTCTGAATCGTCTTCGGTCCGATCGCCGCGAGGTGCAGGTAGATGCTGGCGGCACCGGGGCCGCCATTGAAGGCGAAGGTCACCGGTCGCTTGGCTGGATCCGCGCCCTTGAGCGTATAGGCGACGTGGAAGATCTCGGCGTCCGGGCGTTCGGGGTCCGTCCCGATCTTGAGCATCCCGGCCGTGGCCTTGTAGTCCGGCAGCTTCTGCGCCACCGCACTCGCGGCCCCGGCAAGCCATGCCGCAAGCGCAAGGGCCAGCATCACAAGCCACCTGCGTCCGATCGCAATCATCATCCCTGCAACCTCCCTTCCTTGCTCAGGCTGAACCATGGTCGGGTGCGCGTTGCCAAGCCAGCAACAACTTGCTGATTCCTGCACCCGTTCGACCCGACCGGGCAGAGGAGCCCGTGCGCCAGCCAGCTCATCGGCGAGCAGCCTTGCCCTGCGCCGCCGGTCAGCGGGTCTGACCACTGCACGCCGTGGTGGTGCGGGCGCTCCGCCGTGAGCGCATCACTGCGTCGTGCCCGAGACCGCCGACGGCGCCAGCCGGGGCTCGTCCGGCAGCGTCATCGGTCGCACGCCCTTGACCGAGCGGATGGCGAACTTCGGGTCGCGCTGCTGCAGCTCGGCAAAGAAGCCCGGGAAGTGCGCCGCGCCGTAGGTGATGTAGATCTTTTCGGACTTCGACTCGTCGACGAAACGCGCCAGCGTCTTGTTGCGGAAGTCGACGATGACGCGGTTGGACGGGTCTTTCTCCTCGCCCAGCGCGCCCGACACGGCCATGCCCAGCACGCCGCGGCAGACGATGCCGGCGAGCTTCTTCTGCTCGGGCGTGGCTCCCTCCACGATGCCGAGGAAGAGCGTGAACGGATCGCCGGAATCGGACGGCGTCTCGTTGGCCTTGGCTGCCTTGGCTGCCTTGGCTGCCATGCCGGCGGCGAAGGCCGGGTCTTCGCGCAGCAGGCGGTCGTACTCGGTCTTCATCTCCAGGAAGTTGGCGTCGGCGGTGATGTGCCGCGACGGGTGGATCGCCATGTCGGCCTTGATGGCGTCGAAGTAGTTCAGCTGGAAGCTCAGGCCGCACTGCTCGGCCATCTTCTTGTAGCCGGCGCTGAGGTCCTGCTTGCTGCCCCGCAAGGTCTGGTTGAACCAGTCGGCGAGGTCGGGGCGCCCGTCCACGGGCGTCACGCCCTCATAGAACAGCGTGTAGCCGTCCGCGAGCGCCTGCTCGAGGTCGAACACCACCGACTTGTAGAACTCCTCCGAGCCGATGTGCTGCATGCCCTGGAAAACCACCGTCTTCTGTCCGTTGGAGAGCGTCGCCAAGGGCACCGCGGTCGGCCCGCTCTGCACCCAGAAGGCCAGGTAATACACCGGCAGCGAGGCGAGTCCGACCATGCCCAGCGCACCACCGAGCGCGAAGGCGCCGAAGGACCGGCCGGCCGAGTAAACCGGGTCGCGCCGCTTGGCCAGCCAGCGCAGCAGGAACAGCAGGGCGCCCAGTGCGACGCCCGTGGCGACGACCAGGCCGACGATCCATAGCGGCAGCTTGCCCACCACCAGCAGGCCGGCCCCTGCGAACAGGATCAGCGCCAGCCAGAACGCTCCGTTGAGACGCGCCGACCAGTTGCTGGTGCCGGATTTCGTTGCGGTCGACTTGGTTGTCGTCATCGTGTTGGCCCTCGGTGGTTCGATGAGTATCGGTGAACGGCTTTCGACCTTACACTAGCGCCATGACGAAACACTCTTGCTAGAAAATTGAAAATCAGAAATCTGCAGGATCTCCGTGTCTTCGTGCTGGCTGCCGACAGCGGGAGCCTCTCGACAGCGGCCCACACGCTCGATCTGTCTCCAGCAGTAGCCAGTGCCAGCCTGAAACGGCTGGAATCCGATCTGGGTGCGGTATTGCTCATACGCTCCACGAGGAGCCTGCGTCTGAGTCCGGAAGGAGAAAGCCTGTTGCCGGCAGCCCGTTGCGCCCTGGCTGGACTGAGTGATGCGCTCGACGACATTGCCCAGTTGCGCAGCAGCCTGCGCGAGGAGTTGCGCGTTTCGATGCCCTCCGACCTTGGGCGGAATCACCTGCTGGCCTGGCTCGACAGCTTCCTGCTGCAACACCCCGACGTGACGCTGCGCACGCATGTTTCCGACCGCCCGGTAGACCTCTACCAACAACCGGTCGATATCGCCATTCGCTATACGGACATGGCGGATTCGGGCTTGGTCGCGCTGCCCATCCTGGCTGGCAACCGGCGTGTCCTCTGTGCAGCGCCGAACTACCTGGCGCGCCACGGCGTTCCGGCGGTTCCGGGGGACCTGTCGCGACACAATTGCCTGCGATTCCGTCTCGGGAACGCCCTGCACGAGCATTGGCGCTTCAGCCTGGAGGGGCAGGAGGTCGTGGTGACCGTAAATGGAAACCGGATCGCTGACGACGGTGATGCCGTGCATCGCTGGGCCCTTGCTGGCCACGGCATTGCCTACAAGTCGGCACTGGATGTCGGCAAGAGCATCGCAGCCGGCCTTCTGGTGCCGCTCTGTACCGAATGGACGACCGAGGCGGCGCCATTGTCACTGGTCTGTGCCGATCGTCGCCAGTTGTCGCCGCTGGTCGTGCTGCTGCGCGACCACCTGCGACTGTGCTGCGAGAACCTGGTTGATGGCTTCAAGGCCACCTGGCCATTCACCCCCGTTCCTTGATTGCTGACGCCTTGATCCACGGGGATGAGGCGAACGAGAATCAGCCCTGGCCACGATGATGGCGATGCGATGATTGCCGGCTTGCCCGGCGAACGCGGCATGTGCCCCGCGCCCTGGCGATCCCGCCAGAATGCCGAGCCATCACGCCGCATTCCCGTCCTGCCGCCTACTTCCGACAGGCCGTCGCACTGGCCTCGCCGACATAGCTGACCCAGGTATCGCGCGAGACGACCTCCACGCACTGACGGGTGCTGTCGTTCCAGCTGCAGGGCTCGGAGTGGCTCACCGGCGGCAGCTTCGGAATGGAGGCTTCCGTGGTCGCCCTCCTGGTCTGCGGCACGGCGGGCGTGCTGATGATGGCGAAGGCGGTGCAGCGCGGCCTCATCGTGCTGCCGCCGTGGAAGCGCCGGCAGTGAGGGCGTGAGCCGCGCCCGCAGCGCGGGCAGGAAGCCCACCAGGACGGGTGCGGATTCAACCGGCGCCCAGAGCACCTTCTCGTAGAAGCTGCGCGCGGAGAAAAGGCGAGAAAAGGGGTCAGAGCCCTTTCAGGAAGAATAAAAACGGCTTATTGGGTTTGACGGACCGGAAATCGGAATCCCATACCCCATCCAGCATCGCACCAGAACCACAGACCTTGAAACATCCAAGTCGATGCTGTTCCATCCCTGTCCGTTCATCAAGAGCGGCCTACACGGCGGTGCTGCCAGTAGCCGGGTTCGCGATGGGGCTGCGAGAATCTGGTCGATAACGTGTTCCACGGCCGCCATGAAACGGAGTTCCAAGCCCTCCTGACAGTCTGCGTAGTATCGGGCAGCATGCCCGTACTCCGCCAGGGCCTCGGGGTGGAACTCGTACCTCATCGAGCAAACATCTGCCTGACTCGTTCCAAGGCCTCATCACCTGGGATCGTCTCCACGCGTCCACTCCGGACGTCGTCTCGGCGACGGCACGCTTCTGTGCCCCAAAGCTGTTGAACGTAACCGTCTTCCGCTGGGTCGAGGCTTTCGACCAGGCGGTCGGCCAGCAGGGCACGTGCTTCGCTCGGCAAGGCAAGGGCTTCTTCAGCAATTTGTTCTACGGTCAAGATCATCGATATCGGCTCCTTGTAGAGCGACGAAAAACGGCGACGCGCCGATTTTTTCTGGGCAGGAATCAGGGAATAGCAGCGTCGGGGGCAAAGATGGGGTTGCGATCAGCAGGACAAAATAGGCAAGAAAGATTTCTGACCCGTAGTCCTCTTCGTCGTCCACGTCAACGCCAGCCGATGCGGCGCGATCGTCCGACGAACCCCAGCTTTCAGGCCGAGTGCAATTCATCCCGGATCACTCGCCGCAGCGTCTCTTCGATCGTCTTTTGCTGCATTGCTTCGCGCAAGGTCGCGTTGATCAGGGTCTGGTAGCCCCACGCCCGCCGGCCTGCTGCCTGAACCACGCCACCACATCCGGGTCGAGCGTGATGTTGATTTTCTGCTTCTTCATCGGCGTGGACTGCAAGCCCAAGCGGTGCACCGCCTGCGCGCAATCTTCGGGCGACCAGATCCTTGCGCAAGTTGGCCACCACTTCCTTGGCGGCGGTGTTCTGGCAGGCATGGAAGCGCGCTCGCCGGATCGCTGACCGCCGGCGTGCAACCGTCATCGGCTGCCTGCCAGCGACCGTCGAAACAGCCTGCGCGGAGCCGCCGGCGCGAATCGACCCGATGCATGGTTCCCGCCCCCGACATCCCGGAAGTTGCAGTCTACCCGGAATGAAATACACTTGCGTGTGTGACGAATACTCGGGAGCCCGGTGTGGTTGCAGGCATTGCCGAACACCGCCAGTTGGTGCGCAGTGTCTGCCGGCATGCTCCGACGAGCGCGCTCGCAGGGCGGCGCCCGGCGCACCCGGGGCAGCCGGCGTTGCTGCGGCACATCGCCCTGCGGCTGCCTGGATTCACCCACACCCTGCCCCTGCTCGTCCTGTTCCTCCTGCTGCTGGCGGCCAGCCCGCTCGATGCCGCCAGCCGCGACTTCCCCGGCGCCGACAACCCGCTGTCCGAGCCGCGCTTCACCTCGGTCGGCGTCGGCATCATTCCGCGCTACGTGGTGCCCACCATCGCCCAGGACCGCGCCGGTTTTCTCTGGATCGCCACCGGTGACGGCCTGGTGCGCTTCGACGGCTACCGCTTCCGCCCGCAGGAACGCGAGAGCCCCGACCCGGCGGCGCGCAACCTCGGCTGGATCCGCGCCTTGCTCGCCGGGCGTGATGGCCGGTTGTGGATCGGCACCGAATCCGACGGACTGGCGGTCTATGATCCGGCGAGCGAAACCGTCACCGCCTGCAGCGACGAGCGCCAGGACCGCGACCTCGTGCTGCCGACCATTCGCGCCCTCGCCGAAGACGCCGCCGGCGGCATCTGGGTGGGCAGCGAGGGCGGCGGGCTGCAGCGCTTCGACCCGGGCAGCGGTCACTTCGCCCGCTACCGGCACTCAGGACAACCGGGCGACCTGCCGGACAATCGGGTGCAGGCGCTGCTGGTCGATCGCCAGGGCACGCTGTGGGTCGGCACCTGGGCGGGCCTGAGTCGCCGCCGAACTGGCAGCGACCGTTTCGAGCCGGTCTTTTCGGCACCGGGAGCGGGCGGCACGAACCTCGCCGGACGCATCGTCCAGACCCTGTTCGAGGCGTCGGACGGGCGCATCTGGGCGGGCACGCAGCAGGGCGATCTGGCGATCGTCGACCCCGCCACGAGCGAGGGTCTGCTGGTCGACGAACGACCCGGCAGCACCACCGCGGACGGCGTGAGCAGCCTCGTCGAGGTACCCGAGGGCCTGATGTGGGCCGGCCGCTCTTCGGGCATCGCAGTCCACGACCTGCATGATGGCCGCCTGCTGCAGCGGCTGCAACACGACCCACGCCGGCCCGCAAGCCTGGCGGGCAATGAGGTGGCGGTGCTGATGCGCGATCACTCGGGCCTGATCTGGGTCGGCGGCTATGGCCTCGGCCTGCAGCGCCACGATCCCAACAATCGCGCCATCTGGTTGCGCAGCGCCGACACGACGCCTGCAAGCCCGTTTGCCGAAGCCGACGTGCGCAGCGTGCTGCGCCTGGGCAACGGCGAAATCTGGACGGCGACGCGCAAGGGAGGCGTCGCCGTGATGGACGGCCAGCTCCGCGTCATCGGCGCCGTCTGGCCGCAACCGCCGCGACCAGCCCGGGTGGCCGTGGCGGCCGTCAGCGAGTCCCTGCCGCCGGTGCGCATCGAGGAGATGGCGCAGGCGAGCGATGGCACCGTCTGGCTGGGAGCGGACTCGCGGCTCTACCAGTTCACTCCGGACCGCCGGCAACTGCGCAGCCTGGCGCATGACGGCGGCGTCACGCGCGGTTTCCTGGACAGCAGCGATGGCGCGCTGTGGGTGGCGACGCAGGATGGCGTCTATTGCCTGCCACCCGGCGCAAGCGAAATCGTGCGCGTCGCGCAGCAGGGCGGCCGGCCGTTGCGCGCCGAAGTCAACGCCGTCGTCGAAGCGCCGGATCAGAGCGTCTGGGTGGGCACCGCCAAGGGCCTCTTTCGCGCCCCGCCGGGAAGCCGCGAACTGCAGCCGGTCGAAGCGCCCGCGGGCGCTGGCCTTGGCAACCCGATCGTCATCGGGCTGCTGTTCGACCGGCAACAGACGCTGTGGCTCGACACTGCCGTCACGGGGCTGCACCGCATGACGCACTGGGACGGTCAGCGGGCGACGTTCGAGGGCATCAGCGCCCGCCACGGCATCGTCAATCGACCCTATGGCGGCAACCTGCTGGCAGACGCACGCGGTCGCATCTGGACGCAGATGTACGTCTATGACCCGGCGAGCGACCGGCTCGACGAGCTGACCGCAGCCGATGGTGCCGATCTCGGTACCGGCTGGTTCCAGGCACATGCGCAGACGGCCGACGGCCGCATGCTGTTCGGCGGCAGCAAGGGAATCCTCGTCGTCCGACCCGAGCGCTTCGACGCCTCGACGCATCAGCCGCCGTTGTTGATCTCCGAACTGAGCATCGACGGGCAGCGCCAGCCGGCCGGCCGCATCGGCGATGGACTGCGCCTGACCCCGGAGCAGCGCAGCTTCAGCGTGAGCTTTGCGGCGCTCGACTACAGCGACCCGGGTCGCCTGCGCTATGCCTACCAGCTGCAGGGTTTCGATGCCGGCTGGACCCACACCACGGCCGATGCCCGCATCGCCAGCTACAGCAACCTCGACCCCGGCGACTACGTCCTGCGCATCCGGGGCAGCAACCGCAGCGGCACCTGGAGTCGGCACGAGCTGGCCATCCCGGTGCATGTGCAGCCCGCCTGGTGGCAAGGCACGGCCTTTCGCCTGGCGCTCGCCGCGCTCGCGCTGCTGATGATCTACGCCCTGGTGCAACTGCGCACCCGCCAACTGCGCTCGCGCCAGGCCGAACTCAAGCGCATCGTGCGCGAGCGCACGTCCGAACTCGAGAGACTGGCGCTGGCCCTGCAACGCGAATCGGCGGCGCTTGCCGAGTCGAGTCTGACCGATCCGCTGACCGGCCTGCGCAATCGCCGCTTCCTGACGCAGCACGTCGAGGCCGATCTCGCCCTGGCGGTGCGCGCGTATGAGAGCCACCTGAACTATGGCGCCTACCTGCGCGACGATGCCGGGCTGGTGTTCTTCCTTCTCGACCTCGACCATTTCAAGCAGGTCAACGACCACCACGGCCACGCGGCCGGCGACGCCGTACTGAAGCAGATGTCCAGCCGGCTCGGTACCGTCTTCCGCGACAGCGATTACCTGGTGCGCTGGGGCGGCGAGGAATTCCTCGTCGTGGCACGTGCCACGCCGCCCGCGCACGCCGCCGAACTCGCCGAACGGGCGCGCGCCGCGATCGCCGACCAGCCATTCGAGCTCGACGACGGCAGCCTGTTGGCACGGACCTGCTCGATCGGTTTCTGCTGCTTTCCGCTGTCGGCGCAGCATGCCGACGCATTGGACTGGAATGCGATGGTGAATATTGCCGATGCGGCGCTCTACGCCGTCAAGAGCGCCGGCCGCAATGGCTGGCTGGGAGCGCTTGGTGCCCGCGAGCAGTCGGCCGCTGCGCTGCTCGCCCGCTCGCGTCGACCGCTGGCCGAATGGGCACAGTCGGGCGAGATCGATCTCGTCTGCTCTGCCGGACTCGGCGGCATGACCGCGGCGTGGATGCGCAACGAAACACCCGGCACGGCACCGGAAAAGGCGCCCAGCACAGGCTGCGCGGAGCAGACAGAGGCCTGATTCTCCGCCAGGATTGCGCGAGCTGCAGCTTATACTGTGCACCATGCGCGTCCGGACCCTGCTCACCTGTCTCGTCCCGCTGCTGCTGCTGGCCTGCAGCAGCACTCCGTCAGTGCCCGGGCGGACGGCACAGCAGCCTGCTGTGCGGCCGGCGAGCAGCGACAGGGCGCACGATGTGGTCATCTTTGCCCTCGGGCTGGTCGACACCGGTTACCGCTTCGGCGGCAAGAACCCCGACGCCGGTCTCGATTGCAGCGGCATGGTTTCGTACATCTTCGACCGTGCCGCCGGCATCCGGGTAAGCGGCAGCGCCGCCGACATCGCCCGCCGTGGACGCGAGGTGGACCGTTCCGGCCTGCGCCCCGGCGATCTGGTCTTCTTCAACACGCGCAACGCACCCTTCTCGCACGTCGGCATCTACATCGGTGACGAACGCTTCGTCCATGCGCCCTCGGGCAGTGGCCGCGTGCGCATCGACCAGCTCGGCGCCCGCTACTACGCGCAACGCTTCGAGGCCGCGCGCACCTACTTCGACTGACCGCCCCGGCGACGGCAAACCGGACGGCGAACGTCGCCGCAGGCAGGATCCGGCGCGCCGAAGGTGTGGCTGCCCGATGGCTCTGCGGCTGCCATGTGTTGCCTTCATGCTGATGGCTGTCGAGACACCCCGGGTGATCGATGGCATGACCTTGCGCTCGCATGCTCATTACCGGCCCTTCTCGCGCGCGGCAGAAGGGAGATCAGCGAGTCGCTGCAGCGACTTTCATCTCAACGCTTGTGCCGCATCCCGGCGCGCCGCTGCCGGATCTCGGCCGGCCATTGGCTTTCGATCCAGGCGGGCACGTTGCCGATCTGGCGATCGGTCAGCTTGCCGGCAGAGCCGGCTGCGACCTGTCGCGGCTGCCCTTGCCGCAGCGTCGGGCCTGGTGCCGAGACGACGGGAAAGGCAAGGAGCCTGTTGACCGGTCGCGACCTGGCGGACTTATAATCCCGCCGTCGCCCACTGCATCGTCCCGGCAACCGCATGCGTCGTTTCCTTGCCATCGTGCTGATCGCCCTTCTGCCGCTGCAGGCAGCATCGGCGCTCGTCGGCACGCTTTCCGGCCCGCAGCCGCCGCACATCGCGGCCGGCCAAGACGGGCAGCCGGACGAGGCTTGTGCCGGCCTGGCGCAGCTCGCCGACCACAGCCAGTGCGAGGAGCCCGACGACCACTGCAGCTGCTGCCACGCCGGCTGTTGCGCACCACTCGCGCCGGCGCCCCTGCCAACGATCGCCCTGCTCCGCGACGCCATCATCGCCGCCGCCGCAAGCGGCAAGCCCTCCGCCACGCTCGCCCGGCCTGAACGGCCGCAATGGACCGGCCTCGCCTGACCGGCGGGGCCTTCCGGACTGACTCATCACCGTCGCCGTAGGCACGGCGGCTGCTTCCCAGCGCTCCGCCGGATTTTTCCATGCACCACCGGAGAATCCGATGCACGACACCCGATCGACGCCGTCGCGGTTGTTCACCGCCATCCTGTTCATCACCGCCAGTCTGGGCGGTCCGCCGGCAGCCGCCGCAACGCTGACGCTTGGCGAGGCGTTCGCCGCCGCCTGGGAGCGCCACCCCGCGGCTCGCACCGCCGCTGCCCGCCACGACGAATTCACGGCCCGCCGCGATGCCGCCGACAGCTTCCTTTCCGGCGCGCCGACGGCGGCGCTGTCCAACCGCAACGACCGCCTGCAACGCGATGCCGGCCAGAGCGAATGGGAGGCCGGCATCGCTCTTCCGCTCTGGCTGC
>ERZ761602.1516-NODE-1516-length-41628-cov-5.383999_pt1 | contig 41628 bp, 36 predicted proteins | sample MGYA00512165_ERZ761602 | MGnify/ENA primary metagenome ERZ761602 (study PRJEB28899, sample SAMN02445085) | bioreactor sludge metagenome | biome: EBPR sludge; isolation source: Thorneside wastewater treatment plant | place: Australia: Brisbane, Thorneside...
ATCCCACCCAAAATGAAAGCGAAAGAGTGCAGCGCTTTTTATGGTTGGATCGTTGGGTGCGTGTCTTGTCCGATAAGCAGCGCCTAACGCCAGAACTCGGTCAGGAATTTTGGACTGATCTCACTTCTTTTGTGCGCGATGAGCCCCCCGTTTCAAACGACGCTCTCAGCCGGATCCTTTCTCAAGCACAGTCGAAATTAGGAAGAAACGTCGCATACTCTCAATATTATCAGAATGAATTGAGACAACAGTCGATCGATAGCGCATTGAAGTCGCTGGAATCCATTGAGCCTGACGAAGTTTCCGATCTCTACTCGAAAGCTCAAGAAATTCTCCAACTAAATCGCAATCGCCCCACATCGGTCTCACGAAAAGTGGGCGTCCTCCTCCCATTGAGTGGCAACTTGAAAGCCTTTGGGGATGATGCACTTCAATCCATCCAAATCGTAAGTCAAATGGCTGGAACCGAGGGCGTGGAATTTGTCATCGAAGACACGGGAAGTACTCCCGAGTCACTCATTGCAGCTTTTGAGAAATTAGCGCTCAAATCGCAAGTGACCGCCATCATCGGTCCACTGACTGCTAAGGAAACCGAGCTCGTCTTTGAACGTGGGCAAGTTCTCTCCATACCTGTTATCTCGTTGGCTCAAAAAGAAGGATTGGAAGGTTATGGAAGCTATGCCTTTCGCTCCACGCTGACGATCGAAGATCAAGTGCGCCGATTGGCGGATTTTATCTCGAGCGATTTACGCGCGAAGAAGGTCGCCGCGCTGGTCCCCGACTCAACCTATGGTTGGGATGTCATCGATCGCGCGAAAGCAGCCTTTGAAGATAAGGGTCTTTCACTCACGGCCCTCCAAGTCTATCCTTCTAACTCCACGGATTTCAAAGAGCCTCTTCGTCGCATTACTCGCCTAGATGCTCCGCGCTTGAGAAAAGATGAAATTTGCCCGAAGAAAGGCGAACCCACGCCCGGCTGCGTAAAGAGAGCTCAAGATCTCTTACCGATTATCGATTTTGAAGTGCTTTTTGTTCCAGATTCGGCCGATACAGTAGGGCTGCTCCTGCCTACCCTTCCCTATATTCGGCTCTATGGAATTCAAGTCGTCGGACTTTCCGGATACAACTCGAGAAGGCTCATTGAAAGAGGCGGGGAATCTTCCGAAGGCGTCATCTTTACGGATGGGTATCTCCCAAGTTCTAAAAATTTTCAGACCGAATACTTTCGCGAGCAATATTTGAAGTATGCCAAAAAGGAACCTAGTCGGCTGGCTGCTGAAGCTTTTGATTTAGCGCTCGTTGTGGCGGACATCATGAAGAAGTCGATGGGCGATTTAAGTCGCGATACTTTTATTTCCCACCTGCGCTCGGTAAGAGATTTTCCCGGCGTCACTGGAAATTTATATTTCGAAAACCAGACGATCAAAAAGCAACCCAAGCTGATCATCGTTCGAGATTCAGAGTTTAAGGAACTAGAATTGAGCGCTCAGCGCTAAAAACACAAAATGAATGAGGGGAAAATTATGATTATCAATCGATGGACGCATGCCGCGGCTTTCGTGGCGAGCACTTTCATTGCGGGAATGCCAGCCATTCAAGCACAAAGCGAATCTCTCCAATTAGAGGAAACGGAACCGGCCGTCGATGAGACCGCTCCTAAAGCGCCGGCGACCGCTTCCGAGCCAAAGCATGAAAGTCCTGTGAAGAGGCATCTAAAAAAAGAAAAGGCTTTAATTCAAAAAGAAAAGGCCCGGCACGAACGATTTAAGCGCGCTAAGATGAAAGCGAAGATGAAAAAACATCGTCAACAAATGAAAGCGAAAGCGAAGCAGCGAGAAAAACTGCAGAATCAAAATGCGGAAGCCACGGGAAATTCGGCGGATCAAACGACTCCCCAAGTTCCAACTCTTCCGAATCAATAAAATCGAATTCCAAAGGTTGCAAAAGAGGAGTGATTGTCACTCCTCTTTTATTTTTTCACCCATTCAGAAAAATCGGTCGGTGATTTGGCGGAACCATAATCCACATCCATCTGCGCAAGTTGCAGTTGAGATGCCAAGTCCACATTCACCGCATGCCATCGCGTATAAGAATCGAGCACCCAAACACCGCTCTCCCGCGTGCCGTTGCCGGAGGCTTTCACGCCACCAAAGGGAAGGTGCGCCTCGGCGCCCGTCGTTGAATTATTGATGGAACTCATCCCAGCTTGGATTCCCTCTTTAAATTTCAACATGATATGCGGATCTTCTGTGAAGATGGCGGAGGACAATCCATAAGCGTGAGCATTCGCGTACTCGAGCGCCTGGTCAAAACTGGAGGCCTTCACCAAATTCACGGTTGGACCAAAAACCTCTTCTTGGAACAGGCGATTTTTCGGAGTCACATTCTCCCAAAGCGTGGGCGTAACAAAATAACCGGCCTCCGGATTTTTTCCCAAAAAGTTTCCATAGGGTGTGAACTTTGTAATTCTGCCCGTTCCCATTAATAATTTTCCGCCATCCTTTTTGCCCCACTCCAAATGCGCAATAAAATTCTTTAAATAGCGTTCTGCAATGAGGGGCCCATAAAAAGTCTCGGGAACAAGTAGGGGATTTCCAATTCGAATGTTTTTTGCAGCCGCAATGAATCGAGATTTGAATTCTTCATACACCTCCTTGTGAATGATGATATTTCCCGTCGAGGTGCATCGCTGTCCGGCCGTTCCGTAGCAAGACACAATCGCCGCCGGCACGGCCTTCTCTAAATTGGCATCTTTATGAATGATGAGGGGATTCTTTCCTCCAAGCTCCAACGAAGGAACTTGAATCGCTCGCCCGCATACCTCCCCAATTTTTCTTCCCACCGCCGTACTTCCGGTGAAGGAGACTTTTTGGATGCGATTCTTATCCACGTACGTGAGCAATTTTTCGCCCACCGCCCGATCCCCGAAGAGGAGGTTTACAACACCGTCGGGAAATCCCGCCTCCCGGAAGCAAAGCGCAAAGCTCATCGCTGTGGCGGGCGCATCCTCAGAGGGTTTCCAGATGACGGAGTTTCCTGCCAAGAGCGCTGGAATCATCTTCCACGATGGTACTGCGAATGGAAAATTGCTCGCTGTGATCATCAGACAGACGCCGAGGGGGCGTCGGTAGGTAAACAATTCCTTATTAGGCAATTCAGAAGGAACAGTTTGTCCATACAACCGACGGCCTTCCGACTGAAAAAACTCTGCTGTATCGATCGCCTCTTGAACTTCACCACGCGCTTCCTTCAGTGTCTTTCCGATTTCACGCGTGATAATCCTCGCCAGCGATTCCTTTTCCCGCTCAATAATCTTGGCAAGTCGTCCAATGACGGTACCTCGTACCGGCGCGGGAACCGCTTTCCAATTTTTGAAACCCTTCTCAGCAGCTGCTACTGCAGCCTCAATGTCTTTACCCCCAGCATTCGGAAATCGTCCCACAAGATCCGACAGGTCCGCAGGATTTACAGACGCAACATGATTTGCACCTCGTAGAAATTTTCCATTGATCCAATGATGGCCAATGACTTCAGGTCCATAGAGTGAATTGCCCGCCTTCAAGAATGTGGGCACTCCTTTATTTGAGCCCTTCTTGTCACTACTTTTGACCATTTTCTTTTTCACGTGAGCCTTCTTAGAAGCGGTTTTTCGATTAACCATGGCCATGAACTTTCTTCCTTTCCTCAACACTTAACTCGGCGGCACAGGCCTTCAAGATCTGGAGACCTTCCTGCGCTTCATCTTCTTTCAAATCTAAAACTGGCCTGAGGCGAATGCTGCGATCGCCACAGCGCAGAACGATCAGCCCCTTCTTCCACGCCAATGAAACCATCTCGTCTCGCAGCTCCTTTGTCGGCAAGTCAAAAGCGAGCCACAATCCCAACCCACGCACATTCGACATCAACGAAGCAAACTCCTTGGCAAAGCTTTCCAGCTCGCCTTTCACGGTAGCCCCCATACTTGTGACGTGATCCAAGAGCTTTTCTTCCACAATGACGTCCAAAAACTGCGTGGTTCGAATCATGTCAACTAAGTTTCCACCAAAGGTGGAATTGATGCGGCTAGATTTTCGAAACACATTATTCACTTCATCCAATCGTTTCATGCGTGCTGCGCATCCACAGACTTGAGTCTTTTTTCCGAAAGCAATCATGTCCGGCATGACGCCAAAATGTTCAAAGGCCCAGAATCTTCCGGTTAGACCCATCCCCGTCTGCACCTCATCGAAAATTAACATCGCATCATGTTTGTCAGCGAGCTCGCGAAGCTTCTGGAAAAATTCCTTCCGAAAAAGATTGTCGCCCCCCTCTCCCTGAATCGTCTCAATAATGATGGCGCAGATTTCATCCTTTCGAGTTTCAAATGCCTTTTCAGCTTCGGCGATGGATTGTTTTTCCAACTCTACCGTCTTTTGGATGGACTCGGCCGTTTCCGGAAAAGTGCGCTTCGGATTCGTGATTCTCGGCCAATCAAACTTTGGGAAATACTGAACCTTATCGAGCAGTGTGTTGGTAAGACTGAGCGTATAGCCAGTGCGGCCATGAAATGCCTCTTTAAAATGAAGAACTTGTGTGCCCTTCTCGCCCTTTCCAGCCGCGATATTTTTTTGAACTTTCCAGTCTTGAGCGGCCTTTATCGCATTTTCAACTCCAAGAGCCCCGCCATCGATAAAGAATAGTCGGTCAAACATGGGGGCAGCTGTTTGATGAAACGTGGCAATGAACTCAGCGTAGGCCTCGGTGTAAATGTCTGAGTTCGAAATTTTTACCCGGGCATGATCGAGAAGCTTCTTCTCAAAATCCTTATTGAACAATTTGGGATGGTTCATCCCCAGTGGGTTACTCGCAAAGAAAGAGAAGAAATCGATGAAGGTGCGATTGTTTTTGGAGTCGTATAGCCGCGCCCCTCGGCTCTTTGCAATATCGAGCACCATGTCAAATCCGTCGGCTAGGATCGATTTTTTAAGATTCTCAAATACATGTGCTGCAGTGATTGTTTGACTCATGGGGATGATCATAGCGATGGCGTCTCTCCGTTAAAAGTGGCAAAATTACAGCTCTATGGGCGATGGGACCTCATCTAAACGTGATTTTACGAGCCCCTCGGACGTGCTTGGCAATATGCGATTGCCGAAAACGGTGCGCGAGCATTTGCGCAACCATCAACTTTGGACTCGTTGGATGGAAGTGGTGGGCGCTGAACTCGCGAAAGTAACGGCTCCTTCCGAGCTTAAAGGCAAAACGTTAGAAGTTCGCGTGGTCCACCAAGCTTGGGCTCAGCAACTCCAATTTCTAAAGCCTTCCATTTTAGGAAAGCTGCGCGCGATTTGTCCAACCACGCAGGTGACGGACATTATTTTTCGCGTTGGCAAAGTCGTTCCCACGCACACGGATGCTCCAACAATGAATTCTGATTCCACCTTGAAACGAAATCCAAACACGCCTGTGAAATTGCCCGAACGCCTCGAGATGACCCTTCGCGCGGTTGAAGATGATGATTTGCGCGTAACGATTCGAAAGGCAATGGAGGCCGCCGCTCTTAGTCGTGGAAAGCCCTCCACTCACTAATACTACTTTGGCAATTCGTAAGTGATGAGACCGGACGCCAACTTCGGATAAAAGAAAGTAGATTTCTGGGGCATACGCTCGCCCTGCTGAGCACGTCTCATCACGAGATCAATATCCGTAGATGGCAAAAAGAATCCCGCGCCTCTTGGCAGGGCCGACAACGTCTTTAGAAAATCCTGCGTCTCATGCTCATATTGTATAACGCCTTTGGCGACCTTCGACGTATCCCAATCAAGCACGCGCTCGAAAATATCTTTCTGAAGAGCAAAAATCTCCGCATCATCCTGGGAGTTTTTCTTACGCGAAATCAAAAGACGATCCTTTGATCCTGAAAGAGCGAGCACTAAATAAATCTTTGAGGGATCCGACTTTCGAAGAGCCATGAGCTTGGGAAGACTCAACTCGCCTTTCCATGTCTCCACCGTAAAAATCTCCTTTAAGCGCTCCATGAACATTTCCGCCGACAGATTTTCAGGAAGCGAAAAGAGGCGGTGAATCGGAAGAATCGTAAATTCTGGTCCCGCCAAATTGGTAAAATAGGCCTGCACATAGGCCCCTCGATTCGGCTCTTCCTTTGAAAAGGCTACCGCGGTTTCAAATCGATGGTGCCCATCGGCAATGAGCACGCTTTGATCCTTCAGCATGTTTTGGACCGCCGCAATATCGATGGGATCCGAAACGATCCACATTTTTCGTTTCACACCCTGATAATCTCTCATCTCCGCATCGGGAGCGGCTTTGCGGTCGATCAACTTTTTATGAATATTTTCTAAAACCTGCTTTTCATCCCGATAACACAAAAAAATTTGCGACAACTCGGCATTCATGGCTTTCAAAAGCGCCAACCGATCCTTTTTAGGTCCGGCCAATGTAAATTCGTGTGGCAAGATTCTCTTTTCTTCGAAAGGCGTAACCCTCACCAAGCTCACAAATCCCAGACGTCTGCGTTGCTGCCCATCAATTTCAAATTCTTCTTCGGTTAAATAAAGTGACGGCGCGGGCGCCTGTTCAAAAACGCCTTCTTGCTTCCAACTTGAAAATGTTGCCGCCGTCGTTTCGTAAGATTTTTGATCATCGGGGGAATCTACCAAACACAGGCGAACGGAATTCTGAGGATGAAGCCCTTTCAGTTCTTCATGAAAATCTTTGGAAATGACGTCGTACGGCGGGCTTATTAAATTTGAAATTTCTGATTTGAATTTTTTAGAATAGAGCCACGCGCGAAAGGGTTGAATCTCAGGCATGGGCTACGCTATCTAAAAATTTCTAGGAGGCCAATCCCTGCCAATGACGATAAGCCTTCACGCCGATATCTCTGCGAAAGCTCACATGCGATAAAAACGGCAATGATTCAATCCAAGGGTATAGAAGATTTTGACAATCGAGAAGACTCGCCTGGCGTGTCGTAATCGCCACCAATCGTCCTCCCTTCGCAACCCAAGCGCTTCCATTCCATGCGGTACCTGCATGAAAGACCTCCACTCCCGAAGGCGGTTGATCAATTCCTATCAATTCAAAGTTACCTTCGGGATTATCGGGATATCCTTTCGCCGCTAAGACGACATTCATGCCCACCGTTTCCGAATGAAATTGAGCGCGCACAGGAGATCCCGATTTTAACGAATCAATCAGTTCCATAAGCGGCGATTTCAACGTCATCAATACGGACTGGGTTTCGGGATCGCCCATTCGGCAGTTGAATTCGAGAACGTAAGGTTCGTCTGCGACAATCATAAGACCGATGAATAGAAATCCGCGATAGGCAAGTTTGTCGTTCTTTAGTCCCGCAAGAACCTTTTCCACCACGCGCGTTTCAATTTTTTGATTGAGACTATGCGAAAGAATCGGAACGGGACTATACGCTCCCATCCCTCCCGTATTGGGACCGCGATCATTTTCTAAAAGACGCTTATGATCCTGCGCCCCACCCAAGAAGATCGGGCGATCTCCGTCGACCAAAAGGAAGTAAGAAATTTCTTCCCCATCCAAGAATTCTTCGATGACTACCGAGGCATGGGCCTTAAGCGATTCCTTTGCAAATGCGGCCGCCTGAGAGGCGTCTTCGCCAATCCAAACGCCCTTTCCAGCCGCTAAACCTGCCGCTTTCACCACAAAGGGCGGACGAAAACTCTGCAGCGCTGCGTCGATTTCAGAAGGCAAGGTGACGGTCTTCGCGCGAGCGGTGGGAATTTGATGGCGCTCGCAAAACGATTTCGCCCAAGCCTTATCGGTTTCCAATCGAGCCGCACTCGCCGAAGGGCCCCAGACGGAGATTCCCTTTGCCGTGAGCGCCTCAGAAACGCCCTCCGCCAAATATTTTTCAGGGCCGACGATGACTTCTCGAATCACATGACGATCCAATTTTTGAGCCAAATCCTCAATGCTCGAAAAACTCCAAGTGGGCACCAACCTCGCAATGGCATCACTCCCCGGCGCGCACTCAACTTGCTCGCCCGAGTTTTTTAAGTGCCAAACAAGCGCATGTTCTCGTCCACCGGCACCGAGAACCAAAATTTTTTTCTCATTGAGTACAGCCTTCGCCATCGGTTTCCCTCAATGCATGAAGTGTCTAGTTTTAGTGCAAATCATTGCGACGTTGTGCTCATTGCAGGCATCAATAACCTGCTGATCGCGAATGCTTCCCCCGGGCTGAACGATCGCCGTGACCCCCGAATTGAGCAAATATTCCAAACTATCGGGAAACGGAAAAAATCCATCAGAGGCACAAACCTTGGTTGGGGCATTTTGAAACTTCTTTGCTCGAAGTGACGCCGACTCCGAAGCAAATTTTCGATTCACCTGACCACACCCAATTCCCAATGTTTGATTTTCGCTGGCAATTACGACCGCGTTGCTCTTCGAATTCTTTGCCACAACCCACGCAAAGCGCATGGCGGAGAGCTCATTGGCAGTCGGTTGCCGTTTCGTAACGACGGTTGCATCAGGCCCGAGAATTCCATCATTGAATCCAGGAAGCACATCCGATTCTTGAATCAGATACCCACCGAAGATTCGCTTTCCTTCAAAGGCCGGGCGATATTCATGCCCTTTCGTCTGCGGATCAGGAATCAAGATGAGTCTTAAATTTTTCTTCGCCTGCAAAATCTCTCGCGCTTCCACGCTAAAATGAGTTGCACAAATAATTTCGAAAAAATGTTCCGACATCAAATGCGCTAATTCCGCATCCACTGTGCCGGAAATTGCGACAATTCCGCCAAAGGCACTCTCAGGATCTGCTTCAAAGGCTCGCCGATAGGATTCCACTTCCGTAGTTCCAATTCCAACACCACAAGGATTGTTGTGCTTCACAATCACAGTAGATTTCGCAGGCAATTCAATGAGACATCGCCAAGCTGCATCGGAATCCAAAAAATTATTGAACGAAAGCGCCTTACCTTGAAGGCTTTCACTCAACGCGGGCTTTTCGACAGGTACTTGAAACCGATAGAGGGCGGCTTTTTGATGAGGATTCTCTCCATACCGAAGTTCCTGAGCTAGTTTGCCATGTGTAGAATGATAGAGCGGAAATTCTCTCCGCGCGAGATCCTTCCCGTCCCATTCATACGCGCTCAACGTTTCGGAAATCGCAGAATCATAAATCGCTGTATGGCGAAATCCTCGAAGGGCCATTCGATAGCGAAAGCTGGCATCGAAGGGTTCGTCCTTATTTTCCTTGAGACGTTGAATCACCGTTGGATAATCCTTGGGATCTACCACCACGGTCACATGTTCATGATTTTTCGCAGCCGCGCGAATCATCGTCACTCCGCCCACATCGATATTCTCAATGAGATCTTTTAAATCATGTTTCTTTGTCGCCTGTGCAACCTTCTGAAAGGGGTAGAGATTCACGACCACTAAATCGATCCATCGAATCCCATATTGCTGCGCTTCTTCGACGTCTTTTGGATCCTCTCGACGTCCCAGGAGCGCGCCGTGGATTCTGGGATGCAGCGTCTTTAAGCGCCCATCCATCATCTCAGGAAATCCCGTGTAATCCGAAACGGAGATGGTCGGAATATTCGCATCGTTTAGAATTTTGGCCGTGCCCCCCGTAGAGATAATCTCCACTTGAAAGTGTTTCAATGCCTTTCCAAGTTCCACCAATCCCGTCTTGTCGGAGACTGAAATCAAAGCTCTCTTAATCATCTCATTTCCCCCCAAATACCCATCCAAAGACGTCGTCATAGGTCTTTGCAAAATGCACCTTCAGACCCGCTTTCACTTCTTTGGGAATCTCATGGAGATCCTTTTTGTTATCGTATGGAATTATCACTTCCGAACATTTCGCCTGCTTTGCTGCGATCAACTTTTGCTTCAATCCGCCGATGGCCAAGACACTTCCCTTTAAAGAAATTTCTCCGGTCATTGCGACTCCACGTCGAATAGGTTCATTTCTAAAGAGAGATATCAACGCAGTCGTGATTGCAATCCCTGCGGAAGGTCCGTCTTTTCTAATCGCTCCGGCCGGAAAGTGGATGTGAATATCCGTTTTATCAAATTGGGAAAGGTCCAACTGAAATCGTTTCGCGGCAGATCGCAGGTACGAGAGAGAAATTCGGGCACTCTCGGTCATGGTTTCACCCAATTTCCCCGTGAGCTGAAGATTTTTCGACCCCGGCATTTTCGTTGCTTCAATAAAGAGCACCTCTCCGCCGTACATGGTCCACGCCAAGCCCATCACGACTCCGGGTCTTCTCGGAATCAATGCTTCCTGCGTGTATTTGTGCACACCCAGAAACTGGGAGAGGTTTTTCGGTGAAACTACAATAGTCTGCTTGAGCGCACCTCTCGCCACGATCGCTGCGACTTTACGACAGATCTTCTCGATTTCGCGCTCCAAGTTGCGAACACCAGCTTCGCGGGTGTAAAAGCGAACGATTTCTGCATAAGTGGCCGGTGAAAGTCTCAAGTGTTTCGGCAACAAACCCGATTCCTTCAACTGCTTTGGAAAGAGATACCTAGAGGCAATAGCCACCTTCTCGCTCTCGATATAGCCCGTCATTTCGATAATCTCGAGACGATCTCGAAGCGCGCTCGGAACATTGTCGATATTATTTGCCGTACAAATAAACAGAACCTGCGAGAGGTCGAAGGGCAAATCGAGATAGTAGTCTAAAAAATTTTTATTCTGCTCGGGATCCAGAACCTCAAGAAGTGCGCTTGCAGGATCCCCTCGCCAATCGCTTCCAATTTTGTCGATTTCATCGAGCAGAATGACCGGATTCTTTACCTGAGCTCGTTTGAGCGCTTGAATGAGTCGGCCCGGCATAGCCCCCACGTACGTTCGGCGGTGTCCCTTAATTTCCGCCTCGTCGCGCATCCCCCCCAAACTCAGTCGATAAAATTTTCGATCGAGCGCTTCCGCAATACTTTTTCCTAGCGATGTTTTTCCCACACCCGGAGGGCCGGAGAAGCAAATGATGCTGCCCGCTAAATCTTTTCTCAAATGACGGACCGATAAGAATTCTAAAATACGAGTCTTCGCATCCTTCAATCCAAAATGGTCCCGATCCAAAATCTTTTCTGCATGGCGAATGTCAGTGTCATCTTGAGTCGTCTTCGCCCACGGAAGTCCCGCTAACCAATCTAGATAATTCCGAGTGATAGAATATTCACTCGACTCTGGGGGCATCGCCGCCAATCTGCGCAATTCTTCATCCGCTTTTGTTTGCGCCTCTTCGGACAGCTTCGCTTCTGCCAGCTTTTCTTTGAGGCGTTTCAATTCCGAATTGAGATCATCTCTCTCCTCACCAAGTTCCTTTCGGATTGCGCGCAGTTGTTCGCGAAGGAAATATTCTCGCTGAGAAGTCGAAATCTTATTTTGAATTTCGCCCTGAATTTTTTGACCCAATCGAAGAATTTCTAATTCCTGCGTGAGATGCGAAACGCACTTTTTCAATCGCTCTTCCACATCCATCGTTTCAAGAAGGCTCTGACGAGTGGCAAGATCAATGCGCTTCAAATGAGCTGCAATAAAGTCGGACAACTTTGCAGGACCCTCAATGTTCAGTGCGGCCAAAGAGAATTCATCGGACAGTGTGGGCGAAAGCTGAATGACTTCCTGAAGGAGTGTTTGGGCCGAGGTCGTCAGCGCCTCCACGACCTTCGACTCCACTGCCTTTTCTTCCATATAGTCGATGTTGGCGCGAATCACCGGTACCGACGCAGTGAAAGATTTCACCTTAAAACGTTTTAGCGTTTGAACGATCATGCTCGTTGAGCCCTCGGGCAGGCGCAAAATGCGAAGTACTCGCGCGCAAACCCCAATCTCGTATAGATCGCTCGGCGAAGGATCTTCCCCTTGATCGCGCTTTCGAGCCAAGAACCCTACATATTCCGGATTCGCTGTATTTTTATGAAGAAGGTCCTGAAGTTTACCCTTCGGCACGACCACAGGAAGAATCATGTGCGGAAAGGCCACAAAATTAGAAATTGGAAAGATGGTAACGTCGACCGGCAGCGCTTTCTTATTCTTGGTCGTATCGATCAAGAGCGCATCGCTGGAGCCAAGATTTTCACTGCCCGGAGGAACGTGGATAATTTGTGACATGGTTCTAAATCTTCCGTTTTTTTAGGGGCGACTTCGCCAAGGTTTCACGGTCGATCCAATTTAAATACGCGGCGTTTCCACCCCCCATAGGAATACCGATAATCTCTGGGACATCAAAGGGATGATGTTGAGATATTGTTTTTTGCAACTTTGGCCACAAATCTGCGCGAGTTTTGATCCATAATTGATATTCTTGGGCCTTCTCCAAGCGTCCCTTCCACCAGTAATGAGAACGGATTTTAGAAGAAATCTGCACACAGGCGCATAGTCTGGCCTTTAAGAGGAGGGCTGCTAATTTGTTTGCGCTGCCCTTGCTTGGGCATGTGGTGAGAACGATCCAGTACTGAGGCTTTGCATCGGCGGGCACTAAACCTCCGTCCGAATTCCCGAAATCGTTACGCTTTCCACCTCTCCTCCAAGGAGTTCCGCCGCCTTCAAAATATCGGGATCTTGTAGAATTTTATCCTTTGCCTCTTTCATAAAGTGTGGATTGCCTGTGGGTTTCTTGGGTGAAGCTCCTTCAGCCTCAGACTTCGACGGCGCACTCAGCTCTGAGACTTCCAACTTCTGAATCTTTCCGCCGGTCAGATCCTTCAATAGCTTCTCCAGCTCCACTCGTAGAATTTTTTCAGACAACTGCCGAAATGCAAAATGTCCCTTAGGAAACAAGATGGAGAACTTGGGACCATTCCAGTCTGCCTTTCCACAGATCAACATGGCATGAAGACTGGGTCGCGCACGCTTAATGGCGTCTAAAAGGAAATCCACATCTTTCACCATAATAGGCTCCGCTTTCGGAGTCGTCGCCTGAGCGCTAGGAGGCGCCGATCTCGCCGGTGGAGTGAAGGAAGGGGGAGGAGGTATATAACTTGGCGCGGGGGAGTGGAGGGGCGCCACTTGAGGCGCTGAAGGTGCTATAGTCGCCGGTGCATTTTCAAGCGCTGTCAAAATCGTTTTTAAATCTTCCGTTCGAGTAATTCGGGCAGCGCGAATAAGTGTCATCTCGAGCGCTACGCGAGGAATCTCTGATTTTCGAAGGCGCTCATACCCATTCCATAAAATTTCAAAAAGCCTGTCGGCGTCCTCTACACTCCACGCAGAGAAAGTCTGGATGAGATCGTCAAGCTGCGCGAGATCAACTTCTTCAGCCACCAAGTCTTTCTTTCCCGACGCTTTCACCAGCAACACTGCGCGCATCCAAATCAACAAGCGATGTGTAAGTCGGGCGAGATCTTTTCCCTGTTCATAAAACGCCTTCGTCTTCTGCAACAGCGCCGGCAAATCCTGTGCTGCAATTGCTTTCAAAAAATCGATCTCTTTCTGTGAACCGATGGTGCCGAGAAAGGCATCTACGCTTTCTTCGGAAATATTCTTGGCATCGTTCATGAGGAGCAATTGCTCAAGCAGGGTCTGAGCATCTCGAAGCGAGCCGTCCGCTGCCGTTGCCACCGCCTCTAAAACTTCCTTACTAATTTTCAATTTTTCCGCAGAAACAATCCGCTCCAAGTTCGAAACGATTTCGACTTCCCGAAGCCTTCGCATTTCGATTCGATGAGCGCGAGATAAAACCGTGGCTGGAATTTTTTCAGGTTCCGTCGTCGCCATTAAAAACAAAACATGCGCCGGCGGCTCCTCAAGAGTTTTTAAAAGAGCATTGAACGCAGCGTTCGATAACATATGAACTTCATCTATAATATAAACGGTTCGAGCCCCCACCGACGGACGAAAGGCCACCGACTCAATAATCGAGCGCACATCATCGACTCCCGTATGCGAGGCGCCATCGATCTCGATGATATCCATATATCTGCCAGAAGCCTGAGCCTTGCACGCGGCGCACGCTCCACAGGGTCTACTGTCCTTTGCCTTTTCTTCTAAACAAGAGGCCGCTTTCGCAAAAATTCGAGCGCAAGTCGTCTTTCCCGTCCCTCTAGGTCCTGAGAAAATATAAGCAGGGGCTATCCGATTCGATTTAAGCGCCTCACTCAGTGCCTTCACGGCCAAACCCTGTCCCACCACATCCGCCAGGGCCTGGGGGCGATATTTTCTCGCAAGATTTAATCGTGAATCTGTTCGAGTCATAGCCGTCGAGGTCATTGATTCAGCAAGCTGGATCGAGTGTCAATTCAAAGGAATACAACAATCACTCGGCCGTTGCCCAGAGCTGCCAATAATGAAATGATCTCGCCAACATGCCGATTAGTATTGAACTTCATGATATTGCTACCATCGGATTGCTCGTCTTTTTAGAGGGGATCTTATCCATCGACAATGCTGTCGTACTCGCCTTGCTCGCCAACAAGCTTCCGAAGGAGCAGCAAAAAAAGGCCCTCAGTTACGGACTCATTGGCGCATTTGTATTTCGTTTCATAGCGCTCTTCATGGCCGCTTATCTCATGAAATGGAATTGGGTGAAGTTTGTGGGCGGCGGTTATTTGATTTATGTTGCACTTTCACACTGGGTCTTTGGGGACAAAAAGGAAGACGATGCTCCCAAAGCAGTTCGAGCTTCTTTTTGGAAGACTGTGATCGTGATCGAGCTCACGGACATAGCTTTTGCGATTGATTCCATTTTGGCGGCTGTTGCCATAACCACCAAGTTTTGGGTGGTATTTACAGGTGGCGTGATCGGTCTCGTCGTCATGCGGTTTGCCGCTTCTATGTTCATTGGACTGTTGCGAAAATTCCCAGCGTTCGAAGTTTCAGCCTACATTCTTGTCCTTATTATTGGCGTAAAACTCGTCATTGCCGGTTTTCAAATTCCAGGAATCGATTTTCATTCTTCGAGCAGCCCTGCCTCGTGGATATTTTGGATCGCCATGTTAAGCGCGCTGGCCTATGGATTCTTAGGACATCGTAAACGCGGCAAATCCATGGTCGATAAGCTCAAGAAACAAGAAAAGGCTCTCGAGCAATTTGAGAACTAAATTCTCTTAATATCGCCCGGAGCCTTTCCGCACTTTCTCGAATGTAATTGAAGAACTTAGAGCAGATCTTTTATTTTCCCCCTACCGACTGCCGCTCCTTTAATTCCTCCTCAAGCGCCTTGTATGCTTCTTTGACTTTCACTAATTTTTCATTCCCGATGAAATTCGGATCCACTTGGATAGCTTGATCAATTGCTTCCACCGCCTTCGCAATATCCTTCGATGAGGCATAAATCGTCGATTTCAGAACCAAAACGGTTCGCTTCATGCCGGCGGACAAATTTGGAATGCTCAAAAAATTATCGATCGCAATCAGCGCCTTTCCAGGTTCGTTGTCATTGGCTTCGAGACTGGAAAGAAGATTCAAAAGCTCGATCTGTTCATAAGCACCTTTTTCGTTCTTCGGATCGGCGGCCTTGAATTCATCAATGAGCTTCTGATGACCCACGAGGCGGCCATTCGAATATTGCATGACCAGCTCTAAACAAGCCCTCAATTTCTGAATTCGATCCTCAGCAGTCGTACTTTCCGCCCACTTGGAATTGTTTACTTGGCTTTCAATTTTTTCATAAACCTTGTTAAGACCCTTAACCAATTCTGCATGCTGTTCAGGCTTCAAAGTCTCCACATAAGGCACAGTTCCATAAAGAGCCCCGTCGGCACTGGTAACAAAATACGAGGGAACAAATTCAAGGGTCACTTTATATTTTTTCGCTATGGCCGTGGCAGTGGCCCTGTCCTCAGCTGGAGCATCCGCCTTGAAGCGCACGGGAACTTTGACGATGAGATGATCGTTGGAGAGAGAATTGACAATAGCCGCATTCTCAAAAACCGCGGCATCCAAGAGCGCTGACTTCTGCCCCAAGTTGCCTTCTGTGAAATGCAAAATGACTCTTTTGTTTTCAGCCTTTGCCTTCGCATAAACATTGTCGATTGCTTCCTTTAATGAAGCATGTGCTGGAACGACAGCAAATCCCGCAAGCAAAACGGATCCTAAGGTTGCCGCTTTAAGTCCAAAATGGATTACTTTTTTCATGAATAAGACCTCTTTCTATGAATGGATGGTCGCACTTCTAACAGGAACTTTCTCACCGTCAATGTTTTTAACTTTGGCTGATTCTGAAATCATGGTATCGCAAGCTCACTATGAAAAATCCCCTTCAAACAGCTGCTTTTGCTCTTTTTTTTACGATCTCAGCTTTCGCCTTCACACGTGTTTTACACGCTGGTGAGTCGGCAAAAGCGGTGTACGAATCTCTCAAAACGCAACCCGTGGATGCTACGAAAGGAATGGGCGCGACCATCGAGCGAAAAATGGTGAAGGGTCTGTCCTGTGATAAAATTTCCAAGTTTAGCCCAGACGCACAACCGAAATATGAATGTCTGTTCTCGATCGACGATCGGAGTGACGAAGACATTTATAACAGTCTCGACACCGAAGAAGTCGATGTCACTAACGGCCAAATTGGCGGTCAAAATTTAGCTAAAATCGTAGGATCTTTAAAGTGTGTCAAATCCACTCCCGCGATTGCCAATCCTCAACCTCGTTATTCTTGCATCATATTTAATTGACCAACCTTGCAGCGGTCGCGAGCACTCGTGAAGTTTCGAAATCCAAAAATCATTGTCTATCGAGTCTTCGACATCGCCGAAGAAGTGGAACTGCGAAAGGCTGAAGAATTACTCCGAACTCGAATTCGAGAGAACCCCGGCCGCCTGGAATTGAAAATGAAAGGTCAACAGGCCGTCATCATTCGGGAAGCCCCCGTTCGATTCTCCTTAGGCCTTGAATCACTTCCGGAGCTCGAATCGAAGCTTCCACCGCCGCGACTTTCGGCGACGCTTTGGAACTATGGCGCGCTTTCGATTTCTTACCAATTCGATCTGGGAGCGACGGCCACGCAGGACGATTTTTTTCGATATTCCGTCTTACTCAACGAGGACGAGAAACTTATTCAAGCCCTCAACGAGAATGCGAAAGCAAAAGCCGGCGAGGTCATTCTCATGTTGAGAGATGCCCTTCAGAAACCTCAGATTTGGAACGAATTTGAAGACTACATTATTTATCTTTCGGACGGCACGGATGAAAATTGGACATCGGAACAATTGATCGATGACGGCGACGTGCCGGAAATCATTATGGGAGAGCCCGAGCACGAACTCGCTCCTGACATTCGCGCCCGCTTACTTGAAAATACGTTTCAGTATGGAAATGACGATCTTTGTGTGATCGATTGGAACTCGGCCTTCGTCTTGGAACCGGCGTCGCAGTCGGATGTGTTGGATGTTTTAGAGTTTTCACTCAGTCATCAGCTCGAATTGCGATTCTACGATCATCTGATCGATAGTCGCCTCCAGCAGCTCTACACTTCGCTTGAAGAGGACCGGAAGCGCTTTCCTTTGGTAAAGATTCTGAGGGGAAGTTTCTCTCAAGTGGCTGAAGAGGCTAGCTCTACTTATCTCGAACTATCTGAGTTTACGGAACGCATGGGTAATTCCTTGAAAGCTATTGGAGACTTTTATCTTGCGAGGATTTTTCGAGCTGCCTTACAGCGGTTTCGGACTCGAGATTGGGAAGAAAGCATCGGAAGAAAAATGGACTTACTCTCCAAGATTCCAACTTTGTTGCAAAACGAGGTGAATACGCGCCGCGGACACTTGCTCGAGATCATCATCATTCTCTTGATAGCCTATGAAATTATCATGGCTTACGTGCGATGACTTTTAGCCGCTGAACGCCTCCTAAGACGCGAGCGATTAAAAGAAGGTGGCGGAGCCTCCTCTCCGATAACCAATTTCGAGTATTTTTTCTTCAGACGAGGAAGATGAGTGAGCAACGAGGGAGTGTATCGTGAAATACATGACCGAGGAGCGAACGAAATCTAACGAAGTATGAAGGAAAAAGACGACGAAAGTGGCGGAGAGAGAGAGATTCGAACTCTCGTTGGAGTTTCCCCCAAATACGCTTTCCAGGCGTACGGTTTCAGCCACTCACCCATCTCTCCGGTTTATTGAGCGCTGCCTTCGCAGCGCACCTTCACGACGTTTCGGTATCGGGGATTTTCTCCAAGGGAAAATCCCCTCCAAACGGGCATAATGCTGTTCCGGCATCGTAATGATGTAACGGCGGCGCATCAAGCGCTGACATTTCGATAGAGTAGAGGGGCTTTTCAGCAGAGCCCAAAGCCATACAATAGAGGCATGAATGTGAATGGGGGAGCCAGTCTGCTCGTTAAGGCCGCCGTGTCGATGCTCGAGGCGCGCATGAATGATCCAGATAGGGCCAATGGCAACTCCAAGCCCGATTCGGAATTGAAAAATCTTCGCGATGCTCTTTTGATCCTTGGAAATGTTCACGTCAGTGACGAAAAGGATGGCGAAGAAAAAAATGGCGAAACATCAGCCGCGCCCCATTCGACGATTTCTGTCTACGCATAGCCGACAACAATTGACACCCCTCTCTCCGATTGGAGAAAACTTTCACCATGATGAGGGGAATGGGGATCTACGCGCTCGTTTATTGTCTATTAACTATTACTTCGGCCCACGCGGAGGTAAACGCCACCGTCGGCATGGAAGTACTGTGGGATCAAAACTTGGGAAATTGGAAGACGATTCCCACACTGCAAGTAGTGGTGAATCCAATGCTTCGACGGGGGTCGAGGATTCATCCCCAGGCATTTCAGGCTCTGAAGAATCTCGGCACCGAGCACGTCCGCTATGTGCCCTGGCTTCCCTATCCGAAATTGGGAATTCCCGCTCTCTATCCGCCTACGACTGAAAGAACTTCATGGGATTTCACGCTCATTGATCCAATGCTCGAAGACTTCATGGCTGCGATGGAAGGGCGCAAGGTTATCCTCAACTTCAGCACGATACCTCAGTGGATGGTAAATGCGCCGCAGCCGACCTACCATGAAGACCCCAATGTAGCGATGTGGGAATATCCCAAGGGTGCTGACTTCCTCGATAAGTCTTACAAACAAGTCGCAGAATATTTTGGTCGCATTGTGAAATGGTATTCGAATGGCGGCTTTACCGACGAACTAGGCAAGGAGCACAAATCAGGACACCGCTATTCGTTCGATGCATGGGAAGTTCTCAACGAAATTGATTTCGAACGCGCACAAAATCCCGAGCTCTACACAAAGCTTTACGACGCCGTCGTCGAAGAAATTCGTAGCGCTCAGCCCTCCCTCAAATTCATCGGGCTTGGCCTGGCAAAGCCTGCTGAAAATTTGCGCTATTATGAATATTTTCTAAATCCGGCGAATCATTCGGCGGGAATTCCTGTGGATGGAATTTCATATCATTTCTACGCGAAGTTAAAATTGCCCAAAAATTCTGCGAAAGCAGCTGCAGTGGAACTCTTTACGGAGACAGATAAGTTTATTCAGACCGCTACAAAAATCGAAGAAATGAAAAAGCAACTCAATCCCAAAGTTTGGTCGTATGTGAATGAACTGGGAACCATTTGCGATGAGGTTGACTGGCACAACCACGCTCTTCCGAATTACTACTGGAGCCTATCTTCCGCCGTCTATGCTTATGCCTTAGGCCGGCTCGCGATTCTCGGCGCGGAAGTAGCGGGTCAAAGTCAGCTTGTCGGATTTCCAAGTCAGTTCCCAAGCGTGTCCATGGTGAACTGGGAAACGGGAGAGCCCAATGAACGCTATTGGGTGCTAAAAATGCTGAAGGACTCTCTTCAATTGGGAGACGCCATCTCACCGGCGAGATTATTCGCTCCCGCTCCAATCTTTGCCTTGGGCTTAGGAAATAAAAAATTATTAGTGGTGAATCAGTCGCCCAAACCCATCACCCTTCAACTTACCAACACCAAAGTGATGAACGATGTCGTATTTGTAGGTTTGGGATCGAGCGGAATTCAAAAGCGCGCTCCTGCTTCGCCGCATCATGTTCAGCTGCCGGGATTTGGAGTCGCGATGATTCCCGTCCAGCCGCATTGAAGTTCGATACAAACTAAAGATAGAGGTCGATAGCGACCAACTGTTTAAAATTCATACATGGGAAAAAAACGCATTTCAAAAAAAACGACCTCTACTTCAAAAAAATCTAAAAACCGCGCTTCCACGAAGCACTCTTTCCTAAAGGATCTTGGGGCGGGTGATATTGAAAAGAATATTAAAAAATGGGCCGGCAAGGTTCAAAATAAATTTAAACATCTTACTCCTGCTCAAAAGCGTGCTTCCATCCAAGCCGCAATCGTGCTCGCCACGATCGTTTTGCCGAAATCGAAAGTCATTAAACGGGTATTTAAGCAAGTGGTTGGGAAGGGCGCCTAATCTCGATTGTCGAAATAGGAAGCCCGAGACGCGATCGCGATGACGCTTAAGGAAGATAGTGGCATTAAGATCGCGCAAATGACGGGGCCTAAGTACCCGCTAAAGACAAAGGATATTGCGACCACATTGTAGAGAATCGAAATGGTGATATTGAGCGCGCTGATGCGGTAAGCGCGCTGAATGGCGCGAAGAATTGCCGGAACTAGTCGAAGATCCTTCCTCAACAGGTAAACATCCGCGCTTTGAATGGAGCTTTCCGCGCTGCCCGAAAAGCCCAGAGATAGATCAGCTTTTTGAAAGGCAAGAGAGTCGTTAAACCCGTCGCCCACCATAAGGACGGGCTTCGGAAGGTTTTCTATAAGCTCAGCCTTCTCTAGAGGGGATAGACCGCCCTGCACCATTCCAGCCCAAGAAAACTCCGCTTCAGCAATATTCGGATCACCGGAAAACACCGCCAAATTTAAAGAGGGATTTTGGGATGCTAAATCTGTGATGACTTCGGGCAATTCTTCTCGAATTTTGTCCCGCAATTGATATTGCAACAATGGAACTTCATCGACGGAGAGCTCCGCAATGGACAGCGCTCGTGACTGGTCAGCGAGATCGGCCTGTTTGGGTTTACCCAAAAAGAGCTTTCGGCCTTGATAGTTTGCAAAAATCCCCTCTCCGCTTACCTCTCTTAAATCTTCCACACCATTTGGTCCTCCCGTCCCGGTAAATCCAAAACTATCTCGGCAATAAAACGCCAAAGCCTTCGCGATCGGGTGCTCGCTCTGAATCGTCATGGCGCAAACCAAATGAGCCTCGGTCTTCGGATCAAAGACATGTTTGAAGCGCAAAATTCTTTCTACCGTCATTGCTCCTTGCGTAAGCGTTCCCGTTTTATCAAAGGCGATCGATTGTATGATTTTTAACGAAAGAATTCTTGCGAGTCTCAGAAATGCCACGCCCCTCTTTAAACCTTGAGCGCGAAGTTGCGCCAAAGCCAACGGTCGGCCCAATTGAAAGGCGCACGGACAACTGACAACGAGCAATGAAATACACATTCGGACGTCTCCAGTGAGTCCATAGACACCGGCAGTGAGCGACAAAATTCCCAGGGTAAAGAGTTGATCGATCCACGAAGGAAGTGAATACAGAGTACGCGCCTCCAAGCCACTTTTGAGGCAAGATAAAGAAGACTGATTCTCGCTCCTCAAAACCTCCAGCAATGCGGTTCGTTCTAGAACTTTGGATCCCTGTCTTATCTCTTGCCTCGACAATTTGCGCCTAGGCGTGGTCTCACCCGTAAGGACGCTTTCATCCACCCAGGCCTCCGCTTCGAGAAGCCGACTGTCTAGAGGCACCATCTGATTCTCACGAATTCGAAAATGATCGCCTACTGCGAGTGAACTGGACGGAATTTCCGATGCATTTCCCTCGGCAGATATTTTCTCGACAGGGATCGTGAAGGAAGAATTCCGTCGGCCGTAGCTATCTTGAATAAACCACCTTCCCGCCAACAAAAGAAAGACTACCATGGCAAGCGAGTCGAAATAACTTTCCGCCGATCCGATGACGATAGAATGAAGGCTGAAGGCACCGCCTACGACCAATGCCGCTGCGACCAGAAGATCCGGATGAAATCGCCTCACCTTCAACGCAAAATAACTCGAACGAAAAAAGGGGATTCCTCCGTAAGCAATGGCAGGAAGTGCCGCAAGAAATGCGTAGAGTCCCACCCACCTCGCCTCGGCTGGGGCCATCGACTGTTCCGTGAGATGCGATCCTACTAACAAAAGGCCCACATGCATTGCCGCGGCAGCGGAAGCTCCCGCCACGCCTAGCCGAATCAATTCACGCTTGCGAAAGCGGGCTTGAGAATTCTCGCCCATCGGAAATTGTAGATCGTATCCCAGGCGTGCCAGAGTATTGGCGATCGAACTCAGAGACGATTCTCGGGATTTCCATTCCAGTTCAATTTCCGAGGCCTGAAAATTGACGAATGCGCTGAGACATTCGCCATTTAACTGCGGCAATTTTTCAAGCAACCATACGCAGGCGGTGCAATGAAGGCCCCCGACAGGAAAAGTTCCTGAGCGCGTGTTTCCGTTCGATTGGACAGTGGTGAATGCGTCCAAAAATTTTTCGTCGTCAAAAGCGCGCGCGCTCTTTTCCGAAAAATCTTTGATGGGATTTGCTGAGCTTTGACTTTGAAGTTTATAAAATCTCTGTAGCCCCGCGCCTTCAATTAATCCATAGGCGGCCCTACATCCTAAGCAGCAAAATTCCTTCTTCGATTCCAATCCGCAGTGCTTGCAGGGCTGAAAGTCCAAAGATGTATTTTCCAAAGCCTGTGCCATTACCAAAACATCAACATAAAAGTCTGATCGAGAAACTTAAATGATATGTGAAAGTGAGAAATTAAATCCGAGTAGGCTAAAGCCATCAGAGTCGTCCACCCCCAAGACACGAAAAGCGGTCCGACATTGGCCCACTTTCGCAAACGAGAACTGAGCCACAAGCGGTTGAGCGCTCGAACACTCAGCCAAAGAGGCGGAAAAGTGAGGACGACCAGTGCAAACATGACGAGGCTTCCGGCCCCCGCACTGCCGGTGGAGGCTGCCAGACCCAGAGCCCAGAACACCAACATGCACGGAAGAAACGCAAGGAGAGTGCCCAGCAAGAAAGGGCGGAGATTGCCATGAGTGGAGCGGGAAATGCGCGCTACGAAATTGACTAAAAAAGAGGGAAAGAGATTGGCGGCGGAATTAAGCGGCAGCAATTTCAGCGACAAGAGAAGCGCAAAGAAAAGAGAAATAGTCCAAGCCAAAATGGGCGACGGCATCAAGCGAGCTCCCAATGCTCCAGCTATCGCCCCAAACATACAATAAATAAGGGCTCTACCCAATTGATAGAGTATGAGGCCTCTCGTAAAACTGCCGCCACTCATCGCGTCCAAGCGCAATCCTGAAATGATAGGCCCACACATGGGGCCGCAATGAAAGAAAATCCATAGAACTCCGAGAAACAGAATCTGAAGAAGTCCCGCCTGAAGACCGAGAATGGCTCCCAGTCCTCCAACGGAATCGTCACTGTGAGAATGCATTTAAGGGGCGCTCCCCGCGGGTCCCACCATGCGTATCTTTAAATTTCGCGACATGCCCTGTTGATCGGCAGCCTCGAACATCACTTCTTTCAATCCAAAACTCTCGTGGAAATGCGACGGCGGCAGCTTAAGAAGTAAATGGACGGTCAATTTCTCTCCCGCGGGAATTTTCATTTCGCCCTGCGGAACGACAATCTGCAAATCGGTGGGATCGGGATTTTGGAAATGAATAACTTTCTCTTGAAGCGAATAATTCGAAAAATGGATTCGAACAGGATTTGAAACCAAACGATCTTGCCCAATGTCAAAAATGTCTCTGCCACTCTCGCGATGAACCGTGGCATGAAACTCCTTTCTTGTGGCCGTTAACCCAATGACTAAGCCTGAAAAAATCAGTACGAGGAACGAGTACACAAACATCCGCGGTCTAAACACTCTTCGCTTAGCTCCTTCTACCTCAGCCTCCGTTTGATAGCGGATAAGTCCACGCGCTCGGCCCAGCTTATCCATGATACTGTCGCAGGCGTCGACGCATAGGGTGCAATGAACGCACTCCATCTGAAGACCGTTTCGAATATCAATGCCCGTCGGGCAAACGTTTACGCACATTTTGCAATCCACACAATCGCCCGAAGTTTTTCCCGCCTTACCTCGCGGCTCTCCCCGATTTTTATCGTAAGCCACAATGAGTGAATCTCGATCGAGGAGAACGGATTGCAGTCGACCGTAGGGACAAACAAAAAGACAAACCTGCTCACGAAACCATCCAAATTGAAAGAGGATGATACCTGAAGCAATGAGCATCGTCACAAACGGTCCCCAATTGGAAGACGGTCCCTCTGCCATCATTTCCAGCAGACGATTCGTTCCGAAAAGATACGCTACCAATGTATTTCCAAGGACGAGCGCAATGACGAGAAAAATTGACCACTTTGCCAACCAGTGCGGAAAGCGCTCATGAAACGGTGTCGCATAAAAATTCTTTTGATTGGCCCCCATTCCTTCCAAAAATCTTTCGATGGGTCGAAAGACAAATTCCATGAACACCGTCTGGGGACATGCCCAGCCGCAAAAAACTCTTCCGAGCACCGCGGTTAAAACCAAGACGCTACTCAAAAGAAAAAGAACGAAGCTTAAAAAAATAACCGTTTCATTCACCCAAAAGGTAAGTCCTAAGAAATGAATCTTTCGGTGCACTAAATCAAAGAATACCGCGGGTCCACTGCCGATCGAAATCCAGGGAGCCGCAAGCAGCCAGGCAATGAGTCCATAGGCTAAGACTTTTCGTCGCAGCCACCATGCGCCCTTCACGACAAGCGGATAGATCCATTTTCGTCTGCCCTCCGCGTCCGCCGTCGAAAGCTCAATTTGTTTCATAGCTTTATTCTTCTGAGCTTAACTCACCCTCGGGCTTCTTCGGATTGGAAACTTTTTTACCCTCGAGGCTCTTTACGAAAACCGCAACTTGATGAATTTCATCGCGACTCAGCAAAGACTTCCAGGGAACCATTCCTTTTGCAGGAACCCCTTCTTCAATCGTTTTGACGATAGCGGTGAGCGCTCCCCCGTGAATCCAATATTTATCTGTCAAATTTGGGCCGACTACGCCCTCACCTTCCATGCCATGGCAGGAAGCGCATCGCGTGGCGAAGACCGCCTTCCCTTTCTCAATCGACTGGGGATCCTGGGCAAGCGCTTTCAGTTCTTCCTTCGACACTGGCGCTTCGGGCGGCTTCGAGAGTCTCAATTTTTCCGCAAGCTCTGTTTTTTCGAAATCGTAAGAGTCTTGAAGGTTCTTTCCGATCTGCGCGAAGTGAAACCAATAGAGGTAGCCCGCCGCAAAGATGATGGTGATGACGAATTTATAAACCCACCAACGGGGCAGTTGATTGTCGTATTCCTGAATACCGTCGAAGCTGTGGTCACGGACTTCGGCATATGTTTCCGGATCTCGATCGAGCGGGGTCATACATTTTTCCTCTCTGAGCTATGATCATCCAACAACGGAATATGAGCCCGTTTTTCCCACTCACTCTTCGGGTTCATGACAAAAACCCAAAAGAGCAGGGCTATGAACATCAAAATAAAGAGGCTGAGAGAAAATATTGCTGCCTCAGGAACCTCCACCGATTGTATGAGTGCACTAATCATTTGCTCGCCTCCCGCCCGAGTCGCTGGAGATAGGCGATTAAGGCAACGATCTCCTTGTCGGCAACATTTTCAATTCCACCTTGTTCTTTCAAACGCTCGGCGACTTCCACAGCCTGCGCTTTCATCTTTTCTTTGGAATCGTGGATGTCGGAAGTTTTGTAGGGCACTCCAACTCTTTGCATCGCCTTCATTTGGGCGCTGATGGAATTGAAATCCAAAGAGGAAGTGAGAAGCCAGCCGTAGGTCGGCATGATGGATTCAGGAGAAGTCGTGCGAGGATCTTGCATGTGCCTGAAATGCCAAAGATCCGGATACTTTCCACCAACCCGATGCAGATCCGGGCCTGTTCTCTTAGAACCCCATTGAAACGGATGATCGTACATATATTCATGGGCCCTCGAAATCGGTCCGTAGCGAGCAGTCTCTTCCACGATTGGACGCACTTGTTGCGAGTGGCAATTGTAACAGCCCTCTCGCAGATAAATTCCTCGTCCAGCCAGTTCAAGTGGTGTGTAAGGTTGAACGGAGACGCCCCGCGGAACCTTCACTTCCGTTAAAATCATTGGAATGATCTGCACCATGCCGCCCACCATGAGAGCCGCTGCGGAAAGCGCAGTGAAAACGAGTGGCCAACCTTCAATCGCTGTGTGCAAACGCTTTAAGAAAATTTTGAAGCTGATGGGTTCCGACACCAGGGACTGAACTTCGCTTTCGACGGGAATTTCGTTAAGGCGAGCGATCGTCAGCTGTTCAGGTTCCACGATCGCCGCGCGATGAATGGACTTGAACATATTGTAGAACATCACCAACAGACCAGCGATGTAGAGCACCCCGCCAATCGCTCGAATGGCAAAAGCGGGCTTGATGGCAATCACCGTCTCCATAAAATCCGGATAGAGAAGGGTGCCATCGGCCTTGGTCGCAAACCACATAAGGCCCTGCGTAATCCCCGAAGCCCACATGCTGACGGCGTAAAGAATGATGCCGATCGTGGCCATCCCAAAATGGGCATTGGCCAACGTTTTGCTATAGAGCGTGGTCTTCCATAATTTTGGAATGAGGTAGTAAATCATTCCAAATGTCATGAAGCCCACCCACCCGAGCGCGCCGACGTGCACATGGGCAACGGTCCAATCGGTAAAGTGGGATAGTTTGTTAACCGCTTTAATTGAAAGCAAAGGTCCTTCGAAAGTGGACATACCGTAGGCGGTCACACCGAGGACAAAGAATTTGAGAATCGGCTCTTCGCGCACTTTGTGCCACGCACCTCGCAAAGTATAGAGTCCGTTCAGCATTCCGCCCCAACTTGGAGCCCAAAGCATGATGCTAAAAACCATTCCGACTGACTGCAGCCACTCAGGAAGCGCTGAATAATAAAGATGATGGGGGCCCGCCCAGATGTAGATGAAAACGAGACTCCAAAAGTGAATGATCGACAAACGATACGAGAACACTGGGCGATTCGCCGCCTTGGGCAGGAAGTAATACATCAATCCTAGAAAAGGCGTCGTGAGAAAAAATCCCACGGCATTATGTCCGTACCACCATTGCACGAGCGCATCCTGCGCGCCTGCGTAAACCGGATAGGACACCAGCCATGAGGCGGGAATACTGATGTTATTCACGATGTGAAGCATGGCGATCGCAATGATCGAAGCGAGGTAAAACCAAAGCGCCACATATAAATGACGCTCTCTTCGAATCTTCATCGTCATGATGAAATTCACCGCAAACACCACCCACACAATGGCGATGGCAATGTCGATGGGCCATTCGAGCTCGGCATACTCTTTTGACTGACTGAAACCTAGGGGCAGGGTGAGTGCGGCGGCCAAAATGATGAGCTGCCAACCCCAAAAATGAAACCAACCCATGAAGTCCGAGAACATTCGAGTTCGAAGGAGGCGTTGAGTGGAATAGTAGACTGCCGTAAATATGGCATTCCCCGCGAATGCAAAGATGACGGCATTGGTATGCAAAGCGCGCAAGCGTCCAAAACTTAAAATGGGAATCCCAAAATTGAGCGCTGGATAATAGAGTTGAGCTGCAATCAAAAGTCCCACGACCATTCCGATGAGACCCCAAATCATCGTGGCCCACAAAAATGCTCGGACTATTTTGTCGTCGTAAAAAACGGTATCATTGGATCGATTCATCTTCGCTTTCCCATAAGAGGCGGTGCGCAGGAGTTTTTGAATCGTCCCATTGTCCCGAACTGGCACCCCAAATGAACAGTCCAACGAAGACAGCGCTCATAAATAACGACACGGTCAAAATGATAAAGAACGATTCGATAGAAATAATTTTAATGAGGTCTATGAGATTTGCACCATCCGACTTTGAGGCAATGGACGCCTGACCTAGTGCACAAATTAGACGCGTCATGATTTCGCCTATAAGTATTAGACACCATATGTATCGTGAAATACATGACCGAGGAGCGAACGAAATCTAACGAAGTATGAAGGAAAAAGACGAAGAAAGTGGCGGAGAGAGAGGGATTCGAACCCTCGATACGATGTTACTCGTATGACGGTTTAGCAAACCGTTGGTTTCGGCCACTCACCCATCTCTCCGGTTTGTTGGCCTCGGCTTCGCCTTCGGACCTTCGCGACACTTAGGTATCGGAGACTTTCCCAATCGGAAAGTCTCCTTCAAACGCGACGACGTTACCGAACTTAAAACTTTAATGGTCAGGACTAGCGACGCCAACAGAAGAATCCACGTACCGTTGCTTCCTTCCGAACCTGGCGGAGTTAGCGGCCTAACTTTGGGTCGCCGCCCGACCATCTCGGTTTTAAGCGGGAATCCTACATGGGGCAAGCTGCTCTATGAGCCCATATCGATTTCAAGAGTATTGGAAAAAAAGTCAGAGAAAGAGAGAGGAGGAAAAAGGGGGGGCAGGCGCTACGTGCTATAAGGGGATCCTTTAAAGTAGGGGGTATTCTTTAAAGACAACACGTAACAACCGTACCCCTGTCCTCTCATTACCTGTCTCTTCTCAAATAACTGCAAAAGGTGTGCCTTCTTTCGGTCTAAGAAGTGTGCGTTCTAACTCTTAAGGACCACTATCAACTTAAGTTCGTCTATAGATGTTACAGATCGTTTTTCGTCGCTCTCTATCGGGAATTGGTCAATTCGATCACTTTTTGACCAAAGGTTTGACGCCGTCGCCGCACAGCCGAAAAATTCTGCCGCCAAACACCTCATTCGATTTTTCCACGAATGCGCGCTTCAAAAACGCAAGTGCAAGGGTTTGCTGTGATTGAGGATCGAAAACAGCCGAGCCAGAAAATTTTCCGACGACTTCCTTTTCTCGACTGAAGACTTCCAGATCCTTGGAGATGATCTGTTCGCCATCGAGCGCAAGTGCGGAAAATCGGATCGGCCCTGAACCTGCACGCGTGCGCACACGCTCTACGACCTCTTGCCCTATGTAGCAGCCCTTATCGGCATCACAGATATCTTCAAGTCCGACGTCGAATACCAGTCGATCAGTATCCAGCTCCAAGCCCCATTCTGGGATGAGCCGCTCAATCCTATGCTTCAACCAGGCATTTTTTTCTTCCGACGTCAGCGATTCAGGGCTTCCCGGCTGAAACGTCCACTCCGTTCCTCGAAAAACACCCCGAAACTCCGTTGAAGATTTCCACCGACCTTCGGCGTAGAGCTGCTCCGGACCCACCACGGGATTCCAGTTCCCACTCCAAGTCTCCGAAGAATCCCAGGAGGTCTCAAATTTCTCCGCGAAGTGGTACCGCTCCATAAGCTCCAACGTCCGGTCGCATTCTGCCTTCGGAAGAAGGAGCTGCAGCCCAGTATTTATGCGGGTTACCCAAAAGAGCGCCTGCACCTTTCCCTCGGCGGAGAGAAATGACGCAAGTCGTCCCTCGCCCACATTCATGCCCTTTAGATTTCGCGAAAACATTCGCTGTCCAAATTCAAATGCATCCTCCCCTTTCAGATGCAGCGTAGAGTATTCATTTGCGATGAGTTTTCGCATGGCAAGAACTTAGGAATTGAGTAAAAAAAGAGCAACCAAACCCAGGAGGTTTTCCACATGGCAACTATGACTTCAAAAAAATCAAAGAAAGCGAAATCTCGTCCCACCGCAAAGAAGCGAAAGATGAAGATTCCCGCTCGCAAAACCAAAAAGACAAAGGCCACGAAAACAAAAACGAAGGCCAAGAAAACGACCAAGAAAGCGACGGCGAAGAAGAAGACATCCGCAAAGAAGGCGACTCCAAAGCTCGCGGCAGTCTCTCAAACTCAAAACCGAATAACCAAAGGCGATTGGGCTCCGGAATTCACGCTTCCCAATCAGTTTGGAGAAAACGTTTCGCTCGCTTCATTGCGCGGCAAAAAAGTGGTGCTTTATTTCTATCCGAAGGACGATACGCCGGGATGTACGAAAGAAGCCTGCAGCTTCCGCGATAACTTGCCGACGTTTGAAGGAGCGGACGCAGTGATTTTGGGCGTCAGTTTTGACGATGCCAGCTCTCATCAGAAGTTCATTGAGAAATACGGTCTCAATTTTCAACTCCTTTCGGATTTGAATAAAGAGACAGCGCAAGCTTACGGCGTGTACGTGCAGAAGAACATGTACGGCAATATCAGCTGGGGTATCGAGCGCTCCACCTTCGTGATTGATCGCGAAGGCAAGATCGCTGAAGCCTTCCGTCGCGTGAATGTGGACGGACACAGTGAAGAAGTACTGAACGTACTCAATCAACTCGGCTAATCATTCATAAGGACTCCGCAAAGTTTGCGGGGTCCTTCTTCTTTTCCCCCTTTCCTCTCAGCCTAAGCCTGCACAATTCTTGCACTTTAAAGTCCGATGCTATTGGCGATGCTATTGCCTCTGCTCGTTCAAAACATGAACGATATGCAGAGTGAAGTTGCACGGGAAAAGGCTTGCGCGCTTTCTCGCATGTCGCCGGCTATTCGCAGCGCTTTCAAACAACAAGTCGAAGAAATCCCAGATTCTCTTTGGGCATTCTCAGCCAGCATCTCAAGTTACTTTGCAGAGCGCGGCCTCACACCGGCCTATGTTTCCCAAACACAGATCACTGAAGAAAAAGACGGCGATACCACTACGACCAGCATTCAAACTACGGGATCCGATCCCAAATACAACCCCGCCTATTTCAAGACCGGTAGCGACTACGTGAAGGCATTTTGGCAGTCATTTTGTTCGATCGTCATTTCTCCCGATAAGCCAATCCCCGGGCGATCGCGCTTTATCGAAGCCTGCCTTGATCGCAAGCTCGATATTCAGAGACAGTTCGATGAAATTGGAAGCTTACATCTCGAGAATGTGGAGGGGATCGCCGATCAACTCACCTCGGCTGGTGAGGATGCTTGGCTGAAAAAAGTTCCCGATGTGAACGTATCTTATTTGAATGGCAATCAACTGAATGTTGTACAAGCGGGCGCCATTCACCTCTTTTCCGTTCCGCTCGGTTTAACCATGACTGGGCAGATCCCGCCAAATCCACTCATTCAGCTGGGACCCGGCGGAGGTTTCTATCAAGCTATCGTCCAAGAGAATGTCGGCAAGCTTAATTACTTTCCTCTCATCACTACTGGCCATCGAAATGGCCCGCCTCAAATCGTAAATGCATTTTCAACCCTCCCTTCCGACGTGACCCCTGAAGAGGCGGCCGGTATGACCGGCCCTGCTGACAGCTTTCAGAGTATCTTTCAAGCTCCTGGCAACTAAATTCTTCAACTAAATTCATTTCTTACGCTCACGGCCGTTTTCGGCATGACATTCAAAATATCCCCGCTTAGTTTTTTCGGACGGGTTGCTTTTAAGGGTGTTTGGCTTGGTTGATAAAATTTTTTCAACAGCATTAGCTCCACGCGTTTACCGATTCTTAACCGTTGGGCTTTTGTCCTACGTTTTTGCTTCGAGCGCATCAGCCGCCAGCTGTTCGGATCTCATCCGTGATTTGCTTCCACGCATTCGAGACTCTCAACCCATCTCCATCGACTATCGCACCCCCGACTCCATGACGAGCGAGCGAGTCCTATTCCAAAATCCGGAATTGGCCCAGGTGTTTGAAGGCGGAGTAAACCGAGAATCCATTTTGAACGCCTATCGAATGCTAAAGGCGAACGGGCTTTTCAATTTCAAATATGGGCAAACGGGCCTGACCGTGGCGGCGGATGTCAGCGCCTCTCGAGGCAATGGGATGTCCCGTATGGCTTGGGGTCGCGACAATGCCTTCGTCTTTGAGGGCCTCATTGCTTTAGCGAAGCTCTCGAAGCGGCTGGGCGAGTATGATTTGAATGTTCGCTTTACGAGAGAAGCCCGCGGCGTTGCCCTCGGTCTCATTAAACAGATGTCTACGAAGGAAAATCTAGATCGCCTTTACACGAACCTTCGAAATCCCGGGCGTCATCTCGATCCAAAACTAGGCAATGAGAGTCTCCCGGGCGTCCAATTCGATCCTGAAAACTTCTCCGACTATCTCGTGCTCGGCGAAGATCAAAAAACCTGGGTGCGACATCCTTGGAACAACAAGCAGTTCGATTGGTTTGCGCTGGCTGCGTTGATCTCCATGCGAGCGTTTGAAGAAGAAGTCATTACTTGGCAGGATCTCACCCCGGACATGAAGGCCTCCTTGGTGGGCCTCGTCGCCATGCCCACTCGCCTGATGTTCTGGGCTCTCCATTCTTCCGACGCGTGGGAAGAGGGGGCCGAAGGGCTGCGCACATCCACTTTGATGCTTGAGGTAAAAGTCGTAGAAAATTTCTTAAAAGGTATTGAGGCTCCTCGAGATCCGTCTCATTTTTATCAACGCATTTTAAAGGAGCTTGAGAATTTATCGACCGATACGGCCGCCTTCATCCCCAACGATGTACAGGGCATCGTGAAAGAAGTTCTATCTCCCACCTCTTTACAGTCGGCGCTCGAGAGCGGTTATGAAGTTATTCTTAAACAGCTTCCGAAGGGCGAAGTCCCAAGCTCCTTCAATCGAGATATCGCTCAGTCCGAACGTTATGAAGATGCAGCGCTTCTCCATGCCATTCCCTTTCTTCCCGATCGGCTTACGGACCAGCATATACTTAAGATCATCGAACACGTCCAAAAGCTCGTAAGACCCGCGGGGGTGGCTCGGTATAAGGGAGATGTTTACCTTCATCCATTCTATTGGCTGAAACGCGATGAAGTTCTTGCGAACATTTTCCATCGATCGGGGGAAACGATCACGGGGAAGTCATTGAACGACTATGGTTTTAGTCCAAAAAACCCAGAACATCTTCGAGCGGTTTTTGGAGACGACACGGAAGCTCAGTGGTCCCTTCACGATTCACTCTTGGTCTTGGCTTACTCTAAATTATTGAAATCCACTCGCGATCCAGCGCTAAAGGCCCATGCAAAGTGGGAAATGCACAAGCACCTACTTCGAGCCATGGGTCAAGTCACGGGTCAAAATCCAATTGCGGCGGATGGTCATGAGATTCCCAACTGGAAAATCTCGGAGGCGCAATTAGTCATTCGAATTTACCGCGATCCAGGGGGAAATCTTTTGCCGACACCTGAACATCTCTATCTCCCCTGCCCCCATACACTTTGGTGGTCCGTGGCAAATTTAGCCCTCGCCATCGAGGAAACGGAATCTCTGAATTCAGATCCCACTCCCCGCCGCCCCACCTCATCGACACCAGTCGAAGCCGTCCCCGCGCAATAATGTCCTGAATAATTTACAGGCGCCCCTGAGGTTGGTAAGGCTTAACGCTGTCTTTGAAATGCACTCGTAGCTCAGCTGGATAGAGCACATGCCTACGAAGCATGGGGTCGGGCGTTCGAATCGCTCCGAGTGCGATTTTACCCCTCTTGGTTGAAAGTCCTAGTTCTCGCACGAAGCACTGAAACAACTGAACGCTCTCGCGTTCAGGAGTGCGATTCTTTTCTTCTCATACTTCGTCAGCCTCCGTTGCTCGCCTGAGAAGAAAATCCGGCCCCTGTATTTCAATGTCACAAATATCGAAATCGAAAGATTGCGGTCAGGGAAGGCTAGGATATATGACCTCCCTATGAAACAAATTCCTCATTTAGTCGTTCTGTTGTCCTTGTTTGTATTGGCGGCCCTCACCATTTCGCCCGTACAGGCAGAAGAAAAAGTATATGGTGACCAAGAATACAACACGATCAAAACGGACGGTCAGTTGATCCCGGTGGGCGAAAAAAATCGCTACCGCAACACCTATAACACCTGGAATATCTGGGCGAATCCCTTTGGTTGGTTCTTTGGAAATATCAGCGTCGGTGCCTCCTATGCCTTTCATCAAAATGTGAAGGTGAACATCGAGCCGTATTTCATCTACGCCTATTATGCGAAGCCAAAGATTGTCGGAGGGGGTGCAACGCTTTCAAGCTCCATCTTCTTTAACAAGATGTATGACGGTTTTTATTTGGAGCCGGGCGCTCGTATTCTCTACCTTTCTCAGGATAAGACTGTGGGCGGTGGAACCATTTCCGGTATCGCCGGCGGTCCTCAGTTGATTGGCGGTTGGGGATGGATCTGGGATTCAGGCTTTAACATCAATGCCGGCCTTGGACTTGGCTACTATTGGGGCGATGTCGGCGACGACGTTAACGATACCGATACCTTCAGTGGCGTGTTCCCTGCCGGTAATCTTCAGTTCGGCTACACGTTCTAAAGTAAATTGGCCTCGCTTCGCTTCGGCATTGGCCGGCGATTCGGATCTCGGAGCTGTTTCCGCCAGGAACAGCTCCTCCAAATTATTGAACGGCCGAAGTAATCGGATTCGAGTGCTTGCGCCGCATCTTTCTTCCCCCTGGAAAATGGGGGAGCTTACGAAGGAGTGCGGCGTCTAGCACGTCATCCATCGTATCCACATATGTGAATTCAAGCTTACTGCGCTGGTGCTTCGGCACATCCACGATATCCTTCTCGTTTGCACGAGGCAAAATCACATGCTTCACACCCTGACGAATCGCTGCGAGAACCTTTTCCTTCACCCCTCCAATGGGGAGCACGCGACCGAGGAGAGTCACTTCACCCGTCATCGCCACATCGCGATTCACAGGAATGCCCGTGAGCAACGAGATGAGCGTCGTCGCGATCGTGATACCCGCAGAAGGACCATCCTTTGGAATGGCTCCAGCTGGAATGTGAAGATGAAGATCGTGCTCGGAGAAGAAAGTTTTTCCGAGACCAAATTCTTCGGCGCGAGTTCGCACATAAGACAATGCAGCCCGGGCCGATTCCTTCATGACGTCGCCAAGTTGTCCGGTAAGTTCAATCGTGCCCTTACCAAGCACAAACGTGGCTTCCAAGGTGAGGGTTTCGCCGCCCGAAGAAGTCCAAGCCAATCCAGTGGCAACGCCGACTTCCGATTGATCGCGAATCGGATCAGGGATGATCTTAATCGGCCCCAAGAAATCCGGAACTTGCTTCGCGGTGATCTTCTTCATTTTGAAATTAGCAACATCTTCGGCTTTCGCTCGTGCAACTTTTCGACAAACCGTTGCGATCTCGCGCTCAAAACTTCGGAGACCAGCCTCTCTCGTGTAGCTTTCCACCACCACTTTTAATGCGGCTTCGGCGACATCGATTTCGCCGTCCACGAGACCATTTTCTTTGATCTGTTTGGGCAGCAGATATTTTTTGGCGATTTGCAATTTGTCTTCGATGGAATAGCCAGAGAGTGAAATGACTTCCATACGATCGCGGAGGGGTCCAGGAATCGTATCGAGCATATTCGCCGTACAAATAAACATTACGTTGCTCAAATCGACGGGCAAATTGATGTAGTGATCGCGGAACGAATTATTTTGCTCCGGATCCAAGACTTCCAGGAGCGCGCTCGCGGGATCGCCTCGATAATCCATGCCGAGCTTGTCGATTTCATCGAGCATGATCACGGGATTGTTCGTTCCCGCAATGCGAAGACTCTGAATGACTCGACCGGGCATTGCACCTACATAGGTGCGACGGTGACCGCGAATTTCCGCTTCATCTTTCACGCCACCAAGACTCATTCGCACGAATTTTCGGCCCATGGCCCGAGCGATGGATTTTCCGAGCGAGGTTTTACCCACGCCTGGAGGTCCAACGAAACACAGAATGGGACCCTTCATGGAGTTCTTCAATTTGCAAACGCCAAGGTGATCCAAAATACGATCTTTTACTTTCTCGAGATCGAAATGATCTTCATCCAAAATCTTCTTTCCTTGAATGAGATCGAGTGTGTCTTGAGAAGATTTCGCCCAAGGAAGTTCAACCATCCAATCCAAATAAGTGCGAATGATCGAAGCTTCTGCAGAATCCGCATGCATGTTTTCGAGTCTCTTCAGTTGCTTCAGAGTTTCTCTCGCAGGCTCTTCCGGCATTTGAGCGTTGTTGATCTTCGCTCGTAATTCTTCAACTTCTTCAGTCTTCGAGTCACTATCGCCAAGCTCATTTCGGATGGCGCGCATTTGCTCGCGCAGGAAGTACTCACGTTGCGATCGAGTCATCTCGTCTTTGGCTTGCGACTGAATGCGTTGCTGCATATCGAGAATCTCGACTTCTCGAGTAAGCGCCTCATTCACTCTTCTCAATCGCGCGATAGGATCTACTATTTCCAAAATTTTCTGAGCTTCGTCGACTTTGAGATCGAGATTGCTGGCAATGAGATCCGCTAAACGACCGGGTTCACCAATTTCATCCAGCACCACCAAGATATCGGGCGAGAGAACCTTACCCATCGAAATAATTTTTTCGAGCAGGGATTTCACATTGCGAATGAGGGCTTCCGCTTCGAGTGCCCGCTCTTCCCAAACGGGCTCCGCGATTCGCTTAATTTTTACGACGAAATTTGGAGAGTCCTGAACGAAGTCCGTGATCTCGGCCTTCACCAATCCCTGAACGAGAATTTTGATTTTTCCATCGTCTGGCAAACGATTCATTCGCATGATCATCGCCACACAACCCACTCGATGAATTCCACCTGGCGACGGCGATTCTTCATTCATGTCTTTTTGAGATGCGAGAAACAGCAGTCGATCTTTGTTTAAAGCCTCATTGACTGCATTGATGGAGGACGTCCTTCCCACAAACAGGGGCAAAATTCTGTAAGGAAAAAACACGACGTCGCGTACGGGGAGCATCGGCAAGACATCAGGGATTTGAAGTGAATCATGATCGTTCGACATAGATTCCAGTCTATCAGCGCTTTTCAAAGCCCGCGCAGCACCAAAGGGCGCGGGAAATCTTGCTCATTGCGCCTAAAAATCACGTCTAAGGAAAAGATTGCAGAGCCCTCGAACTACGCACGCGACTCGCCGCCCCATTGAAGATTCCACTGGTAGACTAAAAGCGTGGAACTGAATGACATCTTAAAGATTGCCACAAAAGCTGGGGCTTCTGACATTCACCTGAAAGCAGGACTGCCGGCGACGTTTCGCATTGATGGAGCGCTCGTCCCCCTCAATAACGGACCCAAACTCGCAGGCGATGAATTAGCAAATATTGCGCAGTCGATGATGACCCCGGCGCAGAAATTAAAATTTCAAGAAACGAACGATGTCGACCTCGCTTACGGAGCTCCGGGGTTGGGACGCTTTCGGGTAAATATTTTTCAACAACGTGGCACCGTCGGCATGGTTCTGAGAGTAATTCCCACCAAGGTGCGTACCGTCGATGAACTTTATCTTCCCCCGGTTATTAAAAAGCTCGCCGCTCATGAGCGGGGTCTGGTTTTAGTCACAGGCGCGACCGGAAGTGGAAAGTCCACCACACTTGCTGCGATGGTCGACCATATTAATGAGACGCGAGCTTGCCACATCGTGACGATCGAAGAACCGATCGAATATCTATTAAAGGATAGAAAAGCGATTGTGAATCAACGCGAAATTGGTGTGGATTCGATCGGATTCCATCAAGCGCTTCGCGCCGCACTTCGCCAAGACCCGGATGTGATTCTCGTCGGAGAAATGCGAGATGCTGAAACGATTGAAACGGCGCTCACAGCCGCCGAGACCGGCCACCTAGTCTTTTCGACATTGCATACTTTGGATGCAACGGAAACCATCAACCGTATCGTATCGGTATTTCCGCCCTACCAACAAAAGCAGATTCGTTTGCAACTTGGCGCCATTGTGCGCGGAATCGTCTCTCAGCGATTGGTGCCGAGAAAGGATGAGCAGGGTCGGGTGCCGGCCATCGAAGTACTCGTAAATAATGCGCGGATTCGCGAGCTCATCGAGAACCCTGATCGCACGAAAGAAATTCCGATGGCAATTTCGGAAAGTTATATTTCTTTCGGCATGCAAACTTTCGATCAATCACTCACATTTCTTCTCAATCAAAATTTGATTTCGTATGAAGAAGCGCTCCGACAATCCTCGAATCCCGACGATTTTGCGCTGCGGGCTTCCGGAGTTTCATCGACCAGCGACAAAGACTGGGATCCTTTCGAACTCACTCCCGGCTCCAAAGTCGAAGAAAAAGCAGAGATGCCCGGCATGGAATCCAACGGTTTGGATGCCAATCGAGTCAGCAAAATGAAGGGAAATAAGGGCCCCTAAGACCCTCCATTGATTCCGCCCCGAGTCGAACTTACAATAGAGGCTCATGGTCAAAAAGGCGGGTCGGCACATTTTTTCACGCGCAAAGGCCATTTTTTTGGATCTTGGCTTTGATGCCTTCAATAATTTTCATTATTTGCGCCACAACCTTCGAGGAAATCGCGTTCGGAAGCAGTATTTCACCGCCGACGCCGAACACCCTCCGGTGATTTTGTTGCAGGGATTTTTGGGAACGAGGGGCGTACTTCTTCCCCTCGAAAAACACCTCCGAGAGTCGGGGAGAGATGTGATTTCGATTGATTTAGGAATGTTCAACGTCACCGACATTCGAAAATCTGCTCAGCTCTTAAGTTATAAAATGGAGCGCATTATGGATCGCTTCGGAAATTCGCACGGGATCACCAAAGTCGATGTGATCGGGCACAGCATGGGCGGACTTATTGGGCTCTACTACATTAAACGCTTGGGGGGCCATCGCCTCGTTCGAAAGCTCATCACGTTGGGCGCACCCTTTAATGGAACCTGGACGTCGGTCCTTGGAGTTTTTCCATTTGGTTTGTTGTCTAAAGGCATTTGGCAAATGCTTCCCAATTCCGAATTTTTGAAAAGTCTGAAATCGCATCCGCACGAGACGCAAAGTACTGAGGTGGTGTCGATTGCGGCCTCCTTTGATGCGCTTTGCCCTCCGGCTTCCTGCCACTTGCATGGCGCAAAGAACATTGACGTCGCCGTAGGCCACGCCGGCCTCCTCATGGATAAAAAGGTTTTTCAAAGCATAGACGAATGCCTCGCCGAGAAATCGCGCGGCAACAAAGTCGTCAATTTGACCCGCCCGTGATATTCACACCCCGATGATGCGTAAAGTACACTTCGCTCTGTGGCTCGTAACTGCGCTCATTGCCATCGCGCTTATGACTCGCGCCTATCTGCTGCGGTCGCATGTGAGCGCGGCGAAGTCGCTATTTGATAAGGAAATTAGGGATGGAAATCCGGAGATCGAACCCCTTCATTTTATGCGAGGGGATTATCACATCCGGCTTCGAAAGCCCCCATTTCGAGAGCGCAACTGGACAGTAAATACCTACACCGGTCAGATGATCTCTTGGGAGTCGAATGAAAAAACCCCTTGAGATTGTAGCCTCAAGGGGTTCGAATCATCTTCGCCGTTTGATTCCGTTAGAAAGAAAGATCGGCGATAAAATCTAAAGTCTGCTGCGTATTACTGATTCGCAGGCTTTACTTCTTTTTGATCCAAGAAGGTAGCTTTGGGGTCCGTAGCTGGCGCAGTCAACGTAGCGTCTTCGTTCGAAACCACCTTGTCAGTTCCTTGCTCTTGAATGCACTCGTCGCTTTTATCGGCGGCAAATACGTTGGTTGAAGCAACCAAAACAAACATGCTAACTAATGCGAATTTTTTCATATGGGATCCTTTCTCTTTCTTTCTTTTCACGAAATTCTGACCTCAAACCCAGATATCCACCCAATGAAACATCAGGGCTTGAAGCAATTTATTGCATCTATCGTGCCAGGCTGAGCCCCTGGAGGTGCCGAGGTAATACCCTAGAATTGCTTGGGTTTTACAAGCATGGGGGAGGGGGTCTGAAGCCCATTTCATAGGCCTCGATGTCGCAGCCTGGGGACCCACCTCCCGACGACTGCATACCCCGAGGTTTCGGATTTACCGCCTGAGAGACCGCTCAATTTCGCGGGTTGCCTGCTTTTTCTTCAGATCTTCTCGCTTGTCGTGTGTCTTTTTGCCTTTTCCGAGGCCGAGCAAAACTTTCACGTGCGAATTCTTGATATAAACTCGAAGCGGAATGAGCGACATGCCCGAGCGCGTGAGACTGATCAGCTTGTTCAATTCCTTTCGATGGAGCAAAAGTTTGCGAGTACGAAGGGGTGCATGATTTTCTCGATTGCCGTGCGAATATTCACTGATGTTTACATTCTGTAGATAAAGTTCATCGCCGCGAAAGGCGGCATAGCCGTCAGAGAGATTAATTTTTCCAGCGCGACAGGCTTTGACTTCCGTTCCTCGCAACTGAATGCCCGCCTCAAGGGTTTCCACGATCGCATAATTGAAATTGGCCTTTCGATTTTCAGCGAGCGGGCCAGAGTTCTTTCCTTTGGCGGGCTCTTTTTCACTGGCCATGTGTGCGTCTTTCAAAAGCTATAAAAAGCCTCGGCCAGATGTCGGCAGGAATTTCTTCCGCCCTTACCGTAGGCTTCAGTTCGAATTCTTCTATCACTTGATCGATCACAGCTGCCTCGAATCGAGATTTCAATGCATTTCTGAATGTCTTTCGTTTGTGCAGAAACGAGGACTGGAGGAATTTTTTGTAAGGCACCGCCTGAGGATGGCGCTCTGATTCCGGGCGCGGGGTTGCGCGAATGAGCTGTGAGTAAACCTCGGGTGCCGGTTGAAAGGCCTCCGGGGGAATGACATGAAGTGCCTCCCAATAAAACTGGCCCTGGAGCAACACCGTGAAGCTGGAGAAATCTCGCGTATGGGGTTCTGCAGTCACACGCTCGGCCACTTCACGCTGCACAAGAAATACACAGGTGTTCAATTGAGCCACTCGCTCAGCAACACGCAAAAGCATCATCGACGCAGATTCATAGGGAAGGTTTCCAATGAGAGAAAAGTTATGAACATCCATTCCTCCGAGGCGAAAATCCCAATCCAAAAAATTTCCTTCGATGGTCGCGTAACGCGCTTGTTGACGATGAATTGCTGCCAAATTTCGGTCCAGCTCGAAAACGACGAAGGGACGATCGAATTTTTCTAAGAGATGCGTTGTGATGGCGCCCTTGCCAGGTCCAATTTCTCCGAACTCTTCTGGAGGATCGAACGCTTCGACGATTTTTCTCTGCCATTCCACATCGATTAGAAAATTTTGTCCGAGTTTCGCTCTCACGGAGACACATTCCTTCGCGAGATTCTGCCGGTAGAGCGAACATCCGCCGATAAATCTGAAATTTGCCCGCGCTGCCACTTTCGAAAAGCCAGCACGCCCACCATCGCCGCATTGTCCGTGCAAAACTCCGGCGCCGGTGCAAACCATCGATCGAGTTCCCCCGCTTGTTGTAAAAGCTCCAATCGCTTTCGAAGTTCGCGATTTCTTGCCACGCCTCCGACAATCGCCAAGCTCTTCGATCCCGTTTTCCTGAGCGCCCGTCGAACCACTCCGAGCAAGTGATCAAGCAACGCCGATTGATAAGCCGCCGATAGATCCGGAACCGATCGGTCAGCGGTAGGAATTCGATTCACCAATCGCGCAAAATCACTCTTCAGTCCGCTAAAACTAAAATTGAGTTCATCTCGAGGATCTTTCAGCTCCACCTTGCCAAGGGCATATGCCTTGGGATCTCCATTCACAGCCTCACGATCAATCGCAGCACCACCCGGAAATTCCAAACCCAAAAGTTTTGCGCCCTTGTCGAAGGCTTCTCCGGCAGCGTCATCCAGCGTCTCCCCAAGCTGTGTCCAC
>ERZ761602.1517-NODE-1517-length-41624-cov-10.660372_pt1 | contig 41624 bp, 40 predicted proteins | sample MGYA00512165_ERZ761602 | MGnify/ENA primary metagenome ERZ761602 (study PRJEB28899, sample SAMN02445085) | bioreactor sludge metagenome | biome: EBPR sludge; isolation source: Thorneside wastewater treatment plant | place: Australia: Brisbane, Thorneside...
ACAGAGAAGCGAAGGCAAAGCTCGCGGGGTGAACCCGCTCCCACAGAGAAGCGAAGGCAAAGCTCGCGGGGTGAACCCGCTCCCACAGAGAAGCGAAAGCAAAGCTCGCGGGGCGGACCCGCCTCGGATGGCACGACCAGCCAGAAGCGTCCGGACAAGGTCCGGACCCACGAAAGCTCATCGCCGCGTCGCCCCCGCATACATCACCGCGCTGACCGCCAGCGCCAGGCCGATTGCTATCCACTCCTGCGCGGTCAGCGAGGCGAGGATCACGCCCATGGCGACGACACCGATGATCGGGATCGCCGGGCCGCCGGGAAGATGCATCGGCGCCTCGTGGGTGCGCGAATCGACGCGCTGCAGGCGCCATGCGGCGAGGCAGACGAACAGGTAGAGCAGGCCCACGGCGCCGCCGGAGACCAGCGCCAGCGTGGCGAAATCGCCGCTGAGTGCGAGGACCAGCGCAACGGCGACATGCACGATCACCGCGACATGCGGTACGCGCGTGCTCGGGTGCACGGCGCCAAGCGACTTGGGCAGCAGGCCATCGCGACCCAGCGCGTACAGCAGGCGCGAATTGCCGAGAATGTTGCCGTGCAGGTAACCGAGCATCGAGATGCCGGCGCCGATCAGCAGCAGCGTGAAACCGGGTGTCCACAGCGCACCGGCGGTGCTCGCCAGCGGCGCCTTGTCGCCGGCCAGCGCGTTGCCAAGCAGGCCCTGCGCGGTAACCTGCAGGCCGACGTACAGCAGGATCACGAACAGGATGGCGATCAGTGCGGCACGCGGCACGGTGCGGCCGGGGTCCTTGACCTCGCCGGTGGGCACCAGGGCGCTTTCCATGCCGGCGTAGGCGAACAGCACCAGCACCATCGCCTGGCCCCAGTGCTGCCACTCTGGCCAGGCGGGAACGGCGAGGTTGGCCGGCTCGATGAACCAGATACCGAGCAGCACCAGCAGCACCAGCGGCGTCAGCTTGATCGCCGCAAGCACGCCGATCGCGCGCGCGCCGAGGCGGACGCCGCGCAGATTGAGGCCGGCGAACAGGGTGAACAACACGATCAGCACTGTCGCGCGGCCGACACTGTCGCCGAACACCGGCCACACCCGTGCAGCCTGATCGACCAGCGCGGCGGCGACGCCGGCGCATCCGGTGACGTTGGAAATCCAGGTCAGTGCGCCGAAGCCGAAGCCGGCGAACGGCCCGAAGGCTTCGCGGCCGTAGCTGTAGGGCCCGCCGGTGACCGTCGCGCGACTGCCGGCGGCGGCAAAACACAGCACCACCGGGATCATCAGCAGGGCACCCAGGGCGAAGGCGTAAGGTGCGGCGGATCCGAGCGTGTCGGCAAGACGCCCCGGCAGCGCGAAAATGCCGCCGCCGACAATGATGTTGACGATCGCCGCTGCCAGCAGCAGCGTACCGAAGGCACGCACCAGCAGTTGTTCGTTGGCAGGTGTCGATGGGCTCATGGACGCTCCGGGTGCGTGCGCGCGAAGGGGTGCGAGCATGTCACGACGAACGCGGATTGGGTGTGGGGAGCGAAGCGTCAGCGCGCTTTTGTGGGTCCAGACTGGTCTGGACGCTGTTGACTTGGCTGGCAGGAGAAGCGTCCAGACAAGTCTGGGCCCGCAGGAGCTGGGGCCTCAATCAACAGCGTCCAGACAAGTCTGGACCCACATGAGCAAGGGCCTCGATCGACAGCGTCCAGACAAGTCTGGACCCACAGGAGCAAGGGCCTCGATCGACAGCGTCCAGACAAGTCTGGACCCACAAGGGCAAATCAAGCCGCCTTGCGCAACTGACCTGCCCCGACCTCGAGCGCGCGATCGAGTCCGGCCAGCAAGTCGGCCTTGAGGTCATCAATGTCTTCGATGCCGACCGACAGCCGCAGCAGGCGATCGCTGATGCCGGCGACGGCGCGCGCTTCGGGGGTCATCGAGGCGTGGGTCATGGTCGCCGGATGGGCGATCAGGCTTTCGACCCCGCCGAGCGATTCGGCCAGCGAATAACAGCGCAGGCCATCGAGCAAGGCGCGCACCTCGGCCTCGCCGCCGGCGAGTTCGAAACTCAGCATGGCGCCGAAGCTGCGTTGCTGGCGGCGCGCCAGTTCATGGCCGGGATCGCTCTTCAAGCCCGGAAAGTAGACGCGCTCGACGGCCGGATGCGCGTCCAGCGCGTGCGCCAGTTCGAGTGCGTTTTCGGCGTGCACGCGCAGACGTGCCGACAGTGTGCGCAGGCCGCGCAGGGTCAGATAGCTGTCGAACGGCGCGCCGCCGAGGCCGAGGCAGTTGTTCCACCAGGCCAGTTCGTCGTGCAGCGTGCGGCCCTTGCTGACGATCGCGCCGCCGACCACATCGCTGTGCCCGTTCAGGTACTTGGTGGTCGAGTGCAATACCAGGTCGGCACCGAGATCGAGCGGGCGCTGCCAGATCGGCGACAGGAAGGTGTTGTCGGCAAGTACGCGCGTGCCGTGTCGATGCGCCAGCGTGGTCAACGCCTGCAGATCGACGATGCGCAGCAGCGGATTGCTCGGCGTCTCGATCCACAGCAGATCGACCGGCTCGGCAAATGCCGCCTCGACCGCCGCCAGATCGCCCTGATCGATCAGCTTCAGTCGGAAACGGCCGCGCTGTGCCAGCGTGTCGAACAGACGCCAGGTGCCACCGTAACAATCGTGCGGCGCGACCAGTAAGCCACCTTCGGGCACCAGGTGCAGCGCCAGCGTCACCGCCGCCATGCCGGTGCAGGTGACCACCGCGCCAGCCCCGCCCTCCAGTTCCGCCAGTGCGTTGGCCAGAGCATCGCGCGTGGGATTACCCGAGCGCGTGTAGTCGTATTGGCGTGGCTGGGCGAAGCCCTCGAAGCTGAAGTTGCTCGACAGCACCAAGGGCGGGACGATCGCGCCGTGCGCCTTGTCGCTGTCGATGGCGGCGCGCACGGCGGTAGTGGTCGGTTTGCAACTGCTCATCGTTCGACTCCGGCATCGGTCAGGGCGTGGATCGAAGTCTAAACGTATAGACGTCTGGACGTCTATACGTCTCAATATGAAGTTTTGGACGACAGGAAAGAGCGTCCGGACAGGGTCCGGATTCGCAGGGAGCGCGCTTTGGTGGGTCCAGACTTGTCTGGACGCCTTGGGCTTGGATGAAGAAAGAGCGTCCAGACACGTCTGGACCCACAGGAGCCAGGACGGCGACAAGGGTCCGGATTCGCAGGGAGCGCGCTTTGGTGGGTCCAGACTTGTCTGGACGCCTTGGGCTTGGATGAAGAAAGAGCGTCCAGACAAGTCTGGACCCACAGGAGCCGGGGCGAAGAGCGTCCGGACAAGTCTGGGCATACAATTCCCGTGAGCCGGACCCGACGCTCAATTCGCCAGATTAGAGTGGCGTCGCTGGCGATGACAGCGGGCTTCGGGCAGAATGCGCGGCCTTGCGCCCATCTGGCTGTGCGACTCCCGAATGTCCAAAGAAGACCATATTGAAATGGAAGGCACGGTCCTCGAGACCTTGCCCAACACCATGTTCCGCGTGCAGCTGGAAAATGGGCATGTCATTACCGCCCATATCTCCGGCCGCATGCGCAAGAACTACATCCGCATCCTGACCGGCGACAAGGTCAAGATCGAGATGACGCCGTACGACCTGAGCAAGGGTCGCATCACCTTCCGGCAGAAATAATCGGAGATCCGCCGTCGTCGCGTTGCAGGGGCGACCGCTAGATCGCGATCGCCGACGCATCAATGCTCATGGTCGCGACGTACACGTCGCCCCTGGGTAAAGCCGCTTCGCGCTGCGGCGACAGCCCTACGCCGTCGCCGCATCCGGCGTTTCGGCGGTTGTCGCTTCCGAACGCACGCTCAATCCCTCGCCGTCCACTTCGACAAAGACGCGACCACCGCCGACCAGCGCGCCGAACAGCAATTCGTCGGCAAGCTTGCGCTTGATGTGCTCCTGGATCACGCGCGACATCGGACGGGCGCCCATCTGCGGATCGAAGCCTTTTTCGGCGAGCCACGCGCGCGCGCTCTCGTCGACGTGCAGCGTCACATGTTTGTCGGCGAGCTGCGATTCCAGCTCGATGACGAACTTGTCGACCACGCGCAGGATCGTGGCCCGGTCCAGTGCGGCAAACTGGATGACGGCGTCGAGACGGTTGCGGAACTCCGGCGTGAAGCCGCGGCGAATAACCTCCATCGCATCGGTGGAGTGATCCTGTTCGACGAAACCCATGCTGCGGCGCGATGCCTGCGAGGCGCCGGCGTTGGTGGTCATCACCAGCACAACGTTGCGGAAATTGGCCTCGCGACCATTGGTGTCGGTCAGCACGCCGCGATCCATCACCTGCAGCAGCAGGTTGAACACATCCGGATGGGCTTTTTCGACCTCGTCGAGCAGCAATACTGCGTGCGGATGCTTGGTCACCGCTTCGGTCAGCAGCCCACCCTGATCGAAGCCGACATAACCCGGAGGCGCTCCGACCAGGCGCGAAACGGTGTGCGCTTCCATGTATTCGGACATGTCGAAACGGATCAGCTCGATGCCGAGAATCATCGCCAACTGGCGCGTGACTTCGGTCTTGCCGACGCCGGTCGGGCCGGCGAACAGGAAGCAGCCGATCGGCTTGTTGGGATCGCCGAGGCCCGAACGCGACATCTTGATCGCTGCGGTCAGCACCTCGATGGCCTGCTCCTGGCCGAACACGACCATCTTCAGGTTGCGATCCAGGTTGCGCAGCACGTCCTTGTCGGACGCCGATACATGTTTGGCCGGAATGCGCGCCATCTTGGCGACGATGTATTCGACCTCTTCGGTGTCGATGATGCGTTTGCGCTTGTCTTCGGCCAGCAGTTGCTGGCGCGCTCCGGCCTCGTCGATGACGTCGATCGCCTTGTCCGGCAGGAAGCGGTCGTGGATGTGCTTGACCGACAGGTCGACTGCGGCCTTGAGCGCTTCGGCGGCGTATTCGACCTTGTGATGTTCCTCGAAGCGCGTCTTCAGCCCACGCAGGATCTCGATGGTGTCGGCGATCGTCGGCTCGACGACATCGATCTTCTGAAAGCGTCGGGTCAGCGCGCGGTCCTTCTCGAAGATGCCGCGGAACTCCTGGAAGGTGGTCGAACCGATACAGCGCATCTCGCCCGAACCCAGCAACGGCTTGATCAGGTTGCTGGCATCCATGACGCCGCCGGACGCCGAGCCGGCGCCGATGATGGTGTGGATCTCGTCGATGAACAGGATCGCCCGCGGAATCCGCTTGAGCTCGGCCATCACCTGCTTCAGGCGCTTTTCGAAGTCGCCGCGGTACTTGGTTCCGGCCACCAGCGCGCCGAGATCGAGCGCAAAGATCACCGCGTCCCTGAGCACTTCCGGCACGTCGTTGTCGACGATGCGCTTGGCCAGCCCTTCGGCCAGCGCGGTCTTGCCGACGCCGGCTTCACCCACATACAGCGGATTGTTCTTGCGTCGACGACAGAGCACCTGGATGGTGCGTTCGATTTCGTCGGCGCGACCGATCAGCGGGTCGATCTTGCCTTGACGCGCCAGGTCGTTGAGATTGCTTGCATAAGCCTGCAGCGCACTTTGTTTCTCGCCTTCACCGCCGCCCTCGGCTTCATTGCGCTCGCCGCCGGCGTCACGGACCGGATCCTGCGAGATCTTGGCGATGCCGTGCGAGATGTAATTGACCACGTCCAGGCGCGTGATGTCCTGCTTCTGCAGCAGGTAGGCGGCGTGCGAGTCCTTCTCGCCGAAGATCGCCACCAGCACGTTGGCGCCGGTGACCTCCTTCTTGCCCGACGACTGCACGTGGTACACGGCGCGCTGCAGCACCCGCTGAAAGCCGAGCGTCGGCTGAGTGTCGCGTTCGTCGTCGGCCGGCAGCATCGGCACCGTCTCTTCGATGATCGACCGCGTTTCGTCCGAGAGCTTCCTGATGTCGGCCCCGCAGGCCTTCAGCACCTGCGCTGCGGAGGGGTTCTCGATCAAGGCCAGCAAAAGGTGTTCCACGGTCATGAATTCATGCCGTTTGGCACGGGCTTCCTTGTAGCTCTGACTGATGGTCAGTTCCAGGTCCTTGCTGAACATGGACTTCCTTTCTCCTGCGCTGAGCGCTTGACTGTTCTACCACATGGCCCCGCTTGTCGCAGAAATCAAGCGTGACGAATTTCGCTGTTGGTGAACCTGGCAACCAGCAATCCTCTGAACCATTCCCGATCACACCTCGACAGGCCGAGGTTCGTTCGTGATTCCTCCCTAGGCTTCCTCCATCGCGCACATCAACGGATGCTGATGGGCACGGGAGAAAGCGTTGACCTGGGCCACCTTGGTGTCCGCTACATCGCGGGTGAAAACGCCGCAGACGCCCTTGCCCTGGGTGTGAACGTGCAACATGACGCGCGTTGCGTTCTCGCGCGACATGGCAAAAAAGGTCTCCAACACAATCACCACGAACTCCATCGGTGTGTAGTCGTCGTTCAGAATCACCACCTTGAACATCGGCGGCTTCTTCAGCTCCGGGCGCGATTCCTCGATCGCAATGCCCAGATCCTCGCGACCTTCGGTATGGGTCTCCTCGCTCATGGCTTCCGATTGCACTCGACAGGCATACACTAGACGGCGATCAGTATATCCAGCTGAACCGCCAGTAGCCGGCGGGTCCGAACGAGCGGCGGTGAACTTTGTTCCGGATTCAGCAATGATCCGGATGCTCGATCGGGCGACTATTCAACCCTGTCGACGATGACTTTCCCGTGCACGTGGCCATGCGAAACACGACCCAACTCCCGCGCATCACGGTTGCTGCCGTGATCCCCGACGGCAGCCGCTTTCTGCTGGTCGAAGAGACCATCGACGGCCGTGCAGTGCTCAACCAGCCTGCCGGCCACCTCGACGCCGGCGAATCGCTGATCGGCGCGGTGATCCGCGAAACCCTCGAGGAAACCGCATGGCAGGTACGCCCGGTCGGGCTGATCGGCGTCTACCAGCTGCTGTTGCCGCAGGTCCATTTCGTGCGTATCACCTTTCTGTGCGACGCGCTCGCGCATGATTCGACACGCGCCCTCGACAGCGAGATCGTGCGCACGCACTGGCTGACGCGCGACGAGATCGCAGATCATTCCATTCCGCAGCGCAGCAGCCTGGTATTGCGTTGCATCGACGATCATCTGGCGGGGCGGCTTTGGCCGCTGGAGCAGATCGTGGAGCCGCTCAAGTGAGACCGAGGGTTGCTTCTGGTGGGTCCAGACTTGTCTGGACGCTTTTCCGCAAGCCGCAACAAGTGCGTCCAGACAAGTCTGGACCCACAGATGCAACAAGCAGAGCGGTTGCCGGATCGGCGGCCCTTCAGAGGCGGCGCCAGTCATGAAGGTCCTCGTCGGTCTCTCCGGCGGCGTCGACTCCTCGGTCACCGCGTTGCTGCTCAAACGCGCCGGCCGCGAGGTCGGCGGGCTGTTCATGAAGAACTGGGAGGAGGATGACGTCGGCGGTGTCTGCCAGGCTGAGGCGGACGCGCGCGATGCGCGAGGCATCGCCGAACTGCTCGGCATTCCGTTCTACGGTCGCAACTTCGCTGCCGAGTACTGGGACGGCGTGTTCGAGCACTTCCTGGCCGAATTGAAAGCCGGACGCACGCCCAATCCGGACGTCCTGTGCAACCGCGAAGTCAAGTTCAAGACCTTCGTCGAGCACGCCGAGGACCTCGGTTACCAGCGCATCGCGACTGGCCATTACGCGCGCTTGCGGCGCCAGGACGGTCGCGTGGAACTGCTGCGCGGCGTCGATGCCAACAAGGACCAGAGCTACTTTCTGCATGCGCTCGACCAGCAGCAACTGGGCTGGGCGGAATTCCCGGTCGGCCACCTGAGCAAGCCCGAGGTGCGGCGCATCGCCACCGAAGCCGGCCTGCCGACCCACGCCAAGCGCGATTCGACCGGCATCTGCTTCATCGGCGAACGCAACTTCGATCCCTTCATCGCGCGCTATCTGGCGCCTGATCCCGGCCCGATGCGCACGCCGGAGGGCCTTGAGGTGGGCAAACACCGCGGCCTGCAGTTTCACACCGTCGGCCAACGCGATGGCCTGGGCATCGGCGGGCGCAAGGGCGGCAGCGGCGAACCCTGGTACGTTGCCGCCAAGTCGATCAGTGACAACACACTGATCGTGGTCCAGGGCGACCATCCGGCGCTGTATGGCTCGCGCCTGACCACCGAGCCGATCAACTGGATCAGCGGCGCCGCGCCGGCTGACGAGTTCGAGTGCAGCGCGAAAATCCGCTATCGGCAGGCGGATCAGGGCTGCCGCGTCCGTCTGCTGGGGGACGGCTGCGTCGAAGTGATGTTCGACCAGCGCCAGCGGGCAATCACCCCGGGACAGTCGGTGGTGTTCTACGCCGGCGACGTGTGCCTGGGCGGCGGCGTGATCAAGGCCAGCGACGCGTATCTCGGTGGGTTGTAGGCCTCACCTGTGGGAGCGGGTTTATCCCGCGATCTTGTGGTCGGTCAAAGCAAAAGCTCGCGGGGTGAACCCGCTCCCACAAAATGCGCCGCCGAAAGGCAGGGCAATCACCCCGGGACAGTCGGTGGTGTTCTACGCCGGCGACGTGTGCCTGGGCGGCGGCGTGATCAAGGCGAGCGACGCGTATCTCGGTGGGTTGCAGGCCTCACCTGTGGGAGCGGGTTTATCCCGCGATCTTGTAGTCGGTCAAAACAAAAGCTCGCGGGGTGAACCCGCTCCCACAAAAAGCGCCGCCGAAAGGCAGGGCGATCACCCCGGGACAGTCGGTGGTGTGCTACGCCGACGACGTGTGCCTGGGCGGTGGCGTGATCAAGGCGAGCGACGCGTATCTCGGTGGGTTGCAGGCCTCACCTGTGGGAGCGGGTTTATCCCGCGATCTTGTGGTCGGTCAAAGCAAAAGCTCGCGGGGTGAACCCGCTCCCACAAAGGCGCCGCCGAAAGGCCAGCGACGCGTATCTGGGTGGGTTGTAGGCCTCACCTGTGGGAGCGGGTTTATCCCGCGATCTTGTGGTCGGTCAAAGCAAAAGCTCGCGGGGTGAACCCGCTCCCACAAAGGCGCCGCCGAAAGGCCAGCGACGCGTATCTGGGTGGGTTGTAGGCCTCACCTGTGGGAGCGGGTTTATCCCGCGATCTTGTGGTCGGTCAACGCAAAAGCTCGCGGGGTGAACCCGCTCCCACAAAAGCGCCGCCGAAAGGCAGCAAGTGGTGAATGGCAAGAGCCGGCAAGACTCCGCGCACCGCTTCTGCTACTTACAACTTACCACTCGTCTCACAACCGGAACTTGTCGCCCAGATACACCTCACGCACCTTCGGATGCGACAGGATCTGCTGCGGCGTGCCCTCGGCGAGCACCTGGCCGGCGTTGAGCACGTAGGCGCGATCGCAGATGCCGAGCGTCTCGCGCACATTGTGGTCGGTGATCAATACGCCGATGCCGCGCTCCTTCAGGTGGCTGATGGCCTCCTGGATCTCGCCGACCGAGATCGGGTCGACGCCGGCGAAGGGCTCGTCGAGCATGATGAAACGCGGTTTGGCGGCCAATGCGCGAGCGATCTCGACGCGCCGGCGCTCGCCGCCGGACAGGCTCTGACCGAGTTGGCCGCGCAGATGGGTCACCTGCAGTTCTTCCAGCAGCGATTCCAGCACCACGGTACGGCCGCGCCTGGTCAGGTCCTTGCGCATTTCCAGCACTGCGAGCAGGTTGTCCTCGACCGTCAGTCGCCGGAACACGCTGGGTTCCTGTGGCAGGTAACCGATCCCGAGGCGCGCGCGGTCGGACATCGACAGCGGCGTGATGTCGCGACCATCGAGTTCGATGCGTCCGCGATCGGCGGCAATCATGCCGACGATCATGTAAAAGCAGGTGGTCTTGCCGGCGCCGTTGGGGCCGAGCAGGCCCACCACTTCACCTACGCTCAAGTGGCACGACACCCCGCGTACGACCTCGCGACCGCGGTAGCGCTTGCTCAGGGTTTCGACCAGCAGCATCGCGGATCAGGGCTTGATCGCGCGCGACATCGGTTCGTCGATCACGCTCGACGCCCCCGACTTCGGGGCTTCCGCCGGCACTTCCGCTGGCGCATCCGCGGGTTTCGGTGCTTTCGGCGGAATCACCATCTGCACGCCACCGCCCACACCTTCACCCGCCGCCAACCGGCCGGTCTTGACCGAATAAGTCACGCGTTCGGAGCGCAGCGTACCTTGCGGCCGTTCGAGCACCACATCGCCGCGCAGTTCGACGGTTTCCTCGGTGAGCTTGTAGTCGATGGTCTGCGCGCGCGCATTCATTTCGCCGCCACCTTCGATTCGCTGGACCAGGGTCGCTGGCTTGCCGGTCAGGAGCGCGCGCGAGACCTCGCCTTTGTCCTGGGTGACGTCGGCACGCGCAGCGGTCACCACCAGGCTGCCCTGGGTAATACGCACATTGCCGGTCAGCACTGTGGTGTTGTCGTCCATGCCGGTCTCGAAGCGGTCCGACTTGATCTGCATCGGCTGCTGGCGATCGCTTTCCAGCGCCCACGCGGGCAGCGCCAACGCGACGCACAGCAGCGACAGCCAGCGACGATCAGGAATCCTTGTCTTTCGGTACATATTCACCTTCCACCTGGCTGCGAAGCAGGAAGCGGTCCTTCTTGAGGTCGGCGCGCAGGCCTACACCCTTGATCTGGCTTCCGGTACTGACAATCTCCACGGCTTCGTCGCTGCTTGCAAGCCGTTCCTCGATGGCGAATTCGATGCGCTCGGAGCGGATCGTGACGGGTTCACGCTCCGGCTTGGTGCCCTTGAGCACAACCTGCTCCTGCAACCACAAACGATCCTTGGCCACATCCAGGCGACCGACCCTCGATTGCCCGCTCCAGCGTCCGCCGTCGGCGCCCACCACATCGAACACCGGCGCCGCGACCAGATACTCTTCACTGCGTCGCGGGCTGGTGATGCGTGGACTGACCAGGACCAGATTGGGCTTGCCGGCGTCGTCGTAGATGCGCATCTCGACATTGCGGATCTCGTTCTCCTGGCTTGCGGCCGGCAGCGGCGCGACCGGCGCATCCGGCGGCGCGAACCAGCGGATCAGCCCATAGCTGGCCGCCGACGTACCCGCCAGCACCAGCAGCCAGACGCGGGTCCGTTCAGGGGTCACGGCGCGGTCGCCACATAGGTCCTGACCAGGCCTTCGAGCTTGCCCTGCGCAGCCAGCACGAACTCGGCGAATTCGCGGACTGCGCCGGCACCGGCGGGTCGCGTGGCCTGCCACCGACAATGCAAGCGTACCGCCGGCACTGCCTCGGCCACCGTCGCCGGCAACACCACACGGGTCAGGATCGGAAGATCGGGCAGATCGTCGCCCATGTAGGCGGCCTGATACCAGGTCAGTCCGTGTGCGCCGATCAGTTGTTCGAACAGCGGCAATTTTTCGCGCACCCCAAGGTGCACGTGGGTCACGCCGAGTTCAGCAAGGCGGCGCTGCGCCGCCTCGCTGGCCCGCGCGCTGATCACCACGGTAACGATGCCGGCCTGCTGCAGCAGCTTGAGACCGAGTCCGTCGTGCACGTGGAAGGCTTTCGCTTCGGCGCCGTCGTTACCGTACCAGAGCCGGCCATCGGTGAGCACGCCATCGATGTCGAAACCGATGATGCGCACGCCCAGGGCGCACTGGATCTGGTGCGATTCGCCGGTCTCCATCAGATCACGCGCGCCCGCAACAGATCATGGAAGTTCAGCGCTCCGACCAGCAGCCCGTGCTGATTGACCACCAGCAGGCCGCTGATCTTGTGGTTCTCCATCAAGCGCGCGGCTTCGATGGCGAGCTTGTCCTCGCTGACGGTGCGCGGGTTGGCGGTCATCAACGCCGACACCGGCGTGGTTCGAAGATCGACACTGGAATCGTCCAGCGCGCGGCGCAGGTCGCCGTCGGTGAACACGCCACAGAGGCGATCGTCGGCGTCGGCGATCGCGGTCATGCCCAGATTCTTGCGCGTCATCTCCATCAACGCTTCGGTCACGCTGGCGCCAGGAACCACGCGCGGAATCTCGCTGCCGCTGTGCATGACGTCGCGGATGTGCACCAGCAACCGGCGTCCCAACTGACCCGCCGGATGCGACGCGGCGAAATCATCGGAGGTGAATCCACGCGCTTCGAGCAAGGCAATCGCCAAAGCATCGCCCATGACCAGCGCCGCGGTGGTGCTCGAAGTGGGCGCCAGTCCCAGCGGGCAGGCCTCCTCGGCGACCGCGACATCCAGATGCACGTCGGCCAGTCGCGCCAGGCTGGAGCGTTGATTGCCGCTCATCGCGATCAACGGCACGCCCTTGCGCTTGACCACCGGCAGGATCGTCAGCAACTCGTCGGTCTCGCCCGAGTTGGACAGCGCCAGCACCAGATCCTTGTTGGTGATCATGCCGAGGTCGCCATGGCTGGCTTCGGCCGGATGCACGAAAAACGCCGGCGTGCCGGTGCTCGCCAATGTCGCGGCGATCTTGCGTGCGATGTGGCCGGATTTGCCGATGCCGCTGACGACGACGCGTCCTTCACAGGCAAGGATTAACTGGCACGCACGGGTGAAGGCACCATCGATGCGCGAGGACAGCGCGCGGATCGCCGCCACTTCGATGTCGATGACCCGCCGCGCTGCAGCGGCGACAGCAGCGGCCGGCAGGTCCTCGACCGGCCGGGAGACAATCGCGTTCATTGAGGACATCCAGCCGATGATTCGTTGAGTTCTCTATTCGGGCAGCATCCGATAGCATCGGCGCCCCTTTTCGGTGCATGCAGGCATGCCCCGGACAGGGCCGGAGTTTACACCGGCGCACCCTGAACGGTCAGGCAACCGCGAACCGCGAGAGTCTCGATGAGCCGCTCTGTCTGGATCGAAGTCATGCCCAAGATCCAACCAGATGACGTCACTCGTTGAAAACAGAATTTTGTCCGCAAAGGACGCAAAGGACGCAAAGAGAGCAAGAACGCCAAATGCGCAGTCGCCCTCCGCCTCCTGGAGCGTTTGCTTTCCTTTGCGTCCTTTGCGTCCTTTGCGGACAAAAAAGCAGTCAGCGACCTTGCAGAAACTGAACCATTTCCAACACAACCACTCCGAGATGAGCCGATGAACGCTGCCACTGTCCAAGCCATGATCGTCGCTGGAATGCCCAATGCGCAGGTCACTGTCGAAGGCGCTGACGGCGTCCACTTCGAAGCGCTGGTGATCGCCTCCGAATTCGCCGGATTGCGCCCGCTGCAACGCCATCGGCGGGTGTATGACACACTCGGCGAAAAGCTCGGGGGCGAGATCCACGCGCTGTCGCTGAAGACTTTCACGCCCGAGGAATGGGCAGCGCGCGGCTGACCGCCGCAAGGCACCGCGCGCAAACACAGACAAGGAAACACCGATGGCCAAGATCATCGTCGAGGGCGGCGTGCCGCTGAATGGCGAAGTTTGGATTTCCGGCGCCAAGAACGCCGTGCTGCCGATCCTCTCGGCGACGCTGCTCGCCGACAGCCCGTGTTCGATCGGCAATGTGCCGCATCTGCACGACGTCACCACCACGATGGAACTGCTCGGCCAGATGGGCGTCGAACTGGCAGTCGACGAGCGCATGCGCATCCACGCCGACTCGACCAAGGCGACCTCCTGCTTCGCGCCCTACGACCTGGTCAAGACCATGCGCGCGTCGATCCTGGTGCTCGGCCCGCTGGTCGCGCGCTTCGGCCACGCCGAGGTCTCGCTGCCCGGCGGTTGCGCCATCGGCACGCGCCCGGTCGATTTGCACATCAAGGGCCTCGAAGCGCTGGGTGCCGAGATCACGGTCGAGGCCGGTTACATCAAGGCGCGCGCCAAGCGTTTGCGCGGCGCGCGGATCGTGCTTGATCTGGTCACCGTCACCGGTACCGAGAACATCATGATGGCGGCGGCGCTGGCGTCGGGAACCACCATCATCGAGAACGCGGCGCAGGAACCCGAAGTGGTCGATCTGGCCAACTTCCTGATCGAGATGGGCGCGCAGATCGAGGGCGCCGGCAGCAACACGATCACCGTGCATGGCGTCGAGCGCCTGCTCGGCTGTCCCTACGACGTGCTGCCGGACCGCATCGAGACCGGCACCTTCCTGGTCGCAGGCGCGATCAGCGGCGGCCGCGTGCTGCTCAAACGCACCCGCCCGAAGACCCTCGACGCGGTGCTGCAGAAGCTCGAAGACACCGGCGCACACCTGAACGTCAATGAGGATTCGATCGAGCTCGACATGCGCGGCAACCGTCCGAAAGCGGTATCGGTGACCACCGCACCCTATCCGGCATTCCCGACCGACATGCAGGCCCAGTTCACCGCGCTGAACAGTGTCGCCGAGGGTGTCGGCATGGTCACCGAAACGGTGTTCGAGAATCGTTTCATGCACGTCCAGGAGCTGCGTCGACTTGGCGCCGACATCCGTCTGCACGGCAACACGGCGGTGGTCACCGGCGTCAAGCAGATGACCGGCGCACCGCTGATGGCCACGGATCTGCGCGCCTCGGCCAGTCTGGTGCTGGCCGGACTCGCTGCCGACGGCGAGACGACGATCGACCGCGTCTACCACATCGACCGCGGCTACGAGTGCATCGAAGAAAAGCTCAGCGCGCTCGGGGCGCGGATCCGGCGGCTGCCGAACTGACGCCGGACGGGTCCTTCGCCGGAGGCGAAGAACCTGCCGCCGAATCGCCTTAATCGGCTATCGCGGCCAGGGGTTGCGGCGGAATCCCGGCCGCTGGCCGGGGTTCCGCCCTCGAACTGCCGAAATTACCGTATCGCTGTGGGTCCAGACTTGTCTGGACGCTCTTCGCGCAGACACCGAGAAGCCGAGAAGCCGAGAAGCCGAGAAGCGTCCAGACAAGTCTCGACCCACAAAGGCGATAACTGCCTGACGCCGGATCCCGCCACGAGGGATCCGTCCTGCTACTCTTTGAACGACTGCAGCACACTCATGAGCCGCTCGCCGTCGGGCTCGATCTGTTCGACCTTGATCGGCAGGAAGCTGAAGTCGGCGGCATGCCAGCTGACGGTCTTGCGATCGGAGGTTTCGCGCACGCGCTCGACGCGGACTGCGGTCATTCGACCATTGCCGGTTTCCACTTCCTCGCTGCCCACTACCAGGAAGCGCCAGTTTTCCGCAGTGCCTTTGGCGGCGACCGGCAAATCGAACACCGAGCCATTGGCAATGCCGCCTGCCAGCCTCACGGCGATGCCGAGCACCACGCTGTGGCGATCGAGCACGACGCCCTCGGCGCGATACTGCCAGGTCTTGCCATTGTCGTTCTCGCTGATCGAGCCATCGTCGGCGACGTCGAGTCCGCGCTTGCGCGAGCGTCCGACCATGTCCTGCTGGTAGCGATATCGACGCGTCGAAATCCCGTCATCGTCGATGCGCAACTGCGAGCGCTCGTCGATGGTGACGCCGAGAAAGCCGGCGAGTCCGCCCTTGCCTTCGGTGTGGCTGACGAACAGTGCTTCGCCGGATGCCGTGTGCGAGAGCTGCATCTTCATCGTACCGAGCTGTTTGCCGTTGCGACTGACCGCGAAGCTGGCCTGGAACGGATCGACACTCATTGCATTCGCCCAGGGCGCGATCAACAGCGCAACGCATACACACCAACTTGTCACCTTCATCGACGGCTTCAGCTCGCTTGCGGATGTGCGCATTCGAGCCCCTGACGCATGAATGGGCGCTTATCGGGGGTCCGCGCCAACGCGCACACCCTGGTGAAGCCATGCCGTCGCATGAAAAGCGCACCCCGCTCGGGATTCCCGTGCCCTTGTAGAGCGGAGCTTGCTCCGCTCGGGATTGCCGCGCCCTTGTAGAGCGGAGCTTGCTCCGCTCGGGATTGCCGCGCCTTTGTAGAGCGGAGCTTGCTCCGCTCGGGATTGCCACAAAAGGCAGCGGAGCAAGCTCCGCTCTACAAGGGCAACGGCAACCACAAAAGCCAGCGGAGCAAGCTCCGCTCTACAAGGGCAACGGCAACCGCAGAAGGCAGCGGAGCAAGCTCCGCTCTACAAGGGCAACGGCAACCACAGAAGCCAGCGGAGCAAGCTCCGCTCTACGAAAGGCGGATCGGTTCGGCAAGTGCGACGCCATCGACGCGGATGCTGTCGCCATCCAGGCGCACGCGCTGATCGGCAAACATGCGCACGGCAGCGGCCAGCAGTCGATGTTCCTGTGGCAACAATCGTGCCGCCAGTGTCTCTGGCGTGTCATCGACAAGAATCGGCAGTCGCACCTGCATCAGGACCGGGCCGCCATCGAGCACCGGAGTGACGAAATGCACGCTGGCGCCGTGTTCGGCATCGCCGGCTTCGATGGCGCGCTGATGCGTGTGCAGGCCCTGGTATTTCGGCAGCAGCGATGGGTGAATGTTGATCAGGCGGCCGCGCCACTGCTCGACGGTCGCCGCGGTCAATACGCGCATGAACCCGGCCAGCACCACCAGCTCGGCGCCGCTGGCGGTCACCGCGGCGAACAGCGCCGCTTCGAAACTCGCCCGGTCGGCGTAATCGCGCGATTCGAAAACCTGCGTCGGGATGCTCGCAGCGGCTGCCAGCGCCAGACCTGGCGCATCGGCCTTGTTGCTGAAGGCGCCCACCAGTCGAATCGGCAGCCCCTCGGCGACGGCCTTGATCAGTGCACCCAGATTGCTGCCGCGTCCCGACAGCAGCACGGCAACACGCAGGCGATCAGGCGATGACGACACGTTCACCCTCGCCAGCGTGCTCGACCACCGTACCGATGTCCCATGCCGGCAATCCCTGCGCCGCCAGACGGGCGAGCGTGCCGCCAACGTCCTGTGCCGGCAAGATCAGCACGAAGCCGATGCCACAGTTGAAGGTGCGCAACATCTCGCTGCGGGCGACGTCGCCCGCCTGCTGCAGCCACTGGAACACCGGCGGTTGTGGCCAGGCGCTGCCGTCGATGGCGAGGCCGAAGCCTTCGGGCACCACGCGGATGATGTTCTCGGTGATGCCGCCGCCGGTAATGTGCGCCATCGCCGCGATCGGCGTGTCGGCCAGCAGGCCGAGCACCGGTTTGACGTACAGCCGCGTCGGCGCCATCAGCGCGTCGCCCAGCGTCTGGCCACCGAGATCGCTGCGAAGATCGGCCTGGGCGCGATCGAGGATGCGTCGGATCAGCGAATAACCGTTGGAATGCGGGCCGGAGCTGGCGATACCGACCAGTCTATGGCCGGCCCGCACCAGGCTGCCATCGAGCATCTTCGAGCGCTCGACCAGACCCACGCAAAAACCGGCCAGATCGTACTCGCCGGGCGGATACATGTCCGGCATTTCGGCCGTTTCGCCGCCGACCAGCGCGCATCCCGATTCCTCGCAGCCGCGCGCGATGCCGGCGACCACCGCGGCTGCCGTATCGACATCGAGCTTGCCGGTGGCGAAATAATCGAGGAAGAAGATCGGCTCGGCGCCCTGCACCAGTACGTCGTTGACGCACATGCCGACGAGATCGATGCCGATGGTGTCGTGACGGCCCAGTTGCTGCGCCAGCTTGAGCTTGGTGCCGACGCCATCGGTGCCGGAGACCATCACGGGTTCCTTGTAACGCTCCAGCGGCACCCGCACCGAGGCGCCGAATCCGCCAACACCGGCGAGCACTTCCGGACGCAGGGTGCGCCGCACCGCCGGCTTGATGCGCTCGACCAGGCTGGCGCCAGCGTCGATGTCGACCCCCGCATCGCGGTAGGTCATCGGGGTCTTCTGGCTCATCGACTCAAGTCCCGCAAGAACGTTGGCGCGGAGCATAGGGTAGGAGCGAGGTGTCCGTCGCGACCGCCAGCCCTTGCAGTAGCGACGTGTGCGTCGCAACCGGCGAGACAGAGCGTTCTTGGTCGCGACGTACACGTCGCTCCTACATTACAGCGCGCCTTCGCGCAAACCGGACCCGGCTGCCATACTTCGCGCATCGTGAATTGCCCGGTTGTCCGCATGCGCTGGTTCTGCCTGTTGTTGCTCGCCCTTTCGCTGTCGTCGCCGCTGGCCGCCTCCGATCTGTATACCGGCGAAGTGCTGGTGCCGAGCCAGGACGAGGCCGCCCGCAAGGAGGCGATGATCGAGGCCCTGAAGCAGGTACTGGTCAAGGTATCGGGAGACCCCGGAGCGGCTGATCGTGCAGCGGTGAAGTCTGCGCTGGCCGACCCGGCGCCGTTGATCCAGGCCTTCTATTACCGGCAGGATGTCGATCGCAGCGGGCCAACCCCGGTCTTGCGGCTGTACTACGCCGCCAACTTCGAGCCGCGTGCGATCACCCGACTGCTGTCCGCCAGCGGCCTGGCGCAATGGGCCCGCGAACGGCCGACGCTGATGGTCTGGGTGGTGACCGATTCCGCTGGCGAAACGCGTTATCTGCAGGCTGGACAACTGGCGCCCCTGCTCCGCCGCGGCAGCGAACGCGGCATCGAACTGAAGGCAGCGACGTTCGGCGACGACGCTGGCCTGGCGCAGATCGGCGACGTGGAGCGCGGCGATGTCTCCCGGCTGCGCCCGGTGGCCAGTCGTTATGGTGCGCCAGGCGTACTCGCTGGACGCCTCTACAACACCGCCGATGGCGTGCTCGGCCGCTTCGCCTATGGCGACGGCGAACGCGAGGAGAGCTTCGAGGTACGGGGCATCGACCCGGCGGCGACGTTGCGCGCCGCGGCCGACGAAACGGCCAACCGCCTGGCCACGCGGTATGCCTTCGCCGCAGCCGACAGTGCGCCAGCCGATGTCAGCGCGGTGATCCGCAACATCCGCTCGGCCGCCGATTTCGCCCGCGTGCATGCCTACCTCGCATCGCTGTCGGTGGTACGCGAGATCCGTCTCACCAGCGCCGCGGCCGATTCGATGAACCTCGACCTGAGCGTCTCCGGGGGCGCCGAGCGACTGCGCCAGATGGTGGTTCTGAACCCGATGCTGGTGGTGGCCGGCGACTCCAGCGATGGGGCCGTCGTGCTGGACCTGCAGTGAAACCCGGTCGCCGATGAGTGAGCCTGGACGATCGCGCTGGCGCCATCTGCCGAACGCGCTGACTATTCTCCGGCTGCTGATGGCCGCGCCGATTGCGTTGCTGGTGGTCGCCGACGAGAGCCGCTGGGCATTGGCCCTGTTCATCGCAGCCGGCGCCACCGATGGCCTCGACGGCTGGCTGGCCAAACGCTTCCACTGGCAATCTCAGCTCGGCGGCTGGCTCGATCCACTGGCCGACAAGGCGCTGGTGCTGGCCGCCTGCATCGCGCTGGCGCTGCACGGCGACCTGCCCTATTGGCTGCTTGCACTGATCATCGTGCGCGACGCGCTGATCGTCGGCGGCGCCGTGGCCTTCCATTTCAACTTCGCACCGCTGCACGCGGCACCCACGTTGATCGGCAAGCTCACCACGGCGACGTTGCTGTTGCTGGTGGTGACCTTGCTGTGGCGCAATGTCGCGGCTGGCGTGCCCGCCGGTCTGGTGCATGGACTGGTGTACCTGAGCACGGCGATGCTGATCGCCAGCGGCGCCGACTACGTCCGTCGCTGGAGCGACAAGGCGCGTCGACTCTACCAACAGAAGTCATCCCATCCGGAGAAGCGCCCATGACCGCGACCCACCGCTGGCAATTGCTGGCCATCGTCGTCTGCATCGGCATCCTGCTGTACCTGCTCGGCCCGGTGCTGACGCCGTTCGCCGCAGCCGCGCTGCTCGCCTACCTCGGCGACCCGCTGGTCGACCGCCTGCAGACTCGCGGGCTGAGCCGCAGCGCCGCAGTATCGATCGTGTTTACAGCGATGACGCTGATGCTGATGTTGCTGCCGCTGATCCTGATTCCGCTGCTGAACACGCAGATCACGACACTGGTCGAAAAGTTGCCGCAGTACATCGACTGGATTCGCGAACGCCTGATGCCGTTGCTCGTGGATCGCATGGGCGTCGACCCCGAATTGCTCGGCACCGACCAACTCGTCGAGATGCTCAAATCGCACTGGCAGCAGGCCGGCGGCATCGCCGCCACGGTGATCAAGTCGGTGTCGCAGTCGGGACTGGCGATTCTCGGCGGCATCATGAGTCTGTTGCTGATCCCGGTGGTCACCTTCTACTTCCTGCGCGACTGGGACCAGATGATCCAGCGCGTGCGCGAGTTGCTGCCGCGCAAGCTCGAACCCCAGGTGGTCGACATCGCGCGACAATCCGACGAGGTGCTGGGTGCCTTCCTGCGCGGGCAACTTGCAGTGATGCTGGCGCTCGGCCTGATCTACTCGATCGGCTTGTGGATGGCCGGAATCAAACTCGCATTCCTGATCGGCATGGGTGCCGGCCTGCTCAGCTTCGTGCCCTATCTCGGCGGCATTCTCGGCGTCGGCGGCGCGGTGATCGCCGCACTGGTCGAACATCGCGACATCGCCCACGTGGTCTATGTGCTGATCGTTTTCGGTGTCGGCCAGACGCTGGAGGGTTTCGTGCTGACGCCCTGGCTGGTCGGCGACCGCATCGGCATGCATCCCGTAGCCGTCATTTTTGCGATTCTCGCCGGTGGCCAACTGTTCGGTTTCATCGGCGTGCTGCTGGCGCTACCAGTGGCTGCCGTGCTGATGGTGATCCTGCGCCATGTGCACGAAGGCTATGTGCAGAGCGGCTTGTATCGGGAGGGCGAAGCTGCGGGACTCGAGGCTCGGGAATCGGGACTCGCGGCAGACCAGCGCGCGGCGACCGTCGCGGCGCCATCGGCAGCGAACGCCGGACCTGCGGCAGGCAACAGCCTCGCGACATCGCCGAGTCCCGAGTCGGGCGGCCCGAGTCCCGGCTCTTGAGCCAGCTCCCACTCGCCCTGGGCGGCCTCGACGCACCGGACTTCGAGAACTGGTGGCCGGGCGCGGATGCGTTGGTGCCGGCACGACTGCGCGCGCTGGCGTCGGAGCCGGGCGCGGCGCAGGTACTGCTCTGTGGCGCCGCGGCGGGCGGCAAGACGCACCTGCTGCTGGCAACCTGCGAGGCCGCACGCCAGGCCGGATACAGCGTCGCCTATTTGCCGCTGGCGCGACTGGAAGCAGGCGCGCTGACCGAGCCCGTGAATGCCGACCTGGTCGCGGTGGACGATGTCGACCGCGCGCTGGCGGAACGTACTCTGGCCGAATGGTTGTTCGCCCAGATCAATCGCCAGCATGATCGTGGAGGCGCGCTGTTGCTGGCCGCGCGTTCGCCGCCCGCGACGACTGATGCGCTGTTGCCGGACCTGGTTTCGCGACTGGCGCGCAGTGAGACTCTGACGCTTGCAGCGCACGACGACAACATGCGCAAGGCGATCCTCCTGCATCGCGCCGCGCGCGCGGGCATGCCGCTGGAAATCGCCGCTGCCGAGCACCTGCTGCGACACCACAGCCGCGACCTGCGCGCGCTGTTGACGCGCCTGTCCGAACTCGATCGCGAGGCCCTCGCACGCGGCCGACGCATCACCGTGCCACTGCTGCGCGAAGTGCAGTAGCTGCATTCGGGTGGAGCCTGCGGCGTGGATCCCGCGGCGACCTTGCCCCTGCCCTGCTGCGGCTTCTCCGACCGTCGCCATCGATCCACACGACGAAGCCGAACCCGCGAATATCGCCGACCGTCGCAGACAGCGACCACCGGTTCAGGCACAATTCGGCGCCAGACCGCAGCGCAGAGGGCGCCGGCGGTGGCCACTGGTCGGAGGGTCAAGGCATGAGCATCGACTTCAATTCTTTCTTGAAGCTGATGGTGCACAAGAAGGCGTCGGACCTGTTCATCACGGCCGGTGTGCCGCCTTCGATCAAGGTGCACGGTCGCATCGCTCCGATCACGCAGGCAGCGCTGACGCCGCAACAGAGCCGCGATCTGGTGCTCTCGGTGATGACGCCCTCGCAACGCGAGGAATTCGAAAAAACCCACGAGTGTCAGTTCGCGATCAGCCTGCAGGGGGTCGGTCGATTTCGTGTCAGTTGCTTCTACCAGCGCAATCAGGTTGGCATGGTATTGCGCCGCATCGAAACCAAGATCCCGACCATCGACGAACTCAGCCTGCCGGCGATCCTGAAGACGCTGGCGATGACCAAGCGCGGCCTGATCATCTTCGTCGGCGCCACCGGCACCGGCAAATCGACCTCGCTGGCGGCGATGGTGGGATACCGCAACCAGAATTCGACCGGCCACATCATCACCATCGAGGATCCGATCGAATTCGTGCACAAACACGAAGGTTGCATCGTCACTCAGCGCGAGGTCGGTATCGACACCGACACCTTCGAACTGGCGTTGAAGAACACCCTGCGTCAGGCTCCCGACGTGATCCTGATCGGCGAGGTGCGCGCGCGCGAGACCATGGAACACGCGATCACCTTCGCCGAAACCGGCCACCTGTGCCTGTGCACGCTGCACGCCAACAACGCCAACCAGGCGATCGATCGCATCCTGCACTTCTTCCCAGAGGACCGCCGCTCGCAATTGCTGATGGACCTGTCGCTGAACCTGAAAGGCATCGTGGCCCAGCAGTTGATTCCAACGCCCGACGGCAAGAGCCGGCGCGTGGCGATGGAGGTGCTGCTCGGCACGCCGCTGGTGCAGGACTACATTCGTCAGGGCGAGGTGCACAAGCTCAAGGAAGTCATGAAGGAATCGACCAACCTGGGCATGCGCACTTTCGACCAGAGCCTGTTCGAGCTGTATCAGTCTGGCGAAATCAGCTACGAGGACGCGTTGCGTCACGCCGATTCGTCCAACGAGGTGCGGCTGCGCATCAAGCTGGCCCAGGGTGGCGACGCGCATACGCTGTCGGCCGGCATGGAAGGCGTGGAGCTGATCGAAAGGTAGGTTGGATCCTTCGCCGAATGCGAAGCGGTAGGGCGGATCCTTCGCCGCAGGCGAAGAATCCGCCAATGGGCCGTCGCGAGTTCGCGGCGGAATCCGCTGTGCGGGTTCCGCCCTACCGATCCCAGGCCGGTATGAAATCGTCCGGGGGTAACGCCGGCAAGCCCTGCGCCGCAACCATTGCGCGCGCCACGGAAAGTTCGGTGGCGCCCGGTTTCATCCAGGCCGTGCGCCAGGTGGAGAACGCCACCGGCTGTCCCGGACCGACCCGCTGCATGCCGTTTTCAACGATCCACGCCAGCTCACGGCGCTGTTCCGCGGCCCGCGCAGCCTCCGCGCTGTCTGAGCCATGCAGTTTTCCAACCAAAGCCAATGCCATCGAATGCGGCACGATCGCATCGCTCTTTTCGGCCATGGTTCGTACCAGCTTGCGGCAGTCCGGCAACCACGGATGCTCCGCGCTGTTGCCATCGCACCACCATTGCAGGCCGACGAGGTACGGCATGGTCATCGCGCTGGACAGCCCTACCGCCATGATCACCTGAACGTCGGCGGCCGTGACCTTGTTCCAGCCTTCCAGTTCGCGCGTTTCGGGCCAGCCGCGTGGCAACGGAACGCGCGCGAAGGCGCTCAGCAAGGCGCGCATCGATGCCGCGAAGTGGGTATCGAAGTGTTTGGCCGCGGCAGCCTGTGCCAGCATCTCCATGGCTATAGGAATGGTGCCCGCCACATCGCGTGCCGGCAGCTTGGCAAGCCAGACCACGGCGTTGTCGGGTTCCAGCTTCTGCAATCGCGCGATCGTCCGAAGGCGCGCCTGTGCCCAGGCCTCGTTGTCCTGCTGGCCCTGCAGTGGTGGATCGAACATCACCCAGAACAGCAGCGTGGGATCCTTCTCGGCGTCTGCGCGCGCGCTGTCGAACAGTTTTTGCGCGCGTGCGTTGAGTGCAGCCGCGGCATCGTTCGTGCCGCCCAGGCGCTGGGCCTTGTCGACCAGCAAAAGCCCGGCGATCCAGCGCTCGCGCGCCGATCCACTTTCAGCAAAAGTTTCGATGGCGGTGTCGGCATAAGCCCGCATCGCCTGCTCGACCTGCTGCTCCATCGGCAATTCGACGCTGTTGCCAGGCGCCGACGCCGGCACCGGCGCAACCTGCTCGGCAGCACCGACGAAGGCCGGCAGCCATGCGATTGCCAGCACCGCGATTAGCGCCCGCCAGGCGAACACGGCCGGAGCGATCATCCTTCGAACAGGCGCTTGTCCTTGGCGTAGGACATTGCCTGCTGGCGCGTGACCAGGCCGCGCTTGACCAGATCCTGCAGGCACTGGTCGAGGGTCTGCATGCCGTAGTTGGCGCCGGTCTGGATCGACGAATACATCTGCGCCACCTTGTCCTCGCGGATCAGGTTGCGGATCGCCGGGATGCCGACCATGATCTCGTGCGCCGCGATGCGGCCGCCGCCGACCTTCTTCAGCAGCGATTGCGCGATGACCGCGCGCAGCGATTCCGACAACATCGAGCGCACCATCGGCTTCTCGCCGGCCGGGAACACGTCGATGATGCGGTCGATGGTTTTCGCCGCCGAACTGGTGTGCAAGGTGCCGAACACGAGATGTCCGGTTTCCGCGGCGGTCAGCGCCAGTCGGATGGTCTCCAGGTCGCGCAACTCGCCGACCAGGATGTAGTCGGGGTCCTCGCGCAGCGCCGAACGCAGCGCCTCGTTGAAGCCGTGCGTGTCGCGGTGCACTTCGCGCTGGTTGATCAGGCACTTGTTCGAGGTATGCACGAATTCGATCGGATCTTCGACCGACAGGATGTGCGCATATTCGTTCTTGTTGACGTGATCGAGCATCGCCGCCAGCGTGGTCGACTTGCCGGAGCCGGTCGGCCCGGTGACCAGGATCAAGCCCTGCGGATGGTCGATCAGTTCCCTGAATACCTTCGGACAGGCCAGATCCTCGAGGCTCAGGATCTCCGACGGAATCGTGCGGAAAACCGCTGCGGCGCCGCGATTCTGATTGAACGCGTTGACGCGGAAGCGCGCGAGACCGGGGATCTCGAAGGAAAAGTCGACCTCGAGGTATTCCTCGTAGTCCCGGCGCTGCTTGTCCGACATGATGTCGTACACCAGGCCGTGAACCGATTTGTGGTCCAGTGCCGGGATGTTGATGCGACGGACATCGCCGTCGACGCGGATCATGGGCGGCAGGCCTGCCGACAGATGCAGGTCGGAGGCCTTATTCTTGACGCTGAAAGCCAACAGCTCGGCGATATCCATGAGTGACCCCTGCGGCGCACATTTCGCCCCGAGTATAGCCACGTCGACAGCAGGATCCGCGCACCATGGAAGGCAGTCTGGCATCGAAATTTTCGGCAATCCAATCGCGCATCGGCGCCGCGGCGGGCCAGGCACCCACCGCGCTGATCGCAGTGAGCAAGCTGCAGCCGGCGTCGGCGATGCGTGAGTTGCATGCGCTCGGCCAGGTCGCTTTCGGCGAAAACTACGTGCAGGAGGCTCTGGCCAAGATGGCTGAACTGACCGACTGCGCGATCGAATGGCATCTGATCGGACCGCTGCAGTCGAACAAATGCCGTGAGGTCGCCGAGCACTTCGATTGGCTGCAGACGCTCGATCGGGCCAAACTGATCCCGCTGCTGGGGCGCCACCGACCGACCGCACGGGCGCCGCTGAATGTGCTGATCCAGGTCAAAATCGACGACGAGGAAAGCAAGTCCGGCGTGGCGCCCGATCAACTCGCCGCGTTGGCAACGGCGGTGTCGGCCGAACCCGCCCTGCGCCTGCGCGGTCTCATGTCGATTCCCACGCCGTGGCCGACGCCGGATCAGCGTCGCGCCAGCTTCCGCCGCCTGCGCGGACTGTTCGAGCAACTGCGAGTCGTCCACCCGCAGATCGATACGCTGTCGATGGGCATGAGCGAGGACTTCGAACTGGCCCTGCAGGAGGGCGCCACGATGGTGCGCGTGGGCTCGGCGTTGTTCGGGGCGCGGCCAGCATGACTCAACCCCTGCCTGTGTACTTTTCCGACGCCGGCGAATTCCGCGACTGGTTGGCGCAACATCATGCCAGCGCCAGCGAACTGATCGTCGGCTTCCACAAGCGCGACAGCGGGTTGCCCAGCATGACCTGGCCCGAATCGGTCGACGAAGCGCTGTGTTTTGGCTGGATCGATGGCGTGCGCAAGCGCATCGACGCCGTGCGCTACCAGATCCGGTTTACGCCACGCAAAGCGGGCAGCAACTGGAGCGCAATCAATATCGCCAAGGTGGCTGAGCTGATCGCCGCCGGACGAATGCAGCCGCCCGGCCTGGCGGCGTTCGCCTTGCGCAGCGAGGAGAAGTCGCGCATCTACGCCTACGAGAACAGCCCCGCCGAACTGACCGAGCCACAGGCCAGCGAGTTCCGCGCGCACCCCGAAGCCTGGGCCTTTTTTCAGGCTCAGTCAGCGTCGTATCGGCGCACGCTCACGTGGTGGGTGATCAGCGCAAAACAGCAGAGCACTCGGCAAAAGCGGCTGCGCCAGTTGATTGATGCCTCCGCCACCGGTCGACGGGTTGAGTGACAGGGCGGCGGAAACCCGTTCCGCCCGGCGCGCACCGCGTACTACTCAGCCTTGATCTCCCGCACCGGCAGCGGCACGCTGCACACATCGATATGCCCGGCCGGCTGCTTGTACCAACTGTCGCGGCGGTTGCGGCGCGATTCGACCAGTGCGCTGAAGGTTGCCGTGTCGGTACGCAGCGCCTCGATCGCGGTGCGTTCTGATTCCGCAACATCCGCCGCCACGCGCACGCGCTGGATCGGCACGCGCTCACTGGCCTTCTCGTAGAAGCCCAGCGCGCCGGTGCCACGCGGCAGGCTGGACAACAACTCCATGCCCTTCAGCACACGCCCGGCGACGGTGATGTTGCGATCGAGCTGGCGCGGCGCATGGCCGATGACCACGTACAGCTCGGCGCCACCGCCGGAGTTGGCATCGTCGTCGCGACCGACACCCAGCGTGCCGTAACAATGGGTCATCCAGGCGCGGCCCGAGGCCGGGTCGCGTGCCGCCGGGAAGCCGTCGCTGAACCCGGTTTGTGGCGCAAAGCCGTCGCCATCGGGCAACTCGATGAACTGAAGGTCTGCGCTGGCCGGCCGCGTGAACTCAGCCGCCAGCGTGCGCTCGCCGGCGGCCAGCGGCTTGCGCTTGATCTCGTCGCCGGCGTCGGGATCGCCCCACTGCGCCACGAAATTGTCCTGCACGCGCAGGATCGCCAGTCCGTCGTAATAGCCCGAACGCGCCAGCGCGATGATGTTGGCGACATGCCTGGGCGCAAAGGTCGGCGCCAGTTCGATGATCACGCGACCGCTGGCGAGCTCCAGGTAAAGGGTCCGCGCCGGATCGGGCTGGCGCCAGTCGCTGGCGGCAGACGATTCCAGCACTTCAGCCATGGTTTTCCCCGCAGTAACCGCGGCCGGCGCGGCGCCAAGTTCGCAGCGGCCCGGCCGGAAGTCGAAGCGCTGCGGCGCCTCGCCGGGCGTCGGCGGTCCTGACACCAGCGCGTGCAGGCCGCTGGCATCGCGGAAGTATTCGATGCGTTGCGGGAAATCATGCTCGGGATTGGTGAATACCACGCGCTCGGCCGATTGCTCGGTCAACTGGAACGCGGTCGGCGGGCGACCGCCGGGTTGCGCGACGAAGGCCAGACCGGCCTCCTGCGGCTCGATGCGCAGGAACTCGAAGCCGGTCAGTCGCTGGCCCTTGAAACTGCGCGCCAGCGCATACATGCGCCCGCCCTCGGCGCCGGTCCAGCGCTCTTCGAAGCGACGCTCGCCGCTGACGGCGCACCAGTCGCCGACCATGAACATCGGCAACTCTTCGGATACCTCGGCCGCCATGCCTGAGCCGAGCAGCAGCGCGCTCGCGAGGATCACCATCTTCATCGTCGTCTCCCGGTCACGCAGGCAGCATACAATCGCGGCGAGCCGATCGAGGAGTCGCCATGAACCGGATCGAAATGGCCGACTGGGGCGCGCGCGAGCACGCACTCTGGCAACGGCTGCGCGCCCATTCCTTCGAACAGCGGGAACAGGAACTCGACTTCACCCGTAGACTGGCGCGCGAGCAGGGCTGGACTCTTGCCGAAGCTCGCTCTGCGATCGACGAGTACCGGCGTTTCTGCTTCCTCGCGTGCACAGGCGAGCAACAGGCGACGCCCAGCGCAGAAGTCGACGAGGTCTGGCACCTGCACTTGATCCACACCCGCGACTACTGGTCGAAGTTTTGTCCCGAGGTGCTGCAGACGACTCTGCACCACGGTCCGACCCGCGGCGGCAATCACGAGCGAGAGCGCTACCGCCAGCAGTATGCGGACACGCTGGCGCGCTACGAGCAGTGGTTCGAGCCACCACCCGAGCGCTGGTGGCCGGGTACGCGCGAGCGTTTCATGGAGCGCACGCCGGTGGTCCGCGTCGATGCGCGCACACATTGGATCATCGCCAAACCGGCGTTCGCGACGAGCATCGCGGGCGGCGTGCTGCTGGCCGGCCTGCTGGTGGTGCGCGACGCCGCAGCGCTGCCGGCGAATCCGCTCGACTGGACCGCCGGTCCGTTCCTGCAACTGTACCTGGGCTTGATGCTGGCCGGCCTGGTGGTCGCCATCGGGCTGCGACGGATGGCGCGCGACATCGGCTCCGCCCGTGGCGAGCGCCCTGGACCCTACGATCTGGCCTATCTCGCCGGAGGCGCCCCGCGCTGCGTCGATGCCGCAGTCGCGCAGATGCTCGGCGATGAGTCGCTGCGCTGGGACGAGACCAGCAAGACGCTGAAGCTCGAAGTGCCAGCCGCCAGTCTGGCGCCGCCGCTCGACGCGGTCGCGCGCTGCGTCGCGGCTGACGGCAAGCCGGATCAGGTCGTGCGCCGTGCCGGCGTGGCGCTCGCGCCGGTGCAGAAGACGTTGCAGGCGCGCGCCTTGTGGCTGGACGATGCCGCTGCCTGGCGGGCGCGCCTGCACAGCGCGGCGCCGCTGCTGCTGGTCGCCGCGCTCGGCGGCGCCAAGATCGTGGTCGGCGCCAGCCGCGGCAAGCCGATCGGCTTCCTCGTCGTGCTGACCATCATTGTTGCGCTGATTGCGCTCGGCTTCCTGCTGGTCCGCCCGACACGTACGCGCGCCGGCGACCTGGCGATCGCCGACGCCAAGCAGAGAAACGCCCGCGCATTGCGCGCGCCGCGCAACGGCGAACTCGGACTCGCGGTCGCCCTGCTCGGCACCGCGGCGCTGAGTGGTACCGCCTGGGCCGGTTACCACCAGGTGCGTGCACCGCCATCGAGCTCGTCCGACAGCGGCAGCAGCGACAGCAGCAGCGACGGCGGTGGCGGAGGCGGAGGAGGCTGTGGCGGCTGCGGCGGCGGCGACTAGCGGTACGCCCGCGATTGCATCAGGAATGGCAATGAAACGGTGGTTGCTGCGGCACCGGCTCTGGCGGGTTCGGACTTGTCCGAATGCTTTCGCGGTTGCCGTCGTTCGCCAGCTTTCCCAGCAACAATCACAGCAGAAGCGTTCGGACAAATCCGAACCCACGTCCGTGCCACGTTTGTCCTGACGCACAAGGGCTCCCGACCAAACAAGTCAGATCGACTCGTTTCGCGCGCCGCGCACGCGCAGCCACAAGCCGACGAAGTAAACCGCGGCCAGCGCAATCTCGCCGAGCGCCCAAACGCGCTCGGCAGGCGTCGCGACCGCCTCCATCACCCCATGCGCCAGGTACACCCAGGCGGCGATGCCGCCGTAGACCCACAACCCACGCAGCTTGAACGCCCACGCGGCGACGAAAGGCAGCAGGGGCGCCAGCAACGCGGCAGCGCCGACGGCAAAACCACTCGCCGATGCGTGGACCAGCGCATGCCAGAGCATCCTCAGTGCGAGCAGCCCGAACAGCGACACTGCGCACAATCGCGTCCCGAGATCGACGCGACTCACGGACGTTCCAGCCTTCGCGCGACGTCCGCGACGCGCCGTCCGAGCGCACGCGCCAGCGCGGTTTCGCTGTCGCTGAGCCGGACCTCATGCTGCGAACGCGCCAGGTGCCCGGCACCGTACGGCGATCCGCCGCCGTCGGTGCGCGTCAGTGCCGGTTCGGCGTACGGCAATCCGACGATCAGCATGCCGTGGTGCAACAACGGCAGCATCATGCTCAGCAGCGTGCTCTCCTGGCCACCATGCGGGGAACTGGTCGAGGTGAACACCGCAGCCGGCTTGCCCGCCAGCGTGCCGCTCAACCATTGCGCCGCGGTGCTGTCGAGAAAGTGCTTCAGCGGCGCCGCCATGTTGCCGAAGCGCGTCGGACTGCCGAGGATCAAGCCGCTGCACTCGGACAGGTCAGCGGCAACCGCATACGGCGGGCCGTCGCCGGGAATCTCCGGTGCCGACAGCGCACCGGCGGCAGCGACCACCTCTGGCACGGTGCGCAGGCGCGCCTGCATGCCGTGAATTTCCTCGACGCCGGAAGCGATGCGCCGCGCCAGTTGCGCCGTGCTGCCGTGGCGGCTGTAGTAAAGGACCAGAATCGTCGACATGAACCACCGCAGGGGTGCAGAGCGCCGGATGCTAGTGTAGTGCGGCGAAAGTAAGTGCAAGTAATTTCTGATGCATTTTGGCCCGAGGCTAGGCGAGAGGAGGGTGAAAGCCGGCCGCATGCGCGGCATGCCGCGCGCCGGCTTGAACGCACGCAACTTGTTGCGGGCGGGGACCGAAGGTCATAGCAGGGCTATGGCGAAAGTGAGACCGATCAAGCTTGCGCGGCATGCCGCGCGATCGGTCGAACGCCCGGCGGCTATGCCGACGGGCTCAAGACAACGACGCATTCGGGTCAAAAGGCGCGGAAATAATTGCAGTTACTTTTGCCGAACTACACTAGCCGGCATTTGCCGCAACGGCGCGTCAACGCGCCCGAAAGCTGCGGCCAGGGCGGCGCGCGCCCGCTGCCGCGACGACGGCGAATGTCCGACGCCACGCCAGGCGCCCTGCCCAACACGTAGACTGACGACTCCAATCTACAGCGTTGACGTCCGACCGCATGCGCCGCCCCGCCCTACCCGCTGGCGTCCGACAGCCGCTTCAGGAACTGCTGGCGTTTTCGCGCTTCCTCGCCCGGCGCTTCAACGACGACCAGTGTTTCGAGGCAGCCGGCGCGCTGTCGTTCACCACCGTGTTTGCGATGGTGCCACTGCTGACAGTGGCGCTCAGCATGTTCGCGAGCTTCCAGGAATTCAGCCGCTTCAGCGAATCGATCACCAGCTTCGTCTTCCGCCATTTCGTGCCGACGTCGGGCGAAGAGATCGAAGCCTACATCCGCGAGTTCGTCGACAAGGCCTCGCACCTGACCGCAGTCGGCACCATTGCGCTGATCATCAGCGGCCTGTTGCTGATGACCTCGATCGAGCACTCCTTCAACCGCATCTGGCGACTGGTCTCGCCGCGTAGGGCGCTGCCGCAGTTCATCGTGTTCTGGACTGCGATGACGCTGGGGCCGTTGCTGGTCGGCGCCGGACTGGCGATCAGTTCGGCCGTGTTGACCAGTCCATATCTGGCCCGCGTTTCCGAACAACTCGGGCTGGAGGCGATGGTGTTGGCGGCGATGCCATTCCTGGTGACCCTGGCCGCCGCGACGCTGGCTTACCTGATCGTGCCGAACTGCCCGGTGCGGTTGCGTCATGCCTTGATCGGAGGCTTGTTCACCGCGACCGCGTTCACCCTGGCGAAATTCGCGTTCGCGCTGTTCGTCGGTCAGTTCGCCAATTACCAGCAGATCTACGGCGCCGTCGCCTTCATCCCGTTGTTCCTGCTGTGGATCTACATTTCCTGGGTGGTGGTGCTGCTGGGCGCGTCACTGACGGCCGCGCTCGGCGCCTACAGCCACGAAAGCAAGAAGCGCAAGCTGCCGGAGCGCGAACGCTTCCCGGCACTGTTGCGGCTGCTCGGCCGCTTGCGCGAAGCGCAGGTCCAGGGCATCGGCCTGGCGGTCGGCGAACTCGCCGGACGCCTGCCGGACGTGCCTGAGGCCACCATCGCCGAATTGCTCGGCCTGCTGGAGCGCGAGCGAATCGCCCAGCGCACCGATATCGGCAGCTGGATCCTGTCGCGCGACCCGGACGTAGTGCGCGTTCGTGCGCTGTATCGCGGTGACGCCTTTCTGCTACCGCTGTCCGACGGCAAGCACCCCGCGCCGGGCGCACATCTGGACAGTCGGGTCGAGCAGATGTGCGAGAACGCGGCCCAGGCGGCCGAGCGCCACTTCGACGTGGCCCTGTCGGAGCTGTTCCGCAAATCGGCGGGCCGGGCGGCCGAGCCGAAGGACGAGTAACCGTCGAACGCACCACGAGGCTGGCGCAAGAGACCTGGTCGCCCCTGGCGCTTGTTCGCGCATCGAACCTGTGGGAGCGGGTTTATCCCGCGATAGCTCTCGCGGAACAAATCGGCTCTCACCGAGCATCCTCTAAACGTTTGATTGTAGAGAATTTATTTGACGCTGCCTGCGCAGCGGGCTACGTGACAATGGACAGCGTCACGTAGCCTGCTGCGCAGGCAACGTGACCTACTTCCGTGTGTTCTTTGCGTGAACAAGCGCACCGACAGGAGCGACCGGGACACTCACCAAACATAACGCAAGCATCTGAAAGAAAAGCCTTTTCCGCAAAGGACGCATAGGAAAGCAAGGCAAGGCCAGCAGAACATCAACACCTGGGTTCTTGGCTCTCTTTGCGTCCTTTGCGTCCTTTGCGGACAAGAAAGGCAGTCCGCATGTTCGGTGACAGCATCGTGTACGCCGCGACCGACGATGCGACGAGGCTGACCGTCGCGGGGTACACGCCGCTCCTACTCTTGATGCCCCCACGCATCCGGCGGCAGGTCGACCGGCGTGGTCAGGTCGAACTCGACGCGGAACACGCGGTTCGGTCTTGTCAGCTCGTAGACGAAACGCTCGCCCGGCACCACTTCCATGGCCCAGATGTTGTCGCTCGACACCGGGATCTGCTGCTGGACGAACAGATCCTTCGATTCCTGATCCGCCGGAAATTCCTGGCGCTGCGCGGTACCCGGATCGACACTGACCCCGCCGTACATGGTCAGCACATCGGAACTGCCGTCGGCATGCCGATGGTCGTGCTTCAGTTGCAGACCTTGTGGCAGTTGCGTCAACACCCAGGTACGCGAATGGTCGGCGCCAACGTGAAACGGTACCTTGACCTCATGCGCGGCGCAGTCGCGCACGTGCATGACCAGGGACTGGCCAACGAAAGAATCGTTGGGCGTAGCGGGCTCATTCGCCGTGATGCGGCCGGCGTATGCCTTGCCGCAGTGCTGCGCCAGTCGCGACAGAAACTGCGACGACGGCGACGGGTCGACATCGTTGCTCGCGCGATGCGCGCACCCAGCGAGGGCGATCAGGGTGAGGCTGGTGATCAGGTTGCGGGTCATCTGAATTCTCCGTGGGTGGCCGGTCGATGCTACGACGTCAGTACGCCGCCGTTACGCCGGTCCCCTGCATACTTCCACCATCCACCAGAGGCAACCCAGCATGCGCCGAGTCCTGTACACCCTGATCGCAGCCCTTGGCATCGCCGCACAGGCATCCGCCGCGCCCGTCGAACTTTCCGTGCAGACGCTGGATGGCGCCACCTTCAGCCTCGCCGAGCAACGCGGCAAATGGGTGGTGGTCAATTACTGGGCCACCTGGTGCGGACCCTGCCTCAAGGAAATGCCGGAACTGGATGAACTGGATCACGCGCGCGAAGACGTGATCGTGCTTGGTCTGGCCTTCGAGGAGACCACGCCCGAGGATCTGATCAAATTCCTCGAAAAGCGACCGGTGCGTTATGCCATTGCGGCCGTCGACGTATACGCGCCACCTGCAGCATTCGCGGTGCCGAGAGGCCTGCCGACCACCCATCTGATCGCCCCGGATGGCAGCCTGCAGCAAAGTTTCATCGGCCCGGTCACGGGTGCCGACCTCGAGCGCGCGATTGCCGCCGCTGCAGCCGCCGACTGAGGATCCGATGCCGACCCGGCGCTACCTCGTCAGCGGCCGCGTGCAGGGCGTCAGTTTTCGCGCCGCCACCCGCCAACGCGCGCGCGAACTGGGCATCGACGGCCACGCGCGCAATCTCGACGACGGTCGCGTCGAGGTCGTGGCGAGCGCCAGCGAAGGACTGCTGGCGCAACTGGAGAGCTTCCTCTGGCGCGGTCCGATGTATGCGCGGGTGGATGCCGTCGAGGTGGCAGATGTCGACGCCAACCTGCCACCCGGCTTTCGCATAGCCTGACCTGCATCACTGGCGCAGCCCGCTCTTGCCGGAGATGCGGCAGACCAAGGATTCTTCTTTGGGAACAGAGCAAAGAACCAAGGTGTTGACGTTTGTCTGGTGAGAGTCCCGCCCGTTTTCACGTAGCCTGCTGCGCAGGCAACGTGCCCTACAAAAATGCTTAGCAATCAATGGTGTGGCGGATGTTCTGTGAGAGTCCCGGTCGCCCCTGGCGGTGCGCTTATTCCAGCAAAGAACACTTGGAAGTAGAACACTTGGAAGTAGGTCACGTTGCCTGCGCAGCAGGCTACGTGACGCTGCCCGTTGTCACGTAGCCTGCTGCGCAGGCAACGTGACCTACAAATAAATGCTCTAGAATCAAACGTTTAGAGGATGCTCTGTGAGAGCGAGCTTGTGTCGCGAGCGGTCACTTGCAGAGCTCGCGACACAAGGTCGCCCGCACAGGTTTGATCGTTCAGTACACCGCCTTCGCCGTCGACTTCGGGTAGCTCTCCTTCGCCGCCTTTTTCGTCAATGGCTCAAGCGTCAGCGGCTCGAGCGCGACATCGTGGTCGGGCAAGCTGTCGAGCAGATGCCGGATCATGTTCAGCCGACCGGACTTCTGGTCGTTCATGTCGACCAGCGTCCAGCGCGCCTCGGGGATATCGGTGGCGGCCAGCATTTGATCGCGCGCCTGGGTGTAGTCGCGGTATTTCTCGCGCGCGGCCAGGTCGATCGGCGAGATCTTCCAGCGCTTGACCGGGTCTTCCAGCCGCTCGGCCAGACGCTGTTCCTGCTGCGCCTGATCGCAGGCGAACCAGTATTTGAACAACAGGATGCCGCTGCCGACCAGCATGTGCTCGAACTTCGGGCAGTCGTCCATGAAACTCTGGTATTCGGCGTCGCTGCAGAAGCCCATCACCCGCTCCACGCTGGCGCGGTTGTACCAACTGCGGTCGAACAGCACGATTTCGCCGGCGCTCGGCAGGTGCTCGACATAGCGCTGGAAGTACCACTGCGTGCGCTCGCGGTCGCTCGGCTTGGACAGCGCAGCGATGCGGCAAGTGCGTGGATTCAGGCAATCGCTGATGGCGCTGATCGCACCGCCCTTGCCCGCGGTATCGCGGCCCTCGAACACCACCACCAGGCGTTTGCCGGTGTGCTGCAACCAGCGGTGCATGACATTGAGTTCCGCCTGCAGCGGTTCCAGTGCCTTGCGATAGTCCTTGCCGCTCATCTCGCCCATGGTGTGCTCCCGTGATCGCGCCCATCGTTGGTTGCCAAATAGAAGCATTTATCCGCAAAGGACGCAAAGGAAAGCGAAGCCCACAGATCAGTGGTGCCGGTCCCGCCGGGTTGCCGCCTGGCGACTGACGTCCTGGCCTTCTTTGCGTCCTTTGCGTCCTTTGCGGACAAAAAATGCAGCCCCGGACCACCCTGAGTTCGATGCGCGAACAGGCTCCCTGTCAGGGGCGCGCGGAACTCCTAGGTCAACCCGCGCGCCCGCCATTGCTCACGCGTCTGGCCCCAGATGTCGACTTCGTCCTGATCGAACGGCGGCGGCATCCGGCCTTTCCGCAGCACGCGGGAACCCAGGCGGCGCGCGACTCCCTGCGATGCCTTGTTGTCCGGCGCGATGCAATGGATGACCTCGGTCCAGCCGAGAACATCGAAGGCGTAGTCGATCGCCGCCGCGGCGCCTTCGGTCGCGTAACCTTTCCCCCAGGCATCCGAATGCAAACCCCAGCCGACCTCGGTGCCCGGCCATCCTTCAGGTTGCCACGGCCCCAGTCGGCCGATCCAGCGACCGCTGCATCGCTCGATCACCGAGAACATCGATACGCCGGTCAGTGCCCAGGCGCCGGCCATGCCCATCATGCCGCGCCAGGCGATCGAGCGCGGCTGCACGCCGCCGATGTGGCGCATGGTGGGTTCGTCGGCCATGAAATCCGCCCAACGATCGAAATCGGCCCACGCGATCGGCCTCAGGATCAATCGATTGGTGGTCAGTTCGGGTCCGAGGGCTGTTGAGACCATTGCAGGTGCTCCTGGGTGCTGGTTCATGGCAAGCGTCGCCGACCGTGCCCCGGCCGGAAATGACTGGCGGTCGCCAGCAGCGCATGCAACACCTTGAGCGACCAGCGCCTTCGGCTCGCGGGCGTTCCGAGCTGATCCTGGCGCAACTCGATCATCGTGTACGGCAAGCCGCGGCGAATCGCCTGATAGTCGACCGTGTGCCCCATCGCCAGATGGCCGTCATACGGCTGGTTGTCGCCCACATGGGTGCCATCACGCGACAGTTCGCGGATCAGATGGTGGGCAAAACTCGGGTCGTGGCGCCACAGCACGCCTACCGGCCACGGTCGCGGATCGGCGCCCAACTGCGGCGTGAAGCTGTGAATCGCCACCACCAGCGGCACGACCGCGGTGTGCTGCAACTGATTGAGATGGCGCTCGATGCGCCGATGATAGGGCTGGTGGTACGCCTCGAAGCGGCGCAGGCGCTCGTCCACCGGGAGATTCTGATTGCCCGGAACCACGGTGCGGTCGCTGATCGCGGGAATCAAGGTCGGATCGTCCCAGGCGCGATTGACGTCGATCACCAGCCGCGACACGCAGCTCTCGATCCACGGCGCACGCAGGCCAACGGCCAACCGTCGGGCCACATCGGCCGCACCGATGTCCCAGGCGATATGGCGCTGCAGCTCGAAGGCGGACAGCCCGAGGTCGTCGAGTTCGGCAGGCACCCGATTGGAGGCGTGGTCGCAAAGCACCAGCCAGTGCAGGTCCACACCTGGATGAAAACGATAGATCGGGGAGCGCTGACCGGATTCCATGGGTGCATGATGCCGAATGCGCGATCGATGTGCTGGCGCCCCGGCATTGATGCAAGTCAGCAGGCTTGCCGCCGGCTTCACGCAAGATGCGGTCCTCGGCTGACGGCGGGAGAGGACCGTGACCGATCTGATCGAGCGGTACGCGCGACTGCAAGCGCGCTTGCGGCCGCTGTTCGAACGCCTGCAAGACGATCCGCTGGCGCCCCGCACGGTGGTCGTGGTGCCGGGGCTCAGCATGGACCTCGAAGTGCTGGCCAAGGTCAGCGGCGTGCGCCACTACGAGGAACGCCAGCTCAGCATGCTGATGTTGCTGCGCTATCCGCGCACGCGCGTGGTTTTCGTCACCTCGACGCCGGTGGCCGACAGCGTCATCGACTATTACCTGCACCTGCTGGCCGGCATCCCGGGGACTCACGCGCGCCAGCGCCTGACCCTGCTGTCGCCACACGACGCCTCTGCGTGCAGCCTGACGGCCAAAATCCTCGAGCGCCCGCGCCTGCTGGCGCGCCTGCGTGCGGCGATCGGCGATCCGGCGCAGGCTCACCTGTCAGTGTTCAACGCCACCGAACTGGAGCGCGATCTGGCGCTGGCGCTGGATATTCCGCTGTATGCCTGCGATCCGGCGCTGGCCCACTGGGGCAGCAAGAGCGGCAGCCGGCGGGCGTTCAAGCTGGCCGGCGTCGCGTTGCCCGACGGTGTCGAAGACCTGGCCACGCTGGATCAGGCCGCCGAGGCGCTGGCGGCGCTCAAGGCGCGCACGCCATCCCTGCGTCGCGCGGTGCTCAAGCTCGACGAGGGTTTTTCGGGCGAGGGCAACGCGGTGTTCGATTACGAGGACAGCGATGATCTTGCCCGTATCCGCGACATGCTGCCGCTGCGCATCCGCTTTGAGGCATGCGGCATGGACCACGCGACCTATGCGCGCAAGTTCCGCGAGTTCGGCGGCGTCGTCGAGGCCTGGATCGACGGCGTGGACAAATGCTCGCCCTCGGTGCAGTTGCGGGTCAACGCGCTCGGCGACCTCGAAACCATCTCGACCCACGATCAGATCCTCGGTGGCCCCAGCGGCCAGACCTTCCTCGGCAGTCGTTTTCCGGCCGACGCGCGCTATCGCCTGAGTCTCCAGGATGCGGGTCTGGCAATCGGCCGGGTACTGCAGGCGCAAGGCGTACTCGGTCGCTTCTCCATCGATTTCGTGACCACCCGCGTCGGCGAAGGCTGGTTGCATCAGGCGATCGAGATCAACCTGCGCAAGGGTGGGACCACCCTGCCCTACCAGATGCTGCAGTTCCTCACCGCCGGCAAGGTCGATACAAGCAGCGGAGAGTTCCTGACGCCGCTCGGCCAGCACCGCTGTTACCGGGCCACCGACAATCTGGTCGCCGCTTCGCTGCGCACGCTGATCCCGGAAGATCTGATCGACATCCTGGTCGAACAGCAGTTGCACTTCGACGAAACCACGCAGCAGGGCGTGGTGTTCAACCTGATCGGCGCCCTCAGCGAATTCGGCAAGCTCGGCCTGGTCGCGATTGCCGCCGATCCCGCTTCCGCCGACGCGCTGTACGAGCAAACTGTCGCGGTGCTGCTGCGCGAAGCCGGGGATGCACGACCGTGGCTCGACGATCATCTGCCCCGCCGACCTTGAGAGCCTGAGAAGAATTCGCCCGCCAGCTGCGCCCGCCGCCGAGCGCCCCTGAAAAAAGGGCGTGGCGACGACGGCATGTCATCGGAAGCGCCGTTCACTGTACCCGGACCCGGAACCTCCGAAGTACGGGCCATTTCATGCCAACACCAATCCAGCGCTGCGCCTGCCGGAAACCAGCGCTCCCGTCCATCCTCGGGCCAGTTGCCGCCGCCGTCCTGATCGTTCTGGCGGCAGTGCTGTCGCCAGCGCTCGCCACCGCCCAGTCCTCCAGCGCCAGTTACCAGGTGCCGCGGCAGTCGATTGACGGCGGCGCGACCCGGTCGAGCAGTGCGAGCTACGTCGTCGAGGGCACGACCGGCCAGCCGGACGCGGCGCCGCCGGCGACCAGCGCGAGCTACCAGCTGCGCGGAGGTTTCCATCGGGCGGCTGCCGGCGCGCCACCCGACGCCCTGTTCGCGAACGGATTCGAGTAACCGTGCGCGCGACGGATCGCCGGGTCTTTCCATAACCAACCGTCGCCATCCCTCGAGCCACGAAGGAATCGCCATGACCTTGCAGCCGCACAAGTCCTCGACGCTGCTTCTTCGCACCGCGCTTGCACTGGTGGCAGGCCTTGCGCTTACCGCCGCGCTGCCGCTCGCCGCGCAGGTTACCCCGGCGTTCACCTACCAGGGTGAACTGCGCACCGGCGGCAATCCGGCCAACGCCAGCTTCGACATGGAGTTCCGGCTGTTCAACGCCGTCTCCGGCGGCAGCCAGATCGGACCGCTGGTGACGCGCCCGGGCGTGGCGGCGGTCAACGGGCTGTTCAATGTCCAGCTCGACTTCGGGCCCGCGCAGTTCGCCGGCGACCGCCAGTGGCTGGAAGTGCGCATCAAGCCAGCCGGTTCAGGCAGTTACGAAACGCTGTCGCCGCGCACCGAGATGACGGCCACGCCGTATGCGCTCGGCGCGGTGGCCGCGTTGCCGAACTCGGTCACCACAACCAGCCTGGTCGATGCGACGGTCCAGAGCGCCGACATCGCGCCGGGCGCGATCGGCACCGCGCAGGTCAACAGTGCCCAGGTGCAGCGACGGGTCAGCGGCAGTTGCGCCGGATCGCAGGGCGTGCAGGCCGTTGCCGCCGATGGCAGCGTGACTTGCGGCAATTTCGCCGGCGGGAGCGGCACGGTGACCAGCGTGGGCACCGGCGCCGGCCTGACCGGTGGCCCGATCACCAGCAGCGGCACGATCAGCGTGGCGCCGGGCGGCATCGGCGCCAACGAGATCAACAGCGCGCAGGTGCAGCGCCGGGTCAGCGGTGTTTGCGCCGGCACGAACTTCGTGCAGCAGGTCAACGTCGACGGTACGGTTGCCTGCGCGCCTGCCGGCGCCGCGAGCGGCTGGTCGCTGAGCGGCAATGCCGGCACCGATCCCGGCGTCAACTTCATAGGAACGACCGACGCACAGCCCTTCGTTGTCCGCACCCAGAACGAGCCCAGCCTGCGGATCGAGCCCAATGTCGGCAACGGCGGTGTCGTGATCACCTCGAACACGCTGGGCGGTTCGAGCGCAAACAGCCTGACCCCCGGCGTGCGCGGCGCCACCATCGGCGGCGGCGGCGTACCCGCCGACAGCGATCCCGAACTCGGTTCCGGCAGCCCGAACCGGATCACCGACCACTACGGCACAGTCGGCGGCGGCTTCGGCAATCGTGCCGGCGACGACGCCGAACCGCTGTTCGGTGCGCCGTTCGCGACCGTAGGCGGCGGAAGGGGCAACACGGCCAATGGCAATGCGAGCACGGTCGGCGGCGGCTGGAGCAACACCGCCGGAGAATCGCTGAGCACTGTCGGCGGGGGCTTTTTCAATAACGCGAGCGCTGGCTCGAGCCACATCGGCGGCGGGCAATTCAACAATGCGAGCGGCGCGAGCAGCAGCGTGGCCGGCGGCAGCAGCAATACCGCGAGCGGCGATGACAGCACCGTCGGCGGGGGCGCTTCCAACAACGCGTCGGGCGCCATGGCGACCATTGCCGGCGGGCTGCAGAACAGCGCCGGATCCCACGCCGCGATCGGCGGTGGAATGGACAACGTGGCGGCAGGCGTGCTTTCGGTGGTAGCCGGCGGCCGAGGCAACATCGCCAGTGCCACCGACAGCACGGTCGGCGGCGGCTCGTTCAACACCGCCAGTGGCCTCGGCAGTGCGGTCGGCGGCGGCGGCAACAATGCCGCCAGTGGTCGCGCGAGCGCGGTCAGCGGCGGCGAATTCAATTGCGCCGGCGGCGGTTATTCCTGGGCTGGCGGCAAGGATGCCAAGGTGCGCCCCGGCACCGATCCTGGTTCAGGCAGTTGCTCGGGCCTGACCTACCCGGGCGGCTCTGGCGATCAAGGTACCTTTGTTTGGGCGGATACCCAAGGCAACCCCCTGATATCGACTGCCGACAATCAATTTCTGGTGCGCGCCGCGGGCGGAATCTGGTTCGGAACCAATAGCTCGGTCGACTTTCCGGCTCCGCGCTTCATCAATACCTCCACCGGCGCACATCTCACACACGGCGGCACCTGGACCAACGCCTCCAGCCGCACGCTGAAGTCCGGCTTCTCGCCAGTCGACGTGACCGACACATTGTCGCGAGTGCTGTCGCTGTCCTTGACGCGCTGGCAATACCGCGCTTCGCCGCAGGAGGGCGAGCATCTGGGGCCGGTGGCGGAGGACTTCCATGCCGCTTTCGGCCTCGGTTCCGATGGGCTATCGATCAGCACAACGGACGCCAGCGGCGTCGCCCTCGCCGCCATCCAGGGTCTGAACGCCAAGCTTGAAGCCGAGAACGCCGCCCTGCGTACCGAACTGGCCGATTTGCGCAGAATGCTTGAGGCGGCGATCGCCGAGGAGCGCTGAAGTGGTGCCCAATGGGATACCCGGAAACTCGACAGCTCTGACCGGCGGACACACTAGTGTGGTTTGCCATTAATTCATTGAACTATTTTTGCCCCTGATGGTCAGTCTTTCCATCGCATGGGAGACTGGGCAATGGGCCGACCGGCA
>ERZ761602.1518-NODE-1518-length-41620-cov-49.171250_pt1 | contig 41620 bp, 24 predicted proteins | sample MGYA00512165_ERZ761602 | MGnify/ENA primary metagenome ERZ761602 (study PRJEB28899, sample SAMN02445085) | bioreactor sludge metagenome | biome: EBPR sludge; isolation source: Thorneside wastewater treatment plant | place: Australia: Brisbane, Thorneside...
GAGGCCAAATAAAGGATTTTCGGAGCTTTTTTTCAACCCTTGATTCGCATTATTAGCTAAAAGACTAAAGACTAAACGACTATCCAGCTAATCAATTACAATATTTCCATTGAAAATCCCAGAAGAATGAACTATGTCATCCTGCTTTGAGAAAAACGTTCGAGGTTTCTATAAATTGTTAGCCGGATCCATATCCCTGGCAGGATGGAAATGTTGATCATCAAGCACTTCAAAATAATCGTCAATGTAAGGGAACATGGTATCACAGCCGATGATGGAACAAACGATCTGACCGCGTTGATTTCTGAAGGTATCCAATTGGTTGTTTTCTTTAAGCATGTCAATTTTTTGATGCAAAGCAGCCAGTTGCATACCGGTAGAAGGCCCGACAAAAAGGCCCAGTCTTATCAGTTGAAGACTGTAATAAAATGCATTATAAGCATTGATGGAAATGACCTCATCCGTCACTTTTTCCCAGGGTATGCCAAGCTTGTGGATCATTACTTCTCCCCTCGGACCGGGAATGGACGAACCTTTTTGGATAGCTGTACCCAAAATAAAAACATTAGGGTGTTGCTGTTTCAGAAAAGATCCTGAACCATAAATCGTTCCGCCTGTTCCTATACTGGCCACAAAAATGCTCAGGTCGTCCCCTATCTGATCCCAGATCTCTTTGCCTATGTATTTATAGGAAGCATTTTTATTCTCTTCATTGATGTATTGATTGAGATTATGCCAGGATTTTTTCTGACCGATATTCTTAGCTTCCCAGATGCCTCCTTCTTGTGCAAAAACATCCGGACTGGCAGGTCCATGAGATATGAGCAGATGAGCTCCAACCAGTTGCAGCAAACGCTTTTTGGAAGCTGGTACATCCGGTGTGATGATGGCGTGCATATTCGGAATGCCGAAATATTGTGCAAAAACAGCCAGGGACAATACGGTATTTCCGGAAGAATACTCAATAAGATCAGTTATCTCATCCAGATCTTCAGGCCGGATATTTGCCAGCATATTGTAGGCAGGCAACGCTTTGATATTGAAAAGAGGCATGAATTGTACCATTTTAATAAAAATCCTCACCTGATCCCCGTTGTAAGGATTGACCGAATCCGGCAATTCTATAACGGGTGAAAACCCGACACCCGCTGGTTTCAGAAATGAATGGACCGCATCCTTGCCTGCATAAATCTTTTTATCTCTGTCACTTAACATTTTAGAAGTTCTGTTTTTCTTGTTTTATTTTATTCTTTCAAGACAATTCATCCAAAAAATACCGAAATCATTCGCTCTGCAAACAGTACTATTTGTTGAATGCACTTGATTTACTCACATGTGGACCAAACAACCGGGATCTATGACAAATTGAAAGACCTCGGTTGAGGCTGCTGCATACAAAATGGTTATCTGTTCTTTTCAGAAGTTCAGCTCCAACCGGAACTTTACATTGAATTCAAAACATTATTCCATATTCAATGATAAAGAACCTTATTAACAACACAAATATTATATTTCAATTTAATTTAAAATAATATTTGGTGTAAATTTCAAGAAAGAAATGGAATGTTTAAAGCCGGTCAATGGGTTTCGAGAAATCTGTTGATATCTTTATTGTGTCCGAACAATACCATAATATCGTCGGCATTCAGGATGAAATCTGGCTCGGGGACGCCTTTGACCCTGGATTTTAAGGAAGTTTTTCCCAACATATTGGGCACGCTTTCATTGCGAATGACAGTGAGTATCAATAGTTTATATTTTTCTCTCAGATTGAGATCCTGAATGGTTTTTCCTTCATACTTTTCAGGAATATTGGCTTCAACTATACTAAAATCTTCATTGAGTTCAAACGAATCCACGACTTTCCTCAGACATAATTTTTTTGCCCATCTTTCAGCAGTTTCTTCTTCCGGATGCACGATCTCATGCACGCCGATGGCCTGGAGCACATGCTCATGCAAGGGGTCGATCGCCCTGCTGATAAGTCTTTTAACATTCAGATTCTTAAAAATGGCTGTCACCATGATATTTGCACCCTGGTCTTCCCCTATGGCAACGATCACTGCATCTGTATCATGCAATGGCAATCCAGCAACTGTATATTGATCCGAAGCATCCAGGCAAATGGTATGTGAAATCTGATCCTTCAAGGCATCTACTTTTTTCATACTGGCATCAATCCCGATCACTTCATTACCATGAGCTGTTAATTTTTGCGCGAGAGATGAACCAAAACTTCCCAATCCAATTATAATATATTTCATCAAACTAAGTTTATACAATCAAACAAAAAATAATTACAATAGCAAGCATACCAGATATTTATAAAAATTTAACTTCAAACTATTCCGCAGGAAGCCAAAATTCAGTTCAGGATAATATCTTCATCAGGATACTTGTAATTCTTGTATTTTGCCTTTCTGATCAATGCCACCAACAGGGCAAGCATCCCGACCCTTCCTATGAACATCAGAAGAATCAGTACAATTTTGCTTTGCACGGTCAAAAACGGTGTGATCCCAAGGCTAAGTCCAACCGTACCGAAGGCTGATACGCTTTCAAAAATTATCCTGGTAAGTCCCTTGTCTCCATCTTTGGATACCACCATCAGTATTCCAAGGCCAATCACAATGATCGATAAGACAATGATCGCAAAAGATCGCCTGATGGTACTGTCCGGAATTTGTCTACGATACAATTCTACTCTGCTTTTACCTTTTGAAAGACTTATGATATTCATGAGTGCAATGGCGAAAGTACTGGTTTTAATACCTCCTCCAGTTGAAGCAGGGGATGCACCAATCCACATCAGCAGCGTAATGATCATGATGGAAGGTAATGTCAGGGATGTCATATCTATGGTATTAAAACCCGCAGTTCGGGGGGTTACTGCTGTAAAAAAAGCTGTGACCATTTTCCCATACCAATTATGTGACTCCAGTGCATAATAGTATTCCGTCAAATAGAGCATAAGGGTTCCTCCGACGATCAGGAAAAAAGTCGTGTATAAAATAATTTTTGTACTCAGGTTGATAACCCTTGGCCTGTATTTCTTAGACTTTCCGATAATAGGAGCCAATAAGTTCAACAATCTGTATTTCAGATAATAGATCGTATTGGAGACAATTGGAAAGCCTAATCCACCTAATATAATCAGCCAGGCGACAGAAAGATGCAGATTGTAATTATAGCGATATCCCGGTTCGTATAAATTGTTGGTCAAGGTGGAAAATCCTGCATTGCAATAAGCTGAAACTGAGTGGAAAGCCGCGAAGAAAATTCTCGAATAACGATTTGGCAGAATTTGATCATCCAGACTGAAATATATAAATAACCCACCGGCAAACTCGATGATCAGCGTAATTAATATAACATTTTTCAGCACCTTATATACTTCGCTCAATTTATCAACATTGGTCATGTCTTTAATGACCAGCTGATTTTCAAAAGTTGTTCTGCCCTTAAAAAAATAACTAAAATAACTGATGAAGGTCAAAATACCCAATCCGCCGATTTGTATAAGCATCATAATGAATGTCTTGCCCAAGTAAGTAAAGTGGGTCGCTGTATCCACCACGGTCAATCCTGTAACACAAACGGCACTGGTCGAAGTGAACAGCGCATCAATAAATGTAATTTTCTCAGTGGTTGCATTCGGAAGCATCAATAGAAATGCACCTGATAGAATGATCACCAGAAAACTTAGTACAAACAATTGGGCCGGATTCAGAAAATCCCTTTGGAAGTTGATCTTCCGAATTAAAAATTCACGGAAAAAAGTGAATAAAATGGATAATTTGAAAAATGTATCTGAATAAAAGTCATTATTCTCCTGATGACCTATCCTTTTAAAAAAAAACTGACTCAGGATATAGAGAACAAGCAGATTGGTGATGAAATCAAAAACAGCTACCTTGAAACTCAGATTTTTCCATTGGAGCAGATATCGGTAGATGGTGATGAATACGCCTGATGCAAGTACTATAAAATAATATCCGTTGAAAATGATTTCTGCTTCAAAAACCAGGTCAAACCCAAAATCCACGATCAGCAGGACAAGTCCAATCAAACTAATGATGAAAACTATCCTCGATATATTATCAATACTGAAAAAATCTTTTTCCGGCTTTTCCACCTCAAAAACTTATTGGTTTTATATATTCACAACAAAACTGATCGAAATTAAAGTATTGTTCAATATTTTGTCTTTTCCTAACCAACTTTTTTCAAAAAATTCACCAGTTTTTGCCAGCATTAAAATACCCGAATCCAATACAGCCACTATCACAGTTTATATGCCACTGCATTGATGTTCATACCAGCTCCGACTGACGCAAACAATACTACATCTCCTTCATTTAATACATGATTTTCCAATTGTCCGGTTTTTACCAGATGGAAAAGGGTCGGAACGGTGGCAACTGAACTATTGCCCAATTTATGTATGCTCATTGGCATAATGTATTGCGGCGGTTCATCCTGCCCGAATAATTTATAAAAACGGAGGATCATCGCTTCATCCATCTTTTCATTGGCCTGATGTATAAAGACTTTTTTAACTTCATCAATATGAACTCCACTGTTCTCAAGGCATTTTTGCATGGCGACAGGCACATTGGTCAAGGCATAATTATAGATCTTTCTCCCGTTCATTTTAATATATCTGATGGCGGGGTCAGAATCCTTCATAAAGGATTGGCCTAAATACAGATAATAAGCTTCATTCAGTGTGTTTGACTGAGCTGCATGGCCCAGTATTCCTTTCTTATCCGGGCTATGAATGCCCTCAAGAATCACTGCCCCGGCTCCATCTGAATAGATCATTGAATCCCTGTCATGCATATCCAGGACTCTGGAGAGCGACTCGGAACCAATGACCAAAATACGGTTGGCCAATCCGGAATCGATAAATGATTTTGCATGAATCAGGGCCTGAACCCATCCCGGACAACCAAAAATCAGATCATAAGCAATACAATTCGGATTGTTGATTTCCAGCCGGTATTTTACCCTGGAAGCGAGACTTGGCAAAATATTGGTCTGAATTGTATTTTTTTTGATGTCTCCAAAATTATGAGCCACTATGATATAATCCAGGGTCTCTTTATCAATACCGGCATCTTTGATCGCTTCAATCGCTGCTTCTGTTGCCATATCAGAGTTTTTCATATCATCATCCAGATATCGTCGCTCCTGAATACCTGTAATTTCATAAAATTTCTGAATGATCTCCTTGTTTTCAACAGTAAATGGCTCCTGTTTTTCTGTATAAAATCTTTCCTGGCAGAAGTCAGCATTCCTGACTATATTTGGCGGAATATACGCGCCGGTTCCTATGATGATTGTATTTTTTTTCATCTTGATTTGTTTTAATTTGTATTGCAAACCAATTGCAATAAAACTGTAAAATTTGTTTACAACCGGCAAATATCTTAAATTATCCTTAATACATTTCTAAAAATTAAAATTTAGAAGCAATTTGAAATGAAAACCGTATCCATCGGAATCCATATATCTTAATTGTTTAGATATTTATTTTATTATATATCAAATAAATAAATCATTCAAAATCTTAGAAAAATCCGAATATGATTATTTTATTCAAATTAACTGAAATTTAGCAGCGTTGCTGAAAAAAATACCTTCTTGTCTTCAACTGACAATCGTATTAACTTTTTTCAGGGCTGAAGGAGTAAAAGATCTTGGGGTAATATCAAAATTCTCTGGTTTGATCACAAGTTTAACACAAAAAAAACTGAAAAGTCATTGATCTTACTGCCAAAATCTTCAAAAAGGCTATTAATTGTGATTCACAGGTTAATTTCTGGAATCCGCAATGCTGAAAAACTATGATCATTTCTGAGTTTTTCTTCATTATTTAGCCAAGCATTTTACATCTATTCTTCAAGCCTGGATTTCTATTGAACATGCCATTGCAGTTACAGATGGAATGATATCAAAAATAATCTCCAAATACGATAATTTAAGTCTGAGTAACTTTTGTTTAGTCCGATCAATATGAATTGATGTTGGATTTTCAGCAAATTCTCCTGCTTTTTACTGAGTTTGTTTGCAGACAATCATAGACATATATTGACAACTTCAAAAAATCTTTGAGAATCCCTTATCATCTTGAACCAACTGAAATTCAATTTAAACAATAAGTCACACAGTTTTTTCACCTTCATCATTCTGGTTGTATGTCAAAAAACTTTGGATTATATTTGTCTTTTTTAGAAATCAAACATGTTTAATACAGAATTGATGCGCTCAGAAAGGTCAAAAAACCTGGATTTAAACGCGTAATGTTAAAAAGGATCAAGGATGAGCATTTATTGTATCATTCAATCATATCAAAAAAAAACGGAATAAATACTTTTACCAGATGAATAAAAAATACTTACCATTACTGTTGTGGATAATCCTTGCGGGTTCGGGAAAAATGAATGGCCAGCATCAGAATATAGAGATAAATTCCTGGGGTTCACCCAATGAGCCAACCATTATGATTGATCCTCAAAATCCAGATATTGTGGTGGCTGCTTCCAATCTGAATTTATATTACTATTCCTCTGACGGAGGTAAAACATGGACGGTCAACACGTTAACTTCACCTTATGGGGTTTGGGGAGACCCTGTAATGGTGGTAGATACAGCCGGACATTTTTATTTCTTCCATTTATCCAATCCGCCCAATGACAGTTGGATAGACAGGATCGTCTGTCAGAAATCCATCGATGGAGGTAAAAACTGGTCATCAGGCACCTTCATGGGCAAAAACGGATCCAAGGCTCAGGATAAGCATTGGGCAGTAGTAGATCGCAACAACAACAACATTTATGTCACCTGGACTCAATTTGATAAATACGGAAGCACGAGTAGTCAGGACAGTTCTCACATTATGTTTTCCATGTCAACGGATGGAGGTGATTCCTGGATGACGGCTAAAAGGATCAACAATAAAGGTGGAGACTGTATTGACAGTGACGGAACTGTTGAAGGTGCCGTTCCTGCAGTTGGCCCTGATGGTGAAATTTATGTATCCTGGGCTGCTCACGAAAAAATATATTTTGACAAGTCTTTTGACCGGGGTCAAAGCTGGCTTGAGCAAGATCAGGTCATCGCCGAAATGCCTGGCGGATGGGATGTTGATATCCCGGGCATCATGCGCTCAAACGGATTTCCGGTCACTTTATGCGATTTGAGTGGTGGTCCGGCTCATGGAACGATTTACATCAACTGGGCTGACCAACGTAATGGAATCAATGATACAGATATCTGGCTGATCAAATCCGTTGATCAGGGTGAAACATGGAGCCAGCCTGTAAGGGTCAACGATGATCCTCCGGGAAAACATCAGTTTTTCACCTGGATGACCATCGATCAGACAAATGGATATATTTATATAGTTTATTATGACAGAAGCCACTATGCAGACAACCAGACAGATGTAGTTGTCGCCCGCTCAACGGATGGCGGAGCAACTTTTAAAAGCATAACCATCAGTGAAAGTCCGTTTTATCCGATAGAGAACATCTTTTTTGGAGATTACAACAATATATCTGCTCATGGCGGAGTAGTCAGACCGATTTGGACGCGTTTGCACAATGGTAAGCTCAGTTTGCATACAGCATTGGTTGATTTGAATACATTTGATGAAGTAAGCATCGAATCAACCGAAACTCAGGTCAATACTTTGGAACAAAACTATCCAAACCCGTTCAGTGACACAACTTACATTTCATTTAAAATTCCTAAAGAAAGTGTTTTGAGCCTGGACATTTTGGATACAAGAGGAAATCACCTGGTCAACATCTTCAGGGACAGGACATTCAGCGCAGGACAACATATCATTGCACTAAAAGATGAGGTCAAATCTCTTCCTTCCGGCACTTATATCTATACGCTCAAAACGGGTGATCAGATTTTCCGGAAAAAAATGGTCAGTATCAATCATTAATATTTTTGTTTAATTGAATTGAGTTCAGTCTGTATAATAGAATGTGCGTTTTAATTATGGAAATTATTTTGATAATTATTTGGATATTTGATTTTATTGATTTTTATTGTAGCCGATATTGAAAAAAGATTTAAAATTGAAATACATCCGTTATAAATCATCTTTTATTTTGATAATTATCAGGTAGTTTTAATATATGATTTCACAGGATGGCAATTAAGGCAGTTATCCCGGATGAAAATCGGGAAGTTTTATTTTAAAATAGAAAAATTTTAGAATTATTTAAATCAAACCAGGTGGTTATACCAAGTGAAGTTTAAATTTATTTTATGAAGCGTGTACAGATTGAAATGGAATTTATTTTTAAAGCCTCTCCGGCTATGTTATATTCATTTATCACTTCACCTGAAGGTTTGGTCAGATGGTTTTGTGATGCGGTGGATATAGTGAACGATTACTATCATTTTTACTGGGAAGGTTCAAGAGAAACTGCAGAACTGATCGATGATATTGAAGAAGAAAGGCTAAGATTCCATTGGGTCAAATCTGATGCCAGGTTTGAGTATTTTGAATTCAGAATGTTCAAATCTCCGATCACCAATGAAACCATTTTAAAAGTGATAGATTTTTGTGACGCGGATGAAGTGGAAGATCAGAAGGAATTGTGGGAATCTCAAATAGCTGAGTTACAGAAAGTGATTGGCGGGTGATCATAACTGATTTTCAAGGTTTTGCAGCCTGGCACGGATTTCTAATAGTTTTTTGCGCAATGCATCATTACCCATCATTGATCCAACACGTTTAGTGCCTTTTATTTCATTTTTAGCACCCTCGATGGTATAGCCCATGCTTTTAACCAATACATACACCCTGGAAATAGCTTCAATGTCTTTTTCGGAGTATCTTCTGTCCCCTCTTTTATTTTTAATTGGACTGATGGTTTCAAATTCCGTTTCCCAATACCTCAACAAAGAATTGGAAACGCCGAACATTGCGGCGACCTCTCCTATTGAATAATATAACTTGTTTAGTTCCATACTGTCCTGAAAATCTTTTATGCCGGGAAAATAACCGACTATACCAGAAATTTGATAAACTATTTAAACACAGAGCATTGTAAGAAATATGCCAATGGACCGAGCAATTTGTTTGAAATCCAGAAATATCATGAATCATTCGGTCTTAAAATCCAACTGATATCCCGGAACATTTTCCATCACATTTCAACAAGCCCTTTTTTTCAGTTAAATGTACATATATAATATAGTATTCCAAAAAAGAAGATTAAAATTATTTTCAAAATTTGGAGATATGCCATCAGCTTCAAGTTCATTTGAATCTCATCCGGATAATTTTGACATTGATCCCCTGATTATCTGTAAGACATATTAAAACTCCCGTTTGTTATTATACTTAAAATCATCAGGCATATACATGATAAAGATTGAAGAATACAATTCAGGCAAATGAACACATCAATGCCAATGTACAACCCACCTGTTAAAACGAATACCCAATTTGATCGCCTTCCAACTGATAAATCCGTAGGATGTTTAATTGTATAATTTATTCATCAGGGTCAGACAAATATAAAGATAAATTTTGAGTATGCTCCGAAAAGTCTTTGCCCCCAAAATCCCCACTGACGTTTTCAATCAGTACATGCACTGACGTTTACAGTAAGCACAGGCACTGACGTTTTCAGTCAGCATATACCTAAAAGAAGACTTTTAATTTGTTGATTTTCATTCATTTACCTTTAGTCTTGCACTGATCTTTGACGTCAGTAGGTCGGGGCAAAAAACGATTGAAAATCAACAAATTAGACTTTTCGGAGCAGACTCAATTTTCAAGCAGCGTTCTTTAAAACTCCGAATGTTTTAACAAAAAATGTTTGAATGTAGAACCTCGACGAATAAACATCAAAGGGAGCTGATAAGGAGTAAGGGAGGTTGCATCGAATCCCGGATCTATTATCTGCAATCAGTGTTCCAGTTTTTTAGTTCATTATATTTTTAGGTCATCCATTTCCGGCACGGGAATCCAATTTTTTATTGTTTTGAAATTGATGTGGAACTGCAGCTGTATGTTAAATCATGTTTTTCCATTGGATAGACTCCTTCAATGATATAGGTTCAATGACCAGGTTTTAAAAAGAACCGGATCAACTCCATTCTTCTCAATCAAAGTATCCTGATTACAATTTTGGTACGGAATTTGCCTATATACATATGCATTAAATATTTTTTACATATTTACAGTTTAAAATTTATATATAACTGATAATTAATGACTTTTAATTTTTGCAAAACAAACATTTTATTTTATCACAATATTTATCCGGTTTTTAGGAATCCAAATTCGGTCAATCACTGAAAAAAAAATAAATAAAACCGATAAAGTTCAGATTAGTTAAAAAGGGAATTCACTATTCTTTAACGCATGCATTCTTAATGGTTGAACTAAAGTTTACAAAATGAGAAAAATAACCAAAAATTTAAGATTTTTATTTCACACCTTGCTGGTTGGGCTACTGGTCCTTTTTTACAACCAGGGAGAGATGATCGCTCAAATCAATACAGTGACGATCCAGGTGGATCCGCCAAGGTATTATTCCGGAGGTGTTGCCGAAATGGACTACACGGTCACTTTCGGAAATATCATGTTGGAAAGGGCTGATTTTATTGAATTTGTTGCGCCAGCAGGAGTGACATTAACTGATAATTCAGCTGAGCCATCCATTTTTCTGGGGTGTGGATATAATTCAGGTCAACCTATGCCTGCTAATTCCGGAGACAACGGCATTGGATGGGGGCATCCTGTATTTACGGACGGAAATAGCGGCTGCGGAGTTTTTGAAGCCAACATACCACATACATTTCGTCTGAAAGTCCAGGCATCGGCTGCAGTTACAGGTAATATTCTTATTTTTGTAAGGGTTTACGGAGATAACGGAAGTATCGCAAGTGCAACCCTCGGTCTGACAAACGCCGCTTGTAGTCTTTCAGCACCTAATGACGTGATCACCACTGCAGATAACGCTGCATGTGAAGCTTATGTCAGCTTTCTTGGATTCCAGAGCGGTGCCTGCGGCAATGTCACCATTGATCATTCCGGCTACTACCCTGTCGGCACTACTGAGGTTGTATTCATCGCTGCAGAAGGAACCGTGAATGAGATCAGGGCAACGAGATACGTAACTGTTATTGACAATCAGGCGCCGGTGATCACCAACTGTTCTAACCGTGTGGTCAATCTGAGTTCAGGAGAATGTGCAACTGAAGTTGACTTCAATTTCCTGATCAATGAAAACTGCGGCGACCTTGAGAGGAATTTGCAGCAGCATTTGCTGGATACAGTAGATAAAACTGTCAATTGTGCAACAGGTCCAACGCACTATTTCAGGGTTTTTGATCTGGATGCACTTGGGATAGACAACGATTTTCAACTATCATCCATAGATCTGGGTGTATATTTTGCTTCCAATGGTGCTCAAATAACTGTTAATATTTATGAGCTGAATGGTCCCTTCAATCCAGCCAACCTTAACCTGATCAGTAATTCCTCCCATTTACTGCCTGGTTCCAGTCAGCAAATTGTCAATTTTGCTCACCCGGCTTTAATTCGGGGTCGTTCAACTTTCGTTGTGGAAGTCATTGCTCCTGTATTTGGAGGTATTCAGGGAAATGTTCGGGTTGGTTTCAATGAAGCGGGAGAAACCGCTCCAACATATATTATGGGCTCAGTTTGCGGTACATCTACACCTGAACTGGTTGAAAATGCATTTGACGGAACCCAAACCGGAAATTTGGTCTTGACTTTGCATGGTTATGAATCAGCCATTGGCTTCAGCGCATTACATCCTTCCGGATTGTTACCGGGAGATATTTTTGAAAGAGGACAATATGATCTGACCTATATGGTTACTGATGCAACCGGCAACAGTTCTACATGTTCTTTTACCCTTACTGTAGTTAGTCAGACCGGATCGACTACCGCTTTAGCATGCAATGACACCATTCAGGTTTCTCTGGATGATGAGTGTCTGGTTCTGGTAACTCCTGACATGGTTTTGGAAGGTGATCATTACGGTTGCGCGGATGATTATCAGGTGATCGTGTATGACCAGTTTGGCAATGCCATCGGAGACGTGATCAATGCTGATTATGCCAATCAGCTATTATATACAGAGGTTTATGATCTGATCACTGGCAATCATTGCTCCAGCATCATCAATCTCGAAGATAAATATCCACCGGTATTCATTTGCGATCCGGTCATTACAAGTTGCTCCGGAGAATTATTACCTGGCTCAGATGTTCCTGATAATCTTGCATTTAATTATAAGCCATCACTGAATACCATTCCTGCCAATCAAACTGGAATAACTGAATTTGTCATTCCTATAGATGGCTTGGGCGAGGCAGTGATCACCGATCTGGACGTTTTTCTTGATATCGAACATACCGGAGTAACTGAACTGACTGCCAGGTTAATACATCCGGATGGCACGAGTATTGTCCTTTTTGCAAAACCAGGTGATAATGTATCCTGTACAACACCGAATATCCGTTTGACAGTGAAGGATGATGCATTGCTTTCGTCCACTGACCTGGATAATGCTTGCGAAACAACTGCTCCCGGAATTAGCGGGGATTATCAGCCAGTCCAATCACTGGCCAATTTCAATGGCAAATCTATTAAAGGTGACTGGATCCTGGCAATTACTGATGATGCCATTGGAAATGGTGGCAAATTAAACAAAGTAAGTTTGATCTTTACCCAAACCGGTGCAATTTTAAATTTACCCATTCCTGTGACTGCATCCTTCGAATATAACGGATCCAATACTTTTACGGCTTACGGTTTCGATGCCTGCGGTCCTGTTCATATGACCTATGAAGATGTCGAGTTTGACCAGGATTGCAATTCCATGTTCTCTAAATTAATACAAAGACATTGGACTGCTGTTGATCTATTCGGCAATACATCAACCTGTACACAATTGGTGCAGGTGGTCAATAACGGGGCAGCATTCCTTGAATTTCCGCCTGATTACGACAATATATCGTTACCTGCATACAGTTGTGATCTTGGTCAGGAATTTTATCCTCATCCGATATATGCCGGATTTCCAACTGGTGATTTTTGCCCTGACATTGATGTTTATTACGAAGATATCGTTTTGAATGATTGTCCGGGAACTTTTAAAGTATTGAGACAATGGAGAGTTACCGACTGGTGTACCGGTTCCGTAATTGAACACATCCAGCAAATTAAAGTTTTGGACAATGAAGCGCCTGTGATAGTCAAAACAATTCCTGACATTGTAGCATATACTGATCCTTTTGACTGTACAGCAGATGTTGACCTCCCAGACCCATTCGCCTATGGTATGATTATCTATGATTGCAGGTTTGAAGAGATCACTTATGCAGTTGAATATAAGTATGCGGACGCCAACGGCAATATCCCAGATGATGGCTTGCCATGGAACAGAGATGGTAACCTGGTAAAAGTAAATACTCCCAATGGAGGTTTTTATTACAGATTTCTGAATGCTGCTACCACTCCGGTTTGGATCAAATACATTTTTACAGATCCTTGCGGCAACTCCAGCGAATTGTATTTCAAAGTGATCGTCCAGGACGAATCCAAACCAATCGCTGTGTGCGATTTGAGAACACAGGTTGTATTGGGACCATCAGGCGAGCTGTATGCTGATGCATTTACATTTGATGACGGTAGCCATGACAATTGCGGCGAACTGACCTATGAGGCCAGGAGAATGAATGCTGCTTGCGGTTTTAACACGAATTTCAACGATAGAGTATTTTTCTGTTGTCTGGATGTGGGTACCATACAAATGGTAGAAATGAAGGTAACTGATGAAAGTGGCTTGTTCAATGTCTGCATGGTTGAAGTCGAAGTCATTGATAAATATCCACCCATTCTCATTTGCCCGGATGTTGTTGTAATCGAATGCAGGGAAGATTACAATGATCTCGAACTAACAGGCACTGCTGAGGCACTTGATAACTGCAGGGTTTCCAATCTGACACATACCAATACGAATGTTGATATCAGTTCCTGCGGTGTTGGAACAGTCACGAGACAGTGGAAAGCCACAGATCACCTTGGATTGACTTCTATTTGTTATCAGACGATACATATCATCAACACGGATGAATTTGACGGAACCAAAATCAATTGGCCTGCAGACATCACCATCGATGCATGTATTTCTGATATCACACCAGATAAAACAGGTAATGTATTTGTAGATGATGATTATTGCAGTCAGGTTGCAATTACTTATAAAGACCAGGTATTCGACGTGGTTCAGGATGCCTGTACCAAAATTCTTAGGAAATGGTCAGTTCTGGACTGGTGTACTTTTGACCAAAGCAACCCTTATACTACAGGCTATTGGGAACACACTCAAATCATTAAGATCTTTGATAATGTCGCACCGGTTTTTGATCAGTCTTGCAGCAATCAGGATTTTTGCACGTACGATCATTGTGAAGGAAATATTGAATTCATCAGGACAGCCACAGATGACTGTACTCCGACCAATCAATTGCGGTGGATACATCGAATAGATTTATTCAACGATGGCAATTTTGACTATGCAGACAGATATTCCAACAATGCTTCAGGAAAATATCCCAACGGTACACACCGGATCGTATGGATCGTGGAAGATGGTTGCGGAAATATCAATACCTGCGAACAATTGTTTACTTTGAAAGACTGCAAGAAGCCTACCCCACTCTGTTATTCTGTTCTGGCTACAGTCGTGATGGACATCAGTGGCATGGTAGAGATCTGCGCAGAAAGTTTTGATCTTTGCAATTGTCATTCTGGAAGTTATGACAATTGTACTGCACAGGAAGATCTGATCTTTTCTTTTAGCACAAATGTAAAAGATACCTGCAGGATCCTTGACTGTAATGATATTCCCAACGGTCAAAGTGCACTGATCGAAATGCAGATATGGGTCACTGATGAAGCCGGCAATCAGGATTATTGTACAGTAACTTTGGATCTCCAGGATAATGAGGCAGATGCATGTCAGGATATTGATGCAGGTTCCATCGTATTGAGTGGTATGATAATGAATCCTCAGAGTCAGCCATTGCCAGGTGTTGAAGTGGAAGTCAGCAATAATAACAGCAATATTGGCTTCCCAAAATTCAGTTACACGAATGAAGCAGGCAGATTCAGTATGAATGGACTCTATGCAAGTCATTCCTATGTAATTGAACCGTCAGATAATTCAGATATCACCAATGGTGTAACCACACTTGACCTGATCTATATTCAGAAACATATTTTGGGTATTCTGGGTCTGGAAAGTGCATATCAGATCATTGCGGCAGATGCGGACAACAATCAAAAAGTTTCTGCGAATGATATTTATTCTATCAGGAATGTAATTTTGGGTAAAACCGATGAATACCCCAATGATCAGCAATCTTGGAGATTCATAGCAGCTGCTGCTGAAATTCCGAATCCGGCTAATCCGTTCCCGTTTGTTGAGCATGTAAGCACGAAAAATCTGAAAGAATACAAAAACATCAATTTTACAGGTGTAAAAATCGGTGATGTAAACAACAGTTCAACGACCAAATTGAACGATCCCGCCATCGAAACAAGATCGAAACATCAGATGAATATTCTGGTAGACGACAGGTTCGTGCTTCCGGGAGATCAAATGGTGATAGATTTCTATGCAGAAGATCTGACCAATGTGATCGGCAATCAATTTACCATTGAATTTGATAAAGACATTCTCAGTTTTGTAAGCTTGGAAGGAGTTGGCCAGATGATCAATGAACAAAACTTTGGCCTGGATCTGTCTGGATTCGGATTGATCACTGTGAGCTGGAATACCAATGAGGCTCCTGTACTCCAAAATAATAAACTATTCAGTTTGAGGTTCAATTCCATTTCTTCAGGTGAGTTGAGCAAACTGATCAGATTGACAGACCGAATCACCAAAGCTGAAGCTTATTCAAGTGAGCTTGAAGTGATGGATATTGATTTAAAATTCAGAAATGGCGATTCGTTTACCAATGAGTTGAAATATACATTGCATCAGAACATTCCGAATCCTTTTGGGGACAAAACCCAGATCCATTTCGAATTGCCTGAAGATGCAGAAGCTTCGATCCAGTTTTATGATGTGACCGGCAAGGTGTTAAAAACCATAAAAGGAAGCTATAAAAAAGGATTGAACGCTATAGAGATCACCAAAAATGAGCTGGGTATAACCGGAATTATTTACTACAAACTTGAAACCGGCGTCTTTACTCAAACCAGGAAAATGATCAGCATCAATTAAAGAACATTCCTATTTCAATTTTACCGGGTTAAAAGCCCGTAATAAACCAATCTTAAACAGCCTCCCAAAAGCGGGAGGCTGTTTTCTTATATTATTGATAAACAGATCCATAAGTCTTAATGGTTTTGGGGGTAAGCCCAAAAAAAGCTGCTTTGCAGGATGTTTGAACAGAATTTTGTTTTAGCTAACATTTGAAACTAACCACATGTTGGTTAGTTTTGGTTTCCAGGCGCCTAAACACAATATTGTCTTTCCGGGCTTGACCCGAAATCCCGGGCATTGAAGAATTCCTTATGATAAGTAATGAATGAATGAGTCCACCATGACAGGTCACTGGTTTACGGGATAGCGGATCAGGTCCGCCGTGACAGTTCAGTCCACGCCATGGTATATGGGGTGTTCTTGATGACAAATTGGGTTTACGCTATAACATGACAGACGTAAAATTTGATGTCCATTTTGAATTGTAGAAAAAGGGTTGTAATTATGTTTTACCTAACGTGGACAAGCCAGAAACAAGAAGGATATTGATTTAAGATCCCCTGGACGCTTCATTTCGGGGTAAGCCCCAAAAAGGCCGATTGGCAGGAAGTCAGCAACGCATTTTAATTTAACCGTGATTATTTAGTTCAAAAGTCTTTTTGTCTTAAGTCTATCAACTAATGATTTATACCAAAGGTTAAAACAGCTGATTCCAGGACAAATCCCGTGCTTTTTTCCTCAATGTACCCGCTCAGTCCATTGAGACTAAAAGCCTAACAGACTTAATATCTAACCACCTGAATAACAACGTTTAATCAACATCTCAAATGTACATCATGTTGGTTATTTATGGCTTTTGAGCGCCTATTCCCTTATAAACTGCTTGTACCTGACATTTTCAATTCTGCCAAGATTTTGCAATTTCCCGGAATCTACATCTTTCATTTTGCCTGAAACGCTTATGATCAGCGGTTGGCCTTTGATTTCGCGATTATAAAAAGCTACGATCTGATCAAAACTGATGTTTTTGAAATAAGCAAACTGCATTTCCCCGGGATCCATTTCATATTCCATCCTTCTCCAATTGGCAACACGTGCACCCATGCTCCTGAAATCAGGGAAGGAAGTATACGAAGAAAAAGTCAGTCCTTTTTTAATTCCTGCCATTCGCTCTGGCTTTTTGGGCATATCGAGGATCAGTTGACTCATCGCTTCGATCCCTTCAGTGGTTTTATCGCTTTGGGTATTGAGATAACCAGTCAGGTAACCTGGTTTGTTTTTCAAAAGTGGCCTTCTGTAATTTGCAGTAGCTGTATAACCCAGTGAACGAAATTCCCTGATCTCCTGAAAAACAATTGAACTCATCCCGGATCCGAAATATTCATTAAAAGCTGAAATATCGCCATAATCATTTTCTGTCTGTAGTATTTTACCTTCAACAAAAAAGTGAATATTGCTCTGTCTTGCTTTTTTATTATTGTAAATGTACACTACCGGTTCAAGGTATTTATTTCTGTCCAAAACTATGTATTCAACGTTCACTGGCTGTTCTGACCAAGTCAATCCATCTTTGAGCAAACCCGCCAGTTCCTTCATTTCTTTCTGACCTGTATATAGTATGGTCCCGGAAAACTTTGTAACTTGCCTGAACGCTTCTGCCAATTCCTGCGCTTTTATTTTTTTTGCTTCTTTCAATGTGACTTTCCGGATGAAAGACGAATTTTGCCCGTATAATGCAAATTCATTCAATGCGGATGCAATTTGCATAGGATCTTTTTTGAGCATTTTATTGGCAGCTTTCATGTCATCCAACATCCTTTTCATGCGGTTCTCATCCGTTTGCGGTTGTGTCATCAGCTCATTCACCAGGGTCAGGACATCTTGCAGACTTGACTCAATACCTTCAACATGGATGGAGAAATAGTTGTCTGAAACGCTGAAATCGATGGTTGCACCTGATTTTTGCAAAGCTGATTTGAATTCCTGAAAAGTTTTGACGGAAGTTCCGGTTTGATTGAGATAATCTGCTACCAGACTCAGTTTAGGGTCATGAAGTTTCCCTTTATGAAAGCGGATCTCCATGGTAAAAATATCATTGTACGGGTTAAAAGTCCTGTACAGATTGTATCCTGTCACTAGTTGCTGAAATTCCACATCTTTTCCAAATCTTACAAATCTTGGTTCGGTTTTCTTTTCTTTCATGTTATTGATCTGCCTTGCAAAATCAGAGATAGCTTCGGTGTTCTTTGGAACTACAGGTTTCCAGTCCGGTTTTTCAATTTTATCCTTTGGTGGCATTCCCATTTTGGAATAATAGACCAATCTGTCATTACCAAAATACTGTTTGCTGACCCGCATTATGTCTTCTTTGGTTACAGCTTCCAACTGTTGGATTTCAGTAAGCATGTCTTCCCAGCTACGGCCGTTGATAAAAGCCTGCATGATCATGCCATACCGGCCATCCATTGTTTCGAGATTCCTCAAATATTCTTTTCTCACTTCGAGTTTTACTGCTTCGAGCAATGACTCTGAAAAATCACCGTTTTTCAACTGATCCAGGCCGATATTCACCAATTCCTCTGCCTTACCAAAACTTTGACCAACAATTTTGGGCACAAAAAGAATAATATAACTTCCGTGATCATAAGACTGGAACGAAATGGGCTGAATTGCCATCACTTTATTTTCTACCATCATTTTATCGAAGATTCCTGTACCTGAACCATTGCTCAGCAATCTTCCGGAAATATAAAAAACAGGACTATCTTCATGACCGTATGGCACGCTTCTGAAACCCGTCAGACCAATTCTGACCGGACTCAGTCTCACTTGTTTGAACTCGCGTCCAACATAAGGTTTCAAGGAACTTTCCGGCAATTTCGGAACATCGCCCTTCCTCCATTGACTAAACTTTGATTCAATCACGGGCAAAATCTCTTCAGCGCTAAAATCACCGATCAGTACCAAGGCCATATTATTAGCTACATACCAGTTTTTGTAAAATTCCATCATTTTGCTGATCCGCGGATTTTTGAGATGTTCGGTGTATCCGATGATCGGACGTGCATAAGGATGTCCTTTGTAATGGGTTGCCAAAAAATCTTCTAACATACCCTGTACGGGGACATCTGAGTAAAGGTTCTTTTCCTCATACACGACTTCCAGTTCAGACTGGAACAATCTGAAAACCGGATTTCTGAATCTTTCAGCATAAATCTCAAGCCATTTTTCAATCTGGAAGGAAGGAAAAGTATTGTAATAGGTGGTCATATCAAAGCTCGTTCCAGCATTCAACTTGTCACCGCCCAGATCGCGCAGCATGACATCAGTTTCATTCGGGATGGCATATTCAGCAGAATTCAATGACAATCTGTTGATTTCCATCAGCAATTTCTTTCTTTCACCTGGTTCACTCTGACTGGCCAATTGATCATAGAGCAAGGAAATACTATCCAGCAAAACACTTTCTTTTTCCCAATTGGTAGTGCCTATTTTATCCGTACCTTTAAACATCATGTGTTCAAAGTAATGCGCCACACCAGTTGCATCTTCGGGATCATTCCTGCTTCCGGCCTTGACGATTACAGCACCAAAAATTTCCGGTTTGCTGTGATCTTCATTGAGATAGACGGTCAAACCATTTGACAATCGATAAGTTTTAACCTCCAATGGACCATTACCGGAAGCTTCTGCATTCTGAGCCAATGAACCGGCAGTCAATGAAATAAATAAGGTAAAAAGCAAGCAAACACGGAGTAAACTTGCCTGTGATCTGTTAATACCAAGCATTCGTATTCAGTTTATAATCATAAAAATTCTATCAGGAAGCTAAGGTATAATTATTAAGTGATATCTGCTTTAATTATGGCCTGGGACTGGAAATATTTCATCTTCAACTAATGAAAAAGGAAAAATTCAGGAAATTAAAATAGTCAGGAGAATGAAACTTTTGATTGTGTTTAATTACAAATGCGAATAAAGGGTTGAAAAAAAGCTCCGAAAATCCTTTATTTGGCCTCAATCCTAAAGGAAGATAAAGGATTTTCTCGCTTTCATCCTTTAGGATCGAGACAAAAAAGTGAGAAAACCCTGCTTATCTGCAGAATTAACTTTAACCCTTGATTCGCATTATAAAGTTGAAACGGATTCCACAAAATGTCTTGCATTTGCCGTATTGTCATATTTGTCTTTGATCAGTTTTCTGGCTTTGGAACCTATTTTTTGAACTTCTTCCGGGTGTTGAATGCAAAACAATATTTGATTAATGAATTCTTTAGCCGTATCTGCAAGTAAAACCTGTTGACCGTGCTGTGCAGAGATACCTTCCAAACCCAATGTAGTGGAAATAACAACTCTGCCAAGCGCCATAGATTCAAGAATTTTCACCCGCATACCGCTACCCGAAAAAAGCGGAACAATGGTCAATTGGCAGGATTGTAAAAAACCGATGGCATCCTCTACTTCACCATGTATATACAAGTTCCTACCATTCATTTTATAAAGCTGGTCCGGCGTGTTTCTACCTGCGATGTGCAATTCCACCTGTTTTAAATTGTCTTTATACGGAAGCCAGACTTTTTCGATAAACCAGTTCAAACCTTCCATATTTGGCATCCAGTCCAGGGAACCAATAAAAGAAATTTTAAGAGATGCATGTTCAGAAAAAGCCGACAGCGGATAATTCCGGATGTCAATACCGATGGGCACAACGAAACCCTGATTATTAAAACCAAGTTTAACGAAATTTGCGAGATCCCTTTTGGAAACAGTGATGAGATAATCATACACATTCAGGTTTTTCAATTCATACCGTTTGAGTTTCCATACGAGATACTGAATATAGATCTTTTTGAAAGAAAATCTCATATTGTTGAGCATACGTTCCCAAATTTCGTATTCCAGATTGTGTGAACGCATGATGATCTTAGCTTCGGAAAACTTTCGGATGACCGGGACATAAGGAGTCAGGTATAGCGTTTCGAGAAGGATCACATCAAAGGATTCATTTTGCAGCAATGTTTTCAATTTTGCTGCGTAAGTTTTTGAAATGAACCTGGTCACGTGGTAGGAATTCCTTGAAAATAAATTCAAAAAAGCGCCTGCGACAGTGATCCTGTTATCTATTTCCACCGTTTCGATCCGCCTGTAATGGTCATAAGAGCCTGGCAGACTTGAAAGATCGAAATAATGTTTGGCTGTATTCATACTGAGCAAAGTGATATCACAACCCAGTTGGGCCAGTGCACTGCTCAGGTAATAAACCGCAATTGATTCACCGTCTTTGAGAGGAAATGGAAACTTTTTAGTCAGTTGAAGGATTTTCATTTTACGGTCTATTAAAATACAAATGTACGATCTTGTTTTTATTGCCGGCTAAAACCAGACTGAAAAGAGGATATTTTTATTTTTATCCATTACTTTTGGCTTGTAAAAATTCAACAGGTATGCTTATTGCAAAAAACATACATAAATCTTTCAAGAATCTGCATGTTCTTAAAGGTGTAGATCTTGAATTGAAATCTTCGGAGATCCTATCCATAGTAGGCAAATCCGGAACAGGGAAGAGTACTCTTTTGCACATCCTGGGCACCCTGGACCAGGCCGATGAAGGAACACTTGAGATCGGCGGCCAAATGATCTCATCTATGTCAAAAAGGAAACTGGCCAATTTCAGGAGCAGTAAAATAGGATTTGTTTTCCAGTTTCATCATCTGCTGGAGGATTTCAACGCCAAGGAAAATGTTATGATGCCAGCCATCATTGCAAAAGTAAGCAAGAAAAAGGCCGGGGCATCAGCTGAGCGCTGGCTGGAAATACTGGGATTAAAGGACAGGATGCTTCACCGACCCAATCAGCTTTCAGGTGGTGAACAGCAGAGAGTTGCTGTAGCCAGAGCGTTGATCAACCAACCTGACATCATCCTTGCTGACGAACCTTCCGGCAATCTGGATCAGGCTTCATCTGAAGATTTACATGATTTGCTGTTCAGATTGAGGGATGAATACAGCCAAAGCTTCATCATCGTAACGCACAATATGTCGCTGGCCGAAAGAAGCAACCGATTTCTGACCATGAAGGATGGAATTTTGGTCTGATTTTCAGACTTAAATTACTCTTTGAACAACATTTTCTATTGAGTACCAAATCTTAAAAGTAAAGGCAAAGTTTTTCACATATTTAACCTTCCCCCGGAAATCCAGTTAGGATTAATCAATCCTGTCAGCCCATCCCTATTTCAAAAAAGTAAGTTTAATTACTGGTTGCCTTTACGATAATCTTCCAGAAATTTAGCCAGGCCTATATCTGTCAAAGGATGATTGAGCAAGCCTAGTATCGGTCCCAATGGACTCGTGATCACATCTGCTCCGGCTCTGGCGGCGTCTACTATGTGAAGAGAATTCCTGATGGATGCTGCCAGAATTTCAGTCTGATAATCCTGCATGGCATAAATCTCTGCGATCTCCCTGATCAATTGCATACCTTCCCATCCCGAATCATCTATTCTCCCTAAAAAAGGTGAAAGGTAAGTGGCTCCGGCTTTTGCTGCCAAAATAGCCTGACCGGCTGAAAACACCAGGGTGCAATTGGTCTTGATACCCAGATCATTGAACGTGCGGATAGCTTTGATGCCTTCTTTTATCATGGGCACTTTAACAACAATATTGGGGGCAAGGTCAGCCAGTTCTCTGCCTTCCCTGATCATACCTTCATAATCTGTCGAGATGACTTCTGCGCTGACATCACCACCTTCCACCAGGTCACAAATAGCTTTATAATGCTTCAGAATGTTGTCTTTTCCGGTTATTTTTTCCTTAGCCATCAAAGAAGGGTTCGTCGTGACTCCATCCAGGATCCCCATCGCTTTGACTTCTTTGATTTCATTTAAATTGGCGGTATCTATAAAAAACTTCATGATATGATTTTTAAGTTTTTAAATTTAATAGGGAAAAGCAGCCTGTGTCTCTTTCATTCAAGCATAAAAAAAAGTGAGGAGACACACCGCACCGCTCAACCTCCTACCCTTGCTGCATTTCTACCCTGGGGGAGTTCAGAAGGAGCTGGTCGTATGACCCTCACCGGGTGCAAAAGTAAACAGTATTGTGCTTATATCAAAATAATGGATTAAAAAACACGAAATCAGGAAGAGGACACCTGGATCAATTGGATAATAAAACAAGTTATCGTCTGAATATTATGGATTGAAAATAATTGAATCCATTCAGATTTTGAGGAAACATATAATTGTGTAAAAATTTTTACTAACCTTCATTAAGGTCGGATTACTCCATTTGATCCATAGCCTTACAAGAAGGTTTAGTTTTTTCTTTCAGTATCACCTGACTTTTTCAAACAACATCAGCAAAAAGACAAATTTCATTTACGAGTGGATAAACTTTGATGTTTGAAGATCAGAAAATATCCCATTTACAGGTTTTTCTCATTATTGATGATCTCCTGAAGCAGATTGTTTGGATTCGGAAATTTATTGGCCAAAATCATGGAAGACATGATATAGGTTTCAAGATGCATTCGCTTTGCAATGTGGATATCCAGATTCAATTCGGTATAGTCGTTCCCGGAAATTTCAATATCGGTTTTCTGTTCTGCAAAGCTCACAGGCCACCGCATGACCAAAGCTTTCCCTTCTTTTGTCAACCTTAGTTTTTTAGGGGTTAAAATCCATTTGCGCGGATTAAATCCCTGATGGACTTCCTCCGTGTTTTCTTCAGACACCAAAACGGACTCTTCAAAAGAAATTGAATCATTTTGTGAAAGCTCTGAGAAGGGCGTCGAAGCCCATGGGATCAGATATACAATATCAGCATCGTTAAGAGATTTTTTAAAATGCTGACTCTGCCTGAACTTCCCTTTGCTTGTTTTTGTACTTCTCAGCGCATTCGAAATCGCGTCTTCCGGAAGTTCATATCCTGGCGGATATACCAGATGAACATCCATACCGAATCTGCTGAAAAGCCTGATGACACTGACCGGAAGTGTCCTGGATACAGTATAATCCGGGCTGTATTCCCATGAAATGGTGATTTTTTTCCTTTTCAGCGTTTTAAGGCTTCCAAAATGATCTTTCAAAAATAAAAGGTCTGTTAATGCCTGAACAGGCCAACCGACCGCACTTCGAAAATTGATCAGACCTGGACGGTTCGATATCAGGTTATTTTGAACGCAGAGATCAAGATATTTTATCATACCTTTAACATGAATTTCCTCAACCTGCGATTCGTCCTCATCATAAATAGCGATCAGATCTGCCTCTCCGGCTATTCTACAAAGTAACTTATAATCCCATTCTTTGTCAAACATTTCAGACAACCTGACGATTTCGGGAAATATCCCTGTCTTAGCACATGCCATCAGAAAAGAACATCTGTTGTTAAAATTGTCATCTGAAAAAATACCAATCCCGGTGGCAGTTCCGAAAAAACGTGTCGACATCTGATGGTCCCTGAAAACTTTCAATTTCTGTGCCAGATAGATGATGATTTCAATCTCACCAATAGTCAGTAATTCAGTACTAATGATGTCCTTACCCAACAACCCGGGTTTCTCTATCTTACCAGGTTTTTGTTTTATTTCTCGGATTTTTTCAGGCATGGGTTGAATAAATTGATTTTTTTGAGAAATCCAGGTTGTTTTACCTACTTACTTTTTGTCAAAAATAGGCAATTTTTTTAAGTTAATCATACAATGTACATATGTATCAAGTTTAGGGATTTTACACTTGCTTCCAATGTTCAGTTTGCAGTTGAGCTTGACAAAAACGATGGCCGCACTGAATATGTTTTGCTTTTTGACATTACATCCGTTCGAATAATGAATAGAAACCAATCTGCTTTCATTTTCAATGATTTCAATTTCTTAAAAAGGTTCCAAATGTCAAAAACAATTATCATGATCTTTCACCAAAAATTACCTTTTGCCGGTGCAAATATCATGACAAATAACTTTTTTTCACACTCAAAAGTCAGTCTCAAAGGTTTAATTTTAAGCCAGGTTGTACAATTTTATCCTAACATTTAAAGTTATTGTAATCAATTTATTACTTTAGCCTTCTATTAAAATTTCTATAGATGCAATACAGGAGAATAATCATATTTCTATGCTTGGTTTTCAGTTTGGTTGAGGTAAAGGCACAATTAAGTTTTCTAAGCAAAATTGACAGCTTTCCCGGAGAAGCCGCTGAAATGATACCCCTTCCTGAAGGATTTTTGTTTTTCAGTGGTTACCCGGCAACTGTTTCCGATACAGTATTCAGCCTCACCCGCTTTGACAAATGCGGCACCCTGGATTGGCAGCGAGTTTTCAGAACAGGCACGGACCAGTTTAATTCCTTTTCCAAACCTGAGGCGATTCTTGACAGGAACAATGAGTTATTTGTTTTACTGTCAGATCTGGCAGAAGAAAGCAAAGGATACAATCTGGTTAAGTTGGATTTGAATGGGGCGATCATCTGGTCCTATTATCTTCACGGCGTTGAAAATTCGCCCAGATCCAAAGGAAATATACTATATAATAATTTCAGAGATACCATTGTATTGACCCTGAACAATGAGCATGGTTTTACAAGTGTCGTCAGAATAGATAAAGACGGGAGTTTTATTGATCAAAAAGAGATATCCGGTTTCCGCCACCATTCATCCAATATGGACAATCAGGGAAATATTATTTTGCTTGGTGATACGGCAGTTGTCAAACTAAACTCATTTCTGGATCTGGAATGGGCTAAAAGGCTCAATGGCACATCCTTTTTTGTGCAACAGAACAAACCGGTCATCCGGGCGACCGGACATATACATGCAGTGGTTGTAGACACATTTGGAATGGATCTGGATTCATTTTACTATTCTATGGTGAGCATCGACAAAAATGGAGATCTACAATACAGCACTGACAGGATCAGAGGCAGAGATTTTGGTGATATCGAACTGTTACAAACCGGCACAAACAATTTTGTATTTTTGGACAGATCATTGGCAACTACTGTAGATAACCTGACCAGATCCATCAAAAAACAGACTGATTATGCTTTTTGCGAAGATACTGTGGCATTTTGCAGTTCAACAATGAATCTCTGTATGGACAACTCCTTACTTTTTGGCGGTTTTTATTACGATCACCCCGATTCAGTTACATTTTACCAGGGAAAAACAGATCCGTCCCTGAATCTCAATTGCAAAGAGAAAAACATCAATCCCTTAGATACCATTGTTGCATCTGAACTTACTTTGGATTCTATTCATTTTGAATTGAATGATTATGCATTTTTACAGGATACGTTGGTATTTCAATTTATTCATTTTTCTCCTTCAGGGCAGGAATTTCCTTGTTTCAATGCGATCGTCAAGAAGGAAGACAACGAACAAAAACCATGTCCCTGCGAAGTCATTTCAGTTGGCGTAACGTGGTTAAAATCTGCTGAATATCTTTGGAATACCGGTGCAACGTCAAACAGTATTCAGGTGGATACCTCGGGTATTTATGTGGTGGATGTCAATTTGTGTGGAACAGAACAGAGGTCCACGATCAAAGTTGATTATAAAGCACTTACTTCCTGCCTGAGTTTTGCCGATGACAGTCCACTTTGTCCCGGCATTCCCACATCGCTTAAAGTGATCCATAATTATGATAATTTACTGAAAACCAAATGGTTTGACGGAACAGATAATGACAGTACATCCGTATTTAAGGCTGGGCAATACTTAGTGGATCTTGAAGCATGTGGATGGAAAGATCAGTTTGTTTTTGATATAACATATAAAAGCATAGAAGAAGAAGAATGTATTCCTGTTAAGATTCCGAATGCTTTCATTCCTTCCAGCACCACATATGAAGACAACAAAGTCTTCAAAATCTATACACAATTGGATATCAGTGCATTCAAAAAATTCAGCATGGTTATTTTTGACCGTTGGGGAGAAAAAGTGTATGAAACTGAAGATCCTTTCATGGGTTGGGATGGCACCTTCAGAAATTCAGAAATGCCACCGGGAGCATATTTGTACAATATTTCCTATGAACTGGATCTCGGAGGCGAGATTTATGTTGAAAGTAAGAACGGACAATTATTGCTGGTAAAATAAAACCTGTAAATAGTATCAAGAATAAAAGGCTGTCAACCTGAGCTGACAGCCTTTTACAATGACGTGATATACGTCTAAAAACTCAGATATACTTACTAATCAAGTACACCAAGATCACCAAGCATTTCGTTCAGTTTTTCATCCAGATTTTTACTGACAGAAGCAAAAAGTTCATTTGATTTTAAAGGTGCATTCACGCTGCAATAGAACTTAATTTTGGGTTCTGTACCTGAAGGCCTGGCCGAAATGATGCTTCCATCTTCCATAAAAAACTGAAGGACATTGGATGCCGGCAGGCTGATGCTGGTGGTTAAACCAGTAAGTGGCTGGAAAGAAATTTTATTGAGGTAGTCTTTCACCAATACAACATTCACTCCACCCAAAATACGTGGCGGCTGAGTCCTCAAACTCTCCATTAATGCATCGATCTCTTCAGCTCCTGACTTACCTTTCTTGGTGATAGAGATGAGTTTTTCCTTATAATAACCAAACTCTTTATACAGCTCTAACAATACATCATTCAACGCCCATCCTTTATCTTTATAATAAGCAGCCATTTCTGCGATCATGGCACAGGCAACAACAGCATCCTTGTCTCTTGCATGATCACCGATCAGGTATCCATAACTCTCTTCACCACCAAAAAGGAAATCTTTCTCACCTTGATATTGAGTCATAATTTCACCGATATATTTGAATCCGGTCAGTGTATTGTAACATTGAACACCTTTCGATTCCGCCATCCTGTCAATCAGGTAAGAAGTCACAATGGTTTTTACAATATACTCTTTCCCAGTTAGTTTACCTGATTCTTCATATCGGGTCAACAGATATCTGACCAATAATGCTGCTGTCTGATTTCCATTGAGCAGTAAATAATCTTTGCCCGGAACTTTAATTGCAATCCCAACCCTGTCTGCATCAGGATCGGTCGCCATCAACAAATCAGCATCAACTTCCTTCGCTTTATCAAGAGCCATAGACAACGCTTCACGTTCTTCAGGATTGGGATAAACCACTGTAGGAAAATTTCCGTCCTGCACCATCTGCTCTTCAACCAATACTACATTTTCAAATCCGAACAATTTCAAAACAGGGGGCACTGAAACACCACCAGTACCGTGTATCGGGGAGAATACGATCTTCATATCTTTTTGTCTTTCAATAGCTTCCGGTGAAAGTGACAATTTGGTCAACGCTTTAAAATACTTTTGATCGATCTCATCAGAAAGCACTTCAATTAAAGATTCGTTCGCTTCAAAATTGATTTGACTATTGTCTTTAATTTTAAGCACTTCTTCCATGACCATTTTATCGTAAGGTGCCAACAATTGACCTCCATCGCTTCCATAAGCTTTATATCCGTTGTATTCCTTAGGATTGTGGCTTGCAGTGAGCATAACACCGCTATGACAGGATAATTCTCTGATCGCGAAAGACAATTCCGGAGTTGGCCTCAATTCTTTGAACATATAAACATAGATTCCATTCGCAGAAAATACTTCTGCAGTCAATCGGGCAAACAAAGCAGAATTATTGCGATTGTCGTGGGCGACCACTACTTTTATTTGTTCTCCGGGATATTTTTTTATCAGGTAATCGGATAAGCCCTGAGTCGCTTTGGCAAGGGTGTACTTGTTTACTCTGTTAGTACCCACACCCATAATTCCTCTCAAACCTCCGGTTCCAAACTCAAGGTCTTTATAAAAAGCGTCAGTAAGTTCAGTATATTGAGCGTTTTCCACTAAATTCAAGATTGTTTTTCTGGTGGTTTCATCGTATTGTCCTTTCAGCCATTCCTGTACTTTTTCGTTGACTTGTTGATCCAATTGTTCCATTGACATATTGCTAAAATTTTGGTGATTATTTTGCCTGCAAAATTAGTTGATTTGTCTTTAAACAAACCAAAAAGAGAAACAAATATTCAAATGGCTTAAATGATTTCATACAGTTTTAATATGCAAGCAATTGTTAAGTTGCCAGAATTCATCCATTAAAAAAGAATTGTGACGTGGGTAGGAAATCGAAATAAAACACAGACGATACTTAATATTTCTGTTTTAAAAAATTTCAGGATAATTTTTTACCAACCAACCATCATAGTTTTTTTTTCAAAGTTTCCATTTGGCTGAAAAAAAGTAGTTATTTAGGTGGTTAGCTTATTAGTCTGTTTGCCTGTTAGTCTCTTGGAATTGAGCGAGTACAATGGAAAAAAGACAGCTAATTTGTTCTGGAAACAGAGGGTTTGATCCTTGGTATAAATCATTAGCTATTAGACTTAAGACTAAAAGACTATTGAGCTGAACAATTACGAAAAAACTATAGAAAGCTTACCTAAAAAGATAAATGGTCTCATTTTGATTCCTATACGTAATAAATTGCATTGATTGGAATGATATAAGAGTGAGCAGATAAGATAAGTGGTTTTTTATTGAATAAAAAAACCATATCCAGCCTTCCGACGAAGACCGGATATGGTACAAAAACTCTGCAAATTACTAACAAAAACAAATAAGACTATTGCGGCTTAAATACCCATACCCAGCCGGTAGCCCATGCGGCATTGGCTACGTAAAGTACTAATTTATCCTTTGAAAGTTCGATGATTTCAAAAACACCACTATTTCCACCGCCATCTACAGAACCCAGGATATTGGCAGGGCCTTTAATGGTCAATTTGGAATAATCAGCATTGAAACTCCAGGAAGAACCCTTTACAGGATCTGCAGTGGGTGACGCAAAGTATGTAAAATTCGCTCCTCCATCGAGATCGAAGGTCATTTTTCCCGTTGCATCCGGAGGCGGGCAACATTCTCCGGCAGCGTTCCACCACATTTCTTTCCAGTTGTATGGAGCTGCCATATACCACCAGAGCTTTCCATCTCCTCCTGTTCCGTCAAACACCCATGTCTTGCCTTCGAGATTGTCACCAACCAAAGAATAATAAGCTGGCGGTAATTCATGGTCCAGTTTATCTATCTGAACATCGACTGTTTTAGAAATATATTTGACTTTAGAAACATCGCCGTCTTCAATAAATGCAGTACTGACATAGAAAGTAAAAGTGCTTTTTCCAGGAATTGGATACACAACTTCAACCCGATCGCTGAATTTTCTGTCTATCACATAATCCCAATACCCTGCTATTCCCGGAGTATTCATCTGAATGGAAAGCTCATTTCCACCCGGGGTTGATTGAACCACTTTTAGTTCTATATCATTCGGATCAAAGCTGTTGGATAGCGTATCCCTGTCTTCGATTGGTTCGCAACCAATCAGGAAAAACAGTGATCCTATCAGAAGCATATAGATGATATTATATAATTTCATTTGTAAAAATTTTGTATTTAAAATAATTTACTCATCGTCATCAGATGCTGTTACCAACCAGGATTCTGATCATAAACGCCATTGGAGAGACGAATTTCAGATTCAGGGATAGGAAGCAATCCTTTAGTTTCAGGACGGTAGTTGTTGGTATACACTGCAGGAATACCGGAGTTGCTGACATTTGCCGGTTTTGTAAAATAATTTTTTGAAGGATTTTCAACATCGCCCCATCTGACCAGATCGAACCAACGCAGACCTTCAAACGCAAATTCATACAATCTCTCCTTTTTCAAATTGTCCAGTGACCAGGAAACAGGTGACAAACCCGCACGCGCACGAACAGCATTGATACCATTGGCAGTTTCAGTCAATTCTGAATGCATCAACAAAATATCGGCAAATCTAAGGTAGAAAAAGTCCTGAGCTGCCCAGAGCTGGAATGGATCTCCATGTGACCAGCCATACAGGTAATAGAACATTCCTTTCACACCTTCTGCGCCTTCATGCTGCAAGGTAGTGTATTTTTTGTTGAAAAACCCGGTTTCATGATCTCCTTTATTGGCCTGATAACTGTCAGTAGCCTGTTCAGCTACGCCCATTGGCAATACGGATCCTTCTTTTCTGATGTCTTCATCCGGCCATTCAGCAAAGAATGTCGGGTGTACGGGACCCCAACCCCAACCTTGACCAAACGGGATCATGTTGTTTCCCCTTATACCGAAAAACAAAGGCACACGGTTGTTGTATTTCTGACCATTAGACCAGTCCCAGTTACCAAATGCATATCTTAAGGAAAACATCACTTCATGATTTCCTGTTCCAACTGCAGCATTTGGACCATCCTGCCCTACCCAGTTCAGGCCATTCGTTTCAGCCCATGGTAATACAGTTGCTCCTGCACTTGTATTCACATAGGAGTATGGCCAAAGATTCCTGAAATCGGCAGCGAGTGCATAACCGCTGTTATCGCGTACATCTTCAAGATGTTGAACGACCATACCCTTAGTAACTTCACCACCTTCGGGTAACGGGATCACTGCCGTTGCCTGCTTCTCAATATTGGTCATATAACCCGTGTAGAACAAATAAGTTCTGGCGAGATAAGCTTTAGCCACCCATACGTTAGCATGTCCGTATTCACTTAGCGGAACAGAAGACGGTGCGATTTTCGGCATGGTCTCAGCAGCTTTTTTGAAATCTGAAGCGATCTGTCCGAATGTTTCGGTAAATGTAGATCTTGCCACATCTCTTGGCGCATCTGTTGCATTGATCAATGGCATTCCGCCAAAGAATCTTGCTGCACGATACATGAAAAACCCTCTCATAAAATGCGCTTCACCCAAAGCCGTATTTTTGAAATCCTCAGCTTCAGCAGCAGTATTAAAAAACTTGGAGTAGTCATTTTTATTGACTGCCTCGATGATGGCGTTGGCTCTGTACACACCATTGTATGTCTCCACCCAGAGACTTTTGTATGTATCTTCAGCCGGGTCGATAAACTTATCAATATTCTTTGCCGTGATATCGTCCGGTCCGCCACCACCCAGCATATAATCGCTGAGCAAATTGGCTGTGAGGTGTTCTTCACTTAAAACGTCATTGACGAACAGTGAATTGTAAACACCACCCATTGCCTCCTGAATGTCTTTTGGAGTCTGGTAAAAATTCTCCAAACCTTTCTGATACAAATTATTTGTATCCAGAAAATCGTCACTACAGCTGATCACTGAGAGCAGCATCAAGGCTGTAATTAAATATTTTAATTTTTTCATATTTATTTGATTTTGACCAAATTAAAATTTCACATTTAATCCAAATATCACTGTTCTCGGTAGTGGATACAATCCAAGGTCTACTCCTGAAGCCCATGCAGCATCATGTCCGAATCCAACTTCAGGATCCATTCCGTCGTATTGTGTGAAAGTGTACAAATTATTGACAGAAGCATAGATTGAGGCTCCCTGCAACCAGGTCCATCCCTTCAGTACTTCATTGAATTTATAACCAACAGTCAGGTTAGTTACCCTCAGATAATCAGCATCATGCAGATAAATGTCAGAAATATAATTCGTATTACGGTGTGAAGAAGAGCTCAGGCGGGGAATTCTGTCAGAAGTACCTTCACCATGCCATCTTCCAAAAATCTGTGTGGTATAGTTTTGGGTAAAATTGTCTGCAAATGAGCGATATGACTGCATCACCTGCATTCCAAACTTACCTGTCAGTGTAGTCAGAACAAAGATACCTTTGTACTCTGCATTCAACTGCAATCCAAGTTCGAAATCCGGATTGGGTTTGCCCAGCATCACTTTGTCATCATCATCGATCACACCATCATTATTCTGGTCGACAAAACGAACATCACCCGGACGTTGATCTTCAAAATAAGGTTTGCCCTCAGGACCAACATAAGCATCCACTTCATCCTGATTCTGCAATAGACCGTCCGTTTCAAAGCCATAGAAATAACCGATCGGAAAGCCCACTTCAACTCTTGAAATGTACGCTGTACCTTGTGACAAGACATGTGCAGGACCGGTAATGATCCCCTCTGCATTTGCCAGTCTGGTGACTTCATTTTTATTATGTGCTCCGCTGAGGGTTACACCATATTTGAATTGTCCGAAATTGTCATTCCATATCAGAGACATTTCAATCCCCTTGTTTTCAATATCACCACCATTGATATAAGGAGCTCCTGCACCGGCAGTACCGAGGATCGGAGCCAGAACCAGCCAGTCTTTGGTTGTTTTTTGATATACATCAGCCACCAAAGCCAATTTTCCTTTCAAAAATCTGGCATCCAGACCAAAATTCAGTTGTTCTGAAGTTTCCCATGTAACATCAGGATTTGGTACGTTGGCCGGAACAGCAGTTGCCGTTGAAACCAGCTTATTAGGTCCGAAATAATAACCTTGTGCCCTGTATTCAATATTGGAAGTATAGATAAAATTAGGGATATTGTGATTACCGTTTTGACCCCAGCTAAAACGAAGTTTACTAAAGTCCAGCCAGCCAAGATCTTTCATAAATTCTTCTTCTGAAAAATTCCATCCTGCAGAAACTGAGGGGAAATAACCCCACCTTTTACCTTTGGCAAAATTGGATGATCCGTCCGCTCTGAAAGTGACATCCAGCATATATTTATTGGCGTAATTGTAAGTAGACCTACCGATGTAGGACAACAAACCGCCGCCCTGAGCAGCCCAGTCAGCTCCCCATGTATTGATATCACTCAGGGATTCCACGTTAACGTTATTCAGAAAAGCGTATTCCGGCAGTCCAAATATAGAATTGGCTTTTGTACCTCCGACTTCAAAGTTGAGTTTGTTTTTCAACACTTCAGATCCGACCAGGAAACTGAGGTTGTGTTTTTCCCTGATGGAAAAATCATAGGAAAGGGTATTGGTGAAAGTGTAATCCACACCCTGATACATACTTTGTGTCACCCCATCATTGGCGTTGTTGTATTGAGCAGAAAGGGCATAGGTCGGTGCCCAGGAACGGCTGTTGCCAAACCAGGAATTCAGACCAAAAGATGATCTGTATTTCAGGTTTTTGATCGGCTCAAATACTCCGAAAACATTACCTGCAAGAGAATTTCCTCTTCCCCAGCTGTATTGGCTTCTGTTGTAAAACATCATAGCCAATGGGTTCGTTTGTCCTAATGAAATACCTTCCAAAGTCGGAGTAAAACCATTCGGATCAGGTGACTTATCCCAATAAGCAGGAAGCAATGGATTGGTAACCAAAGCATTATGTAAATCATTCCAATAGATATTGGATGTGGCTACCCATTGATTTCTTGAATTGTTAAAAGTGAGATTTTCTCCGATCGTGAGAATATCATGCCTGCTGTTTTTAAACAGGGTCAGCTCAGTATTCATTCTGGCAGTGATCCTGTTCAAACCTGCACCGATCAGATCCCCACCGAGGATACCTTTCTGATCGAGGTATGAAAATCCGAGCGCATAAGTCAAATCGTTGCTGGCACCTGTAATATTCAACGCATGGTTCTGAACAGGAGCATTCTTCATGGTCATTTCATTGACCCAATCTGTTCCTTCCCATCCGTCCTGGAGTTGATTCCATACATATTGACCAAGTTCTTTACCCAGTTCACCGGGGTAATTATTGTTCAGATAGCTGTTATTAAGCAGCATTGTTTCCCAGTCATAGGGAGCCAATCCGTCATTGGTGCGTCCTTCATTCTGAATGAACATGTATTCCTGTGCATTCAGCGCCGGAAGTTTTTTATACATATTCTGGAAACCTATGTAGTTTTCATAGGTGACAGATGGTTTTGTGCCTTTCACTCCTTTCTTGGTGGTGACAAGAACAACACCGTTTGCAGCTCTTGCTCCGTAAATGGCAGCAGAAGCAGCATCCTTAAGGATATCAATGGTTGCGATATCAGATGCATTGAGGTAGTCAATATTTCCCACTGCAACTCCATCTACAATATACAGCGGGTTGGAATTACCGATGGTACCCAAACCGCGGATGGTGACCTTGGTTCCTGCGCCAGGCGAACCATTGTTCCTGGTTACATTCACCCCGGCAGCAATACCCTGCAAGGCTTCCATCGCTGTGGTCGTATTCATTTGTGAGATCCTGTCTCCCTGTACATTGACATTGGCTCCGGTTACAAGCGCTTTCTTTTGCACTCCATAACCAACCACTACCACTTCTTCGAGTTCAAGGGAGGATTCAACCATTTTGACATCCAGTTTATTGGAAGCGACCACAACATCCGTTGTATTCATCCCAATAAAAGAAAAGCGAAGTGTCTCGCCCATCCTGGCATCGATGGAATATTTTCCGTCAGCATCGGTGATGGCTCCGGTATTGGTACCGACAACCTGAACATTCACCCCCGGAAGTGTCATACCATCCTTTGCATCGGTCACTTGCCCAGAAACCCGGACATTCTGACCAAAAGCATACATGCTTAAAAACATCAGTAGCAAAAGTCCTAAAGTTTTTTTCATAAAAATTGTTTTTTGTTTTGATAATACCTGTAATTGACTGATGGCCATATCCACTTTTGGCCATGATGACCATCAAAATAGGGTAAAAATATTTTCATAAAAAACAAATTGATAACTTCTTAAGTGAGGCTTATTTTTCCATAGGCATTCCTATTTTAATCATAAAAATATTGTGTGTATTTATTACACAGTAACAAACTTAATAAAAAATTAAATAGCAGGCTGTTTTTTTAATTAATTCTTAATAATTTAAAACAATTCAAAATAAAGATATTCTTAACAACTCAATACTATATATATATTGTATTATTTTTGTCATTTAAAATTTGATATTCACCAATCTTATTTCTACATTTGTATCATGTATTATTTACACAGTAATTATATAGGACTTTTTGTTTATGATCAACAGTTTCAACAGTTACGATGGAGAAGATCCTAAATAACATATCCGTTGACTGCGTGATCTTTGGTTATGCCGATGATTCTCTGTATGTAATGTTAACCCGGAGAGAATTGATGGATGCAAAGACAGGTCAACCGCTATTCACTGACTACACGGTTCAGGGGCATCATATATTGACAGGAGAAAATGTGGATGATGCCGCCCGGAGGGTATTAAAGGAAAAAACAGGTCTGGACAATATATATCTGAAGCAATTCCATGCATTTGGCGACATCAGCCGGATCCAACACACAAATGATCAGCTTTGGCTTAAAACCACTTATCCTGATGTTTCTGATTATGTTTTGACAGTTGGTTATTATTCACTTGTGGACAAAACCAAAGTAAATCCGGATGAAGCACATAGTTTTTCGAGCTGGTTTCCTGTGGCAGAATTGCCAGAGCTGGGTTATGATCATCGGGAAATCATTGACAAAGCACTGGAAGCTTTGCAGTCGGCTGTTTTGAAAGAACCTGTGGCATTTGAATTGCTTCCTGAAAAATTCACTTTATTGCAAGTACAACGTTTGTATGAAGCTATATTGGGAGTTAATCTCGACAGAAGAAACTTCAGGAAAAAGATCAACCAAATGAAATATGTCATTCCTTTGGATGAAAAACAGAATGGTGTGCCTCATACACCGGCACAGTATTTCATTTTCAGCTGGGATGTATATCATAAAACCAAGAAAGAAAAATATAATATTTCTTTCTGATACATTTGATAGCGTTTTTAAGTGCAGGAATCATTACCCGAACCATGGTTTGTTTGGATGTCATCTATTTTTTTAAACAGGTGGCATTGCACTAAATGCTGTTTTATCCTGGTTATTAATAGCCAATGCGAAAACAATGCTGCCCATTCCATGCATTCATCTAAGATTTTCCTGCTACCTGATGACATTTGAATCTGATCCGAAAAGTATTAACCACCACGAATGCACGAATAGAAACGTATACTTCAAATACTTTTAGTCTGCAATTTATATGTTATAAATATAAATATTATAAATATGTTTTAAAAAAATTGAAGATATCCCTTTTCGGAGCAGACTCACATTATAATAATAGAATTAAAATCTTTTGATGAAAGACAATTTTAAAATAAAATTCGGAGAAAAACTGGGCTATGCCCTCGGAGACGGTGCAGCCAACATCGCATGGAGAGGTGTTGCCACATTTCTTTTCATTTTTTATACCGATGTTTTTGGTATTTCACCTGCAGTAGTGGGTATTCTTTTCCTTGTAGCCAGATTCGGTGATGGGATCAGCGATGTAATCATGGGTATCATCGGAGATCGGACGAATTCTAAATATGGTAAATTCCGTCCCTGGATCTTTTGGTCCGCCATTCCTTTGGGTATATCGCTTTCATTACTCTTTACTGTACCTGAATTCAATATGACGGGTAAAATCATTTATGCTTATACGACGTATATCTTGTTTACGCTGGTTTACACAGCCAACAACATCCCCTATGGAGCGCTGATGGCTGTGATGACCCCTGACAACAGAGTGCGGACAGTGCTTGGTTCCTACAGAATGGTTGGTGCATTTGCCGGCGGCATGATCGTTCAGGGAGCTTTACTTTTACTTGTTGCCCATTTTGGAAACATTAACCCAGATATCACTCTGCGTCAGTTAGATAAAGAAAAATTTGAAGTCACTGTTTCATCCCCTGAGGATGTAGAAAATGTCAGGATCAAAACAAAAGATGGTATCGCAGCATTTTCCACGCATCAAACGGCTGAAAATTCTCCGGAACAAGAGTCAGTCAACGCACTCAGTTTTTCGATGAAAGCGGACTCAGTATATGCTTTTATCGCTCAGGGCGAGAAGGGCCTGAATGCTTCGAAAATCACCCTAATCGACCAAAAAAAGGGATATAGCTACGCAATGTATGTCATGTCAATACTCCTTTCCATCCTTATGTTCATCACATTTGCCAGTACGCGTGAAAGGGTTCAACCACCAAAAACTCAGGTATCAAACCTCAAACATGATTTCAAAGACCTGATCAGAAACAAACCTTGGCTGGTTTTACTTTTTGTCGGTTTATTGTTTAATGTTTATAATTCGATCAAACAAGGAATTGTGGTGATCTATTTCACACACTATATCAATGATCAGTTATTGGCAGGGTCTTACCTGGTAGCGCTGATGATAGCCTCTATCGCCGGAGCCCTTGCTACTGCATACCTTGGCAGGTTTTTTGGAAAAAAGAAGTTATTTATGGCTGCACTCATTCTTTCTTCAGCAATCAATGCCTTATTTGTTTTTTGCGGTACTGAGGATACTTTTTCCATTTTTATAATCGGAAGCCTGTCAGAGTTCGCATCCGCTATCTTCCCCACCCTGTTTTTTGCCATGCTTGGTGACGTTGCAGATTTTTCAGAATTCAAAAATGGAAGAAGAGCTACAGGCCTGATCTACTCAGCAGGATCATTTGCTACAAAATTCGGAGGAGGCATTGCCGGAGCGATCGTGGGTTTGGTGCTAAGCGCATACCATTACAACGGACAGGCAGGGCAATCTGTTCAGGGTGCATTCCCGGGCATCATCATGCTCATGAGCTGGATTCCCTCGCTCATTGGCTTGCTCACAGCTGCCATTCTGGCTTTCTACCCGCTTTCACAAAAGAAAACAGATGCGATCAGTCTTGAATTACAAAACAGAAGATCGTCTGAATCAATTGATTAAACAGTCAAAAAAAATAAATAATGAATTTTGGATATTTCGACGATAAAAATAAAGAATATGTCATCACCAGACCGGACACACCCTGGCCCTGGATCAATTATCTCGGTAATCATGAATTCTTTTCACTGATTTCAAACACTGCCGGTGGTTACGCTTTCTACAAAGATGCAAGATACCGCAGACTGATGAGATACCGTTATAACAATATTCCGATGGACAACGGAGGCAGATATTTTTATATCAATGACGGAATCAATATCTGGTCACCCGGCTGGAAACCCGTCAAAACCGAACTGGATCATTATGAATGCAGACATGGTCTGGGATATACAAGGATATCCGGCACCAAAAACAAATTAAAAACTGACATAATGATTTTTGTTCCGATCGATGCCAATTGCGAAATCCATCAGATCACCATTAAAAATATCGGAGATGAGGCGAAATCTCTTAGCCTGTATTCATATATCGAATGGTGCCTTTGGAATGCAGAAGATGACCAGAACAATCTTCAGCGCAACCTCAGTATCGGAGATGTCGAAATCGAGGGTTCAACTTTGTTTCACAAAACTGAATATAAGGACCGAAGAAACCATTTTGCCTTTTACCATGTAAATGAGGCCATCAATGGCTTTGATACAGATAGGGAACAATTTGTCGGATTGTACAACGAACTTTCAGCTCCCCAAAAAGTTCTGGAAAAAAAGTCCGGCTATTCTATTGCCCACGGTTGGTCTCCCATCGCATCGCATCGCCTGGATATGGATCTGAAGCCAGGAGAATCCAGAGACATGATTTTTGTTTTGGGTTACATTGAAAATGATCCGTCCGATAAATGGGAAACCAGGAACATTCTCAACAAAACCCGATCAGGAGACATGATCAGCCGGTTTGACTCGGTTGAAAAAGCTGTCAGTGCTTTTTGCGACCTGAAATCATACTGGGAAAAATTGCTCGACGTTTTTACGGTCAGAAGCAGTGATGAAAAACTTGACAGAATGGTCAACATCTGGAATCAATACCAATGCATGGTCACTTTTAATCTTTCACGGTCAGCTTCATTTTTCGAAGTAGGAATTGGTCGTGGAATGGGGTTCAGAGACAGCAATCAGGATATCATTGGATTTGTTCATATGTTGCCGGATCAGGCAAGGCAAAGGATCCTGGATATTTCTGCGACTCAGTTTGATGACGGCAGCGCATACCATCAGTTCCAACCATTGACAAAAAGAGGTAACAGCTCCATTGGAGGGAATTTCAATGATGATCCGCTTTGGCTGATCCTGTCAACCACTGAATACATCAAGGAAACGGGTGATTTCAGTATATTGGATGAAATCGTTCCATTCGACAATGATCCGCTGAATCAAGCATCTCATTTCCACCACATGAAAGCTTCATTTTACCATGTAGTAAATAACCTTGGACCACACCGACTGCCATTGATTGGAAGGGCGGACTGGAATGATTGCCTCAATCTGAATTGCTTTTCCAACGATCCAGATGAATCCTTTCAAACCACAGAGAACCGCACAGGAAGAACTGCTGAATCATTAATGATCGCTGGTCTTTTTGTGGTTTATGGTAAGGAATTTGCCCGACTTTGCCTTCAAATCGGAAAGGATCAGGAAGCAGCTGACGCACAAAAACATATTGATGAAATGATTGAGGCAGTCCGGATGTTCGGCTGGGACGGAGAATGGTTCCTCAGAGCTTACGATTATTTCGGACGCAAGGTTGGCAGCAGGGAAAATGAAGAAGGAAAAATATTTATCGAATCACAGGGATGGTGTTCCATGGCACAAATAGGTCTGGAACAAGGTATGGTAAAAAAATCACTGGATTCTGTAAAAAAATACCTGGATTGCGATTATGGTATAGTACTGAATCACCCTGCTTTCACCAGGTATTACATCGAATATGGTGAAATATCTACTTATCCGCCAGGATATAAAGAGAATGCAGGCATTTTCTGTCACAATAATCCTTGGATCATCATTGCAGAAACCATGCTGGGTCGAGGTGATCAGGCATGGGATTACTACAAAAAAATATCTCCCGCTTTCCTGGATGAACTGGTAGAGTTGCACAAAACGGAGCCATATGTCTATGCTCAAATGATAGCAGGAAAAGATGCAGCCTGTCCGGGTGAAGCAAAAAATTCATGGCTGACAGGAACCGCAGCCTGGAATTACCATGCAGTGACCAGATACATTCTGGGCATCATGCCGGATTATGAAGGACTGTTGATTGATCCATGTATACCAAAGGATTGGACCGAGTACCAGGTGAACAGGAAGCTTAGAGGCACTTTATTTGAAATACATGTATCAAATCCTGAGGGAATTTGCAAAGGGATCAAAAGTATCAAAGTTAATGGATCTGAACTGCCCACAAGATATATTCCTTACCGTCCCGGTGACACTCTTCGGGTGGATGTCACTATGGGAACCATTGAATAATCATTTTACTATTTCGAAAGGATGAAATGTTATCTTTTGAATGAATAATCCTCCTGACAAATCAAATTTTCCCCAAGATCATGTAGATACTACTGAATAATTTCAGGATGGTAGCTGATGTGTTTCTAGATCGGAATAAAGAATAATAAATAAATGACGCAATAAATGTTTTCTGATAATTTTTTTTGTGACTCAAAATGTCTGATCATTTTTCCTGGATATCGTTGTTTGCAAAAGGTGTCGAAATAATAATGCGAATCAAGGGTTGAAAAAAAAGCTCCGAAAATCCTTTATTTGGCCTCAA